>Ga0255758_10000038_pt1 | contig 121228 bp, 109 predicted proteins | sample 011ome_24_FD_179958 | JGI IMG/M metagenome (GOLD analysis project Ga0255758, IMG submission 179958) | Coastal salt marsh microbial communities from the Groves Creek Marsh, Skidaway Island, Georgia - 011513CT metaG (version 2) | ecosystem: Environmental > Aquatic > Marine > Intertidal zone >... | reverse complement strand
TAGTTTCTCAACCAGAGGCTCTTGCCCATTAATAAGCTGTCCAAAAGTAGATCGCGAACTGTAGCGATATTTCACACGACCGTTTTCATCTAGCACGGGCTCGCCGGAATCAACATCCAGCTGTTTCGCAAAAAAACAGTCCCAGGTAAACAGGACATCATCTGCGGTAAACGGCTGGCCATCGCTCCAATGAATTCCACGCCGCAAATGAAAGGTATACTGAAGATTGTCTGCCGAGATCTCCCATGACTTGGCAAGATTCGGGATCACTTCACCAGTATTAGGGTCCAGCGTGATTAACCCTTCCAAAATACGCCCAATCACTGCCGATCCTGCCAGGGTCTCATTGACCAGAGGATTGACCGTCGCCAAATCACCCGCAAGCGTTTCGACAATATTTGAGTCAAACTCCCCAGATGGAAAATCGACCACCAACGCATCTACGGGAATCGGAGCCACCACACCGGTCGATGGTCGCTGCCGCTCGGAGCCACATCCAGACAAAATCACCGACGCAGCCAACAGCAGCTGTAATTGTGGTGCAAATATGTCGCTGGGATAGAGTGCCATGTAAAAGTCTTACCAAAGCGCTCTCCTTCGTTTGTTCAACGCTTTTTGTGGACGATTCAAACCTAGAAGACAGATCGTCTGACAAAGCACGGCTTGACAATGATCAATTGTTCACCTAAACAAGTGAACACTATGAAAGATCTGACAACTCGACAGCAAGAAATCCTCACTTTTATCGAGCATTACGAATGGCGCAACGGCTTCTGGCCGAGCATTCGTGACATCCAAGAGCAGTTCGGCTTTGCCAGCACCAATGCCGTGATGGGCCATCTTCGTGCACTTGAGAAAAAGGAAATGATTGAGCGCATCCCTGGTCAGGCACGGACTTTTCGCATCAACCGTCCAGATGCACCCGAAAAACCCGAAATTCCAGAGGACGCTACCGAGGTGGTCGATATTCCCGTCATGGGTGACATTGCCGCGGGCTATCCCGATCGTGTGGAACCCGCAGGTGAGATTGGTCGCTTACAAGTCGACATTCAGAGCGCAGGCTTTTCTAGCCGTCGTCGTAGCTTCGCCCTCCAAGTGCGAGGCGAAAGTATGGTCGATGCCGAAATTTATGATGGTGACATGGTCATCATTGAGCCACGCGATGCCTATGATGGCGACATCGTCGCGGCACTCATCGATGGCGAAACAACGCTCAAACGCTACATCCAAAAAGGTGGTGAACCACCCTACCTCAAGGCGGAAAATAAATTTTACCCTGAGCTTTACCCTGTGACTGAACTCTGCGTGCAAGGCGTCGCTAAAGCAGTCGTCCGCAGTTTGTAGATTGTTGTGGATCGTGACTTAGAAAATGCTGTGCTTTGCATAGTCAAGGCCATGTGACTCGAATAGCAGAAAACTGCTTCAGGCTTAGTTGCACCTATGTGTTTTTTGTCGCTGTTAGCCAAACAACAGACTCTGAAAGCTCAATAGAGAGACAAATAGCTCAATTATATTCCGCGGATACCAGCGTTTTTACCAAGCTAACGCGGTTGCCGACGAAGTGCTAATACAAATTGGCCTTCCGGCGTTTTCGGATACGTAATAATCCCGCGATCATCCCCCATGCCTCGCGAAGCGGCTTAACCTTACCTCCGGGCATCTCCTGCCATGGGATACGCAACTCATCGACCCGGCTACCCTGCGCCTGTAGCGCAACTAGTAACTCAACATCGAACACAAAGCCGCGCTCCATCAACTGCGTCGACACCGCACGATACGCCGCTGCGGGAATTACTTTTGCACCACACTGTGTATCCTCAAATTCAATACCCACCAAGACACGCACCAATTTAGTAAACATGCGGAAACAGAGCAATCGCAGCCACGGACGCTGAACTGGCGTATCCACTGCGTCATGACGAACACCAACAACACCAACATCAGGACCACACTGGCACGCATACCTAAGTAAACGAAGGGTTGACGGAGCATCCACCGCACCATCAGCATCGACAAAGGCCAACAAATCGGCATCGGGACATGCAGACCACGCCTGATAAATCGCACCGCCCTTTCGCGAACGCTCGGCAAACAGCATTACTTCGACATCCGCATAGACGACCGACAGACACTCAACTAAGGCTGAGATCTTAGCCTGCTCCAGCTTGGACGAACCATCATCCGCCACGATCCAACGCACCGACAAACCAGATTTTGACAGCGCCTGCGCCAACTTCGGGCCAAACAACTGCAATCGTTTACAGTCGTTCCAAACTGGAGTTACCAATACAATCTGTTGTTCCGAGGGAGGCACGATTACTAAATAATAGTGACTAAAGAATCAACACAACGGCAAAGCAAGATTGCAGCCGGCAAATAAGTCGCTTCATATAGAGCTACCTCACAATGTCGCAACGCCTTCTCATAATCGCCACATGGATCGGTATCGTTATACTCTCGTTAACGTTACGCCTGCAGAACTTAGAAAAACGACCGATCCACGCCGATGAGGCGACTGGCGCACGTATTCTCGCACGTCAATTAGCCGGTGAGAACTACCAGTTTGACCCACAGCATTTCCATGGCCCGCTGCTCAGCCTTAGTTCGCTGCCGATCGCACACAGCCGATCCGAAACCTCCTGGAGCGAACTATCCACGACCACTTTGCGTCTCGGCGCTGTCATTGCCGGTCTACTAGTGGTATTTACCCCATTACTATGGAGACGATCCATCGGACCATGGGGCGCATTAGCAGTCGCAGCACTGTTAGCGAGTTCACCGCTGATGGTGTATTACAACCGCATGTATATTCATGAGAGCTTACTAACACTCTTTGCGATGTTGGCCTGCGCGGCAGTCTTTCGCCTCAGCCAACAACCGAGTAAGCGCATCGGTATTACTTCAGGGCTCTGTATCGGCCTAATGTTTGCCACCAAAGAAACCTTCGTCATCTCGATACTCGCATGGCTACCAGCCGTTGGCATCTGCTACAGGAGACAACCAACAAATGACACGCGACATCGCTGCCCCAACCTTCGTCTCTATCTATTGCCCAGTGTATTCTTAGCGATCACCGCAGCATTCAGCGCCGCTTACTTTTACAGCGATGGCTTTCGCTCCATGCAAGGGAGCATTGACGCGGTGCGCACCTACTTTGTTTACGAGACCACCGCTGGTCATGAAAAAAGACTGGGCTATTACTTGGAACTGCTCTTATGGCCAAAACAACAGCTCGGTATTTGGTGGACCGAAGCACTGATCGGGTTCCTTGCATTGATCGCGATCGCCTTCGCCGTAGTGAAACGTGTACCGAACCCTGCGGTTCTCTTCCTGGCGGTCGCGACGGTGTGCCACTTTATTATTTACAGCTGCATCGGCTATAAAACCCCTTGGCTCATGATGGTGCCGTGGGCACATGCCTGCTTCCTGGCAGGCTGTGCCTTTAGCTATTTACCTGATTTAAAAATAAAGTCCCGCATTATACTCTCATTACTCTTACTCACTGGACTCGGCTATCAGACCAAACAAAGTATTTATGCCAGCGGTCGCCTAGCCAATGACAACCGTAATCCTTATGCGTATGTGCCTACCAGCACAGACGCACCGAAAATCGAACGTTGGCTACACGATTTGCGCGCGTTAACCGATGCACCAGTGCTCTCGCCCATCGCCGTAATCGGTCAAGAGTATTGGCCACTGCCGTGGTATTTACGTACCTTCGAAACCATTGGCTACTGGCCGACTCCGACTCAAAACATCACAGACTTGCCAATCATCTTCGCGATGCCCGCTCAGGATACAGCCTGCAATGATTTACTCGGGGCCAGCCACACGAAACTCCCGCGCGGCCTGCGCGCAAACGTCGCCGTCACACTTTATTTACGCAACGACATCTGGCAGCAATGGATGCACCACGACGAACAATGAGCCAAATCCATCCATATGTCCACCACGCGATGAAGTCCACCTTCATACTTCGCATCGTCGCCGAAGATGCGAAACTCGCCCATGATGTCGCAAGCGCAGCGTTCGTCCTACTGGACGAGATCGAACACACTCTCAGTCGCTACATCGAAGGCAGTGATGTATTCCGAATCAACCACATGGAGACTGGTCAAACACTGTTTATAAGTCAGACCTGCTATGACTGCTTACGACTAGCCGCCCAAGCACATGAGCAAACTGGTGGCCTGTTCGACATCACCCTAGGCACATTGATCGAGCATCAAAAAAACAAAGCTGCCGGCAGCGCCCCTTCACTCGCTGGCACGCTCAGCATTGATCCAAATCGACCGGCGATCACATGCGTCACAGCCGGACGAGAAATCGACCTCGGCGGTATTGGCAAAGGCTACGCGCTCGACCAACTCAAAACCCTATTGGAAGACTGGGGCATTGAATCGGCACTGCTTTGTGCAGGTGCGAGCACGCAGTTAGCCTTCGGCTCGGCGACTTGGCCGATTGAACTGAGCGGCGATTACAATCAGCAGACCATCAAATTAAACAACCAAGCATTGAGCGCCTCAGGGATCGGCATTCAGGGCAGCCACATCGTCTCTCCACACAAACGCTGCAGTCCCGATTACCATTTCAAACGCGCATGGATCTTGCAGCCCAGTGCCGCGCTGGCTGATGCCTGGTCAACCGCTCTAATGCTGATTGATATCGAACAACTGCGCACCTTTGAAGCCCCTCAAGACACGCTCTACTTCGAAACCTCTACTGGTGTCCACACCCTGCAAAAACTGCAAGCAACGCTGCCCAAGTAATTAGGGTGGCAGCCTTCGAGATTAAAGTAGCCAAGTTGAAGCCCTCCGATTGGGTATGCGTTCTGAATTCTAGCAACAAACTTGTTGTCCTCGCTCGAGCAGCCCAGATACTCGCCCTAGAATATGCCAGAGCACACACCAGAAGATTCCGCCCCAGCGCCACTTGTTGATGTCGTCCTACCAGTCGAACAATCGGAGCACGTATCGGCGTGGAAAAAGGCGATCGCCGATAAGCTCGCACTGCCAGAAGAGCGAATCGTCGATATACGCCTACGCAAACATTCCATCGATGCCCGTCAAAGGCAGATTAAAGTGCAGCTACGAATCGAAGTCGGCCTCGATCAGGCTCTCACTCCTGAGCCGGAGTTGAAGCCGCTCTACGAAAGTCCAGCCGCGGATGCAAAAACTGCGCTCATCATTGGTTGTGGTCCTGCGGGCATGTTTGCCGCGCTGCGTGCCCTCGAACTTGGCCTGAAACCAATCATTTTAGAGCGCGGCAAGGACGCCTCGGCACGGCGCTTCGATCTCGGCCCCATTCTCAAAAAAGGCACCGTCATAGAAGACTCTAACTATTGCTTTGGCGAAGGCGGTGCCGGCACCTTCTCGGACGGCAAGCTCTACACTCGCGTTAAAAAGCGCGGTCCGATTCGCGACATCTATGAGACGCTCGTCGCGCATGGCGCTCCTCAGCGCATCCTAATCGACGCGCACCCGCACATTGGCTCTAACCTGCTACCGAAAGTCGTGATGGCGATGCGCCAATCGATCCTCGAAGCTGGCGGTGAAGTCCACTTCGGCGCAAAGGTGAATCAATTCATTCTCAACGATGGTCGTATTTGCGGGGTAACCACCGCCAATGGCCGCGAGTTTCTCAGCGACCGTACGATCTTGGCTACTGGCCACTCCGCCCGCGATATTTACCAGCAGCTTCATAGCCAAAATGTGCGCCTTGAGCAAAAGCCCTTTGCGGTCGGTGTACGCATCGAGCACCCGCAAGCTCTGATTGATAGCACCCAGTATCACTATCCTATCGGGCAAGAACGCCCACAACTACTCCCGGCAGCCAGTTACCGACTCGCCACTAAGATTGACAACCGTGGCGTACACTCCTTCTGCATGTGCCCAGGTGGCTTCATCGTACCTGCAGCGACTGAGAACAATGAGGTAGTGGTTAATGGCATGAGTCTAGCTCGGCGAGACTCCCCTTTTGCCAACAGTGGCATGGTAGTTAGCGTTGAGCCAGAAGACACCGCGCCCTTTCAAGCCGAACATGGCGTACTCGCCGGTATCGCATTTCAAAAACAGTTGGAAATCGCCGCCAAACAAGCTGGCGGTGGCGGGCAAATCGCACCTGGGCAACGCGTGACCGACTTTCTAGAAGGCAAAACCTCAGCAGATCTGCCGAAGACCAGCTACTTCCCTGGCATTCAAAGCGCACGCCTCGACGCGATCATGCCAGAATGGATTGTCTCACGTATGCGCCGCGGGTTAACCCTGTTCGGCGAGCAGATGCGCGGCTATATTACCGAAGAGTGCAATTTGATCGGTTTTGAGACGCGCACCAGTTCGCCCGTGCGTGTGCCGCGCGATCCAGACTCACTACAGCATCCAGATATCGCGGGTCTCTACCCATGCGGTGAAGGCGCGGGCTACGCCGGTGGCATCGTCAGCGCCGCACTCGACGGCATCCGCTGCGCAGAAGCAGCAAGCCACTGAGACAACGCTAGTTAAACGAACGGCCACAGCCGCACGTACTGCTGGCATTCGGATTGCGCACTTCGAAGCCTTTGCCGGTCAAACCATCGTCGAAATCGACAACACTCTCGTTGAGATACTCGAGACTCGTCTCATCAACCAGAAATTCGACACCGTTATTTTCAAATACCTGATCGTCTTGCTTCTTATTATCAAAAGACATACCATACTCGAAGCCTGAGCAACCGCCTGCCTCGACCAAAATACGGAGTTTTTGCCCCTCAGTAGCCTGCTCGGCCTGCAACTGTCGGATTTGTGCCACGGCACTATCTGTCAATGTGATCATGCCTTAGAGCAAATGCGCTTCGGTGTCTCTGTCAACTAACACCTCGAGTAGATTTATGCCTTAAGCATTTTTCGTGCTAGATTGGGAATTTACTTGAAAAAATCTTAAAAGACAACTGATTCAATTTATGCCTAAGATAAAACACATCTTCAATGAATTGCATTTCGAACTCGTAAATACGATTGCAGAGGGCGGAATGGGCATCGTGTATGAGGCTAAGCAGATGGGTGCGGGCCATTTCAGCAAACGAGTGGCGATCAAACTAGTCCGCGAAGAATACTCAAAAATCGAAGAGTTTCGTAATAATTTTATCGGCGAAGCTCGCTTAGTCGCAGACCTGATCCATACCAATATCGTCCAAACTTACCACCTCGGCGAAATCAGTGGGCAATATTTCATGACGATGGAATATGTGGACGGCATCACCCTAGAAGACTTCATCCGTCGCCACACTGAAACCCATCAATCCATCCCCATCGACCTCGCGGCTTTTATCGTTTCGCGAATATGCCGCGGCCTCTCCTACGCCCATCAAAAATGCGACATCAACAGTCGAGCGCTCGGCATCGTGCACCGCGATGTGAACCCCCGCAACATTATGCTCGCCTACGAAGGCGACGTAAAGCTCACCGACTTCGGTATAGCGAAAGCACTCGACCTGATGCATAACGAGGAAGGCGAAATCATCGCGGGGAAAGACGAATACCTCTCCCCCGAGCAAGCCCGCCGCGAAGTAACCGACGGCCGTGCGGATCTTTTCAGCTGCGCTATTGTTCTTGCGGAAATGCTAGTGGGTGAAAACATTTTTGAGGCTAATTCCGGCGAAGCCACGCGCCACAACATCCTCAAGTTGGCGATTCCCGACTTCATCGAGATTCGCCCCGAGCTCGACCCGCGCCTCGACGATATTATGCAGCGCGCCTTCCAGCGCGACCGCGAAAAACGCTATCAAACCGCGCAAAATATGCTCACCGCCTTAGAGATGTTTCTCTACGGCACAGGCTACGGACCAACTAATGAGAAGCTGGCGAGCTACATCAAAGACCTATTTGGCAACAACAGCAGCAGCGCGGCAAAGCGCTGGGCATTAGGCGAGACACCAGGACTCGAACAAGACGACGAGGCTTAGTTACGGCCACGTCGCCCAACCACCATGAGCTCACAAGGGTTCCAACAAATCCAGAAACAGACGCAAGCACTCGTTCTAGCGCCTCAACTTCAGAACTCCCTAAAGATTCTCCAAGCGCCGGCAGTGGAACTGCGTACCTCGATCCTCGAAGAGCTCCAAGCGAATCCGCTACTCGAAGAACTGGCGATTGATAGTATCAGTATCGAAGAACACCGCGAAGAGCCTAACGCCAACCAACTCGAACAAGACGAAGAAACCGAGTTCAATCCAGAAGATTTTAGTATCCTAGAACGCATGAGCGAAGACATGCGCGAGCACTACGCTCTCGAAAACGCAGGGCAAAGCCACACCTCGGAGGACGAAGAACGCCGTGAGCACTTTATGAATTCGCTCACCACTAGCGTCTCCCTTCAGCAACATCTCATCCAACAAGCCGAAATCACTGACTGTTCCGATCAAGAACGCGAGGCCCTACTCTACCTAATTGGTAGTATTGACGATAATGGTTTCCTCACAGAGACAGTTTCCAACATAGCCCTCACCAGCGGTATGCCTTACAGTTCGGTCAGCAAGGCCAGCGAAATACTCAAGACCTTTGATCCAGCTGGAATCGGCACTAAAGACATACAAGACTGCCTCGCTACTCAACTAGAGCTCCGCGGGCAAGGTCAGTCCATCGCCGCTCAAATCCTTGGCGACCACTTTCAACTTCTCATTCGCCGACGAATCCCCGAGCTTGCACGCAAACTCGGCGTAAGCACTGAGGATATCCAAGATGCCATTGAAGCGATCGCGACGCTGGAGCCCTCGCCGGGCAAACGCTTCAGTCCTGACTCAAACGCGGTCATCGAACCCGATGCCACTGTATTCAAAGATGAATACGGTGAATGGCAGATCACGCTTAACAATGACTACATTCCTCGCCTGCGCATCAGCAGCACCTACAAGAACATGCTGGCTAAAGGTAACCTTAACCAAAAAGAGAAAGAGTTTATGATCGAGCGCATGCGTTCGGGTAAATTCCTGATCAACTCAATCGAACAGCGCCAACAAACCATCGAGCGTATCACACTTGAAATCCTTAAATTCCAAAGCGACTTCTTCGCAGCAGGCGTCTCCAAACTACGCCCACTGACAATGAATGCCATCGCGCAAATAGTCGGCGTGCACGAGACCACCGTTAGCCGTGCAATTGCGAATAAATACATTTGTACCCCACATGGCGTTTTCCCATTTAAATACTTCTTCACACCAGGCTATAAAGCGGGCAGCGGCGAATCGGTCTCCAACAAGTCGATCAAAGATATGATCAATCATATCATAGAAGAGGAAAATCCAGCCAAGCCCTACAGTGACCAAGCCATCGTCAACATCTTAACCGAAAAGAAAATCAAGATCGCCCGTCGCACCGTAGCCAAATATCGCGAAGAACTCGGCATTCTACCAACCAACTTGAGGCGAAGATACGAATAATTTCTACAAACAAAGTGAAGCTCGGTACTTCTTGATAAAATCGCGAAATGAAAAGTAAAAAATAGTGCGGACAGCTTACCTACGTTAAACCTCGTATAAGCGCGGACCAGCCTCACTCTATTACACAGGTCATACACCCCAACTACTGAACCTGAAGTTCGACTCTTCAGATCCTTAAACCACCACTTCAAGCACAGCGCTGCCGATCGCGTCGCAAACGAGACGTCCCCGATGCGTCAAGCGCATATGCGCCCCACTTCGGACTAATAACCCCTCATCCGCAAAACGGGACAGCAATGGCTCTAGCATGGCCATCACTTTAGGCGCGGGGAAGCGCAGGGCGATGTCAGTCAAGTTAATCCCTATATTCATGCGCAGTCCAAAAATAATCGCGTCGGCCATCAAAATACTGCTGTCGAGCGAAACCAATTCAGCCTTCTGCGGCTGCCTCGATTCCATACCAGCGGCCCACTCGTCCAAATTTGACGGACGTTGATAACGCTCCCCTCGATATTGACTCGCTGCTGAAGGGCCACAGCCAATCCACTCCGCCATTCGCCAAGTATTTATATTGTGAATACATTCCGCTCCAATTTTAGAGAAATTCGAGATCTCGTATTGAGCATACCCCAGCTCAGTTAGCAGCTCCCAGCCGCGCTCGTAGAAGCGCAGCTCACGCTCTTCATCAATCTTCAATTTCCCCTCGGAAAGTTTCACATACAGAGCCGTGTCTTCCTCAAAAGTTAAACAATAGGTCGAAAGATGCGACGGCCCTAATTGGGCCGCTTCGCGAATTGCTACCTCCCACTGCTGGATAGATTGATTGGGAATGGCAAACATCAGATCTAAATTGGTCTGAGGAAACCCCGCCGCTTCGACTAAGCCCCAAGCTTTATAGATTTGGTTAGGACGATGCAGACGGCCTAGCGATTCCAGTAATCTCTCATCAAAGCTCTGCACTCCGATCGAAATACGCGTCACACCAAGGTCCCGCAACACCGCAAGCTTATCGGCTTTAACCGTCGATGGTGCCATCTCGACCGTCCATTCCGTAGGTGCATTGCCAAGACGTCCCAGCATCGACCGTCCGAGGCGCTCCAAATCTTTGGCCGACAACAACCCAGGCGTACCCCCCCCCCAGAATACCGTATCGACCGATCGATTATCCGAAATTAACGCAAACTCGGCGTCCATTGCATTGAGATAGCGATCTAAGTCGCCGCGCCGCGGCTTCTCTTGATAAAAGGCACAGAAATCGCAGGTCGATGCACAAAACGGCACGTGACAGTAGAGACTTAGCGGCGTTTGCGCTAGATTGACAGTTTTCGGCTCTTTTCCTTGCAGCTGCATAGTGAGAAGGCATACCTTCTTACAAGATCTATGAAAGCCAAGCGCATTTTCCTCTCCTATTTTATCGTCTTCGGGTTCTACCTAACTGGCTGCAGTGTCAAAATCGTCAATACGACACCTGACATCGCCCCCGCCTCACCGACTGGCAACTACACCTTAAGCGCTCGCGCGCAGGTCAAGAAAAAGACTGTCGTGCCGAGCAGCTTGGAAGCCTTCGTCGTGATCGACGGCGAGCAGCGCGCAATGACCGCTGCCACAACTGCACCAAACCTCTTTGAATATGACTATCAGGCGCCAGCCGGAAAAGAACTCACCCGCTTTTACTACGTACTCAACTTCAACACTCAAAAAGAGGACGAAACACTCACCTCAGTACAGATCATCTCCGATCTTTATCAAGTTCAGCTACCGAATCAAATCACATTGGCAATTGATAAAACACGCGCAGCTGTCGGCACTCGAGTCTCGATCAAGGGCCAAAACCTGACAAATCAGGACATCGTGTTTGTCGATCACACGCCAGCCGAAACCGTTTTCATTTCTCCCACGAAATTGCAATTCGTTGTACCAGAGGTAAAACCAGATTTCGGCTATAGGATTGAAGTGCGCAGCACCACACACGCACAGACCGCAGGCTACCTGCGTATTGACCCAGCCAACCCACTCAGCGTTTTACCAAATCAGCTCAGCTTGAAGCCAGGACAACGCCAAGCACTCGCCTTTGCACTCAATTACCCTGCTCCCGATGGAGGTCTTTATATTAATCTCACAACTGACATCCCCAGCAGCATCATCATGCCAGAGATACTCATCCCCGAAGATGCCCGCTCAATCAGCGCCATTATCGAAGGGGGCAAAGTCGGCAGCGGCCAACTGTTCATCAACGCAGACGGCTTGCCTGAAATGGTTATTCCGCTTACGGTTCGCTAGATAATCCTGCATCTGGGAGTTTACTCGAATCAGTGCTAGGAAGCACACTTTTGATCGCTGACAACTCTCAAATATTCAGATGAATTCAACTCTTGATCCAGCATTCTCATCTGTGCGATGAGTTTAGAATTAGGATTCGTATTCCCATACATTGACAGCATGAAAGGGATGGAAGACACTTCCTTCGTAACCATCGATGAATCGTTTAAATTTTGACTATTCAGTATTTCCTCTAAATTAGCGACTTCCTCAGCCATGTGACCGCGCAAAGTCATCGGGAGCCAAGTTTCTTCGAGCAGCGCAACCAATATTTTTTGAATACGTTTTTTAAGATCTTCCACTGTCGATACAGAGACACCGAATTGCGCCTGTCTAGACGTCCAAGTTGCTTGTAGTGCGACACCGTCTATTATTGATTCATCATTAATATTTTTTTTATTAGTTTTCATTTAGTTGAGCAAATTAGAAATGGGGTTGATTGAAGGTTAAGCGGAGCGAAGAAAGCATTCGTGCAATTGCTCGGATTGATCACACGAGAAGCAAAAATCCAAATCACAACGTTGGCCCAATTCTTGAAGTACTGCGACGAACTCGCGGTGGTCATACGCTCCGTCAGGACTGACTAGCAAAACGGAGCTACTCTTGCCTCCCCGGCTAAACCACTTCTCGACTAAACTGGTCAATTCCATCGAGAAGATTGACGCGCTTTCACGATTAAAAGACATGATGAACAAATCCGCTTCAACTAAATCTGCTAGAGCTTGATCCCAACACTCCGCATACTGAAGAATATCGAGACGCCACAGGCGTAAATCAAATATCAAGAGTTTACCTGATTCTTCGTGTGCATGATCAAAGATTAGCTTTATCCTGCGTGCAGCCTCAACTCTGTCATAGGCCATAAATACTACCACAGAAGTTACTTTTGATGCGTCGTTATTATATATCATCGCTCCATGATTAATCTTGATCGATTTTTGGAGCGCAGATAATACATAAATATCTAACTTAATACAATTAGGTTAATGCCGTTTCGTAACATGTCATTAGCACTATCTGTATAGGTAAAGCACTTACATCGAATAAGGACAGCCCCCCCCTTATCAGAAATACATCACATTCACTTAACTCCTGATACGCAGAACAGGAAATAGAATATTAACGGGCGTATTTCAGCTCCGAAAGGAACTACTCAGCGGTTCAATTAGCGCCGTCGTGACTGACACAATTAGCCGCGTAGCAGATCAGTTCGGAAGTCGAATGGATCTCAAGCTTACGGCAGATATTGTAACGATGCGCACCGACTGTCTTGGGGCTGACATTCAATTGCTGGGCAATCTCACCGGACGTCTTACCATGGCCATATAATTCCAATATCTCGAACTCGCGGTCAGTTAGTATCGCAATTGGAGACTGATGTCCGCGTGCCCTTCCAGCAAGCTCATCGAGAACTTGATTACTCACGTCACGACTGAAAGCCGAACCACCAGCTAAGACTTCCTTGATCGCATTGACGACTTCATTGCCACTGGCTTTTTTCATGACATATCCGCGTGCACCAGCACGCATCGCTCGCATGGCATAGACCGACTCATTGTGCATCGAATGCATTACCACCGGCAGGTCTGGTTTCATCGCCTTTAAGTCTTTGAGTAATTCGAGTCCGCTACGCCCTTCTAGGCTTATATCAGACAGTACCAGATCGGGCTTGAGCCGAACCACCGCCTTCATGCCCGACGACGAGTTGTTCGCTTGCCCACACACCTGTAAATTTGGGTCGCTATCAATCCATCTGGAAATCGCCTCAAGCATGAGTGGATGATCCTCAATCACCAAAATACGGTAACATTGTTCAATCTCGGGAGGGTAATTTAAATCATTCATAATTCAGTCCAAGTGAACTAATACTGGCATAAAAACGAAACAATATATCTATGCAAACGAAAACTAACGATAGCCACTTAGCTTTCCTATAAGTTGTTAGCAATAGATTAATTGAGTGAGTAGAGTGCACTCAAGCCAATATTGAGGTGATTCAGGGCCAGCTAGTAATTTGGCTTTGTGTCACGTTATAAAATAAGCTTATTAGCTGTTTTTCAGACAGGCCTATTTAAATTCAGGAAAAAACGGGTTGTGCGCTTTTTCATTAGCAACAGTCGTCATAGGCCCATGGCCAGGGCAAAGGATCGCAACCTCTGGCAGCGACAAAATCTGCTCACGGTTATTCTCCAGCGCTTGAACATAGTGCTTGGGAGCACCCCCTTGGGACAGGCAGAAAATTGAGTCTCCAACAATCGCAATCGGCGCACTCAGGCCTTCGATCACATAAGTCATTCCACCCGTCGAATGCCCATTGGTCAGTCGTGCTTGTACCTCGAATCCGTCAAATTCTAACCAATCACCATGCTCAAGTAAGTCCGCCTCACCGTATGGCTCGAACTTAGGAGCAAACGCAATGCCACCTTGGATATAACTCAGTAATTCATCATACGCGGCAATATGATCGCGATGTACATGTGTGATCAATAGAGCCTGTAACTCTAAGCCCAGCGCATTCACGTCGGCCAATAATGCATCCACATTTGCCCCCGTATCAAACGCTACCGCCACCTTCGTATCCGGACTCCACACCAGGTAACTATTCACCGTCATCGCTTCGTAGCCAGTCACAGGAAAGGGTGTGTTATAGCATCGCAGCCCTTTCAGTTCGATTGGCTCAGGTTGCCACGAGCGATTTGCCATCGCAACGAGTGCGTCCGCATTTAAGGCAAGCACTGGGGCGACAGCACGTAAGCTGGCCTCGTCGAATTCAGCGTCCAGCAATGCCGCAACAGCTGCCACTGGTAGGCCAGCCTTCTGTGCAAGTGCCTGCTTGCCTAGACCCAGCCCAGTGGCAGCTTTCATCAGCACGTCTTCAAAATCGTCTTCAATACGTATTCCCATAATTTACTTAGCAGACTTAAAAATACACGCGACCTCAAGCACTGACGGCCTACCAGTCAAAAACAATACCCTTAGCTGCCATACTTCAGGTCGCATACTGTTAGAACAAGCCGAACCACTTTTTTCGCTTCGGCACCTCTGGCTCATCTGGCCCTTGAATCGGAGCCTTGACCTCTTCCACCACATCACACGGAGTCTCCATGACTGCCTCACAACAAGATGCCTTCATCAAATGCGCACGGCGAAATTCTTCAGCTATTTTTCCATATAACAAAGGCTTATGATGGCATGAGATTTCATTATCCTCAAGCTTACTAATATCACTATCCGTCAAACAGCCTGAGACAATCGTATACATACAATTCGGAAATAGCGCCTTCAGCTCGATCACGAATTCAATTCCCTGTCCATCTGCAAGCCGATGATCAGCCACCACCAAATGCACTTGCATCGCAGTATTCTCCATGATCGCACGGGCATCGACAAGATTAGAGGCAGGATAAACAGTATTGTGCTGCTCCAACTGAGCCACACCTATCTTAAGCAACTCTCGCTCATCCTCAACAAATAGTATATTCATAGCATGCCTATTGATTTAATTAATTACGATATATAATTAGTCAATAACGTTATTATAATAATACTATTACTTAAATTCAAAATCCAGAGCTTGCATTCCCGAAAATCACCGCCATAAATGCGCATTCGTTGAATGAGCCCAGATGGCGGAATTGGCAGACGCGCTAGACTCAAAATCTTGTGCCTTCGGGCGTCCGGGTTCGACCCCCGGTCTGGGTATTCTTTAAAGCCTCGTTTTCGAACGGGGCTTTTTGGCGTCTATGTGTGACATTCAAGTATCAGAAAGACCCACATTCATTTAGAGTAAAACGTGTATACGTAATGATAGAAATGACTTTGCCGATGCCTTCTACTTTTTAGTACGGGGAAGGCAGCAACCGACGTCGACTCACGCTACGCCTCAGCATTGAGGATCATATGCACGCGATCTGCTAAATTATCAGCAGTATACGGCTTCGCGAGGAAGTGCTCCACACCACAGGATTTAATTTGTTGAATTTTCTCCCGCTGTTTATGGCCACTGGAAACAAGAACCTTCACTTCTGGATTCAGCTTCAGCAACGCACGGCACAATGAGGGGCCATCCATAAATGGCATCTCGACATTAGTAACCACCATATCAATATCATTGATTCGACTCGCGTAAACAGCCAAGGCTTCGGTGCCATCTTGAGCGGTAATCACATCGTAGCCTCGGTCTTCAAGAGTCTTCTTAATCGTTTCACGAATAAAGAATTCATCATCGGCGACTAGGACCAGCATACCGTTACCCTCTTTTCTGGAAACGAACGCAGGTGCGGAACCAGTAATCTCCTCTACCCCAATCTCAGCGGGAAGGAAAATGCTCAATGTCGTGCCAAGACCATGATCACTCTCCAAGACCATGAAACCTTTATGGCCCTTCACGATTGCTTGAGAGTTCGCCAGGCCAAAGCCGTAACCTTGCTTCGGCTCTTTGGTGGTAAAGAACGGCTCGGCTACGCGCTTGATCAAACGCTTTTCGATCCCATGGCCATTATCCTTAAACACAAAAGTGACATAAGCACCAGCCTTCGCCTCAGGCGCTAAATTTTCAAAATTTGCATCGAACAAGCGATTGCTCACTTTCACCTCAAGCGCTCCGCCCTCGGGCATCGCCTCGCAGGCATTTTGCATCGCATGCTGGAAAACTTCTGAAATTTCAGCCATTTCACCGCGGCACTCCCACAGATCTTCGACCATATTAATTTTCAAACTAACTTCCGACGGAATCAGCTGCTCGCCCAGACACTTCAACGAACGCTCAATCTGGGCCTTGCGAATAATATCATGACCACCGCCTTTGCCGCGTTCGAACGATAATAGATCGGCAATCAATACGGCTCCCTTATTCGCACATTTCTCAATCATTGAGACCATGTTACGCGACTTTTCATCCTCAAGGGAACGCTTCAGCATCGCAGCGGAAAGCATGATTGGAGCGAGCGCATTATTCAACTCATGCGCTACCCCGCCCGCCAAAATGCTAGATGAGCGCACATGGTGCGCACGCTCGTCGGCGTCTTCTTGCTTCTTCAACTCAGTGATATTGGTATTATAACAAACCACAGCGACTGGCTCGCCCGCATCATCACGAAAAAGCTGTTGCCGAGATTGAATATAATACTCATCGCCGTTGCGGTCGATCTGGCGCAACTCACCGGACCAGCAGCCTTTATCCCGCAGCTCGTGAATCGCTTCTTCGCGCTCACTGGATATAAGATAAAAAATACGCGCAACTGGACGGCCTTTAATTTCATCGACTGACCAACCATACAGGGCTTCAGCCGCTTGATTCCAATAAAGCACCTGATTTTCCAAATCATGAACCACGACCGCATCAGGTGCCGCACCTAGAAGAGCTTCAAAAGATATAGGCATCGTAAAGTTAGAATCGCTCATGAAATAGAAAGTTAGATGTTTTTGTGCCTAAGGGACTTGCAGCTGGCAATTGCATATTTAGTGGAATCAATCATAAATCAAAAAACAGGGGTCACTTCCAGTTTCTGCCCAGGCTCCAAAGTATGACGCCCCTTACGATCCGGATCTTCATCATTGCGATAGATCTGAACTTCAACTCGGCCAGCCAAATCCGCTGGAGCCACCCAGCGCCACTTACCAATCTCTTCAAATTCCATCGGAACACCGGTCTGCCAGCTCAGGCCACCCGCACTGCCACGTAGGAAGGGCTTATTGCCGATACCAATCAAAATACTCGCAGTGAAAACTGCGTCGTTTGCCTTCGTACGTGCCCGACGAGTGGCTTCTGGCTGAGCTTCGCCAAACAAATCAACTGATGTATCTGTCTCAGCTTCGAGCTCGCGAGACGCGCGCGTTGCTGCTTTAGTGACCTCCAATTCCGATCTAGGCGCTTCAAACTGAGGTTCCGCCGCCGTGCCGTCGACGACCTCAACGATTAAATCATCAGCGGCTTCGACTCGATCTGCCTTGGCAATGACCTCAGCCTCGGACTCTACAGCCTCCTGTAAATCGTCAACTTCAATCAAATCCGCTCCAATTTGGACTTCGGGCTCTTCAGGCAAGCCCACTACGGCCTCAGATACCTCATTAGGATCGAGCTCGACCACCAACTCTTGGGTCTCTGTGTCTTCAGATGCTGACTCCTTTGGCACTATCTGTTCGGACATCGGTTCGGCTGGCATCTCGGTGGTTTCAGTCAACTCGGACCTAGGCTTTGCTAATTTACTCTTCGAATCGATAATACGGCTCACTGCCGACGAAGCTGAATCCTGCTTTTCCTGAATCGCACGTTGTAATAGTCCAGCATCCGCCTTGCTGCGTCGCGATCGCGGCGCTCCTGCGGGCGCCGACGCTTCAATCGCAACCTGAACACTTTCTTCCAACACGAGCAAACGCGATTCGATCGAACTCAAAGGCTCAACTGCATCAGTTAAGCGAGCCTCCAAAGTGACTAATCTCGCCTGCCAGGCGGTGCTTCCCTCGGCCGACGCATCATTCTTTGGCGGCGTACTGATCGCATTCAACTGAAGTCTGAGCGCAGCGAATGCGTCAACTTGATCAGCGTTGAAGACTTCAATCGCTGCAACTTGTTGAGAAAGTGTAGCTGCAACCTGCGACGCTTGATTCAACTTTTGGTCGACGGCAGACGCCAAGAGTTCACAGCGCTGATCCACCGAACCAGAGCCGGACTCCAATTCATTGAGCCGTTCATGGCATTGCAACAACGCGGCCTCGGCTTTCGGCCAATACCCCTGTAACAGACGAAGCTCCGATGTCCGGTCGTCTCGCTCTTCGCGGACTCGCATCGAATACTCGACCACATAGGGTAGCACGAAAATCACGGCTCCCAAGGTCACCGCAACCACACAGGAAATGACCTGCATATCCGTGAGCTGCCATTTGCCTAGAATGGCAATTGCTAGCGCGGTCACCACAAGTAGCGCATCCCCCAAATAAAAGGGCCATTTCGAAAGAGTGAGAGGGGCTTCGTCGTCCGGTTGCATGCTGTCCGCGTGAATAAATTGAATGTTAGATTAAAGCGACTCTACCCCGCGATCAACCTTCTTTTCTGCTTGATAATACGCTCAAATGAATTTTTCAAGTTCATCATTACCAGAAGAAAACAGCATCGGTTGAAACACTGTAGGATTAGGAAATCCGCATCAGAAATGAACCGACAACTATTTAGTGACAAATACTTATCGCGGACGCTCCACAAAACCTGACTTACGATAGACTTTGCCCAGTGTTTTGTAAGCGCGCTTCTGCGCCATGCCAGCTCCTGCCTTCAATACTGACTCCAAATAGCTTTTATCCTGAATTAGCTCGTTATAACGGGCTTGCACCGGTTCCAATGCTGCGACCACCACATCGGCCACCTCCTGCTTCAGTACGCCGTAGCCTTTACCGATGAAAGACGCTTCGAGATCGGCAGTCGAACGACCACTAATCGCAGAATGAATTTGCAGCAGATTCGTTACTCCTGGCTTATCATCACGGGCCACTATTTCATGACCTGAATCCGTCACCGAACTCATAATCTTCTTACGTAGTACTTCTGGCTTATCCAAAATGTAGAGGGTCGCATTTTGATTATCATCACTTTTCGACATCTTGCGCTCTGGATCTTGCAGCGACATGATGCGTGCGCCCGTCTTCGGAATAAAAGGTTTCGGAATCGTGAACGTCTCCGAATAGCTGTGGTTAAAGCGCTGCGCTAAATCACGGCAAAGCTCCAAGTGCTGCTTTTGGTCGTTACCGACCGGCACTGAATCCGCATTATAAAGCAAAATGTCGGCCGCCATTAGCACCGGATACATTAACAGGCCTGCATTCAGCGACGCGCCTTGACGCGCTCCTTGGTTAGCAATCGCAGTCTCCTCCTCTGACACTGTAAAGCCGAGCTTCGCCGCTTTTTCCTTGAACTGCGTCATGCGCTGTAAGTCACCAAGCGGCGTAATACAGCTCAACAGCCATGCCAACTCAGTATGCCCAATGATATGCGACTGAATAAAAATATTCGAGCGCTCTGGATCGAGGCCACAAGCGATGTATTGCGCCACGCAGGATAAGGTATTCTGGCGCAACTCAGCCGGCTTATATTTAACCGTGATTGCATGCATATCAACCACACCAAAATAACAGGTGTTAGCGTCGAGCAAAGTCGCCCAATTTTTAACGGCTCCTAGATAGTTGCCAAGAGTCAGTACTCCAGTCGGTTGGGCACATGTAAGGATAACTGGCTTTTCTTCGCTCATCAACCGCCGATTGACGGCAACAGCTCTGCCCTTGTCAACCTTCCTTCTCTACAAACAACTCGGAACCAGTATGCTGGCGATAAATTGAGCGGCCGAACAAATCACAATGACTGCCAGGAATCGCGACTACTGCTTCGCCTTCGCCCATGAATCACGCAGGGCCACCGTACGGTTAAACACTGGCGCACCTGGCTTCGATAACTTGCTATCCACACAGAAATAACCAATGCGCTCGAACTGGCATTGCTCGCCCGCAATCATCTCCATCAAGCTCGGCTCACAGAGCGCAGTCACTTCGGTTGATGACTCAGGGTTCACATATGTCGTGAATGAAATCTCCTTATCGGCTTCCGGATGCTCTTCGGTGAATAAGCGGTCGAACAAGCGAATCGGCGTTTTCACTGCGTGATCGGCGCTCACCCAATGAATCACGCCCTTCACTTTACGGTCTTCAGGTTGCTTATTCAGCGTGTCGTGATCGACCGTGCAGAACAGTTTGCTAATCGAACCATCGGCGGCCTTCTCAATGTCGTCGCACTTAATGATGTAACCATAACGTAAACGTACTTCACCGCCTTTCTTCAGGCGGAAAAATTTGCGATTCGCCTCTTCCTTGAAGTCATCTTGCTCAATGAACAGGTGTCCTGAAAATGGGATCTTACGGGTGCCAGCCGACTCGTCCTCAGGATTATTCACCCCATCGACTTCAACCACTTTACCTTGCGGCCAGTTGGTAATCTCAATTTCGAGCGGATTGAATACCGCCATGCGGCGGATCGAGCTACTGTTAAGCTCGGCACGTACCGCATGTTCGAGCAGTGCTATATCACTGGTCGAATTGACTTTGGTAATGCCGACGGTCTCACAAAATTTACGAATCGCCGCCGCTGGATAACCCCGGCGCCGCATCCCAGAGAGTGTCGGCATGCGCGGATCATCCCAGCCATCGACGAAGTTGCCCTCAACTAACTCACGTAACTTGCGCTTACTCACCACCGTGTAGGTCATGTTTAAGCGCGAGAACTCGGTCTGTTTAGACGGGAAAATACCGAGCTTTTCAATGAACCAATCATAAAGCGGCCGGTGGTCTTGGAACTCCAAGGAGCACAGCGAATGCGTGATTTTTTCAAGCGAATCACATTGGCCGTGAGTAAAATCGTAGCTCGGATAGATGCACCATTTGTCGCCCAAACGGTGATGATGCATACGTTTAATACGATACATCACTGGGTCGCGCATATTCATATTCGGATGCGTCATGTCAATCTTGGCGCGCAGCACCTTTTCGCCATCGGCAAACTCGCCCGCACGCATGCGTTTAAAGAGATCCACACTCTCTGCGATCGGACGCTCCCGGAAAGGACTCGGGCGGCCTGGCTGGTTAATCGAGCCACGGTAGTCACGCATCTCGTCAAACGAAAGCTCCTCGACATACGCATGGCCCTGCTCGATCAGCTTAAGCGCCCACTCAAACAGTAGCTCAAAATAATCACTGGCGAAACAGATCTTCGCCCATTTAAAGCCCAACCACGCAATGTCTTCCTGAATAGCTTGGACGAACTCATCGCTCTCCTTCTCAGGATTGGTATCGTCGAAACGCAGGTTGCACTGCCCACCAAATTCTTCGGCGATACTAAAATTCAGGCAAATCGCTTTGGCGTGGCCAATTTGCAAATAACCATTCGGCTCGGGTGGGAAGCGTGTTTGCACTCGTCCATCATGTTTACCAGCTGCCACATCGGCAGCCACCATTTGGCGGATGAAATCGGTCGGAGTCTCTGTGGCGTCTGACATAAGCGTGAAAAAGAGTAGGATTTAAAATTTGCCGAATAATTACTCTTGGCAAACAAGAATTAACCAACAAAAGCCTGCAAGCGCGCGAGCACGCGCTGCTTACCAAGCACCACCAGCATCGGGATCAAATCTGGACCACCGCCCTTGCCGCTCAATGCGTAACGTAAGGATGGGAAATAAGCAAAGACTTTGACATCCTTAGATTCGGCATGTGCCTCTAGCGCAGCCTGCAAGGCGTCGGCCTCAAAATCGACGGCGTCAAGTACCGGCACTATTTCAGCGAGTAACTCCTTAGGGTCACCCTTTTTGGCGATCTTATTGCCAGTTTTTTCATCGAGTGCATAGTTATCATTAAAGAAATAGCGGCAGAAATCTGGCAACTCATCCAATGAGCGTGCTTTGCTCTGGCACAGTGTCAGTACCGACTGGATATAATCTTCATCCTCCTCTTCGCTAATCACGCCGGCAGTGTGTAGGATCGGCCGCGCCAAGAATGCGTAGCTCTCAATATTCAATTCGCGTAAATACTCCGTGTTGAGCGCAGAGAGCTTTTTCTCATCAAATCGCGAGTTGCCCTTATTGATTCCTGAGAAGTCAAACAGCTCCACGATCTCAGCGATATCCATCTTCTCACGTTCATCCTTTGGATTCCAACCGAGTAGCGAGATGTAGTTACGCACGGCATTAGCGAGGAAGCCGCGGCGCTCATACTCCTCGATCAATGCGCCCTTATCGCGCTTACTCATCTTGCCTGAGCCGACTTCTTTCAAAATCAACGGGATGTGGGCAAAAACAGGTGGTTCGACACCAAACGCTTTAAATAACTCCACGTGCTTGCTGGTGTTGGACAAATGGTCTTCACCGCGAATCACGTGAGTAATCCCCATCGCGATGTCATCGACCACGTTCACCAGGTGAAAGACCGGATTGCCATCCTTACGCACGATCACGAAATCCATCTCCTCTGCACGCTCGACCCGACCACGCACGGCATCGTCGATCACGACTGGAGCAGCTTTGACCTTGTTGATTTCTTTCTTTTTGAAATCGTCATATTCGGTGTAGCGCTCGCCTTCGAGTTTGAACCAAACTGCGCCATCTTTCTGATAAGTGCGACCTGCATCCTGCAATTTTTTCAAATATTCGTCGTAAATCGGCTGGCGCTGGCTCTGAAAGTATGGGCCATACGCGCCGCCTACCTCTGGGCCTTCGTCCCAGTCCATACCCATCCAGCGCATCCCATCGAGCAACACCTGCAGCGACTCATCCGTATTGCGTTCCTTATCCGTATCCTCGATACGCAGCACAAAGGTACCTCCCGTATGGCGTGCATACAGCCAATTGAATAATGCAGTGCGGGCACTACCGATGTGGAAAAATCCAGTTGGACTAGGAGCGAAACGAACGCGAACTTGTGACATAATAAGAAAATGAGGTGGATTTGTCGCAGTTGAAGAAATAACTACAGTCTAAAGCTAGCCACGCACTCAATAAACATGCCGAATCGAGTCAACGTTGATCAGCGACTGATTGATCTATCAAATGCCGCCAGCGCATATACCTCACTACCACTCCTCACGTTTATTCGCTAAAGGCGTCACTAGCGAAGTGCTCACTCCGCGCATAGTGCGGCTAACGATTCTGATACACCTGCATCGCTTTCGGCATGAGCTCATTGAGCTTACGAATACGCGTCGAGCTAGCAGGGTGCGTGGACAAGAACTCTGGCGGGGCACCATTGCGCTGTGCAGCCATGCGCTCCCAAAAAGGAATCGCAGTGCGTGGGTCGTAGCCAGCCTTAGCGGCGTAGATCAGACCAATCTCGTCGGCCTCACTCTCGTGGAAGCGGCTAAATGGCAGCATCACGCCGAACGAGGCACCCGCACCGTACGCCGCCATCAACAAGGCGCGCTGATCGCTATCAAGCTCAGAGGTGCCAAACTGTAACGCCAACGCCCCACCTGCTGCCAGCAATTGCTGAGAGACGCGCTCGTTCGCATGCCCCGCGGCCACGTGCGCGACCTCATGGCCCATCACGATGGCCAGATCTGCATCCGTCTTGACTACTTTAAAAATACCCGTGTAGACCGCTACCTTGCCGCCCGACATCGCAAAAGCATTGACCTGTTCATCGTCCTCAAACACCACAAACTCCCACTGCGCATTGGGCATATCTGGCCCCGCCACATAGGCGATCCGGTCCCCCACGCGGCGCACCATCGCATTGTAAGTCGGGTCGCGAGAAATCGGCGTCTCCTGCTTGAGTTGCCCAAACTGGGTGGCCGACATCGAAGCCAACTGACTCGAAGGCACCAAATGTAACGCTGAGCGCCCCGTCTGCGGCACCGTAGTGCAACCAGCAATCATCAGTAAAGCTCCACAGAGAAGCGCGATCGGGTTGAGCTGATTTTTCATAAATACAAATATTGATCACTCAGGCATGATTAATCAATCCAAGTTCACTTTTAAAAAGCCGAGCATTGCTGCTCGGCCTTTTGGTTTATAAAATAATATGTCGAGCCTAGTGCTTGAAGTGGCGCTTGCCAGTAAAGACCATGACCATGTCGCGCTCGTCGGCGGCGGCGATCACTTCGTCATCGCGCACGGAGCCACCAGGTTGGATCGCCGCTTTCGCTCCTGCTTTAGCGGCGGCGATGAGGCCGTCAGCAAATGGGAAGAAGGCATCGGACGCGACGACTGAACCGTCGAGTGATAGACCTGCTTCGCCGGCTTTCCAGACTGCGATCTTAGAGCTATCAACGCGGGACATTTGCCCCGCGCCCACTCCGAGGGTGCGTTCGCAACCTGCATAGACGATCGCGTTGGACTTCACGTGCTTCACCACATTCCAACCGAAGATCATGGCGCGCATTTCTTCAGCAGTGGGTTGGCGCTTGGAAACGATTTTCCAGTCGCTTGGACGATCTGGCATCGTATCACGATCTTGAATCAACACGCCGCCAACAACAGAACGCATCTCTTGCAACGAATCCGCCGGCAATGTACCCTTCACTGTCATCAGGCGCAGATTCTTCTTCTTACCAAAGATTTCACGGGCAGCTGATGTAAAGTCTGGAGCAATGATTACCTCGCAGAAAATCTTGGCGATGATCGCCGCGAGGTCGGCATCCATGCTCTGATTGACCACGATGATACCACCGAACGGTGCTTGTTGGTCAGTGACAAATGCCTGCTCCCATGCTTCGACCAAGGTATCCGCGCTCGCGACACCGCAAGGATTGGTATGCTTGAGGATCGCAACGGTCGGCTTTTGAAATTCGCCGATCAAGTAAGTCGCCGCAGTAATATCGATGATATTATTGAAGCTCAGCTCCTTACCTTGCAATTGCTCGAAACAATCATAGAAGCTGCCATAAAGAGCCGCCTTCTGATGCGGGTTTTCGCCGTAGCGAAGGCTCTTCACTTGAGGAAGCTGGATTTCCAATTCGGGCGGGATGCCAGAAATATCACCAAGATTTGGCTCGTTAACCTGGCCTTTGAGGTATTTAGCAATCGCACCGTCATAAGCCGATGTGCGCTGAAATACCTTCAGAGCAAGTTCACGACGCAAGGTGGTGAGCGCAGCATCGTCGCCCATCGCAGCTAGTACGCGGTCGTAGTCGGCCGCATCGACAACAACAGAGACCGATGCGTGATTTTTCGCCGCTGAGCGCAGCATCGATGGGCCACCGATATCGATATTCTCAATCGCAAGTTCGAAGGTAACGTCTGGCTTAGCAACGGTTGCTTCGAACGGGTACAGGTTGACCACGACGAGATCGATCATGTCGATACCGTGCTCGGCAGCTGCCGCCATGTGGTCTGCCTTGTCGCGACGAGCGAGAAGACCACCGTGGATTTTCGGGTGCAACGTCTTGACGCGGCCTTCCATCATTTCAGGGAAACCAGTATAATCGCTAACTTCAGTGACGGGGATACCCTCTGTTTCAAGGAGCTTGGCAGTGCCTCCGGTGGAGAGCAAACGGTAGCCGTACTGCTCGACGAGTGCTTTAGCGAACGGCACGAGGCCGGATTTATCGCTGACAGAGAGAAGTGCGGTTCTTTGCATAAGTGAAATAAGTTAACTTTGAATAGAAAGTGAAGTACGGGATTAAAACGGCTACTGATAGTGCGCCAAGTCTTGAATTCTGTTTAAGTGTAAATAGCGTGGATGTTAATGAACAAAAAAACCATCTCACCTAGCGAACTACCACAACTCTTTATCAATCAGAGCACGGTCATCGACGTGCGTACACCTGGCGAGTTCAACGCAGCCCATGTCAATGGGGCACAGCTCCAGCCTCTGGATCAGCTTGATGCCGCTTCATTTTGTGAGACGCATGGTACGGAAAATCCAGTCTATCTGCTATGCCAAAGGGGCAAACGCGCTGCTGTGGCAGCAGGAAAGCTAATCAGCGCAGGCCATAAGAATGTATTTGTCGTGGAAGGCGGCACTGCAGCGGCAATTGAGCATGGTCTCGACATTAATTATGGCAAGGGAGCCATTTCAATTGAGCGACAGGTTCGCATCGCAGCGGGACTGCTGGTGTTATGCGGCACGCTCGCTGGGGTATTTCTCCACTCAGCCTTTTTGCTAGTGCCAGGCTTCGTCGGCGCAGGACTGGCCTTTGCGGGCTTAACTGATACCTGCGGCATGGCAATAGCATTAGCAAAATGCCCTTGGAATCAATAATTCGTCGGACGACGAAATTATACAATCAACCTGAATTGATACAAAAAAGTCACCCGCGGATTAAAATTCGCTCGCGAAGCACTGGATTTCATCCATCTCTATTTGAGCGGTTGCCTTGACCACCCTGACTGTGACTAATGAAATCCAACTCTTCGCCAATCTCTGTATTAAGCAGGGTATCCTGAGCACGCAAGACTGCCAGAGACTAAGCCACACGCTGAAGTCCGATTCGGAGCTATTGGACTTTGCTCAAACTATTCTAGAAGAAGGCCGCGAGGGTGAATTCGAGCAAATACAAGCACTCCTCCATCAGGCGGAGGAAATGACGAGCGAAGGCAAAATCTCCAGCACTAATCCTTTTAAACTGAGTGATTCAGAACCAGCCGATGCATCTGCCAAGGAACGGCCAAAAATTAAGCTGCCCTCGAAGAAAAAAGACTCGCCTCGGACTCCGCCAATAGAGAGCGCTGCACGCCCATCGATTAAAGCACCGCTGCCAACATCGCCAGCGCAAGACCCCGACCTTCAATCACAAACCACAGAACGGACAATCGAAAACGTGATTGATGTAGACGAGGTCTATCCGACATGGCTTGAACCCTCGCGCCTTGAGGACATTAATGACAATGAAGCGAAACAAGCACTCATCGCACTCCTGCTCATCGCCGCACACGAGGGAGCCAGCGACCTCCACATCTGCGCAGATAGTCGTATCTTTGTGCGCCAAAACCGTGCGGTCGCTTACAAATCTACAGGCATCGTATCTGCAAAAGTCGCGCGCGCATTGAATCTATCTATCCTGTCCGACGAACAAGCCACTCGCTTCAACGACGAGAAAGATCTCGACTTCGCACTTCCTTTTAGTTCAGGCCAGCGCTTCCGCGTGAACCTAATGCAGCACAAAGAGGGCATTGCAGGCACCTACCGTATCGTGCCCGCAAAAACACCCAGCCTCGAAGAACTGGGCTTCTCTAACGCCGATCGACTCAAAGAGCTACTAGCATTTCATAACGGTTTGATTCTCGTCACTGGTCCTGTCGGCTCTGGCAAGACCACCACCCTAGCCGCCTTAATCGAGATATTAAATCAGACTCGTGGGGATCATATTATCACGGTTGAAGAACCAATCGAAGTCATTCAACTGTCCAAGCTCTGTCAAATAACACAGCGCGGCGTTGGCTCACATACAAACTCATATAAGCGCGCACTTAAAGGCGCGCTACGCCAAGACCCTGACATCATTGTTATCGGCGAGATGCGTGACTTAGAAACCATCGAGATGGCTATCAGCGCCTCTGAAACTGGACACTTAGTGATCGCAACAATGCACACCAGCGATGCATCGACGACGCTCAACCGTCTACTCGATGTGTTCCCACCAGCGCAGCAGACACAGATCAGATCGATGGTCGCTGAGAGTCTGCGTGGGATAATCTGCCAGCGACTGTTGCCTAATAAAGCAGGCGGCCTCACTCTGGCAAGCGAGCTACTCCTGCAAAATATGGCAGTTGCGACTTTGATTCGCGATGGTAAAATCCAGGCGCTGGGCAATGTAATGGAAACTGGGCGCAGTTCGGGCATGGTTCAAATGGATTACTCCGTTTTAGAGCTCTGGCAGAATGGAATCGTCAATGACGAAATCGCACTGGAAAATATCAGCAACCGTATGCTACATCAGCAAATACGCGACCACCGCTCGAATCAAGCAGTAGCGACACCCGCCAACGATACCGAGTAATAAATAGCCACCACCAGACACGCATTTGATATCATGGCCTCACTCGAAACCTACCTGCAGCAGATGCTAGAGAATGATGGCTCCGATCTACACTTATCGGTCGGATCCGTTCCAAAAATTCGCGCCTCGGGGCGTATCTCCGCCCTCAGCGACGAAATTATTACCGCTGATAAAATGTCGGAACTACTGCAAAGCGTCACACCACCCGAGCGCTGGGAAGATTACCTATTAAACCATGATCTGGATCTCGCCTACGAGATCTCTGGACTTGCCCGATTCCGCGGTAGTTTTTTCTACAATCACTGGGGGCAAGCAGCTGTCTTTCGGCAAATCCCCGCTGAAATTCTCTCCTTCGATACCCTCAAACTGCCCGAAGTCCTCAAAGACGTGTGTCAGTATAAGGAAGGTCTCGTATTAGTCACTGGCCCAACTGGCAGTGGTAAGTCCACGACGCTCGCGGCAATGATAGACTACATTAACGAGAACTTTCAGAAGCACATCATTACCGTCGAAGATCCCATCGAGTTTGTGCACCTAAAAAAGAAGAGCGTTATCGTCCACCGCGAAGTTGGAGAACATAGTCACTCTTTCTCCAATGCACTGCGCGGAGCGATGCGCGCCGATCCAGACATCGTCCTCGTCGGTGAAATGCGCGAATTAGAGACGATTAAGCTCGCTCTGGGTTGCGCTTCGATGGGCATGCTGGTGTTCGGTACACTACACACCAATAACGCTCCCAAGACAATCGACCGCATCATCGATGCTTTTCCTGCAGATGAACAGGCGCAGATTCGTGTGCTACTCGCAGGCTGCCTAACCTCGATCGTCTCTCAATTACTCTGTAAGAAGATACCATCTGGGCGTGTCGCCGTGCACGAAATCCTCCTCCAGCACGATGCCCTCCCTAATACCATCCGTATCGGAAAAACCAGTGAGATACGTGGCATTATCGAAAGTAGCCGTGCGCAAGGCATGCTGCTAATGGATTCCTCAATTGCGATACAACTGGAAGCCGGTAATATCTCACCGGAGGAGGCCTACATGAAAGCCGCCAACAAAGATGCATTCAAAAAGTTTCTGCCGAAACTTGACGAGTTGAGCGGAGATCTAATCGAAGACGACACTAACTGAGTATAGCCGATAGGAGTGCGAATTCCTCACTGCTAAATAGCATTAGGCCTCGAATAAAACGTCCGACAGTAGCAGAGACACACCCGTTCATTAATCACTCGATCGAGAAACAAATAAACGGCAGAAACCGCTAATATATTAGCGGCTCTTGGTTGTTTAGACCACCAAAAATTAACCTCGAATTGCTACACCTTGATTACTGCGAAAGATCAGCGCAGTTCCCAGTTATAATGCATCGAAGACAGCATTTCACTGTCCTCCTTCGTCACACGCACGACATCTTCGACCCGACAACCACCGACCTCCGGATAATATAATCCAGGTTCAATCGTAATCACTTGGCCCTGACGTAAACGGCCAGCAGTCGGTGAAACACGCGGTGCTTCATGCAGCTCTAATCCGAGGCCATGCCCAGTCGAATGTATGAATCCAACAAAGCCTTCGCCGCGTCGCTCAGTTAAATATCCGCGATCCTCAAATAGCTTTACGGCGGCGGCGTGCACCGTCGCACCGCTGATGCCAGCCTTCACTTTTGCCAAGGCCGCGAGTTGCGCATCACGCACTGCGCCGACCAGAGCTCGCTGTGCATCATTCGCGCGGCCTTTTAAAAAGGTGCGGGTCATATCGCCATGGTAGCCAGTCTTTTGCACACGCGGAAACACATCGACGATAATTAGTTCGTTCGACTTAAGCGGCCCGTGCCCGCCTTCGTGAGGATCACAGCCCTGCTTGCCGCCAGCCACAATCGTATTGTGCGCCACTGCGCCCTTCGACAGGCAAGTCTGGTCAATCATCATGCGCAGCCACTCGGAAGTGAGCGTGCGCCCTTCGTATTTGAGGTACTTCCCGACAATCTTCGATGCCCGTAACACTCTCTCCGCGGTGCGAATACCCGCCGCACTCGCGGCATTGCCCTGACGCAATGCCTTAGCCTCAGTATCGCTTTTCAACTCACGTGCTGGAAAGAACGGGTCTGCACCGACTCTTACCTGCATGCCCGCTGCTAACAACTTGGCATAATACACTGATGGAAAATCTTCAGGCACCTCCACTACACACGCCTTGTTCAACTTTGCGAAATAGCGCATCATCTCCGCAGGACCTACCTCCAAAGGTTCCATCCGCAGGACCTTCGCCACCTGCCCCTGAACCGTCTCCAACAGCAGCACTTCATCACAATTCGATTGTGCACGGACTCGGCTATACTCTAAGCGATTGACCACCGCGGTCGAGCGCCCCCCGACGATAAAGCACAAGAACGGGTCTGGAACAAAGACCTTGGTCAAGTAGAAAACATCGGCAGATTGCTCCGAAGCAGCAAAGAGAATGCGGATAACTGAGGATTTACTTTTCATTACCAATGGTTGCGTTATAACTCTGCTTTATTCGAACTGATCTGTCACGCTTCGACTTAATAATCGAGTCTCTATGAAACCGCTCTACCGCTTACTATTTACACTCGCCGTTCCCCTGCTACTCATTGCCTGTGCCGCGCAAGAGCCAATGAGCGCGCCGGAATCCAGCGACACATATTTCCCTATTTCAATCGACGGCACGCCTCTACAGTTGCAACTCGCACTGACTCAAAGCGAGCAAAACAAAGGCCTGATGCACCGCGACTCGATGCCCACTGATCACGGCATGCTGTTTCTATTCAAACAGCCTGAGCCACGCTCCTTCTGGATGCGTAACACCCGCATTCCTCTAGATCTCGGCTATTTTGATGCCCGCGGACGTTTGCTCGAGGTACATGCTCTCTACCCTTACGATGAAAATGGCGTCCCTTCACGCAATCAACAAGTGCTCATCGCAGTCGAGACCAACCGCGACTGGTTTGCTCGTAATAACATAGTTGCTGGCGCTCAGATTGATCTGGAAGCATTAACCCTAGCTCTAAGCCGCCGAGGCAAATCGCTAAACAGCTACCCCATTCAGACCACGCTCAAATAATGTCACAGTCTCACAACCCAGAAGCGCGCACACCGCACGCGATGAATAGAGTCACCCCCTCTTCTAAATCAAGGCAGGCTACGCCCAATAAGCGACGTAAGCGAAGCACCGCTGTCGCCCCGTCACGCTCCAGCCTGCGTGCCTATTTTGCGCTCATTGTATTAGTCAGCTTGGTATTCAGCCCACTGCTGATATCCGACGTGCTTTGGTCCGACTTCGATTCCATCGAACGCAGCGCCTTTCAAACGATGGACAGCTGGCAACAAGCATGGACGCTCGATAGCATTCGCCAAAACAATCCGATTGCCATCAGCAGTTACTTTCTCGAACAAGCCATCCCACTGCCCACCGCAACAGTTCACCGAGGCATCAATATTTTACTGCACCTGTTCGCGGCTATACTGCTCCTCAAAAATCTAGAAATGCTTAAATTACCTGCTGCGTTTTCAGCTACCCTGATTTTTGCGCTTCACCCAGCCACTATCCAGACGCTCTTCTGGGCTGGTTACCGCACGGAGATTATCGCGTTGATTTTTATATTAAGTGCGCTTTACGTCGGCAATCGCAATCGCAACGCGCGCGACTACATTGCCACGATTGTGCTCACTACCAGCGCCTGCTTAGTACACCCAGCCGCATTTGCAATTCCAGTCATTCTCGCTCTGGTCATCCTCCATCAAGAACGATCGATACACATAGAATCCTTTAACCGGGTACTACCACTGCTCTGCTTATGCCTCTTTTTAGGTGTGTGGGTCAACGCCGGAAGCGCCCCGATAGAAGGAGATGATCCAGTCAGTAACATAGAACGGCTCAATCACGCAGGGCAGAACATGACTCACTTTACCCAGCAGGCCCTCTTACCCATAAACAACGCCCTATTTCATCGATTTGACACAGACGCCAAATACGAATTCGGTGCTGGAATAAACCTGCTGCCCTTCCTGCTGTTCGTTCCGTTTTTAATCTTCACCGCTTATAATATTAGAAAGGACTGGAGCCGTACGATCCTGCTGGGGCTCTGCAGCTACCTCGCGCTCATTGTACATGGCATCAATCAGAACGGCCATTTTATAAACGGAGCCCTCGCGCACGAAGATCATCACCTATACGTCGCCCTACCAATGATTGTTGCCTTAATCATTACCGTGCTCGGACGTATCATCTATAGTATGGGCATCGCTGGCAAAGAGTTCTGGATCATGGGATGCTCATTGTTGCTCCTGGTTGAAATCACCCTCAGTGCTGCATTTGCTTATTCGATCTCGGACCCCACCAAGATGTGGACTGGCATGTCACAACGCTGGCCAGATGCATGGGAGCCGAAAGCCGCGCTTGTCGATCGGATCGACCTTTCCAATCGTTCAGGAGACTCGCTATTCACTAATAGCCAACTGATCCACATACTCCAAGATGTCCTCGAAAAACGTCCAGATCTTGTCGAGAGGCGCAAGCAACTCGCACGTACCTTTGTTGCCGAAGGGCAGCGCAGTAACGCACTGCGTGAATACAAACGCATCCTGCGCGAAACGCGACCCGACAACGAATTCCTCGAGGAAGCCGCACGCTTTCTGGACAAGGTCGGCCTCTCTTGGGACGCGACTAAAACAAGAGACCGCAAAACGAACACTCAATAATTACGATGCATCTCACCGCTACGCTCTCTGAGCTTCGCAAGGCATGCCGCAAACCTCTGTTCTCCCCCCACATTCCACTCAAACTTTCAACTCCTCCCAAGCTATGACAGATAAGAAAGCACCCGCCCTCGGCACCCTCACCCTCCACGCAGGCCACACGCCTGACGCAGAGACAGGCTCACGCGCCGTCCCTATTTATCAGACCACCAGCTACATGTTTCGGGATACAGAACATGCCGCCAAACTCTTCGGCCTCGAAGAACTCGGCTACATCTATACCCGCATCATGAACCCCACTACTGACGTGCTTGAGAAACGTGTCGCCGCTCTCGAAGGTGGCGTTGCAGGCCTAGCTCATGCCAGTGGTCAGGCAGCCATCACCAGCGCGATTCTCAATATCGCCGGCACCGGGGATAACATCGTCTCGTCCGCGCAACTCTACGGCGGCACCTATACACTGTTCAAATACACTCTGCCGAAGCTCGGCATCGAAGTGCGCTTCGCCGACGCCGAAGATCCCTCCAGCTTCGAGCCATTGATTGACGAAAAAACCAAAGCCATCTACGGCGACACCGTCGGCAATCCAAAGCTCAACATCTTTCCATTCGAAGAAGTCTCTGCTGTCGCCCGCGCAGCAATGATCCCACTCATCATTGATAACACCGTCGCCTCGCCGATGATCTGTCGTCCACTTGAGCACGGCGCGAATATCGTCGTCCACAGCCTCACTAAGTACATCGGAGGCCACGGCACCAGCATCGGCGGCATCGTCGTCGACGGTGGCAATTTCGATTGGGGTAGCGGGCGCTTCGCAGAGTTCACCGAGCCCGACGCGAGTTACCACGGCCTCGTGCATTGGGATGTGTTCAAATCCTTCGAGCCAGCTGGCGGAGCCAACATCGCTTACATCATGAAGATGCGTCTACAGTGGCTACGCGACACAGGCAACTGCACCTCCCCGTTCAACTCATTCCTGCACATTCAGGGCCTCGAAACGCTGCATCTGCGCATGGAGCGCCACTGCTCCAATGCACTCAAGGTCGCCCAATTCCTAGAAAGCCACGAAGCCGTGAGTTGGGTCAACTACCCAGGGCTAAGCGGAAGCGCACACCACACCGCCGCTGAGAAATATTTCGATAACGACTGCTTCGGCGGACTCGTTGGCTTCGGCCTCAAAGGCGGCCTCGAAGCAGGACGCAAATTCATCGACGGCCTCGAGCTCTTCAGCCACTTAGCTAACATCGGCGATGCCAAGTCACTCGCAATCCATCCCGCCAGCACCACGCACCAACAGCTCACTGAAGAACAGCAACAATCCACTGGTGTTACCGCCGATTTCGTGCGCCTCTCCGTCGGCATCGAAGCCATCGCCGACTTGCTCGCCGATCTAGATCAAGCGCTTAAGGCGTCGTTCTAAGCGGGTTTACCCCGTAATCTTTGCGAGTGACGCGCTTGCGCGACCCTCGCATTATAGTTGGGGGGGGAACGCTCCTGTCACTCACTAGCACTTCTCATCTTCAGCAGCCGAAGGCGTCACTCTGTGTGCAGCACTGTCTCACTCGCCGAAGGCGCTTACCGGATGATCGGCAACACACTAGGAAAGATACCAATCAACACCGTCGCAACAACGAGCGCACCTAGAACGACGCGATCGCAGTTGCAGAGCGAACCAGCAGTTCCGGGTGCGCCATCCTTCGAATCGGAGAAATACACTGTGCGCACCCACCCAAAGTAGTAGTAGATTGAGATCACTACACCGAGCACGGAAATTGCCAATAGGCCGTAAAGGCCGGCTTTGTAAGCTGCGATAAAGATGAACAGCTTACCAATGAAGCCACCTAATGGTGGAATACCAGCCAATGAACCTAAGCCAACGGCGAGCACAGCACTCAGGAACGGACGCTTGCGCGCAAGGTTTTCATAATCTTCAAGCTCTTGGTTCGCATCATCTGCGCCAGCCATATGCGACATCACCGCAAACACGGCAAACGACGCTAGCAGATAAGTCGCGAGATAAAAGATCACCGCATACTTTGCTTCTGGAATGCTGAGCGCTGCCACCACGCCAACGAGGAGGTAACCGGCATGTGCGACTCCCGAAAGCCCCATCAGGCGTTTGACATTGCGCTGACGCACTGCCGCGAAATTACCAAACAGGATGGTGGCTGCCGCGATAAACGACAGCACCGGAATCATGAACGAAGCCAAGCCAATAAACGGCCCCGTCAACAATTGCAGTAATACAATAAAGCCAGCTGCTTTGGATGCGATCGCGAGATACGCAGTGACAGGAGTGGGAGCACCTTGATAGACGTCAGGCACCCAAATTTGAAACGGCACGGCACCTATCTTAAAGCAAATACCGGCGACGACCATAATGGCTCCGATGCGCACCAATACATTATCCTGATGTATCGCGATAAAAGTCTTTAACGCTTCGAAATTAAGCGAGTCAGCACTCGAGAAGCTCAGTTCCGGATTACCCGCAACTCCGTAAAGTAGCACAATACCGAACAACAAAATAGATGAACTCAGCGCACCAAGGATCAAATATTTCAAGCCCGCTTCGAGCGACAGCGAACTAGTACGGCAATAAGCAACCAATACATAAAATGCGATCGTCACGGCTTCGAGTGCCACAAATAGCATCACAAAATTGGCACTCTGCACCAGCAGCATCATCGCTGCTGCAATGATAATCACCAAGTGGAAGAACTCAGTGCGTGGCAGTTTTTGCTTCGATAAGTAGATCTTCCCGAGGTAGCAGACGAGAATCGAACTTATCAAGAAGAAGGCTCGCATGATTTGCGTCACATCTGTTTGTGCGATCATGCCACTGAAAAAGGTCTGTCCCTGCACGGTATAATAAGCCGAGCAACCCAGTGTGACAACCAAGACCAGGACTTGTCCACAAATCGCAAGACGCGGAATAAGGCCCTGTTTGGATCGTGGTAACACCATCTCAGCCCCAAGTAGGCCAAGGGCGAGTACCGCCAACATGATTTCAGGCGCAATTGCAGCCCAGTCATTTGTCGCAGTGAAACTACGCAGGAATTCGGCGAGAAGCTCGTTCATTAGTGTGTAACCTCCTTATGTGCTTCGACTGTTTGAGGAAGCGCCGCATTGACTTCAATGACTGGCAAAGTGCTTTTATTTGAATAACTTGAAATCTGAGATAGCTCGCTATTCGCGTCATCGGATAGCAGACGTGGGTAAATACCGACAACGATCAGTGCAATGATCAAGACCAGTGCTGGCACACGCTCATAGAGTTTAAGGTCCACAATCTCATCGCTGTTTAAACGATCGGCAAATACCTCAGTTGGCTTGCCAAAGAAAATATTGGCCACGGCACGTAGTCCGTAGATCGCAGAAATAATAATACCGAGCGCGGCTGGTGCGACGATCCACCTCGTCATCTCAGTTTCGGCAAGCGCAGCAAAGATAGTGAACTCACCCCAGAAATTACCAAAGCCCGGCAGACCGATGCTCGCCATCGTGCCCGCCACGAAGAAGGCCGCCAAGACTGGCGCCTTGTTCGCGAGACCACCCATCGATGAAATTTCGAAAGTCTGGCTACGGTGGTAAATACAAGTCGAAAGCATGAACAACAGTGCAACCGAGAGGCCGTGTGCGATCATCATCAACAACGCACCACCGACACCGACGACCGAAAACGTTGCGATCCCGAGAAAAGCATAGCCCATGTGCATGACCGAACTATAACCGAGCATCATCTTCAGATCCTTCTGAGCCATTGTGATCAGACCGATGATAATGATGTTACCCAGTGCGAGCCAAACGATCCAAGGGAACCAATGGGCTGCACCTGCTGGCAGCAATGGTGCTGCGATCTGCAACAGACCATACAGGCCAAATTTCTTGAGCACACCCGCGTGAAGCATTGCCGCACCCGTTGGCGCAGTCGCATAGCCCTTAGGTGCCCAACTGTGAAATGGAAAGAGTGATACCAAAATACCAAAGCCGAACAGTAACAGTGCGAAGATGTTGTTTTGCACAGTGTCAGCAATTGGTTGCGCCGCCAAATACTCACGCAATGTGATCAATGAGAACGAATCCGCCCCACTCTGCACATACAGCGCAATCAGCCCGATCAACGACAACAACGCACCAAGCGTCAGGTAGATCGTCATCTCAATCGCTGCACCACGCTTACCAGCACCGCCCCACACACCAATCATAATAAAGGTCGGGATAAGGGCGAACTCGTGGAAGAAGTAGAAGAAGAAAATATCAACCGAAGCAAAAGTGCCCATCAAACCGCCGAGCATAAATAACAACAGCGCAAGATACAGATGCGGACGCTCTGCTTTGGAGAACATCGCATACATACCAGCCGCAAAGCCAACAACACCGGCCAACATGAACAGCGGCATCGAGATACCATTCAAGCCGAGGTGCAGGTAAATGCCAACTGCTTCCAGACCAGTGGCAAGACGCAGCTCGAAATTATAGCCACCGACAAGCGACGGCTCGAATTGGCTATACAGCGCCAGCGCAATAACTAGCGGTGTGGCGAAGCCGATCACGCTAACTGCACGAATGCTTGACTGGCTAAAACGGGCTCCAAACAGCAAGAATAACCCCGCAGACAGCGGTGTCAGTATGGCTGCCAGAAGGCAAAGTGATGATGTATCGACGGGTGTCATATCTATCTAAATTGAATCGTTCACCTATTTTTATAGAGCCACGCCGGAAGCGAGCGCCCAAAGGAGGAGGATTCCGGCAAGGAACCAATAAACATAGCCGTGAATATTACCGACATGCAGTGAGCGTGAGCATGCACCCACCAGACCAACCAAGCCGGCACTGCCACGGACGAAGAGTCCTTTGATCAGGAATACATCGAGGAAGCTAAGAAGCACCGCGACTCGCTGCTGAATCTTCGCAACGTAGAAGCCGTAGATTTCGTCGAACCACAGACGGGCTTTGAGGAATTCGTAAACAGGCTTCGATCGGTTCTGCAGCGCATCCCCGTTTTTACCGACACCGTAAAAGAATAGCGACCCGAGCAGACCAACGATCCATGCAGCCGAGCCGAGAATCATGACCTTACTGTGCATCTCGTCGTGCCCTTCGGCGTGATGCAGGTGTTCTAAATTATCGCGAATGATCTCACCAGTTGCTTCGGGCCAAACTCCGATCCAACCACCGACAACCGAGAGCACTGCCAAGATGATCAATGGCAACACCATGCTGAAACCGCTCTCATGCGCATGCGCAGCAGCATCGGACTTAGGCTCGCCGAAGAACACGATCCAAACCAAGCGACCCATGTAACCCGCGGTCAAGAAGGCACCGAGCGTTAACAATGCAAAAATCGCAGTGCTATCGAGTCCACCTGCGACCAAAATCGCGTCTTTCGAATAGAAACCAGCAAAACCATACACACCACAGAGAGCCAACACTCCAATGAAGAAAGTAATCGAAGTGATCGGCATCTTCTTCAAGATACCGCCCATCTTCAAGATATCCTGCTCGTGGTGGCAGCCGTGAATGATCGAACCCGCGCCGAGGAACAACAGCGCTTTAAAGAAAGCATGCGTGATCAGGTGGAACAACGCGATCCCTGGATAGCCGAGGCCGAACGCAGCCGACATATAACCGAGTTGCGAGAGCGTTGAGTATGCCAGAATCTTCTTAATGTCATTCTGACCATACGCACAGAAACCTGCATACACGGCAACCGACGTGCCGAGAATAGCAATGCCGCCAAGCACCGATTCGGGGAAGAGGAAGGCGATACGGATCAGGAAGTAAACACCCGCCGCGACCATTGTCGCCGCGTGAATCAGAGCCGAAACTGGAGTTGGCCCTGCCATCGCATCTGGCAACCAGACGTGCAACGGAAACTGCGCAGACTTTCCAATGAAGCCACACATGAGCAATGCAGCAATCGCCCAGCTAATTAGGCTAGAATCGGCGTTCACTGCCGCGCCCATTGCTTCGAGGTTGGTGGTGCCGAAGTGCCAATAAGCATAGACGATACCAATAAGAAAACCGAGGTCGCCGATACGATTGACGATGAATGCCTTCTTCGAAGCCGCGGCGGCCTCGTCTGTATCGAGGTAGTGACCGATCAGCATGTAAGAACTAAAGCCGACCAACTCCCAGAACACGAAGATCATGATCAAGTTGTCCGCGAGGATGATCCCCAGCATAGAAAACATGAAAATCGACAGACCACCGAAAAAGCGGCCCTTCGCCTTGTCGTCCGCCATGTATCCAAGACTGAACACGTGGATCAGCAAACCAACAAAGGCGACCATCGTCAGCATCGTAGCCGAAACCCCGTCAAACAGGAAGCCCATCGACACTGTGAAATTACCAAAGCTCAACCACTCGATCGCAGCACGAATGGTGCTGCCATTAGTCGCTTGGATCGCCAAGTAACTGAAAGCACAGATACCGGCAGCAGCAGCGACAGAGAGGTAGGAAGCCAGTGTTCCGCGGCGGCGCAGGAAACAGGCAATCAGCACTGCCGAGAGCAATGGCGTGAGAAGAGCGGCGAGAAGTATTTGAGCAGCGGTCATGATACTAATGGCTCAGGGCGTTCAATTTGTCCACCATTACAGACTGACGACGTCGGAACAGTGCGACGATAATGGCCAGCCCAAGTGCGACTTCGGCAGCCGCCACGGTGATGATAAAGAAGACGAAGAGGTTACCGTCCATTGTCCCGTTGTAGCGAGAGAATGCGACGAATGCCAAATTCACGGCATTGAGCATGAGCTCAAGCGACATGTAAATGACGAGCGTGTTCTGACGCAGGGTCACCCCGAGTAGCCCCACTGCAAAGAGCAGTCCGGCTACGATAAGAAAAGCATTAAGTCCGACAGTCATGTTAAATAGCTAATGAAATTATAAATAATGACTACTCTTCCGCGACGTCGTGTTTTTTCGACACAACGATCACGCCGATCATAGCGGCAAGAAGAAGGAAGCCTGCCACTTGGAATGGCAGCATGTATTTAGTAAACAGGCTGTAGCCAAAAGACTTGGAGGATGTGGTAAATGGCACACCACCATTAAACACCTCAGGATTTTCGGTAACCGCTGTCAGGACAGGCTCAGGAAGATGAGCGCCGGAGAAGGCAGAAAAAACCAGCATGACAAGCAGCAAAAAGCCAATCGCAGATGCGCCAATGGTCAGCTTATCCTTATATTCGGTAGCACCACCCTCGCCTTTATCCACATCGAGAAGCATGATAATAAAGAGGAATAGCACCATGACTGCCCCCGCGTAGACCACCACTTGAATGACCGCGAGGAAATAGGCTTCCAACAGAACAAAGAGCGCCGCAGTACCGATAAAAGCGACGATCATGCACATGGCTCCATTCACCGCATTCGGTGTAAGGACCATCAGCACGGCCGCAATCAGCGTGATCGCTGAAAAGACGTAAAACAGTATGTCTAACATTGTGTGAGAATTAAGAATTTAGAATTTAGAATTGGGAATTAAGACGTAAGATTTTTTTAATGGATCTGCGCAGCGTCAGTCTTTCGTCATTCCTGATTATTAATTTATTTAATGAGTATTACCCACTTCTTCAGCGGCTTTTTTCTTGTCCCACTTGTGGTGTTGATCCGGTAGGGTGCCACCTAGTTCGTAGAGTTTGTCCTTCTTATTAATCATCTCTTCGCGGGTGTAACCGGACATTGAAAAAATATCTTTTAGGAAAATAGCCTCTTCGGGGCACACTTCTTGGCAAAGGCCACAATAAATGCAGCGAAGCATATTGATCTCGAATTCTTTCGGCGCTTTTTCAACGTGTGCACGATCTGGCTCGGCTTCGGCATCGATCTCACTAGGGATGATCTTGATCGCCTTCGGCGGGCAAACGAATTCACACAACTGGCAAGAGACACACTTTTCACGACCATTCGGGTCCTTCACTAGTGTGGGCACGCCACGATAATTTTCAGGGATGACGGGACGCTGCTCTGGATACTCCAGAGTGATCGTCTTATCAAACATCGCTGCCAGAGTCGTTTTCAAGCCAGTAACGATTTGCGGAATAAATGTTTTTTCCGCGAAAGTGAGCGGTTTACGCTCTAAAACTTTTGTCTTAGCCATACTAGTTGCGTTTTAAAGTGTGTCGTAGATCGCGATGAACAGTGTATTGAGAATCAAATTACCGATCGCGAGTGGGAGCAAAATCTTCCAGCCGAGTGCCATCACTTGGTCATAGCGGAAGCGAGGTAGTGTCCAACGTACCCAAATGAAGAAGAAGATCATAAAGAAGACCTTGGCCATAAACCACAGCACCGAAAGCACTGCGCCGAACTGACTGGCGCCCCAAGGATCTGCCATTCCTGGTAGAAAATTCCAGCCCCCGAGGAACAGCAATACGAACAATGCCGAGCCCATGATGACGTGCGCATACTCGGCCACGAAGAACAGCCCGAATTTGAAGCAACCGTACTCGGTATGAAAACCACCGACGAGGTCAGTTTCCGACTCCGCCATATCGAATGGAAGACGATTGGTTTCCGCAAAGACGGAGACGAGAAAGATTAATGCAGACAGTGGCTGCCAAATGACCAACCAAAGTCCTGATTGTGCCTCAACCACACCGAAGAGTGACAGACCGTAATCTGTGCCTGGCGCAGAAGCCCACATGAATACTGGAAGAATCGAAAGCCCCAAAGCCAGTTCATAAGAGACCATTTGTGCAGATGCTCGGATCGCACCAAGAAACGGATACTTACTATTGGAGGACCAACCAGCGAGGACAATGCCGTACACACCCAGTGAAGAGACACCTAAGATGAAAAGCATACCAACGTCGATATTCGCTAGTACCAGAGGTTGCACGACTCCGGATGGATCAACATAGCGACCAAACGGTAACACCACCATTGTGGTGAGTGCTGGCGCCAAGGCCAAAATCGGAGCCAAATAGTAATAGCCCTTCTTCACGTGACCCGGAGTAATTTCTTCCTTAAACAGGAATTTCAAGCCGTCTGCGACGGGCTGGAAAATACCCAAGCGCGTCAGGATGTTACCGAGAATCGGAATATGCCCGAGTAACGGCAGACGTGTACGATTCGGGCCAGTGCGGCCTTGAATCCAACTGGAAACCTTGCGCTCCGCGAGAACGGAGTAACTGCACAGCCCCATGAAGACCGAGATCATCGCGACTGAGAAAACAATCGGTAATGTAAACGGCAGTGTATTGGTTATGAATTCCATATCCGGAAATTTGCTTTAAGCTTGAGTGGCCGCGATTTGCGCCTCCTTAAACGCGACTGGATCGAACTTTAAATTCTTGGTTTCAACAAACGGTAAATCAATGAACGGTGCCGGATCAAGCGCGACGCCCTCGTCGGAAATACCACGCCAACTGAGCCCCGCAAAAGCGCTCACCTGCTCAGCGATCCGCTGCCATGCGACGTCGATTGTTAATGCGCTTGGCTTTTCATCGCCTAACGCTGCCACGATTTTTTCCAACACGGTAATGTCGGATTGAATACCACGTGGCCCAGGCACCGCAGCCTTAAATTTCTGCAAGCGAAAGCTTTGATTTACAAACGAACCATCCTTCTCGTAGACCATCAAAGATGGACAAACGACATTTGCCACCTGGCTCACTGCATTTGCATGTGTACCAAAGTAAACGAGCTTCACCTTAGCGAGTAGATCAGAAGAAATGCCGAGCTTCGTGACGTCTTCGTTCACGACCACAAGTGTATTGATCGCACCTGAGTTGATCTCACCTGCCAGCAAAGACAATTCCGCCTCTGGGAGTTTTGTGATCAAGCCATTAAGCAGCGCACCTCGAAGATTTGGAGTACGTTCTTCGGACAAGAGAATGCCATCACCAGATCCAATATGATTCACCAACGAGACGGATGCACCGCAACGATCTGCCATCATACGGTAGAAGAACTGTTCCTCGACCGAACTACTGGCGGAACCAATTAATGCCACATCACCAGCCTTCAAAAGCTCCGCAGCGGCCTGCGCAGTTTCAGCGATAGTCTGGTGCACACCTTCGATAGTGTAATGGGTAAGGCGATCATCCGACTCGGATGCTTTGAAAAGTTCACGACCTGAGTCGGTCATCCATGTATCATTCACCGCATCATTGCGGCGTGGAGTAATGCGGTAAATTTTACCTTCGCGACTCCAAATTTCTGTATTCGCACCAATACTACTCTCTGTGCAAATACTGTTGGTACGCTTAAGAAACCAAACACGCATCTTAAACCGAAAGTCCGTGCTGGTGAGCGCACCCACTGGGCAAATATCAACTGTATTGAGCGAATAGTTGTGCTCCAACCCTTTGCCTGGGTAGCAAGTCAGCGTTGAGTAAGTGCCACGATCAACAAAACCGAGCACGTCTTCGCCTGCGATTTCTTTAGAGAAACGTACACAACGAGAGCAGAGAATACAGCGCTCATCATCAAGAGTGACTCGCGAACCAAGCTTAGTGCGCTTCGGTTTTACATTCTTTTGCTCGATGAAACGGCTATAACCTCGGCCGTGTTCAGCAGAAAACTCCTGCAAGCGGCACTCCCCAGCTTGGTCGCAAATCGGGCAATCTAGGGGGTGATTGATCAACAAAAATTCAGTCACGCCATTGCGGGACTCTTTAACCATTTCAGAATTCGTGCGGATGTGCATACCAGGCGATGCGTTGGTCGCACAAGCAATTGTCGGCTTTGGCATCCAACCGATTTTTTGCACGCCATTCTCATCGAGAACGGCCTCGCCAGTTCCGCGGTCACGCATCGGCATGCCCATTTCAACCATACACATGCGGCAATTACCCGCGATCGATAGTTTTGGGTGATAGCAGTAATGCGGCACTTCCTTGCCTTTACCAGCAAGCTTCACCGCTTCGATGATGTTGATGCCCTTAGGCACATCAATGTCCTGCCCATCAATATTGATGGTGATGTTTTCGACTATGCTTTGAATTTCCATGGTCTTAAATCAAAGTAGTTTTCTCAGCTGTGGATTTACCTTCTTTACGAAGAGCCGCTTGGGTCCGAGCTTTCTCCACGAACTCGTCATTAAATTTCGCGATAAAACTCTGAACCGGCCAAGAAGCCGCTTCACCAAACGCACAAATTGTGCGGCCAGCAATTTGGTCAGCAATATCCTTAAGCAACTGCGCATCTTCTTCGCGTGCTTCACCATCGACCATGCGTTGTGTGACCTTACGCATCCACGGCACCCCTTCGCGACATGGTGTACACTGGCCGCAACTTTCATGCGCGTAGAAATAGTTAATATTTGCAAGTGCCTCAACCATGTCGGTCGAGTCATCCATCACGATCACACCACCAGAACCAGACATCGAACCGACTAAACCAAGGCTATCAAAATCCATAGGAATATCTTCGATGCCCCAATCAAACTCGGTGCCATCCTTAAGCTTACCCGTAAAGCGTTCATCCGCGCGCAAGACCTTCGCCGAAGAACCACCAGGAATGACCGCCTTAAGCTTTCGTCCAGGCTTGAGTCCACCGCAAATGTCATAGATCAACTCTCCCAGAGTGATTGCGGAACACGGAAACTCGTAGTAGCCAGGCTTTTGCACGTGGCCAGAGACACACCAAATACGTGTGCCAGTATTGCCTGGAGTGCCGATTTCAGAGAAGCCTTGACCACCGAGTTCGATGATGTGCTTCACATCGCACAGTGTTTCCACGTTGTTGACGATGGTTGGGCACTGGTAGAGACCGAGGGCTGCGGGGAAATACGGAGGCTTAATACGAGGATTCGCACGATTGCCTTCGATCGATTCAATCAGGCCAGTTTCTTCACCACAGATGTAAGCGCCGGCACCACGATGCACGATGATGTCACACGAGTAACCGGTGCCTAGAATATTATCACCTAGTAAATTCTTTTCGCGGGCCTCTTCGATCGCACGTTCGAGAATCTTGTAGCCTTGGAAAAACTCACCGCGAATATAGATAAAGGCGAGCTTTGCCTGAATCGCGAAAGCGGAGCACATCATGCCTTCGATCAGCTGATGCGGGTCTTGGTGGATGATTTGGCGGTCTTTGAAAGTGCCTGGCTCGGATTCATCCGCATTGCAAACAAGGTAGATCGGCTTGCCAGACTTGCGGTCGAGGAACTTCCACTTCATGCCTGCGGGAAAACCTGCGCCACCACGACCACGCACGCCAGATGTCAGCACATCCGCGCAAATATCTTCGGGCTTCATGGTGACTGCCTTCTTTAATTGCTCGTAGCCACCGTGCTTTAGGTAGCAGTCGATGTCGTTGGTGTAGCCTGGTTCGTCGATATGCTTAAAAATAAGCCTATGTTCTTGTGGTGTTGACATGTGATTCGGATGGAGGTCTGCCGGAAATGGCGAAGCAATTAGCAATTAAAAAATTAAGAATAGAAGAAGCGACTAGATTTCGCCATTTTTGATTTTAGCCGCGAGCTCGGATGCCTTATCTGGATCGATATCGGTGTATTCGTCTTCGCCCACCATCACGACTGGGCCTTTACCGCAATCCGCATGGCACTCGACAAAATTAAGTGTCACAGAACCATCTACGCTAGTGTGACCGACCTTACAGTTGAACTCTTTTTCTAGGCGTTCACAGGTCTGATACGCACCAGCTAACGCGCAAGGTAGTGTGCGGCAAACGCGCACGTGATACTTACCAGTCGGCTCTGTGCGAAGCATCGGATAAAAAGTGACTAGCTCAAGAATGTTGATTGGCTGTAGATCTAAGCGGTCTGCGATCCACTCTACTGCTTCGTTTGAAAGGTAGCCCTGATCCTCTTGCACCATGTGACAGAGCGGCAGCGCAGCGCTCTTCATCGTTGGATAGCGCGGCACCAACTTATCAATCTTTTCGATTGTTTTGGATTTTAAATTCATCGTTAAAAAAGGGGGATAATTCAGGCGCTGGTAGTTAAACGTTCAACATTCGTAACTCCTGATTTTATTTTTTCAATTCTATCTGTCACACTCTCCCATCACGAAGTCGAGCGAACCGAGGATCACAGTAATATCGGTCAGAAAGTGGCCTGGAATGAGTTTATCGAGGATACTAAGATTACAAAATGATGGACCGCGGATTTTCAGGCGATATGGCACGCCGCCACCCTTTGAGTGAATGTAAAAGCCAAGAGCACCTTTCGGGTTTTCAGCTTCGAAATACACTTCGCCTGCTGGAATCTGCGGTCCTTCGGTCACGATCATGAAATTCTGAATCAGTTCCTCCATGCTGGTGAGCACTTTAGCCTTCTGCGGAGCAAAGATTTTCTTCGCGTCTTCTGCATAGTAGGAGCCTTCTGGGAATCTATCAATACACTGACGAATGATTCCCACACTTTGGCGAATCTCCTCCGCACGCATCAAATAGCGATCGTAACAATCTCCGTTGGTACCAATCGGCACTTCAAAATCGTAGTTCTCGTAGCCCAAGTATGGCTTATCCTTGCGTAAATCAAGATCCACGCCACAAGCGCGGAGATTAGGACCAGTCAGACCGTAAGCAAGCGCGTCTGCTTTCGAAATAGTGCCGATACCCACGGTGCGATCCATAAAAATACGGTTACGAGTCAGCAGCTTATCAACTTGATCGAGTACTGGCAGCACGCCTTTAGAGAATTCAAGTACTCGGCCCAACCAGCCATCAGGAATGTCGCGGGCAACGCCGCCGATACGCGTGTAGCTGGTAGTAAAGCGTGCGCCAGTCAATTCCTCGAACAGCGTGTAAAGTTTTTCACGTTCGGCGAAGGTATACATAAATACCGTCCATGCACCTGCATCCATTCCGTACACGCCAACTCCCAATAAGTGTGAAGAGATACGTGCCAACTCGCAGCAAAGTAAACGAATTGCTTGGCAGCGTTCTGGCACTTCTAAGTTTGCCAGTTTCTCAACAGCCAGCGCATATGCGACATTGTTCGAAAGCGGCGCAATATAGTCCAAGCGGTCCGTATATGGAATAAACTGGTTGTAAGTCATGCTCTCGGCGATCTTCTCATCGCCGCGATGCAGGTAACCCAGCACAGGCTCGCACTTCTTAACGACGTCGCCGTCGAGCTCCATTTTCAGGCGCAGCACGCCATGGGTGGTCGGGTGTGACGGCCCGACGTTGAGCATCATCGTCTCGCCTTGCAGCTCGCTTGCACGTGCACCGGCATCTCCGATTGAAATTTCTTTGCTAGTGGCCATTAAAAAATTCTCTTATTTACCGCAGGGTTTTATCTTTTTCTCATTCCAGCTCTCATCACGAGCTCGTGGCTCAGTCTGGCTCATGGGGCCATCCGCTGAAGAAACGAACGGTCCACCGACCATTGGCGCAGGCTTTACGGACATTCCTGTAATCTCAGCGACATCGTCCGCTGGCAGTGGCACTTCGATTCCAGCCAGTGGAAAATCTTTACGCAGTGGGTGATATGGATAAGCATCCCACATCAAAATACGTGTCAAATCTGGGTGCCCTTGGTAGCGAATACCCATCAAATCGTATGTTTCACGTTCGTGCCAGTTTGCCGCAGCATACAAACCCGTCAGCGACGGCAGTGCCGGATTAATGTCATCCGTGCAATCCACTGCCACACGCAAATACTCGTGCTTGGTCGTCGAGAGGAAGTGATAGATCCCGGTAAAGCGCGGGCTCTGCGCATCCCAATCGACCGCAGTTACATCAACCAACATATCGTAGCCAAAATCGTCGCGTAATACCGTGCACAGGTCGATCAACTGTGCCGATGCGCAGTTTATTGCAACGTGGTCGGAAGACTCGCGTTCTGTGAGGGTTTCGAAGCGCTCCTTGAGAAGAGCCAAATCACTGGTAGTCATAGCTTAACTTTTATTCGTAACTTCGGCTACGTCTTTCGAATCAGCCTTTGCAGGGAACAAGTTCTTCACCGAATGCTCAGCGCCAATCTTGTCCTGCAGTTTAATCATCGCATCGAGCAGTGCCTCTGGACGCGGAGGACAACCACTAATATAAACATCTACTGGGATAATCTGGTCTACTCCTTGCAACGTCGCATAGGAACGGTACATTCCGCCCGTGCTTGCACAAGCACCCATCGCAACCACCCATTTCGGCTCAGCCATCTGATCGTAAATACGACGCACGACTTCAGCCATTTTGTAAGTCACCGTGCCCGCAACGATCATGCAATCAGCCTGACGAGGCGAGAAACGCATCACTTCCATTCCGAATCGGGAAATATCGAATCGCGCGCCGCCTGCGGCCATCAATTCAATCGCACAACAAGCAAGGCCCATTGGCATTGGCCAAACCGAGTGTTTGCGGATCCAGTTAATTACAGCATCTGCCTGAGTGACAATAACTTCACCCTCGACCTTACTATCATAAGCTATGGTTGTATTTTGCATACTAATTGTGAGGTCCGCGAGTAGGCATCCTCAAAAGGCTGAGACCCTAATTTCCCCCCTTGCTCATGCAAGCTACAATTTGACTTAATCGTAACTTCAAGTCCACCTAGCCAGATTAATACATCTATGTCATTAATAAGGCAATTTAGAATAACAATCAATGCCACAGATATCCATTACGCAGACTTGTAAGCAATCCCCAACTAGCTACCATGCTTCCAATGGAACCTTGCGATACCCCTGCCTGCCAATCAGCCCGTGAAATTTTCCACGAACTCGAAGAAATTTACGACGAGCACAATCTCTACTTTCAAACCATTGGCTCTGTGTTAGAGGCGGCTAATGCACTGGACGTGCCCCACCGGCTCAAACTTATCCTGACCCAGCCAAAGAACGAAATCATGATCCACTGCCCAGTCGAAATGGATGACGGCTCTTGGCAACTCTTCAAAGGCTACCGTGTGCAGCACAACAATGTGCTCGGCCCCTATAAAGGCGGAATTCGCTACCACCCCGAGGTTAAACTCGACGAAGTCAAAACCCTCGCCCTACTCATGACCATGAAATGCGCACTCGCCCGCCTCCCTTTCGGCGGTGCCAAAGGCGCGCTCCGTATCGACCCACGAACCGTCAGCAAGGACGAACTGATGCGCGTCACCCGTCGTCTTACCTCCGCGCTGGGCGACAATATCGGCCCCGACTACGACATTCCCGCGCCCGACGTCGGTACTAACTCTCAAGTCATGGCATGGATGGCCGACACCTATATCAACTTTGCTGAGTCCTCAAGCAAGATCACTGCCCGCGGTGTTGTCACTGGTAAGCCCCTCGAATTCGGCGGCTCGGCTGGCCGCGAAAAAGCCACTGGCCAAGGCCTCGTCTACATTCTCGACGCTTTGCTCCCTGGGATGGACATCGAGCTCGATAAAGTCTCCTGCAGCCTGATCGGCTTCGGCAATGTCGGCTTATGGACCGCTCGGTTACTACAAAAACGTGGCACAACGCTCAAAGCAGTCATGGACCATACTGGCGCGATTCTAAACGAAAGCGGTATCGACGCCGAAGCGCTCGCGCTATACGTTAAAGCCAATGGCGGCGTACACGGATTTGCCGATGCCACAGCCGTCAGCAACGAAACCTTCTATTCCACTCCCGTCGACCTGTTCATCCCCGCCGCACTGGAGCAGATGGTCGACCTCAAACATGCTAAGCGCATGCAATGTAAAGTACTGGTGGAAGGTGCCAACGCCCCTACCACGCCCAACGCCGAGCGCTACCTGCTCGAAAAAGGTGTCGAAGTGCTGCCCGCCATCCTGTGCAACGCTGGCGGCGTGACTGTTAGTTATTTTGAATGGAAACAAAACCGCCAATCCGAGACCTGGGATGAAGAACTGGTCGATCAACGTCTCCAGAAAATAATGACCCAGTCAGCGGAGCGTGTCTTAAAGATGTCCGAACGCCTAAACTGTAACATGCGCATCGCCTCCTACGCATCAGCGATCGAGCATATCGACAAAGTTTACGAAATGCGCGGCGTCTTTCCATAACTCCGCAAAGCGGTTACCATTAGCTATTATTCATTAGTAATTAGCCCGCGCACCATTGCCGCATAAGGCATTGACAGTCGCGAACTTGTCCTTCAAATCCTTATATATCGTTTAGACAGCAAGTGCAGCCGAGAGCTCACACTGGAGCGGACCTGGTGTCCACCAAACAGCTGAAACTCGATATTCCCACTGATCTTCGAATTGTTTATTTTATCGTCGATCCCCGCAAAGCAACGTGCGCACGCATGCCACTTTTTCAAAGACACACTATCGCCATACGTGGCACTCTATCATGAGTAACGAAGCAACACCCAAGGAAGCCCCGAAGGACAATCAAATCGCCGTATCAGGTATTCTGGAAATACTCTCGAATAAGACTGGCCAACTCCTCGATCCTGCCCGTAATGGTAAAACTCGTCCGACCGATCCATTTGTTACACGCGAACTGATCAAACGCTTTCGGCTCAAACAAGGCCACTTCATCGAAGGCCAGGCCATCAGCAACGAGCGATTCCCCAATCCGAAGGTCAGCTTCATCGACACAGTCGACGGCGCGACAATGGAAGAACGTAAAGGTCGATACTCATTCCAGCAGATGGTCTCCATCGCCCCTGACGAACAACTTAAGCTCGAAGCCAAGGACGGTCGTATTACCACGCGTATTATGGATCTTTTTTGCCCGATTGGTAAAGGCACACGCGGACTCATCGTCGCGCCTCCACGTACGGGTAAGACCACTATTTTACACGACATTGCTCACGGTGTATTAGAGAATCATCCCGAATGTCACGTCATCGTGCTCCTTGTCGACGAGCGCCCCGAAGAAGTCACCGACTTTAAACGCAGCGTCGATGCCGAGATCTATGCTTCCTCCAACGACGAAGAGATCACAAATCACACGCGCCTCGCCGAGATCGCGATCGAGCGTGCCAAGCATCTGGTTGAATCAGGCAAAGACGTGGTGCTATTACTCGACTCCATCACTCGCCTAGCTCGCGCCTACAATGCCGCATCCGGCAAAGGAGGCCGTACTATGACTGGTGGCCTCGACAGTCGTGCACTGGAAAAGCCACGTCAATTTTTCTCCGCGGCACGTAATTGTGAAGAAGGCGGTAGCCTCACCATCATCGCCACTGCACTGGTGCAGACTGGCAGTAAAATGGACGACCTAATTTTCCAAGAATTTAAAGGCACTGGTAACATGGAAATGGTGCTCGATCGTAAAGCAGCCGAGCTTCGCCTCTGGCCTGCGATTAACCTGAATGCATCAGGCACGCGTAAGGAAGAGTTGATCTTGTCTGGTAAATATCTCGAAGGGGCTCAATTTCTGCGTCGTGCGCTCGCAGGGCAAAAGATTGAAGACGTCGCCGAGATCATGATCGACCGTTTCACCCAGACCAAGAGCAACGAGGAGTTCCTAAAGCTACTGGATCGCTAGTATGCAAGAGTAGGACGGCTAATATTAGCCAACTTCGCACTGCAGTTAGCCTGCCCGCTTACTGAATCAGCCATTCTACCTGCACTTGCTCGAGCCTTTCGCTCAGCTCATCGCCCTGCGGCAACATCGGCACGAGCGACTCCAGCCGACTCCATGCATACACCGTCGCACGGCGCGCACAGTTTTCAAGTGATTCACCCAATTGCTGACCGTGTAAGTAGCCCGCTAGCAGCGCATCCCCAGCACCCACCGTACTGACCACATTTAGCTTCGGTGCACGCACCAACAGCTCGGCATCAGCCGTCTGAAACAACGCGCCTTGACTACCCATCGAGACGATTAAATTCGGCATGCGCTCTTTGCTCAGTCGCCGCGTCGCGGCTACAATTGCATCAAAATCTTTTAGCTCCACGCCCAGCAACTCCGCCAATTCATGTTCATTCGGCTTGATCAAATCGACTCCCGCCGCCACCGCCGCCTTCAGTGCGGCGCCACTACTATCGACTGCTATCTTTGCCCCAGTTGCACGCAAGGCCTCGATTAATTCGGCCACAAATCGAGGCTCAATTCCGTCAGGCAGACTCCCCGCAATCAAAAACCAGCGCCCTGGCTCAGCCAAGTCTAGTAGCTGGCTTCGAAGCGCCGCGCACTGCTCGACAGTCGGCGCAGCTCCGACCATATTTAAATCAGTCGTTTCATTTATCCCCGCATCCACGAGCTTGATACCCGTTCGTGTTTCGCCTTGGACACGAATAAATGCATCGCACACACCATATTTACTGAAGTGTTGCTCAAAGATCGTGGCATTGGCATCTCCTAAAAAACCCGAAGCTACCACTTCCGCACCACCGAGTGCCAACATCGTCGCCACATTCACTCCTTTACCGCCCGCTTGTCGGCGCGACTGTCTCACTCGATGCACCGAACCCAGAACCAACTGATCGACAAAAACCGTCTGATCGATCGCAGGATTTAAAGTTATTGTAACAATAGGTGATACCACAGACATGATGTTTATATAATTAAGCCCACCTGACTTCCACGCAACCCCATCTTTAAACTGGCGATACAGCCTCTTATCCGTCTTAGCGAAAAATCACAATCGACCTGCGCGAGACTTCATGATCTAACAGATAGACCATGCCCACGACTTCAAAAATCCTCGAGCTCACATGGAGCCGCCTCAAATTGCACTATACCGAGCTACGCCCGACAAGTGCATGGAGCAAAGCCTATCGCCGCATTTTGGGAAACTACTATCGCTTTCTAATCCCCGAGGGCAGCAGTGTGCTTGAAATCGGCTGCGGTTCAGGCGAGCTACTTCAACATCTACCAAATCGTACGCTTGCCGGCATCGATCTAGTCGAGGAGCAAGTCAACGCCGCGAAACGAAACCTGCCAGAGGCGCAATTCGCCTGCGCAGCCGGTGAGACAGCAACCTTTGATCAGACATACGACTATCTGTTGCTATCCGACACCCTGAATGAGGCTGCCGACGTCCAACAACTCCTTGAGAATAGTCTCCACGCGGCCACTCCTGCAACGCGCTTAGTGCTAAACATCCACAACACATTGTGGCGCCCCATTCTAGGACTCAGCACATTATTCGGCCTCAAACCCAAACGCCCACAGCAAAACTGGCTGTCCTCAGACGATTTGCGTAATCTGCTCGACCTCGCGGGCTGGGAAATGGTGCGCTCCGATGCCCGTATCCTCGTGCCACACGAACTCTGCGGCCTCGGCAGCCTGATTAATAAATTCATCGCCCCGCTGCTGCCGTTCGCGTGCCTAAGCTTGTTTTTTGTCGCGCGCCCCAAACAGCTAGCTAAGCCAGCCGACAGCCTCAGCGTCACCGTCATCATTCCTGCTCGCAATGAATCGGGCAATATCGAAGCAGCGATCCAGCGCACCCCTAACATGGGGCAGTCGACCGAAATCATTTTCGTCGAAGGTAACTCTCAAGACGACACTTGGGACATGATTCATTCCTGCATCGAGAAGTATCCCGAGCGTGACATCAAAGCCTACCAGCAACCTAGTAAAGGTAAGGGCGACGCCATGCGCCTCGGCTATGCAAAAGCCACCGGCGATATCATCATGATCCTTGATGCCGACCTCACCGTGCCGCCCGAAGATCTACCCAAATTCTTCGAAGCTATTCAGCTCGGCCATTGTGAATTCGTCAACGGCGTGCGCCTGGTTTACCCAATGGAAGACGAGGCCATGCGCTTCTTAAACATGTGTGGCAACAAGTTCTTTAGCATGCTCTTCTCCTGGTTACTCAGTATGCCAGTCAAAGACACCCTTTGCGGCACCAAGGTCTTCAGCAAGTCGCACTATGAATTGATCGAAGCCAACCGTAGTTACTTCGGCAACTTCGATCCCTTCGGTGATTTCGACCTGATCTTCGGCGCAGCCAAGCTCAACCTTAAGATCCGCGACCTACCAATTCGCTACCAGAGCCGCACCTACGGCGAACCACAAATCGACCGCTGGCGCGATGGCATGCTGCTGATCCGCATGGCTGCTTTTGCCGCTCGGAAAATTAAATTCCTATAGACCGATCCGTCTGCCGTAGTGATGCCAGGTAACTCACTAGAATTCTGCAAGATGCAACTGCGGTCGGCAGAGAGACAGGCGAATCTTGCCCGAGGACAATGCCCAACAGTCTGCCAGCAATCGATAATCAAAAAAGCGGCTCGCGCCGCTTTTTGAAGAATAGAACTGATCAAACTGTAGTTCGCTTACAAAGGGTGCGCCATAAAGTTCACGCGTCGCGTGAACGTGTCACCGTGTAAAGCAACAACATCATCAGGATCCTCAGGAAGTTTATCAATATTATCCAACATCTCTAGCCCCACGTCGGAAACAACTGTCAAGATAATGTCCGCATACAGCAACTGGTTGGTGCTCACTACATTTGCCTCCGTCGTGCCGCCATATGCATAATCAATCGTCAATTCACCATCGTCGTCGGCATTCACTAACTCTGCAACGGGCAACGCTGGATCCGTAGTATCTAATTCATAGATGAGCACCTTAAACCCTAAGATATTACTCACTAAGTAATTATCATCCAACTCAATACTTGCATTTGACCAATCTGCTTGATTTTTCCCCGGCTCTGCCAAGCTTCCTTGCGAGCTATCTGCTGGTATACCGGATCCCAAATAGTCGTCAAACGTTACCTGAGGATCAACAATCATACGATAAAGCGCATACACATCTGGACCATTTGCATAAGACTTTTTATAAGACAAACGATAGCCAATCGCGCATATATCGCCAGGGCCACTAGGACGATCCAATGCCGGCGAAAACAGTTTCAAGCCAACAGTTTGCCCCTTATAATCGCCACCAGACTCTAAAGGCGCATCCACACGTAACCACTGCTGGCCATTATTGCGAAACACTGCGGTCTCAAGATCTTGGGTAATCATATCCATGGCAATGCGTGCCTCGGCATTCGCCGCCAGCTTGCCAGAGGAACGCGACCAGACCTTCAGCACTTCGCTGGTGATCTGAATCACCAAACCGACGAGCACTACCATGATGACGGTCGCCACCATGATCTCAATCAAAGTAAAGGCGCGCGTCGCCGCGCTTCGAGTTCTAAGTTGCAAAGTCTTCATAATCAAAATTAGCGGACGATCGCGGTATTATAGGTAAAGATCGGTTCTTTAAGCTGCAAATCATCGAGAACACTCGCATCATCGAAAGTCAGCGAAGGTTCTTCTGCAAAAATGCGCACCTCCATAGCAAACGAGCCTTCTGGATATGCTGAAGGATCTTCCTCACTCATCTTATAGCGTGGGTAAGAGTTAACTCCTGCATCAGCACGCTCATCAACTGGATTCACTGACGACGGCGTCAGTACTGCGCGATAAATCGTGCCTGCCGCAAACACTTCAGAGCCATCAGTCACATCCGAATCAGAGACCCTCGCTAATTGATCAGTTTCACCAACAAAACCCACTTTCAAAGAAATCACATCATTCGCATCATTCGCATCATTCGCATCATTCGCATCATAAGCACGAAATACCAGAAGTGTCGCAGAATCCTGCGAGACCGCATTGTAAATCGCATTAAACCTAGACGCTCCAGGTGCGATTTCTGGCGAATTCTGCAGAAACGCATTGATCGTATTCACGATCGATGACACTTCGTCGGTCTTCTCCACTTCATCAACAGACTGCAGCGTCGGCCCCAGTAAACCAACAAGCGCTAGGACAGTAACAAGAAAGATACCGATCGCCAAAACAACTTCAATCAGACTGAAGCCTTTTTGCGACTTAACATGACAAGAGTGTAATTGTTTCATAATTCTATAAATTGGTTAAAGTATTAATTCACTGCCTCTGGATCAGTAACTGGAGTAGTTGTTCCCGCTTTTCTAAAGATCAACGCTGCCTTCAGAAATCCATTTTCACTATTGCTGTCATATGGAACAAGGTCACCACTCGCATCTAAATTTCCAGCACGTATGGCTAACCATTCATTCGGATTACCAGAAGTCCCATTGCTATTAAATACGTATTGGTAATAAGAAGTCGCACCAGCACCAGACTCCAAATCGTCATTAGCACCAACCGATATCCTTGGATAATCGAGGCTAATCGTCTCACTCATACCATTACGATTAGCACCAAATTGATCGCTAATGCTTGGATCAAAATAGATCCCGTCTGGCAAGTAAGTACCTTGCGTCGCGGCTTTCCAACCTGTTGCCGTCACGACTCCATTGCTATCTACATCCTCTCCCCAGTAAACGATCCCGAAGTAACGGCGATACTTTTCCAAGTCCGTTGGATCATTATGGATGATCAGGCGCGTCTCAGCATTCTTCAAGATCGCCTGGCCACGTGCCCCTTGTGCTATGCCGGATACAATTCGCAACGACGAACTCAGTGACGCACCACCACCAGAATTCCCGCCAATAAATATAATGGAGGAGGCAATTAATATAATACTGATGACGACCAACAACTCAATCAGAGTGAAGGCTTGGCATCTAGCGTGTTTCGTTTGGTTAAACATGATTGATTGCTAAAATTAATCCCACAGTGCATATCCAGGAGAGTCCTCACTGCCCTCAACCCATGCAGTGATAGCAGTCCGGATCGGATTCTGAGGAGGGAGGGGATCAGAGCCACTCACATCAGGAGCGACCTGACCATCACCATCACCGTCAATACGAACCTTGATTGCGGTATTGTTGAAACGATCCGCCAATTGAGTCGGGTCAACGGTGTCGTCATCTTTCAATAGGAATTCAGACTCTGAGAAACTATAGAAGCCGATGCGACGGCGGTTACCGCCTTCAGGTTTCGGCTTCCCGTCAGACGCACCTCGACCAGATAAAGTCTCGATAAATTCTGTGCTTTGAGAAGAGAGATCAACGGTTATGTCCGCCCCACCAGTCACAAACGGATAATACGAATATTCTCCCTTAAAGAGCTGAATCGCCGTGACGTAGTTGGACAACTGCGACTTCGAAGCAGCGATATTTGCCTGTTTTCGAACGGCTCCCACCGTCGGAATCAAGATTCCAGCTAGGATACCGATGATCGCGATGACCATCAGCAGTTCAATCAGAGTAAAAGCGGAGGGATTACGTAGTGTTTTATTCATTATTCGTCTGAGTAAATGTTATCAAAGTTTGCTTCTTCCTCACGATGGTCTGAATCAATAATCCCATCGGATGCGATCGAGCCTAAGGTGCTATTAGCGTCTGGTCCTTCAGAGAACAAAACATAGCCAAAATTTTGCCATGTGGAGGTAGTGCTACTCTTGGCATACACATATGCATAAGGGTTGCCCCATGGATCAATAAAATAAACTTCAGTCAAAGCACCCGCAGCCGTGGGATTACCAAAGTCCTTGCTGAGGCTCAATTTGGTTGGATCTACAAAGCTTTTGCGAGCGCCGCCCGAATCAACATTTACCAAGGTGACCTTACCTTCGGTGTTTCGCTCCAAAACGGCAAAGCCGGTCAGCGCGAGCAACAGTTTTTCGGCATTCGCGGTCGAGTCGGGATCCCCCGAAACCCATGGGTAATCGCCATAGGTCGATTTAAATCCTTCCAATGCCTGTGATAGCACCGCCAACTCAGCTTTAGCCCTCGTGCGGGCTTGAGCATTTTGCACACCGCGTGAGATGCCGAAGGTGATGCCAGCGAGAACCAAGATAATGGCAATCACCACCAACAGTTCGATCAGTGTGAAGCCACGATTCGACGAACGTGCGCGGGGAGAAAATACAGATTGGGAAGTATCAGAAGTCATGTCTAATCAGGGGAGACAAGGTGTTGCGCCAAGAGTTTCGGCAAAAGATTAATGTTGGCGCTAAAGCAATATACTGTCAACGTCAGATGAGTGCGAAAGTGTAATGTAGTAAAAGTAAAAAGTAGGAACTGACGAGTTCATTTCGTGAAATAGACAGCGCTGTCTGGTTCACGATGGTGACAGACAGCAATGTCTATCTCACTTTCAACCTTGTTCCATTGCTCTCAAGTTTCAGCCCTCAGGTTTCAGGCCTCAGCCCTCTCTGCCCTACCCCGCATACGGCTTTTTAAAAATCGCGCCACTGCGGCGACGTTCGGCGATACGCTCGACGTCCTCCTCATTCATCCTCGCTGGAAAACTTGTCTCTGGATCAATCTTCCACTTGGCAGGCTTGAGGTCGTGATCCAGTGCCACGCGGTAGTCGAACACGAAGCAATCGCCCTCCCACAGGCTGCTGTCTTTCGGCATCAGCTCCATATAGCGCAGAACCCCACCTTTTAGATGGTAGACATTAGTGAAGCCCTTCTGCTTTAAATAGGCAGTGGAACGCTCGCAGCGAATGCCGCCTGTGCAATACATCGCTATCTTCTGGTCCTTCTGCGTCGCGAGGTGCTCGTCGACAAACTTGGCAAAACCGGTAAAATCGTCGGTATTTGGATTGATCGCACCCTTAAACTTCCCCACCCCAACCTCGTAGTCATTGCGGGTATCAATAGTAATGACTTCAGGGTCAGAAATCAGCTCGTTCCACTCGTCTGGATCTAAATAAGTGCCAACTTCATCACGCGGGTCGGCTCCATCCTGACGGAAAGTCACGATCTCCGGCTTCTTTTTGACCTTAAATTTCGGAAACGGGCAAAAGTCCGCATACGAATATTTCACCTCGATCGCCGCAAAGCGTGGGTCCGACTTGAGCAATGCAATCGTGGCGTCAACCGCTTCGTGCGAGCCCGCGCAGGTTGAGTTAATCCCTTCACTAGCAAAGATGATCGTGCCACGCAGCCCCACCTGTAGACCGTGGTCAATCAATCGCTCCGCCCACTCATCGCGATCTGGTAGTTCGACAAAATGATAAAACGCTGCTATTTTCCAACACTCAGACATAGATGGGGACGTATTAAAGTTAGAAGCCCCGAAGCAAGAAGAAAGTTTGAGAGCTGGTGACAGCAATTAGGATTTCGAACTTTAAATATCCTCAGATCTCAGGTCTCATTTCTCATTTCTCATTAAAAAGCCTTGTCATCGAGCATTGACCTGTCAAAGCCCTCCGCCTCACTTAAGAATAGCCCTCAATAAGCAGGCGCCTTCTTCACACGCTCAAGTATCGGTAATATCCGGTCAACGGGCATATTACAGATATTATGAACATCAAGTTTACCGATCTCGGGCTTCGCTCGGAACTCGTCGAAGGCATTCAACGCCTCGGTTTTGAATCACCCTCTCCTATTCAAGCAGAAACGATCCCCGTCGCGCTCAGCGGCAAAGATATCGTTGGCCTCTCCCAGACTGGCTCGGGTAAAACTGCCGCATTCGGTCTGCCCGCGCTCAATATGATCGATATCGATCGTAAAGAAACACAGGTGCTCGTACTCTGCCCGACTCGTGAGCTCGCCGTGCAGGTCTGCGAAGAGATCAATCGTCTCGCTTCTTGTCTGCGCGGCTTCACCTCGGTGCCCGTCTATGGCGGCACTCCAATCGACCGCCAGATGCGTGCACTGCGCAACGGCGCGCATGTCGTGGTCGGCACACCTGGTCGTATTATGGATCACCTGCGCCGCAAAACGCTGCGCACCGACGCAATCAAAATCTGCGTCCTCGACGAAGCCGATCGCATGCTCGATATGGGCTTCCGCGAAGACATGGAAGTCATCCTCGGCGATATGAACGAGGAGCGTCAGGCACTGTTTTTCTCTGCAACAATGAATCGCGGCGTCGAAGGCTTGATCCGTAAATTCAGCCGTGGCGCCCAACAAATTTCGATCGAGCGCAAAGCGCTGACGGTTGATACGATCGAGCAGACTTATTACGAAGTGCGCAATCGCTCGAAGATCGAAGTGCTATGCCGTATTCTCGACCTCGAAACCAAGCCACGCGGCATCGTTTTCTGCAACACCAAGCAAATGGTCGAAGACGCGACCGAAGCATTGGCTGCACGCGGCTACGTGGCTGACCGCATCCACGGCGACATCACCCAAGGTAACCGCGAGCGCGTGATCAAGCGTTTTAAGGATGGCTCCGTTGAACTACTGGTCGCGACCGACGTCGCTGCTCGTGGCCTCGACATCGACGATGTCGATATTGTGTTTAACTATGACCTACCACATGACCCGGAAGACTACGTGCACCGTATCGGCCGCACAGGCCGCGCTGGACGTACCGGAAAATCCGTCACATTTGTTTACGGACGCGACATCTACCGGCTCGAAGCGATCGAGCGCTACACACGCCAAGTCGTGCGTCGCATGCAGATCCCAACCATGGAAGACGTGGAAGGTCGCAAAGCCGACAAGGTCTTTACTCAAGTAAAGAGCCTCCTCGAAGCGGGCAATTTCAAGCGTCACGATGCACTGGTCGATCGCTTACTCGACGCTGGGCACACCCCAACCGATATCGCCAGTGCACTCTTTAACCTATTAAATAAGGATGACGGTTCCCTCGGTGAAAAAATCGCCGAAGACACCGAGCCTTACTCTGAGACACCCAACCGCTCAGGTGGCAAACGCGGTGGCGGAGGTGGCGGTGGCTACCGCGGCGGCAATCGCGGCGGTGGCTATCGCGGCAAGCGTGGCAACGATAGCCGCAGTAACGATAGTCGCGGTGGTGGCTACCAAGGCGGCGAACGTCCTAAGCGTCCATTCAAAACCAAGAGCAAATTTGGCGGCCACAGCGCTGGCGGCGAAAGCACAGCAAGTGGTGGTGGCTATAAAGGCGGCGGCAATCGGGGGGGCGGAGGTTACCAAGGCAACAGCGGCGGCAACAAAGACTTCACTCCTGTGAAGAAGCCAGCACGCCGCTTCAAGAAGCCTGAATAAAACCACGCGTAGAATATCTAATCGAAAAGGCGGATAGCAATATCCACCTTTTTTGTAGCTCAACACAGACACCGCCAAAGCCTTTGCAATCGAGCATCGATTGGACTACAAATAAAGCATGGCTATATCTTGACTTTCTCAGTCAAGAACTAAAGATAATGCGCGAATGGATGATGCCAAAACAGTTAAAAATCAACGCCTCACTCAAGCGGAATTGGAAAACGCCTCCGCCGTTGATCGCGTACGTTGGGCGCATGAACAATATGGTGATAAGCTAGTTCTTAGTACTAGCTTTGGTATCCAAAGCGCAGTCATGCTGCACCTCGTCACCACCCAGATTCCTAATATTCCAGTCATTTTTATCGATACTGGCTACTTGTTTCCTGAAACCTACCAGTTTGCCGAGGCATTGACTGAACGGCTGACTTTAAACCTGAAGACCTACCTTCCGCGCCAATCTGCGGCTCACCAAGAAGCTGTGCATGGCAAGCTTTGGGAACAAGGCGTCGAAGGCCTCGCCCAATACAATCGCATCAACAAAGTCGAACCAATGAATCGAGCGGTTCAAGAACTCGGCGCGACTGCATGGCTCTCGGGTCTACGCAGGCACCAATCGTCTTCGCGCGAGAAGCGCACCGTCGCCGAGCAGCAAAACAAAATCATGAAGGTGTATCCGATCGTTGATTGGAACGAGCGCGACATTTACACTTACTTGACCGAAAACAACCTGCCTTATCATCCACTTTGGGATGAAGGCTATGTATCGATCGGCGACTGGCACAGCACCATCAAACTCAGCGAAGGCATGAGCGCTGAAGAGACACGTTTTAGTGGTCTCAAGCGCGAATGTGGGCTCCACGAATCCAACGCGGATTCGGATTATCAGATATAAAATCTGACGAGTCAGAGGTAAAATGTGCGAAGGCATGCAGGTGCGAACCTAAAACCTCTACAACTCACCACCCTGGACGCTCTACCCTTGCACCCGAGCGAGCAGAGCTTATGTATCAAACCATTCAAATCAGACTTACCCAAACAACCACACAGTGCCCCGCCTTACATTTTCCTTACAGTCATTACCGTGAATTCCACTCCAATTCCTAAGGATCGCCCCCCCAGGCATGTCGCCATCATCATGGATGGCAATGGTCGCTGGGCCAAAGAACGTGGCCTACCTCGCATCGAAGGCCATCGGCGTGGCGCAGAGGCGGTTAAGCGCACGCTCAAAGCTGCCCAGGAAAACGGCGTCGAAATCATCACCTTATATGCCTTTAGTGTCGAAAATTGGAATCGCCCCAAAGTCGAAGTCGATGCGCTCATGAGTCTGCTGGATCGGTTTCTTGTCGATCAACTACCCGTACTGATTAAGCGGAAAATCCGCCTACGCGTGGTTGGCCGATATAAAGAACTCCCTGATTACATTCAACACAGACTGCGCAAGTCCGAAGCCGCCACCGCACAATTTACTGAGCACACTCTCGCACTCGCACTCAACTATGGCGCACGCACTGAAGTGGTCGACGCCGTCAAAGCCATCGCGCAAGCCGCACAAGCTGGCAGCATCGATCCCAACACGCTCGACTACGACAGCTTGCGCCCCTATCTCTACACCAACGACCTGCCCGATCCCGATCTAGTCATCCGCACTTCAGGTGAAGCACGGCTAAGCAACTTCTTACTGTTGCAAGCCGCCTACGCCGAGATCTACTTCACTTCCGTGCTATGGCCAGACTTCGACGAATCACATTTTAAAGCCGCACTCGCTGACTACGCATCCCGCGAACGCCGTTACGGTAAAACTGCCGAACAATTGCAAGTCAGCTGATTTTCAATTTGTTCCTTCACTTGCCCAAATAGCACCCAGTTCAGTCACCCCTGCGGGGCCAGCTCGGCAGACCTCACAGACCATCGCGCGCTACTCGCGCTTAGTCACTCTCACTTCCACCCTCACTCTCACTTCCACTCTCACTATTTCATTATGAAGCAACGAATCTTCAGCTTCACGATCCTCTGGTTGATCGTCACAGTCTCGCTACTCATTTCAGGCATCGCCGCAGGCGTCTGGTTACTTGCAATTCTGGCGTTTTTCACGCAACTTGAGCTCTATCAACTGTTCGATAAAATGGGGCTCAAGCCGATCAAGTCGCTCGGACTTGCTTGCGGCCCCATCATCATTTTAGGCTCCTACTATCTTGGCGGAGTCGATGCCGGCACCGATATCTTTATTCTCTGCTTTCTGGCACTCGCGCTGACGATCATTATTAAAGATCTACAAGCAGGCCGCTTACGCAGCTTCATGCCGACGCTTTTCGGGCTCCTCTACGTGCCCTTCATGCTCCACTTTTTCGTAAAAGTCGTGAAGATGACGGAGTTTCACGGTTTCACCGATGGTACCAGTATCTTTCTCACGATCTGGATCGTCGCGGTGGCCAAATGTACTGATGTCGGCGGCCTACTAGTCGGTATGAGAATCGGCAAAACGCCTCTCTCGGTGATCAGCCCGAAAAAGACCTTCGAAGGCGCAGCTGGCGGCATTGTGTTTGCCATGCTCATCGGCCTCTTCATTCTTGGCATCTTTAATGCCTATGCCCCAGAAGATTTCACTTGGTGGCGCTCCGCACTGATGGCGATTCCTATCGGCATCGCTTCGATTGCGTCTGACCTCGTCGAGTCGGCCTTCAAACGACAAGCCGGTGTCAAAGACTCTGGCACTATCATTCCCGGCATTGGTGGTATTTTTGATCTGACAGACAGCCTGCTGCTTACCGCGCCGCTCGGGTATTTAATGTTCAAATACTTCATCTTTTAGATGGCCCAAACCGCGAAAAAAAAAGTGGTGCTTCTCGGTGCGACTGGTTCAATCGGTGGTAGCACCCTACGCGTACTGCGCGAACATGCAGATCGACTCGAACTAATCGGCGTCGCCGCGCACTCCAGCCACGCCGCGCTCGCCGCGATTTGTCATGAATTCAACGTGCCGCACGCCATGCTCTCCAGCGAAGCGGCATACGCCGAAGCCAACGCAGCCAACAACTTTCCCGCCAACACTCAACTCGGTTGCGGTGATGCTGGCTTACTCGAAATCTCGACCTTAGCCGAAGCCGACATCGTACTGGTCGCCGTGGTTGGAGCCTGTGGGCTCAAGCCGACCCTCGCAGCCATCGAAGCAGGCAAGGACATTGCGCTCGCCAACAAAGAGCTGCTCGTCCTCGGCGGAGCCTTCGTGATCGAAGCAGCCAAGCGCAAAGGTGTGCGCCTACTTCCGACCGACAGCGAGCACAACGCCATCTTTCAATGCATCGAGGGCCACCCACAGCAACATCTAGACAAGCTCATCCTCACCGCATCTGGCGGACAATTTCGCGACGCACCCATTGAGCGACTCGCCAGCGTCACACCCGCTGATGCCACCCAGCATCCCAACTGGTCGATGGGGCCAAAAATTACGGTCGATTCCGCAACGATGGTTAACAAAGGCCTCGAACTGATCGAAGCACATTGGCTCTTCGGCTTGGAACCAGATCGCCTCGAAGTGGTCATTCACCCACAGAGCATCGTCCATTCCTTCGCGCAATTTATCGACGGCTCGATCCTTGCACAGCTCAGCCCGCCTTCCATGACCTTTGCCATCCAGCACTGCCTGCTCTACCCCGACCGCGCGCCGGGGGTAGATGCCACCATGGATTTCAGTCAGACTTTTCAACTCGATTTCAAAGCACCCGACTTAAAACGCTTTCCTTGCCTGCAACTCGCCTACGATGCCATGCGCACGGGCGGCAGCGGCCCCGCCATTTTTAATGCGGCCAACGAAATCGCGGTCGAGCGCTTCCTAGCCCACGACCTTGCATATCTCGACATACCGCTCGTGATTGAGCAGACACTCAGCAACATTAACCCTGCCTCCGCGGCCGACCTCGACGCACTGCTAGAGATCGACCACCAGGCGCGACAAGTCGCCCGCGACATTAAATCACAGTAAAGCGTCCCAGCCTGCGAATCGCAACTTTCAGCTCTCAGGTTTCAGCTCTCAACTTTCAGCCCTCAGGTCTCTCATCTCCGCCATGCTTCTTAATATCTTCTATCTCGCCATCGCGCTGCTCGCGCTGAGCTTCTGCATTTTTATCCACGAGCTCGGCCACTTTATCGCCGCTAAAAAACGCGGCTTAATCGCCGATCGCTTCTCGATCGGCTTCGGCCCGCGCCTGTTCGGCTGGAAATGGCGCGGCACCGATTTTCGCATCTCACTGCTGCCGCTCGGCGGCTATGTCTCGCTTCCTCAGCTCGCCGATATGGGCCGACTCGAAGGCGGCGAAGACGACGAGTCCGAAGACCTGCCAGCGATCTCTTATGCCGATAAGATGATCGTCGCTGTGATGGGCGCAGTGTTTAACATCATCTTGGCATTCTGCCTGTCCCTCATTCTATGGGGTGTCGGTCGCGACATTGTAAAAACCACCACCGTCGACGTGGTCCCCGAGCAAATCCTAAATTCCGCCGGCGAAATCGTGCCTGGACCAGCCTTCGAAGCAGGCCTTCTCGCAGGTGACACCATTCTCGCAATCGATGACGAGCGGATCGGCGATTGGATGCAGCTACAAAATGCGGTGATGACTGGTACTGGTCGTACCGATGCAGGCATCCCCACCACCGAAGTCACTGTCCTCCGCGACGATAAAGAGCTCACCCTCACTGCTCACCCAGTGCTCGTCACCTCCGAAGACATCCGCACCCTCGGCGTGCAGCCTGGCACCAACCTTGTCGTCAGTATGGTGCAAGAAAATATGCCCGCTTTCCAAGCAGGCATGCTGCCAGGCGACCAACCCATTGCCCTCAATGGCGAGCCGATTACTTCCGCAGCTTTTCTGAGTGTTTATCTAAAGAATCATCAAGGCGGCAGCATCGACGTCACCCTCCTTCGCCAAGGTCAAGAAGTCATCCTGCCGATTGAACCTGGGATTGCGCCTGGTGAAGAGTCACTACGTTTTGGATTCGCCTACTACTACGAGGCGCAAACCGAGCGAGTGCACCGCAATCCTTTCGAGCAGATCACCATCATGGCCAACACGATGAAGATGACACTCGTCGCGCTCGTCAGCCAGAAATCAGACGTCAAAGTGCGCAACATGAGCGGCCCCGTCGGCATCGTACACGGTCTCACTGCGATGGCCCGCTATGGCTGGATCGATCTGGTTTGGTTCCTCGCATTGATCAACGTCAATCTCGCAATCTTTAACGTGCTGCCGATCCCAGTGCTGGATGGCGGTCACATGCTATTCGCCACGATCTCAAAAATAACCGGCCGTCCGCTGCCTCGTAGAATAATGGAAGGTGCGTATACCGTCTGTATTGTCATCCTACTCTCCTTTGTGGTATATGTCTCGTTCTTCGACGTCAAGCGCGTCGGCCAAGACATCGGCATCGGCCAAAACGACGAGGCAGAAACCGTCCAAGCCAAAGACATCAGCAAAGAAGAACTAACCGCAGAGAACGCTGAGCAAATCAATGAGTAACTTAAGCGAACAAGTATTAGGTGCTGCAATCGATGTGCATACCGAGCTCGGGCCCGGACTACTGGAAAGTACATACGAACGTTGCCTCGCGCACGAACTATCTTTGCGAGGCATTCAGGGTATTCGCCAAAAGAAACAGCCGATCACCTATAAAGGCTTGGAGTTAGACGAAGGCTACCGCCTCGATATTCTGGTCGAAAACCAAATCATCTTAGAGCTAAAAGTCGTCGATCAACTCAATAACATCCATACAGCCCAACTGATTACCTATCTAAAACTATCAGGTTGCACGCTTGGCTACTTACTGAATTTCAATGTCACAAAAATGAAAGACGGCATCAAACGAGTCGTCTATAATCACAAAGACTAGAATTCATAATCACTGAGCCACATCATTCTAAGCTCCGCGTTCTCTGCGTCCTCTGCGGTTAACCTCTTTTATTCCCAACACTCATTCGAAACGCTCGCATGACCACTCTCTCCAATCTCGATTACTGCGCATCGCGCTTTCAGGCGAAGCGACGCGATTCACGTGTCATCCACATCGGCAATGTCGCTATCGGCGGCAACAACCCGATCCGGATTCAATCGATGACGACCACCAATACTCAAGACGTCGACGCCACCGTCGAACAAACGCTTGCCTTGGCTGAAGTAGGCTGCGAGATCGTCCGTATCACAGCACCCAATAAAGCCGCGGCCAGAGCCCTCGGCGAAATCTCCAAGAAGCTTCGTGCCGCTAAGTGCGACGTGCCACTGGTCGCCGACATCCACTTCCTGCCGACCGCCGCAATGGAGGCCGCGCTACATGTTGAAAAAGTCCGCATCAACCCAGGCAACTACGCCGACAAAAAGAAGTTCGCCGTCCTCGAATATACCGACGCGGCCTATGCCGAAGAACTCGAGCGCCTGCACCAAGCGTTCTCGCCGATCGTTCTGCGCTGCAAAGAGCTCGGCCGCGCCATGCGCATCGGCACCAACCACGGTTCCCTCTCTGACCGACTCATGAATCGCTATGGCGACTCACCACTCGGCATGGTCGAAAGCGCACTCGAATTTATCCGTATCGCCGAGAGTCACAACTATCACGACATTTGCCTGTCGATGAAAGCGAGTAATCCCAAAGTCATGGTCGAGGCTTACCGTCTGACCGCGGCACGTATGGCCGAAGAAGGCATGAACTATCCGCTACACCTCGGCGTGACCGAAGCTGGCGACGGCGAAGATGCCCGCGTCAAAAGCGCGATCGGTATTGGCGCTCTGCTCAACGATGGTCTGGGCGATACCATTCGCGTCTCACTGACCGAAGATCCCATCTACGAAGTGCCCGTTGCCCGCGATCTCGCCGACAAAGCAATGGCACTCTGGCACCAGCAGGCGGAGCTACCACTTTCGGCCGAAACCAAAGACAGCATTAACCCGTTCGATTTCAATCGCCGCAGCGCCCGCGTCATTGAGCTCGGCCCGAAATGTAGCATCGGTGGCGACGTCGTCCCCGCCGTGATCGTCAAAACCCAGCACCCGATCAGCGCAACTGCAGAAATCATCCAAGACGTTTGCCGCACCCAGAGCTCGCTCAAAGAAAGTAAGCTCGAAGGCCTCCAAGTCGAGATCAACAGCAGCGGCGACCTCACCGCTTTCAGCGGACTACACGAAGCCCTGCACAGCGTGGTGCAAGCCTTCGTGCTCGAACTTTCGGACGCAGTGGATCTCACCGACCTCGAAGCATTCGAATGGCCTGAAGACGGCCTCGCCGGCATCACCCTGCTGCAACACATCGAAAAGGAAGACGCCTACTACGCGACCAACCTGCTACAGTTTTGCCGCCAAAAAAGTTTCAACTGCGCCATTGACTGCCAAGCTGACGCCCTGCGCGAGGAGATCGGAGCACAACTTGCCCCGATGGGCAGCGAGCGTCTAATTCTAACCAGTGGCGTTCGAGCTTGCTCGGGCTCTGCATCAGAATCGCCCAACCACCCCGTCGGCAGCTACCGTGCCCTTGCCGAAGCCGCCCAAGCCTTCGTGCCGGACGCACCGATCTGGATACGCAATACCCTCACCAACACGCTTACGCCGAAAGACTACTTTTCAGATCGTCTACTCGAAAGCAGCATTCTCAGCGGCGCTCTGCTCTGCGATGGTATCGGCGAGCTAATCAGCATCGAGACCGAACCACTTCTCGAAAAAGCCACCACCCTCGCTTACAATATTTTACAAGGCGCCCGCGCACGCATCACCAAAACCGAATTCGTCGCCTGCCCAAGCTGCGGGCGCACTTTGTTTGATTTACAAAGTGTCACCCAAACCATTCGCGCACGGACCGACCACCTCAAAGGTGTGACCATCGCGATCATGGGCTGCATCGTTAATGGCCCTGGCGAAATGGCTGATGCTGACTTCGGCTATGTCGGTGGCGCCCCCGCGAAAATTAATCTCTACGTAGGTAAACAATGCGTAAAGTATAACGTGCCCGCCGAAGAAGCCCTCGACCGCCTAATTGATTTGATCAAGGAACACGGCAAATGGAGAGCGCCGCTGTAACGTTGAATGTCACTCGCTGATCAGCGGTGGCATTGGTAAGCCTAGGCTGATAGCGATAACTCTGACTAAGCTTAGTTCGTCTTGCGCGACTTTGCCATCGGCCAACACAACTGCCAAGGCACCTTCAAAAATAACTTTTTTTTGTGGCAACGGTAAGTGCATAAATAAATCGAGTGCGACCTCCAAGGCTTCGAAAGTAATCGTCTCTTCGGGCAATAGAATTGATTCCTTCAACATGTAGCGGTTGCATTTGCGCGCGCCTTGCTGAAAAGCAGACTCACGCGCAGCAGGCTCAACAGTGGCAGTATAAGTAATCGCCGAGAGCAGCACACAGAGCGGCATTTCAATTTTTACAGGGCTAAGCGGCTTTACTTGACGCCTCGTCTGCCTGCGGCCTTGCAAATAACCCGCGACGCCACGTAACAGTGCGAGTTCTTCCAATTCAATCGAGCCATCACTGTGCGCTAGGTCATGAATCAATTCTGAAATTGGCACGAAGGCTTCAAGATCTCGCCCCACCGCCATCGGTAAGGCCGCGTCGAACAAGGCAAAGCGTTGATTCAAATTAAGCGCACGTAGCCGTGGCAACCACTCCACGGTCTCGCGATACACCGCCCCATCTAGGCGCTTCTTTGCCGTCAGTAATTGAGCCGCATCATCGTCGACCGCGCTGGCCGAAATCTGCAAGCCGATCAACACCGCGCCAGCAGCCTCGCGGCTCTGGTGTAAGCGATCTAGGTCGTTACCGATCTGGCCATGTATTTCCTGCGCGCTCAGAATTGCCGCAGCACTGACTTGCCCGATTGAGTTGATAAAATCGTGCGCCTGCAAAGGCGGTGGCGTCGCCTCTGGCTTTTTCGAAGTGGATCGACGCGCTGATTGTCGGCGCGCGCCACTGACAAATTTGCCATCCCAATTCGGTTCAATCGCGGCGATTCGCTGCTCCAACGGCGGGTGGGTCGAAAATAGACTGACGCTTTTTGACTTAAGCGCGCTGGCAAAAAAGAAATGCGCGGCCTCCTGCGAGTGCGCGTTCGCCACCGCGCCATGCAACGGTGCCCCACCAATCTTCTTCAAAGCGCCGCCGATCCCCTCCGGATTACGAGTAAACTGTACCGCCGCGGCATCCGCCAAATACTCCCGCTGACGCGAAATCGCACTCTGAATCATACGTCCGAAAAACACCCCGATATAGCCAATCGCCATCACCGAGATGCCGATCACCATAATCACGATCAACGCGCCCCCGCCCTCTTTGCGGCGACGTCGACCGCCACCCAAGAAATTGGCCTGCGCGGTACCTCTGAAAACAAGTTGCCCGAGCACTGCAATCGCCATGATACCAAACAGCACTCCCATCAGGCGGATATTCATGCGCATATCCCCATTCAAGATATGGCTAAATTCGTGCGCGACCACGCCCTGCAATTCATCACGATTCAAGGTGCGCACACAACCACGCGTCACCGCCACTACCGCATCTGCAGGACTAAACCCGGCGGCAAAGGCATTGATACCATCTTCTGGTAACAAATAAACCTCAGGCATCGGCACACCAGAGGCGATCGACATCTCTTCGACAATGTTCATCAACATGCGCTCAGCGGCATCCTGTGTCGTATGCTCGATCTCACGCCCCCCCATGGAACGTGCCACATAACCGCCACCCGAACGCAGTTGCCCAACTTTAAACAGCGAGCAAGCAGAGACTAATACGACCACTGCCGCCAAGGTGCCAAAAAATAGATTCGGCTGCCACAACTGCATCGGCTGTCGCAGCGCGCCTTCCGCATCAAGGAAGCCCGCGCCCGTCACATACACCACGACGCCATACAACGCAGCAGCGATACTCAGCACTGCCATCGCAAACAGCACCACCATCAGGCGGGTGCGCTTACGAGCCAATTCTTGGGCTTCAAAAAAATCCATTTTTAGAACTGGGCGTCGCTAAAAGCTGACCTTGACCGCCTCGCGCTCGCGCTCATCAGAGATCTCAAACAGCTGCGCTTCGCGAAACCCTAGGACTCCAGAAAATAATACGGCAGGAAACACTTCGCGCTTGGTATTATATGTCATCACCGAGTCGTTGTAGGCCTGACGTGCAAACGAGACCTTGTTCTCCGTCGAAGTCAGCTCCTCCGTCAGTTGCATCATGTTTTGATTGGCCTTCAAATCTGGATACGCCTCCGACAGCGCAAAGAATTTACCCATTGCACCAGTCAGCGCAGTCTCGGCCCCCATTAACTTTTTAATCGCGTCTGGATTGCTCGGATCGCTCGCAGCTGCCTGCCCAGCAGAAGCCGCACCATTCCGCGCAGTAATTACCGCCTCCAGCGTCTCGCGCTCATGCGAGAGGTAGCCCTTGGCAGTCTCGACTAGATTCGGAATCAAATCATAGCGGCGCTTCAGCTGCACATCGATCTGCGCAAACGCATTCTTAAAGCGATTTCGTAAGGTCACCAGACCATTGTAAATCCCCATCACCCACAATGCCACGACCACAACGCACACAGCCAACACACTCAAAAAAATCAGTCCAATAGTCATAATAACAGTAGTTTAAATTAACAGAGTCTCCAGCTGTAGCCGACAAGAATGACGCTTAAAGTCACGATAAAAAAGCCGTGCAACAAAAAGAAGAACTACAAAATGAAACGGACTACGGGTATTTGCAAGTTTGAGTTGAAGCCGAACCGCACCTGTCATTAACTCGCGACATGTCTACCATCGGCACACCTTTCACTACTACAGCAAAAAAAGTGCTGCTCTGCGGCTCAGGCGAACTCGGCAAAGAAGTCGCGATTGAACTGCAGCGCTACGGCGTCGAAGTCATTACCGTCGATGCGTATGCCAATGCGCCAGCCATGCAAGTGGCCGACCGCTCACATGTTATCTCCATGCTCGACGGCGACGCGCTCCGCGCTGTGATCGAAGCAGAAAATCCCGACTTCGTGGTGCCCGAAGTCGAAGCCATCGCCACTGATACACTCGCTGCGATTGAACGGGACGGCATCGCCACCATCATCCCCACCGCTCGTGCCACCCAACTCACGATGAACCGCGAAGGCATTCGCCGCCTCGCAGCCGAAGAGCTGGGGCTGCTCACTTCCCCGTATCAATTCGCCGACACCTTTGAAGAGTTCACCGCTGCGATTCACGCAATTGGTCTGCCCTGTGTGATCAAGCCCATCATGAGTTCTTCTGGCAAAGGTCAAAGCGTCGTAAAAACAGAAGCCGACATCGACGCCTCCTGGAATTACGCCCAAGCAGGCGGCCGCGCTGGCAAGGGTAAGGTCATCGTCGAAGGATTTGTCGATTTCGACTACGAGATCACCCTACTTACCGTACGCCACGTGGATGGCACCAGCTTTTGCGCGCCGATTGGCCACATTCAAGTCGATGGCGACTACCGCGAATCTTGGCAACCACAAGCCATGAGCGACGCCCCACTCAATAGCGCTCAGCAAATAGCCGAAGCCGTGACTGGCAACCTCGGCGGCTATGGACTGTTCGGTGTGGAGCTCTTCGTCAAAGGCGACACCGTCATCTTTAGCGAAGTTTCCCCACGTCCGCACGATACGGGGATGGTCACCATGATCTCGCAGGACTTAAGCCAATTTGCACTGCATGCCCGCGCCATTCTGGGATTGCCGATTCCCAGCATTCGCCAAATTGGCCCCTGCGCCTCATCAGTGATTCTGGTCGAAGGCAAGTCGGAGCAAGTCCGCTTCGGCAATCTGCAACAAGCACTCAACGAGCCCGATACACAGCTACGCCTGTTCGGTAAGCCAGCGGTCAATGGCAAGCGGCGCATGGGCGTGGCCCTAGCCCGCGCCGAGAGCATCGCTGCCGCTCGCGCTAAAGCCTGCCGCACATCGAGCGCAGTGGAGGTGCAATTGTAGGGGAGGGACGAGCTCTGCCTCGTCCGCATTCAGAATACCACTGAATATAGCGGGAGTAACTCGCACCCTAAACTCTGCGTAGCGACTGGCTTTATACCAGGAGTATTCGCACTACGGCAACCAAGGGTATTTCTTAAAATTGGGCTCGCGCTTCTCGTTCCAAGCCTTGCGGCCTTCTTCGCCCTCTTCGGTGAGATAGTAGAGCATCGTCGCATTACCCGCCAATTCTTGTAGGCCTTGCTGACCATCCACGTCGGCATTGAACGCCGACTTGAGGCAACGAATCGACAGTGGGCTATGATTCATTACTTGCTGCGCCCATTCGAATCCTTCGGCTTCGAGTTGCTCATAGGGCACGACCTTATTGACTAAGCCCATATCGAGCGCCTCCTGCGCATTGTATTGGCGACACAAATACCAAATCTCGCGCGCCTTTTTGTGGCCGACGATACGCGCCAAATAGCTCGAACCGAAACCACCATCAAAGCTACCAACCTTCGGACCAGTCTGACCAAACACCGCATTGTCAGCCGCAATCGTCATATCGCACACCACGTGCAAGACATGCCCGCCGCCTACCGCAAAACCAGCCACCAGAGCGATCACGACCTTCGGCATCGAACGGATCAACTTTTGCAAATCAAGCACGTTCAGGCGCGGCACACCATCTTTGTCGATATAGCCGCCCTCTTGATGACCACGAATTTTTTGATCGCCGCCCGCACAGAATGCGAACTTCCCGTCTGTCTGTGGATTAAATCCAGTCAGTAGCACGACACCGACTGACGTATCTTCACGCGCATCGGTGAAGGCCTCGATCATTTCGGATACCGTATCTGGCGTAAATGCGTTACGCCGATGCGGCCGATTGATCGTCACTTTCGCAACACCATCGCACTTCTCATAAAGTATCTCTTCAAACTCGCGGGCTTTTTTCCAATTCATGCCGACAAGATAGGACGGGTTTTAACCGAAAAGCAACGCCCCGCTTCGTAGAACGAACTTACCGGGCGGAACCGGTTGAAGTTCCATTGCCGTAGGAGCGACCCTCACGCGTAAAAGCCGACAAATTAATACGCGAAACTAGCCGAGGAGGCATCACCAAAGTCCGGTACGTGCAGCGAACTGACTTTTTTGCTTTCAGTATCCAGCAACATCAGGCGCATTCGCCCGTTTTGACGCTGTGTGAAGACTAAATGACGACCATCATTCATCCATGTTGGCTCAACCGCAGACTGTGACACGGAAGTCAAAATCTGGCTCGAACGAGTCTTAAAATCATACAACGCGATTTGAAAACCACCGCTCACCGCTGCGGTAAAGGCGATTAAGTTCTCTTTAACCGGGTTCCATGTCGGCTCAGAGCAATAGCTACTGACATTGGTCGGGATGCGACGCATCGGCCCACCATTGGCAGACATTTCATAAATCTGAGGCTTTCCACGGGCATCTGAAGTAAAGGCCAAACGGCGACCATCTGGAGACCATGTCGGCGACGTTTCTAAGCTTTTATTCGTCGTCAAACGACGCGGCTTATTGTCGATTGATGCTGCCACAAAAATCTCTGCGTTACCAGCACTCGAGAGCGACATCGCAATATTCCGGCCATTCGGGCTATACTCGCCGCCAGAATTTGTGCCCTTATAAGTCGCCACTGGGATCTTACGGCCACTCAGCAGATCAATCATATATATATCAGGAAAACCTGTTTTATAATAAGTCGTGTAGAGCAGCTTGGTACCATCTGGCGACCAACTAGGTCCCGTCACCAACGCACGATCCGCAGTTAACGGACGCACACGATTAAACAACAAGTCACTCGTATATACCTCGGACACACCACGCTGCTTACCAATAAAGGCTAACTTACCCGCAAAGAACCCTTTAATATGCAAAGTTGCCTCTACCGCCAGATCGCAGGCGCGAAGGGTAGCGTTTTGCAAATCACGCCCCGGCACCACGCGGCGCAACTGTTCCTGCACTGGCTGGCCAGAGCCAATCGTAAGCGTCACCGACGAGCCACTGGCACGCTCGATCTGAAAGGTGTAAGCCGACTTCGCTGCGGTCGTCACCGTATAACCGCCATGCAGAGCAAACGCCCGTCGTGCCAACTTTGCTAGCGCTGCATCGGTGCTGTCCACTGCAATTGCCAAACGCCCCTCACCTTGGCGAACAGCATCGCCAATATCAATCACCTGAGCCGAGACCGCAGTCGTCAGCAAAGAAAACGAAGCAATAAGAAGCAGAAGATAATGAAATATGCGCATATGTAATAAATAGTCGTAGGCTTGCAAGAACCGCAAACGCAAATCCACTTCAACAAACATTTTAAATCATTCTGAAACGCAGCAAAGTTCAGAAGCTACACTTTTTTAATAAAGTGAGACGGAGATCCGACTGTGTATTCTCAACAAAATCGACTCTTTCGCGAATATTTATTCGATTCGTGTTGAGTCGCAGCCAGAGAGTTTCACTCTGCTCAATTCTTCAACCAAAACATACAGTGGACACAGAAAGCATCAAAGCAGCTCTTAAGACGGTCAAATTCCCAGGGTTTAGCCGTGACATCATTTCCTTCGGCCTCGTCAGAGACGTCGACCTAAAGGATGGCGAAGCCCTGATCAGCGTCGAAATCACCACTGCGGATCCGAAAATCCCCGAGCAGATTGCTGCCGACATCAAGTCGGTAGTGGGCGCACTCGATGGGATTCAGGACGTTAAAGTCCGCATGGAAATTTCCCAGCCAAACAATCAGCCCAGTCCGACTGGCGGAGCCAACGGTAGCGCGCCTACTAACAGCGCTGCCATGCAGCAGGTGAAGTACGCCATCGCAGTCGCCAGCGGCAAGGGCGGCGTCGGTAAGTCCACCGTCACCGTGAATCTAGCCTGCGCACTACAACGCCTGCTTGCAGCAGACGGCAAGGCTGGCGTCGGCATTATGGACTGCGACATTTATGGCCCTTCCATTCCTCTGATGCTCGGCGCCTGCGGACGCCCAGAAATCGAAAATGACTTAATCGTACCATTGGAAAATTTCGGCGTGCGCACGATGTCAATGGGATTCTTAGTAGACGAGGACACCCCAGTCGTCTGGCGTGGCCCAATGATCATGAAGACCATTCAACAGTTCGCGCAAAACGTGAATTGGGGTGAATTAGAAATCCTCGTCGTCGACCTGCCACCAGGCACTGGCGATGCACAGCTCTCTTTAGTGCAAACCATCCCGCTCGACGGTGCAGTGATCGTGACGACGCCTCAGCCGGCGGCATCCAATATAGCTCGACGCGGCGCGCGAATGTTTGAAAAGGTCAATGTGCCCTATCTTGGCGTGGTCGAGAACATGAGCTACCTCGAAAACACAGATGGCACACGCCAGCAGCTTTTTGGTGAAGGCGGCGGCGCAAGTACTGCAAACAGCCTCGGTACGCAACTTTTGGGCGAAATACCAATCGACTCCTCGATTCGTATCGGCTGCGACAACGGCATCCCGATTGTCGTCAGCGAGCCCGAATCAGTGGCAGCGAAGGAATTCTTCAAAGTCGCACGCCAAATCATCGAGCAATTAAATATATAGTTTTTTGTAAAAACTACATTGTTTTGATTTTAAACTAGCCACCGAAAGCCTTGTCATTAAGTATCAAAAAATAGTGTTCAACCCAAAGGCAAATTGCCTGTAATGAATAAGGATAAAAAAGATATGTCATCCACAACCACCAACGCAAAGCCCTCCAAAGGCTTCGCAGAGCGTTCCACTTTATATCAAGAGTTCCTCGCAGAGCGCGAAGAAATCCTTCGTCACAAATGGATTGAATCGGAAAAAAAGGGTAAAGACATTGGTTTCGAACGCGCCCTGCTCGACTGGATTCGAAAGCACCGCGAGAACTGGCGGAGCGAGCGAACGCCCAGAAAAAAATAAACTTTCAAAAACCTCAGTGATTCAGCTGAGGTTTTTTTGTGCCTGACTCACTCCTAAACTGTTGTCCCCACGTGGCCTCCGTCGTTAGACGGGGGATCGTCCCCACTGAAGTCCGGCGCACCAATAACTCGCTCCCCGATCTTACGATCGAGGCTTCAACCCGCGAATCCGCAGATATTACTGTCAATCTAAGGTCTAGTCGCTTTGTGAAATTTCGTAGCGTGATGCTTTAGCGAACGTCCGGCGCACTTGCATCTTGCACTGAACGTTCGCTAAAGCGTCACGCTACGCCCCTGCCTCCAGGTACAAAAAAACCGCCTCGTGAGGCGGTTTTAGTGAATTGGCAGTATCGCCAAACAAGATTAGTTCTTGATTTCGCGGTGCAGTGTATGGCGACGAAGAAACTTGTTATACTTCTTTTTCTCAACGCGATCTGGCTGCTGCTTTTTATCGCGGCTGGTCATATAGCGGGATACTGGTTTGCCCTCGGCGCGTGCCTCAGTGCATTCGATCATTACGTGCTCTCTTGCCATACTAAAAATTCTCTATTAGATTTTGAAAAAAGAGCGGAAGTTAGCTCCTTCAGGAGCTGAAGCAACTCTTTTTTCACCTGAATTTCAATAAAACCGACCAGACCAGAGCTTGAAATCACTGAATACTTCGATCAAAAAACAAACTTCCACTTTGATTCATCTTCTAAATTCCCAACGAAATGACACAACAAGGATCCGCAGGCAACGTCATTGCCGCACTTTGCAGCTTCTTTATTCCGAGACTCGGACAGCTGGTGCAAGGCCGCCTACTCATCGCCATCGTTCAATTCGTCCTGGCTGCGGCCCTCTGGCTACTCCTGCTCGGCTGGATCATTCACCTTTGGTCCATTCTAGATGCTGCTCTATTTAAAGCTAACTAGGAGGATTCGTATTTCGTTAGATTGCGTATTGCCCTCATCGACTCAGCACGCTTTTACTGTTTGCTTCCAATGAGCAAAACGTCCCTCACAATTTCCATCGGCACCGACCACGCAGGGTTTCCCCTCAAGGCGCCAATCATTCAATTTCTACGCGACCGTGGCCATCAAGTCATTGATTGTGGCTGCGACTCGACCGAGTCCTGCGATTATCCCGACTTCATCCGCCCTGCAGCACAGGCGGTGGCAGAAGGCAAAGCCGATTACGGCATCGTGCTCGGCGGCAGCGGCAACGGCGAAGCCATCGTTGCCAATAAAGTCAAAGGCGTGCGCTGTGGCCTCTGCTGGGACGAATGGTCCGCACAGATGACTAAAGAGCACAACGATGCCAACTGCATCTCCATCGGCGCCCGCCCAGTTTCCGAAGCAATGGCGCTCAAGATCGTCGGCATCTGGCTGGACGCAGATTTCGAAGGAGGCCGCCACCAACGCCGCGTCGAAAAAATCGAAGGCTAAGTCACTTACTAACTTTTCTTTTTAACATTTAATCGATACCAAATAATTCTCATGGCAGACAAAAAAACAGACGATACAGACAAAGGCGCAGGCCCAAAAATCCAGGAAAAATTCCTCAAGGAGCGCAAAGTATTCCTTTGGGGTGAAGTCTCGGATAAATCTGCTCGCGACATCACCGAGAAACTCCTCTATCTCGAAGCAGACGCTCCAGGTAAAGAGATCACCTTCTACGTCAACACTCCAGGTGGCTCAATCACTGCTGGCATGGCGGTGTATGACACCATGAAGCTGATCAGCTCACCGATCAAAGTCATCGTCACCGGTATGGCCGCCAGCATGGGTTCAATTCTGCTCTGCGGTGCTGACAAGGGCAACCGCTTCCTCTACCCGCACTCACGCGTATTGATTCACCAACCGCTCATCTCCGGTCAAATGGTCGCTGTAGCCGTGGATATCCACATTCAAGCAATGGAAATGGAACGTCTGCGCGACGAGCTCAACGCGATCCTCGCAGAAAGCTCGGGCCAGAAGCTCGAAAAGATCCAGCAAGACACGGACCGCGATTTTTACATGACCGCGAAAGAAGCCATCGCGTACGGCCTTGCCGATGCGATCGTCGAGAAGATCTAAGCGCTCCTAAACCCCTTCCGAAAGCTCGCCCGTCAACACGGCGGGCTTTTTTGTCCGCGCAAATGCGATTGGGACTCAAGTCAGCAAGGAACGACGGCCTGCGTGTCGTCCGAATGAAACCGCTTAGCAAATAACTTGGCGACAGAGAGCGGTGGATACACAGATGTGGGCGAGTCGCCTACACCCCGATAACTGTCGACAGCACGGGCTCCCTTCCTGCGACGTCTAGGCTTCGGCGGACTGGTTAGGCAGCCTGCCCCGCAAAGCCAGAGCTTTTTGACGTCTCGATACCTCCCTGAAAAAGAAGCAGTAGCCATAAAAAAGGCCGCCCCGAGACGGGACGGCCTTATTAAGAAAGACTGATTAAGTCCGAAATTTAAGCAGTAGCTGCTGCGTTCGCTTCTTTTGCCTTTTCAATGAGAACGTTGAATGCGGCCTCGTCGTGAATCGCTAACTCGGAAAGCTGCTTACGATCCATCTCAATTTCTGCAGCCTTGAGACCACGGATGAAACGACTGTAGTTGATGCCATTTGCACGACATGCTGCATTGATCCGAACGATCCAGAGTGAACGGAACTCGGACTTCTTTTTGCGACGGTCGCGGTAAGCGTAAACTTCCGCACGGTCGACTGCATCTTTCGCATAGCGAAAGAGACGTGATTTGTTACCGAAATAGCCTTTGGCTTTTTTCAGAACTTTCTTGCGGCGCTTTAAGGTTGCCGGACCATTAGTTGCTCTAGGCATGTTTTATATAATCTCTCGATTTGGTCGCTGTCGGGTCGCCCATTTTCATGTTACCCGACTAGCGTGAGTTTTAGTATCAAACGTTCTTCGACTTAAGCGAAAGGCAATCCGCGAATGAGGTTAGCGCGTTGGCCGGGAGCGACCAGTTTGCTTTGACCTGCACGGCGACGTTGCTTGACACTCTTATTACGAAGGAGGTGACGGTGCCCTGGCGTGCGACGCAAGAGTTTACCGGTGCCTGTCTTCTTGAAGCGTTTGGCGATGGATTTACGTGTTTTCTGCATGAGAAAGTTGGAAAAGATGGGGAAAACACAGCGTTTGAGGCTGCTTGTAAAGGGTAAAAGCGAGAAAAACTGGGATTAGTAAAGAAGCGCCTATCCTCTCACTTCAAATATTGAACTCTGACGCACGAACGTCCAACTTCTGCGCCATCGACACAGACACTCCAGACATGAACACACCTGCCCCGCAAAGCCGTATCTTCGGCACAGTGGAGGGACGCGTGCGCCGACTCAAAGGCTACGCAAAGAACCATCATCTGCCCGACGGCCATCATCCTGCGGCGCAGGCATTTGTGCGCAAGGTAGGACAAGAGAACGTCAAAGAGATCATCGACCAATTCTACACCGACATCCGCGGCCTATTCGGCTACAAGCGCCGCGAGTTTCAATACACCTGCGAGGATGGCTTCGGCTGCATCAAGACACCCGACTTCGACCTGCAAGTGCGAATCGATCAAAGCCCGCTCGACCCGAAGAATTATATACTGACGACCGAGATCACCGCCCTGCACACGCCGGAGATCGCAACCGACGAACGCTTCACAGCTTGCTTCACGCATCACTGCGAGACACTGGTGGTCGAATTCCCCGGCTCGATCAACGTCGACGAAAAAATCGATGCGATCGAAGATATGCCCGAGATTGCCGACTCATTGAGCTACGAGCCCGACGGCAGCAGCTTTGAGCTACGCCTCATCCCGCTAGATCTACACATTCATGTGACGGAGAGCGAAATGAGCTTTCAACTGCTCACCTTGCGCAATCTCGACAAACTAATCGAGCACAGCCAACAGGCCTTCGAAATCCTCACCGCAGTAGGGCTGGGTGCGTCGATCGGGCGATCTAAGAGAGCTGAAACATGAGAAATGAGTGTGAGTCGCTGCTGCTTTTGGCGTCAGAGCTTGCTCATGCTTCCATCAAAATGGCCCGACCATACTGGACACCACCCTTCGCTCGCACTACCACTCTCACAAACAGCGCAAGTCGTATCGCCGCAGGCGCAGCTTGACTTAATTGCGCCTTCGCTAGATCTTCATCGGCTTTTTCCAACGACCCGCATGGCAACTCCCACTCTTAACTACGAACCGATGGTCTTCAATCCGCGTAACGGCGAAGAAGGTCCTCTCTCTGCGATCCAACAAGAAGTGCTGGCACTTAAGAAGGAGCGCAATGCCGTCATCCTCGCGCACAACTATCAGGTGGATGAGATCCAGCGCGTAGCAGACTATGTCGGCGACTCACTCGGCCTCGCCTACCGTGCAGCGGAGGCCGATGCCGATTGCATCGTGTTCTGCGGCGTGCACTTTATGGCTGAGACCGCGAAGATCGTTAATCCGAGCAAAGCAGTGCTCCTCCCGGATATGAATGCTGGCTGTTCACTCGCCGACTCTTGCCCTGCAGAGAAGCTTGCCGCTTATAAAACAGCGAATCCAAATGTTTACGTGGTCGCCTACATCAATTGCTCCGCAGCGGTCAAAGCGCTCTGCGACGTAATCTGCACCAGTGGCAACGCCAAGACGATCATCGAAAACGTGCCGACTGATCGCGACATCCTGTTCGTGCCGGATCAGAACCTCGGCCAATGGGTCTCCAAGCAAACCGGCCGCGAGATGCAACTCTGGCCGGGCTCGTGCTACGCGCACGTGCTCTTCACCCAGCAAGCCATCGAAGCGCTCAAACTCAAATTCCCAGAAGCTCTAGTAGTTGCCCACCCAGAATGCGTGGAAACCGTGCGTGACAATGCCGATATTGTTTGCAGCACCGAGAAAATGGTCGGCTTCTGCCAAAACAGCGATGCGCAGCAATTTATCATTATCACCGAGACAGGCATGATCCATCGACTGCAACGTGAAGCGCCCGAAAAGACCTTTATCGCGGGCCCCACAGATACTTGCGCCTGTAACGATTGCCGATTCATGAAGATGAATACCATCGTCAAGCTACGCGACTGCCTGCGTGATATGAGCCCACAAATCGAGATGGACGAAGACCTCCGCGTACAAGCCTACGTGCCACTCAAGCGTATGCTCGAGTGGAGCAAGTAGCAGAAAGCTGAGGTGGGAGAGCTGAGACTTGAGGCACGAAACACCTTAATCCCGAGCTCACTGTTGGGGAACGTCCAACTTTGAATGTCCAATTTTAGTGGTCTGATGTTTTCCATATAACATCCATGCCTCCTCATATGTCTCAGCCCTCAAATCTAAGCCCTCAGCCCTCAGCTCTCAGCCATCGCGCCGCTGCGACTTATCGTAACGATGTGATGCGTGCACCCTTCTATGGCATACTCGAAGCTGGCTGGTCGACTTTTGCGCTATTGATAGCGATTCGCCATTTCGACGCCCCAGAAACTTATAAAGCGTTCATCGCCGGGGCATGGCCGATTGGCTTTTTACTCACGCCGCTGACGCTTTATTTCGTCGCGAAACGACAAATTCGCCCCAGCTTGGCTTCGGCATACATGTTCTCGCTAGCCGCCCTGCTTATGGTCGGCGCAACGGTCATTCAAAGCTTAACCCTGTTCACCATTTTTATCATCACCAGCCAAATGGCCACTGTGCAACAAGGCCCGCTGATGATTCAAATCTACGCGGAGAACTACCCTGCCCGTGAGCGCGGCAAACGCATGACCACACCGTTCATTCTCACTGCGTTGAGTATGATATTATTCTCACTGCTGGGCGGTTGGCTGCTGGACAGCTCGATCAATTATTACCATCTGCTGTTTGTAATTATGGTGCTCTCTGCAGCCGCCTGCGGCTGGGCTACCAACCGCATCCCCAGCGTACCGCTTTCCACCGATCATGTCGGCAATCCATGGCAAAATTTTAGCCTGATGTGGAAAGACCGTTTCTTTGGTTATCTGCTGGGCAGCTGGATGCTGCTCGGATTAGGCAATCTCATCACTATGCCGATCCGCGTGGAATATCTCGCCAATCCGAAATTCGGCATCAATGCCGACAATGCCACCATTGCTTTCTTGCTAGTTGTCGTCCCAGCCGCTGCACGTATCCTCAGCACTAAACTATGGGGCAGTCTATTCGATAAGCTACACTTCATTACCACGCGCAACCTGCTCAATACCTTCTTCTTGCTCGGCATTGCCTGCTTCTTTTTCACCAAAAATATTATACTGCTGACGCTTGCGATGATCTTAGTTGGACTCGCCACTGGCGGCGGCAAACTCATCTGGAGTCTATGGGTGACTAAAATCGCGCCGCACGAAAAAGTATCGTCCTACATGAGCATTCATATGGCACTCACCGGTTTTCGCGGCACACTCGCTCCTTTTATCGGCTACTGGATCCTAAGTAACTCAGCTCCCACAGGCGTCGCCCTCGCCGGCATGCTGCTGATTTTCGTATCGCTCGTGCTATTCGAGTGCGTGCGCCATCACCCGCGCTTCAAGACTTAGTGATACTCTCGGCGGCCCTCTAGGGCACTGCGCAGTGTCACTGAATCGGCGTAGGTCACACCGCCGCCGCTGGGCAGACCGAAGCCAATACGAGTGACCTTGATCGGACGCTGCCCGACGATCTCTTCTTGGATATAGTGGCAAGTCGCCTGACCTTCGATGTCGTTCGACAGCGCTAAGACAAATTCAGTGATTTCGCACGACTCGAGCCGGACTTTTAAACTCTGAAGATTGAGATCTTCCGGACCGACTCCATGGATCGGCGAAAGCTTACCATGTAACACATGATACTGGCCCTTCCATGCCGCAGAGCGCTCGATTGCGATAAGGTCTGGCACATGCTCGACAACACACAGTGAGCCAGCAGTCCGCCGCCGATCTTCACAAATTGCACACTGGGGACTTTCGGCAATATTCCCACAGGTATCGCAACGCCGAACCGCCATACGGGCCTCCCCCATTGACTCCATCAAGCCCTCCAGCGCCTCAGGCTGTTCGACTAGTAAGTGCATCGCAATGCGCTCGGCAGATCGATAGCCCAGTCCTGGCAGGCGCTTTAGCTCTTGCAAGAGTTTCTCAAAGGCGGGAGTCACAAATACGGTGGTTTAAAATCCAGGGAAGCCGCCCATGCCACCGGTCACCGAGCCCATCGCTTCTTCGCTGGTTTCTTTTGCTTTGGCAGCAGCTTCCTGCACTGCGCCAAGCAATGTCTCTTCGATGAACTCAGCATCTTCTTTCAAAAATTCAGGATCGATCTTAAACGCCTGAAATTCTCCTTGGCCATTAATCTTAATATTGATTGCTCCGCCGCCACTGGACACCTCGATAATTTGCTCAGCGAGCTGTGATTGAATGCCCTCCATCTGCTTTTGCATCTTCTGGGCCTGCTTTAATAGTTTACCAACTCCTGCCATGATAGTTTTATTGTGTCTCGATTAAAAAATTCGTGAAATAAAAGTTAGAAGTGTCCACGAAACGCAGAGGTTGAGTCAAGCCGATTGAGCGGCTGAACTCCACGTATCTGCCTCAAACAGCGACGAACTCGAATTAAACCTACTCGGATAAATTGTACCGCACTGCTCACAGACTCCAGCACGAGAGTGTATCTGCTGCTTCAAGACCTACACAATCTTCCTTCGAATGGCCTCCAAGCGAATTTAGTTTGCATTCGAACTGGGCTAATTCCCTCGTCCTTGAAGCCATCTCACAAGAGCCGAGTTGAGCCGAAATGTCGGCATCTGTCGCAACTTTTGCAGTTTTCAGACAAATAAAAAGATCAACCAGGGTACTCTCCAAAGACGTAATTACGCAAGTTCTCGGCCTCCATTTCGTTCACCTTTAACAACCAACGCGTCACATCGCCAATCGAAATTAGTCCGAGTAGCTGCTGGTCATCAAAAACCGGCAAGTGACGCACGCGTTTGTCAGTCATCATTTGCATTGCGTCTTCCACCGAAGTATCCTGTGTAATTGAAAGGAAGTCCGCCGTCATCACTTCACTCACAGTAGTCGTCTTTGGATCACGCCCAGCAGCGACGATACGCGTCAAAACATCACGTTCAGTAAAAACCCCGACCACTTTCTCGGCATCCTTGATAATAATTGAACCGACTCGTTGCCGATTCATCTCAGAAACCGCAGCGTCCACGGTCGAATTGACCGCAATACAATAAACGGAAGTGCTTTTCTCTCGAAGTAGAATGGTAACTGGAACTTTATTTAAGGGCATAAGTGACGAGGCTATAAATTTTCCTGCAACTGGCAACTCCAGTTTCTAGGTGGACTTATGCTTTTTTTATGCCCAACAGATCGCGATAGCCAGCGCGGAAATCCTCATACTGCGGCGACCATCTGAACGTCTCGCGAAACTTCGAGCTTGATATCTGCCGACTCGGCATTCGCCCACCTCGACGCTGCAAACGAGGCGATACATGCTCAGGATCAAACAGCGGCGGCACTTGCCCCAATTGATCGGCCAACCAGGCAACGAGCTCGGCTTTGGAGGCTGGTTGATCATCTGAGACATTATAAATACCAGATTTTGACGATGAGTGACTTATTAACGCAGTGCAGATAGCAGTCACAACATCGTCGCGATGGATCAGATTCAGAAAATAGTCACCGGCGCCAGGAATCACCGACTCCCCCGAGCGCAATAAATCCAGCAGGTAGTGCCGCCTCGGTCCATATATTCCTGCGAGTCGCAACACATACCACGCACCAAAGCTATTAGCGGCATCTGCCAGTAGCCGCTCTGACTGACACAGCACCTGCCCAGTCAGCGGCGCGTCGGCAGTATCCGCAGTTTCATCGACTCTCACTCCGCCATCCTGCGGATAGACTGACGTGCTACTGGTATACAAATAACTCTGAATACCGCGCCCCATTGCCCATTTCAGAATTGAACGCTGTCCCTCCAGATAAGACTTTCGATAGCCATCAATGCCGCCACCCGCCGAGCTCACGCAATTCACCACTGACTCATAAGCCCCAAAAAACTGATCATACCAAGCCTCACTGTCTAAATCAGCAACTATCACTTCGTGCACTCCCAGCTCCCGCAGTCGCGCCGCTTTCTCGACGTTGCGGGTCAATGCACCGACTCGCACGCCAGCCACTAACAACACCTCCGCCAAAGCAGAGCCGATATAACCACACCCAAAAATGATCACTGATTTCGGCAAATTTGTGACGAGCGCCTTTGGTAAAAGATGTTGTGACATCATCAAAAGTATTTGTGCCTCGGCGAAATCTGCAACAAGTTCTTGTCTTGCATGCTAACCGTAGATCCAGAAATCGTCCGCAGCTACTTGCTCGACCTCCAAGACCGCATTGCCACTGCTCTCGAAACTGAGGACGGCAGCTGCCAATTTAGCGAAGACCATTGGGACCGCCCCGAAGGTGGCGGCGGTCGCTCGCGCGTGCTCGAAGGCGGTGCCGTGTTTGAAAAAGCGGGCATCAATTTTTCCGATGTGCAGGGAGCCAGTCTGCCCCCCTCTGCGACTGCGACTCGACCACAGTTGGCCGGTGCGCCATTCCGAGCGATGGGCGTCTCAGTCGTTTGCCACCCTCTCAATCCGCATGTGCCGACGACGCACATGAACGTGCGCTTCTTTTATGCAGAGCCACCAGACGGCGAACCGATCTGGTGGTTTGGCGGCGGATTTGATCTGACCCCCTACTACGGACACGTGGAAGACGCCGTGCATTGGCATCAAACCGCGCGCCACGCCTGCGCCCCTTTCGGCAGTGAGTTGTATTCAAAATTCAAAAACATCTGCGATACATACTTCTTTCTGCCGCATCGCAACGAACCACGGGGCATCGGTGGCATCTTCTTCGACGACTTCAGCGCAGGTGGCTTCGAGCAAGCCTTTGCCTTTATGCAATCCGTAGGCGACCACTTCATGCCAGCGTATCAGCCAATCGTCGCTAAGCGCAAAGACGCGCGCTACACCAAGCGCGAACGTAATTTTCAACTCTACCGCCGTGGCCGCTATGTTGAGTTCAACCTCGTGCATGACCGCGGCACTCACTTCGGCCTACAATCCAAAGGCCGCACTGAATCAATTCTCATGTCACTCCCGCCCCTCGTACGCTGGGACTACAACTGGCATCCAGAGCCAGGTTCTGCCGAAGCCACGCTCTACGAGGTATTTTTAAAACCAAAAGATTGGCTCGCAATTAATCAAAGTTCCTAATGGCTTTGCCATCTTCGTGTAGTCGCGCTCCATCTTAATTTCTCATTCTTAATTTTCACTACTATGAACTCTCGTGAACGTTTTCTCGCCGCCACCAATTGCCAGCCTGTCGATCACCCACCAATCTGGCTGATGCGTCAAGCTGGCCGCTACTTGCCAGAATATCGCGAACTCAAGGCTAAGCACGACTTCGTCACGATGGTGCGCACACCAGAACTAGCTGCTGAAGTGACTCTACAACCGCTGAAACGTTTTCCTCTCGATGCCGCAGTTATCTTCTCTGACATTTTGGTGATCCCCGAAGCACTCGGACAAGGCTATCATTTTCGCGACCAAGGCGGCATTGGCATGGACTACCTGCTCGATACACCAGAGCAGATTGCCGCACTCGACCCATCAAAAATTACCGAGAAGCTCAACTACGTCGCCGAAGCACTCAAATTAACTCGCACTAAAATGGGCGACGAGACAGCACTGCTCGGTTTCTGCGGCTCCCCCTGGACGCTTGCTTGCTACATGGTCGAGGGAGGCTCAGCCAAGGATTTTGTTGCCATCAAAAAACTCGCATGGAATCAGCCAGAGCAGTTCGAAGCACTCATGCAAAAGCTCACCAGGGCGATCGTCGAATACCTGCATATGCAGATTGACGCAGGTGCTGATGCCCTGCAAATCTTCGATTCATGGGGCGCAATTTGTCCAGCCACGCATTACGAAGCGTGGTCGCTGCGCTGGATTCGCCACATTATTACAGAGCTCAAAAAACGCGTACCTGTGATCCTCTACGCAAAAGGTATGGGGCACAAAGCCGCCGATCAAATTCACACTGGCGCTTCAGTCCTCAGCCTCGACTGGACTATGAATTTGCACCGCGTGCGCAGCACACTTAAGCACGGCATCGCGATCCAAGGTAATCTCGATCCCGTCACTCTAACCACGACTCCAGAAATCGTTCGTATCGAAGCACTCCGTGTGCTCGAGCAAGCAGGCAAAGACCCTGGCTTCATCTTCAACCTCGGCCACGGTATGATACCGAGCGCCAAGATCGAATGTGTCGAAGCTTTGATGGAAGTCGTGACGGGCCACAAGAACGCGTAAGCGTCGACGCACCAGCGATCGCGGGATCAATCCGCTTGCTACAAATACGCTAGCGACTGGCTTTCCCCTAGGAGCGTCATCTAAATTCATTAGTTGCCACCAGACCAGAAAGCACGCCGCCAGTGGTGCGCGTTTAACGCCTTCTAAATCCACTCATCCCATCGCGGCATCTCCGAGACTGCTGGATTTTCGATGGCTTGTTGCAAATTGGATGCCCAGTGCGATCGCCCGCAAAATGGACTTTTTTTAGACGTTCCATCCAAGATTGCCAAATTGTCGATATTTTATCTCCGCAAGTCGAATCATGCAGCGTCAAAATCACAAGGTGCAAACTCGACACAGGCGTAAACCCTGCTCAGGATCAAATAGAAATGAATGCTTCCGACCACCACTCAGCGGTAAACACCTGCATCATCGGTGCCGGTATATCTGGTCTGGCCCGTGCTTGGCAGCTGAAACAGCGCGGCGCATCCTGCACCGTGCTAGAGCAATCCGCGCTTCCCGGCGGAGCGATGCGCAGCCACCGTCAAGGCGACTATCTGGCAGAAGATGGGCCAAATTCAATTCTACTCAACAGCCTCAAAATCGAAGCCTTTCTCGACAGTATTCCAGGATTGAATGCCTCGATGATCGAAGCCCTGCCAGAAGCGAACAAACGCTTCATTGTGCGCGGCGGCAAACCCCACGCGGTTCCGATGGGGCCGATCTCGGCGATCACCACTCCGCTTTGGTCATTTGTCGGCAAACTCCGCGTGCTCAAAGAACCGTTCGTTAAAGCTGCTCCTGCCGACGTCGAAGAAAGCGTGGCTGACTTTGCGCGCCGCCGGCTCGGCGACGAGCTTTACCGCTACGCGATCAATCCACTGGTCGGTGGCATCTATGCTGGTGATCCGGAAAAGCTCTCACTCCCGCACGCTTTCCCGAAACTACACAAACTCGACCAAAATCACGGCGGACTCATTCGTGGCGGCATCGCCAAGATGCAAGCCGCACGTGCCAACACTGGCCCCAAGCCGCGTAAGCGTATCATCTCATTTAAGAATGGCATGGCAGAGCTACCCGAAAAGCTCGCCGCCGCACTGGGCGAATCCGTGCATACCGCCGTATCTATAAGCTCTATACGCCAATCTGAAGAGCAATGGACAGTCACATGGTCGAGCCCAGACGGCACCACGATCGAAGACAACTTCGATCGGCTTATTCTAACTGTTCCCGCACATCGTCTTTCTCACCTGCCCTTTGATACGACCCTTCAAGGTGAACTCCGCCGCCTCTATGCAATTGATTATCCGCCCGTCTCAGTGCTAAGTCTGGGCTTTAAACGCGCCGACGTCGCGCACCCGATTGACGGCTTCGGTGTACTCGTGCCAGAGTGCGAAGGTCGCAAGATTCTGGGTGTACTTTTTCCTTCCAGCCTCTTTACACAGCGCGCCCCCAAAGGCGAAGTACTCCTTACTGTATTCGTCGGTGGCGAGCGCCAGGCCGAGTGCGCCACCACGGACACCAAAATACTCCAAAGAACCGTGCTAACAGAGTTAGAACAGCTCCTCGGCATCACAGGCGAACCCACCTTTGTGCACCACAAGTACTGGGACAAAGCCATCCCACAATACAAGCTAGGCTACGCAGCTCTACTCGCAGACATAGAGCGCATCGAACAAGATCACCCAGGCCTCCGCCTAGCAGGCAACTATCGCACAGGGATCTCGGTGACCTACTGCCTCGAAGCTGCGCTCAAAGAATAGTCCCCTTTTTTAGAATTCAGCTACGCACGCACCATGCCCAGCCCACAAAAAGACATCGCCAAGCTACGCGCCGAGATCGCCAAGCATGATCACCTTTACTATAAAGATGCCACACCGAGCATCGACGATCAGGTCTATGACCGACTCAAGACCGAACTCGCCGCACTCGAATTGGCCAACCCTGAATTTGATTTCAGCGACTCGCCGACACAGTCTGTCGGTGACGACCGGCTCGAGGCCTTCGTAAGCTATACGCACCGCGTGCCGATGCTCAGCCTCGATAACACTTACAGTATGGAAGAGTTGATCGAATTCGGTCGTCGCCTCGAAAAACGTTTTCCAGAACAGACACTCAACTATTTGGTCGAGCCGAAAATCGACGGCGTCGCAGTCAGCCTCACTTACGAGCACGGCAAATTTGTGCGCGCCGTCTCACGCGGCAATGGCGTCGAGGGCGACGACATTACAGCCAACGTCCGGCCGATTGCAGGACTCCCCACCAACATCGAAAACGCGCCCGACATACTCGAAGTACGTGGCGAGATCTACATGCGCCACGAAGAGTTCGATCGTATCAACGGAATTCGCGAAATCGAAGGCCAACAACTCTACGCCAACCCGCGCAACCTCGCAGCGGGCACGATCAAACTGCTGGATCCCGCTGAAGCGAGCGCTCGCAAACTCGATATGGTGCTCTATGGCATCGGGGCGTGTGAACCTGGCCGCTACTTCAGTCATCAAGCCGAGATACAAGAAAAGCTCAAAGACTGGGGCTTCTCCGTGTTAGAAAAAATCTGGCTATCCGAAGGCATCGAACAGGCTTGGGTGAGTATTGAAGAATTGGATACAATCCGCCAGAACTTCAGCTACCCTACCGATGGTGCAGTCGTCAAACTCGACGATTTTCGATTGCAAGACGAAGCAGGCGTCACTTCCAAAGCTCCGCGCTGGGCGATTGCCTACAAATTCGAAGCCGAACGCGCTGAGACCCTGCTCAAAGAGATCAGCCTCCAGATCGGCCGCACTGGAGCAGTTACGCCTGTTGCAATCCTCGAACCAGTGCAACTCGCAGGCACCACCGTCTCTCGTGCCACGCTACACAACGAAGACGAGATTCGCCGCAAAGACATCCGCCCGGGCGATACCGTACTAGTGCAAAAAGCTGGTGAGATTATCCCGCAAGTTCTCGGCGTCATTGAGAGTAAGCGCCTTGCAGACAGTCAGCCGTTCGACTTCGGCGCACATTTAAAATCACTCGGCATCGTCGCGGAACGCGATCCCACCGAAGCGGTCTGGCGCATCACCAGTAAAGACGACCCCATACGCCAACAACGCGCACTACAGCACTTCGCCAGTCGCGCCTGTATGGACATCGAAAACCTTGGTACGGCTGTGGTTGAACAACTCGTCTCGCGTGGACTCGCCAAGGATCAAGCCGATCTCTACACGCTCAACACCGAGCAACTGCTCGAACTCGAGAAGTTTGCCGAAAAATCGGCGACTAATCTCATCGCAGCGCTCGAAACCAGTAAGACACGCGCACTCTGGCAACTCATCCATGGCCTCGGCATTCCACACGTGGGCAAACAATCAGCTAAAGACCTCGAAGCGCACTTCGAATCTCTCGATGCCATCGCCAGCGCGACAGAGGAACGACTCGAAGAAGTCGACGGGGTCGGTTCGATCATGGCGCAAAGCCTTCATGCCTGGTTCACTGAGCCAGACCACGTCACATTGATTGATCGACTGCGTAACTATGGGCTTAACTTCCAGTCCGCTCGCATCGAAACTGGCGACAGTGCACTCGCGGGTAAGATCTTCGTGCTCACAGGATCTCTGCCCAACCTCACCCGCAGTGAAGCCAGCGCGATGATTGAAAAGGTCGGCGGACGCACCAGCTCCAGTGTTAGTAAAAAGACCGATTACGTAATCGCAGGCGAAGCGAGTGGCTCAAAATATGCCAAGGCAGTAAAACTCGAACTTCAGATACTTGATGAAAGCGCTTTTCAAGCACTGATCAACGCTAGCTAATACCAAAATGCTGCGATTATATCGAATCATTTGAACCATGCCAACACTCGCATCAGTCAGGAACCTAGAAGCTAGTAATCAACTGCTACTCAATCAGCCGCTCATCGCCTTGTTCGCGATTATTGCATCGGGTCTGCTGATGTAAGTGATACTTTTTAACGTGTCCGTGACAAACGAAGAAAAGAGCGACTAAGAAGCGCGCAAATCTGACAAAAAAACTCTAGGTAGGACAGAGATATCACGGTAGAGACGGAGCCATATCTGCGCCACGCAGTCCACTACTCGCTCAATGGTGCATCCAGCAGTTCATCCGTCATCTCGTGCAGCCGCTTGGTATCTTCCCAATCGCCGAGATAAGTCGTGAAAGCATGGATAAACTCAAATCGACGATTTGATTCGAGTGCGGTCTCAAAGAGAGCGCCTAAGGACTGAGCAGAATTAAAATAGGCGGGGTTAACACGCTCTAGGCGCAGGGCAATAATCTCACGGCGCGCCGTGAGGATGACGCGCAAGCTCTGATTATCACGCTGCGTCCACAAGCCCATTAGGGTTTTCAAGTCACCGCCTAAGGCGCGATAGGTATCGAAATTGGCCAATTCTGCAATCCACACTCGCGACGCCTCTAGGCTCTCGCAGTGCTCAGCATCCTGAGATAAATACTGGACCATCTGGCCCTGCCACCATGTATCCAAAGAGCTTGTTTGTTGATCGGTATTGGTCGGTTGAATCGCCACTTCAAGTGCAACGGACACGTCCTGCCCCGCCACTGCTCGATCAAGTAATACAGCGACATCAGACCGCATTAGACCGCCCTGACGCATGGCATACAGCACCCAATAGCCCTGCCGCGGAGACAATTCGCCCTCGCGCCGACCCCCCCATTCTAATGATAGTAATGAAGTGACCTTTAATAATCCCGCTTGCCGCGCCTCTTGAATATATTGGCTATGCTGCGCAGGCCGTAAACTCAAATAACTCTGCGAGCCGAGCGCAGACATCACCCAATAGCGAATGTGCTCACTCGCCTTAGGGCCATAGTTAAAATTCGCATAACGCACAATGTAGGCCTCGGTCAGCGCGCGGCAGACTGTCTCCAAGTTGAGCGCGGCCTCCCATCGAAAATTCAGACTAACCTGCCCCCTCGCCCCAGTGTTTATTTGATAATCACCGTCAAACTCGACGTGCTCTTCGGGGCGGAGTGCCACGAAGATACGCTGAGGGAATTCATGGCTGCCCACCTGCAAGTAACTCGCACAGAGTTCGACGACATGCTCACCAAGCGTATTGACAAAGGACACGGAGCGATTATCGGTGCCGACCACCTCGAAATAACGCCCCTCGACAAAGTCCAAGGTCTCGCTAGGTTGCGCCACACCGAAACGAGGCAGCAAACTGAGCACTAAACAGAGTAACAACTGGTAGCCAGGACACGATTTCATTAGCGAAGCTTCAAACGGATCGTGTCTGCCACCAGTTCGACAGACTCGACTTTTTCCCATGCTTTTTGGCAGGCGACAAATTCATCAGTCTCCGAATAGGCCTGCAATAATACCTGAACCAACTGTTTACCTAGCCCAGCAATTACCGGGATCGCCGCATCATTCACACGCAGTGCACTGATTTGAAACTGCACCTGTGGGCCCGCAGAAAAATGCCCTTGTGCAATCATCATACGGTCATGTGTGCTGCCATAGATCGAGACTTCGGTCGGCACGTTGAAAAAAACTCCTACGGCGGCATCGATAAAAAAGTTCGGGACCCCTGGCTGAATCACAATACCAGTCTGATCCTCAGCTGTTGATGCTGCGCTGGGCTGACGAAATTTAGCTAACATCCACGCATTGATCTCTCCCGCAGTCAGTTCGACCGTGGTAGCACCGCTATTCAATAAGGCCTCACGTTTTTGCTCCCAACTACGACTTCTCGATACGGGGCCTTCGAAATAGGATACATCCAACAACTTCAGCTCAGGTTTTTTTTCTAGATAGGCATTTAAGTCTGCCACAGATTTAAAGGATGTCGGAGGCACCGAAGCTAAGTATAGAAAGCCTAACAGGGCACCGACGAATGCCAGCAAGACAGCAGAAACAGAAATACCAGTTAAGGTGGGGCCTTCTTCTTTGGGAGTTTTGGCAGCAGACATAATATTAAGGTGCTTGAAAGTTACTTTCCCGATTCAAGCGATCGGTAACACAGGCTGGTCTGAGTCACTAATAACAGAAATCCAGCAAAAAAAGCGAAACCATAGAGCGGCAAAGCGAATGCACAGATCCCAGCAAAAACAAGTACTGGCAGAATGAACTCGACTGCCTTCATGTAACTCATTCGAGCAATTAACATCACATCCAACAAATCTCTGTAGTTGGAACGCATCTGCAGACGATACAGTGCAGCGCAAAATAGCACTGATGCGGCTAAAAACACCGAAGCTATGAATATGTATGCCAACGCACCGAGCCCAAGCGCGCTGAACCCAGTTGCTATGAACTTTCCGATAATTAAGGGCAGCAACCAGTAGGCCAACCACACCAGTGCGAATTTTAACCCATCCGCAAACAAGCCGGCCCAATCAGTCCATTCCGGTAGGCTCAGCTGGCCCGTGCGCCGCAACTGCACAGCAAAACGATACAAGTAACCAAACGCAAAAAGATTCACGATCGGGATAAAAGACAGCGCGCTGCCAATTAATAATTTGCGGCCCAAATTCGGCTGATGGATCAGCTGGGCGAAAACTTCTTCAAATATGGGCTTTTCCTTCATAGCTAGTTTCAGTCAAGGTAGCTGAGTGAATCAGGCATTAAAAGAAAAATTAGTAACCTATCAAAAACGAGTGGAACGCGGCATTGAGCAACTGCTTCCCACCGCATCGACCCGCCCCGAGCGCTTACACGCAGCCATGCGCTACTCGATGGAGGCTGGCGGCAAGCGCATTCGCCCCGTGCTGGTGATCGCGGCCAGTGAACTATTTCCTTCGCAAGCCGATCCACTCGCAGCAGCAGTTGCCATCGAGTGCCTGCACACCTACACATTGATTCATGACGATCTGCCCTCAATCGACGACAGTGACCTGCGTCGTGGCCGCCCCTCCTGCCATATACAGTTTGACGAAGCCACCGCAGTGCTAGCTGGCGATTCCCTATTGACCTACGCCTTTCAGCTACTGGCGCAGAAATACACCCAACAACCGAGCCTCGCCATTGGACTCGTCCACGACCTCGCCACCGCGAGTAGCAGCAAACGCTTGATCGGAGGACAAATGGAAGACATCGACAACGAAGGTAAACCAATCGATGCCGAAACACTGCGCTACATTCACCAAAATAAGACCGGCGCGCTACTCACTGCCGCATTAACGATGGGGTTGCGTTTTTGCGGCCCCTCAGCAGAGCAGCTGCAGCAGATCAAAACGGTGGGTTACCACCTCGGCCTGACCTTTCAAATCGTCGATGACATACTGGACGCTACTTCGAATGCCAACGCACTCGGTAAGCCTGTCGGCAACGACAGCGCCAGCGACAAGAGCACTTACGTGGCACTGCATGGCATCGACGGTGCTTATCGTGAAGCAAAAAAACACACCGCCGCCGCCCTCGAAACAGCCGCGGCACTGGGTGGCAACAACGCCTTCCTGCTGGACTTGATCGGCGACCTAGAGCATCGCATTCACTAGTGAGTGGATGCACATTATTATATTAGTAAGTAAGGCCTAGCATAAGCCGATGCACTCGCAAGCGAGTGATGAACACGCGGTGCCGAAGGACAGCTGATCTCGGCGAAGTGCAGTAAAGACGGATACCTATGGTGCGAGCACGTTTTACAGCAAGCCAGACTTAGCGGCGGCAAGCACTCGGCTCTAACAATTCACTCGATCGACAGAATCTCGCCGAACTTAGCATTTGGTAGCGCAAAGGTATCGCCGACTTTATGACCTCGTAAACGCTCCGCCAACGGCGATTGCGCTGTAATCACTGTAACCTTGATATGATCCATTGAGATCACCTGGCCACCAGCCACACCAGCAAAGAAGAAAACCTCTTCAGCTCCGTCGAAGTCGCACTTAAACAATGCCCCGAGCGAGACATCAGTATTCGTTTTGAGCAGATCTTCGCGTTCCGACTGAAGCTCTTCCACTGCGTCAGCCCACTGTTTCGCCTGCCCAGCCTGACCAGCGGCAAGATAGGACGCTTCCAAGCCTTGCGTATCCCATTGTGATTCTGCGCGAGATTCTTCGCTGGTCGCGTATTCGGCGGCATCTTGCGAGGCTTTGACAGCATGCAATGCTTCCTTACGTAAAGTATCAATCAAGGTATTAAAAAATAAAGTCTTGTTCATAAGTTAAGCGAATAGTGTCGTTGGCTGAAACATAGATTTCAAATTAAATAATTCGGAGCAGAGCGGGGTACGTGGTTCGGGATGTAAAAGTACGGCAGATAACAAAATCCCCTTGGGGAAGTTTGTTTTGTAACAATAGTAACTAGGTGAATTCAGCTTAAAACTAACGCACATAACCCAATCCACGCAACCGAATTTACTATATCTTCCGCTTGATCCCGACTTCGAAGTGCGCACAGTCTGCTCCGATCATGAACGCCTTAACATCTAAACGCACTGCCGAGTACCAACCTTGGCTCTTTGCTTTCTGCGTCTTCGCACTTTGCTGGATCACTCCACTGCTATTCGCAGGCGGCTTTACGACCAGTATTCGTGCGGGCATGGCTTTTTTAGACTGGCCGCTTTCAAATGGCTCCCTGAACCCGCAAGACTGGACCATTCAATCCGATATGCTTGCGGAGCACAGCCATCGCCTACTCGGCATGATTATAGGCTTCCTCTCCCTCGGCCTGCTGCTGCTAATATGGCTGCGAGAAGAACGACCATGGATGCGCCAGCTGGCCCGTGTGTTAGTGCTCGTTGTCGTTTTGCAAGGAGTTTTGGGTGGAGCCCGCGTGCGCTTCGATACCCTTAATACAATGGCGGAGCACAATCTGGTTGCTCAAAGCTTCGCAGTGATCCACGCCTGTGGCGCCATGGTCGTACTCGGGATTCTGATCGCACTGACACTTGGCAGTTCGAGAGCTTGGATCGAGCGCCAGAGCGGATTTGTTCGCCCCGTGCCAGCTTCATTAAAACGCTGGGGAATCGCCTGTACCATCGCAATTTTTCTGCAAATTTTAATCGGAGCAGTCATGCGCCAGGCTGAAGCTGGTCTAGCGATCGCCCAATTCCCGATGGCCCGCCCCGGGAGCTTAGTGCCTGGCTATTGGAATTTCGATGTGAGCATCCACTTCGCTCATCGTGTTGGTGCAGTCATCGTAACGCTTTTCCTGCTAATTTATTTAAGTAAGCTGTGGGCAAACCCGAACACGCGAAAGGCTCTAATCGTGGGAATTCTGACTGTGATAGGCCTTCTCTTTGTCCAGGTTTATCTTGGTGCTCTAACCATCTGGACTGTAAGAAATCCTTATGTCGCAACGATTCACCACCTCGTCGGTGCTTTTCTACTTGCCAGCACGTGGGGCTTAACTTTTCTAACTCATCGCTCCGTGGTTCCGAAGTCCACTATTTAGTCAGCTTCAATTCACCCAAACACACCACTCTATCGCTGACGTACCAGTTGAGTCATCAAACTACAGAATCCTCTCCTCTCACCGGTGCTGCAGAATCGGAGATTTCATTGCGCGCTCGCGTCGAAGACTTCTATGAGCTGACCAAACCACGCTTGAGCTTCATGTCAGTGGTCACCGCAGTGGCTGGCTATTTATCTGCGGATCCGACACGTGACTTTAGTGTGCTGTTTAGCTTGCTCGTCGGCACTTCGCTGGCGGCCGGCGGGGCAGCAGTACTCAATCAGTGGCTGGAGCGCGAAGCCGACACCAAAATGGTGCGCACCAAGAACCGTGCGATTCCAGCAGGACGTATCACACCGATACACGCATTTATTTACGGGATGGGGCTAAGCATTCTCGGCTGCTTACTACTTTACAAAGGGGCGAATTTACTGGCTGGCACATTGACCGCCGCAACCATCGCCTCCTATGTGTTACTGTATACCCCACTAAAGCGCTTCACGACTTGGAACACCTTAATCGGAGCGATTCCTGGCGCACTGCCGCCACTCATTGGATGGGCCGCAGCCGAAGGTCGGATCACTACGCTCGGATGGATCTTATTTGCAATTTTATTTCTTTGGCAGATGCCGCACTTCTTCGCGATCGCTTGGACGCACCGCAAAGACTACGCACAAGGTGGTTTTGTTATGCTCTCAAATGCTGACAGCACTGGCCAGAAAGTTGCAATTCAATCCTTGGTATTTTGTTTGGCTCTGATTGTCAGTACCTTGCTGCCAGTACTATTGGGTTACGCGACATGGATCTATGGAGTCATAGCCATTGTGGCTGGTATCTATTACCTGCGGCCAGCGATCGCCTTCCTCAACGCCGATCAACGCGACACGGCCGCTCGCAAGCTCTTCTTTGCCTCGATCTTTTACTTGCCCGCCCTACTCCTGCCATTGGTGCTAGATCTCTGGTTATTCTAAGCCACGTTTATAGCAATGGCGAATCGCTTGCAAATATGACCTTCACTGAATCACTTCCAACAGTCAACGCACTCCTCAATGGCTGCGCAACCGTGCTCCTCACTGCAGGATTTATCTGCATCAAAACCGGCCGCGAAAAAGTGCACCGCTCTTGCATGGTCAGTGCGTTCAGCGTCTCCATCGTTTTTTTAGTGTTTTATGTGCTGCACAAATACCTCGTTCAAGGCGTGCATACGCCCTTCGGCGGCGAAGGTGCATGGCGTACGTTTTACTACACTATGTTGGTGACGCATATCGTGTTGGCCATCGCAATCGTGCCGCTGGTACTCACAACGCTGACACTTGCAATCAAAGGTAATCGCGAGAGACACCGGGCGTGGGCACGCTGGACCTTCCCAATTTGGTATTATGTCTCTGTGACTGGTGTACTTGTGTATTGCTTCCTCTATCAATGGTTTTAGGCAACTGCCCGATTATCTTTTCTAATAGGGCTCAATAGGCTTTCTGATTGATTATAATATACGAAGATTATCTTGTCAGCCAGCATTCGCGCCTCTATCAAATTTGTACTGATTTTTCAATAAATGACCCTCTCATTTTTCCTTCCAACTTATTGACCACTCACTAACTGTGAAGCACTCATTCCGCGGCCTCATCGCACTCGTATCCTCGCTCATCGCACTCGCCCTCTTGGCTGGTTGCGACACGAATACCCGCATGTCAACATTTGACACCAAGGGACCGATTGCAGAGGCACAACTTGACCTCTTCATGGTAACGGTCTGGGTGAGTTTGTTCATCTTCGTACTTGTCGGCGCGGTGTACATCGTCGCCATGTTCAAGTTTCGTGAGCGCAAAGACGACCATCGCCCACTACCCGTTCAAGGCCACGGCAACCCGCTGATCGAAATTGGTCTGATTGGTGCATCGATCCTACTCCTCGTAATAGTCGCTGTGCCGACACTGCGTGCGATTTGGTATACTCACGATTTTCCAGTCACTGAAGAAAGTAAACTCGGCGCTTGGTATCAAGGCGAAGGCCTCAGCGCAGCCGAAGAAGACCAGCCTTTAACTATCCGCGTCGAAGGATACCAATGGTGGTGGGGCTTTGCCTACCCGCAGCTCGGCATCACTTCAGCCAACGAGTTAATCATCCCCGCTGGTAAAGCTATTCGCCTAGAGCTGCGTTCCAAAGATGTTATTCACTCATTTTGGCTCCCACGCATCGCTGGTAAGGTCGATCTGATCCCCGGACGATCAAATGGAATGTGGATTCAAGCTGGCGACAGTATTGAAGACTGGCAGGCAAAGACTGGCGCCACTGGTTCTGACGAAGAACTCCGCACCGCCTACGCACAGTATCTGCAAGACGAGATCCATAATTATTACTACGGTCAGTGCGCTGAGTATTGTGGTGATTCTCATGCACGCATGCTGTTCCGTGCGTCCGTAGTCAGTGACGACGACTTTACTTCATGGGTCTCTGAAATCAAAAACGGCCACCAAGCTCCAGACGACATGGCTTGGGAGGACTGGTATGCCGCTAACGATGAATCTCCAGAAAAACTCACTGGCGATATCAACGAGGGCCTTCAACTCTTTATGTCTCGTGGCAAATGCGCAACTTGCCACGCAGTGAACGGCAACCCTCGCGCCGTAGGCGTGGCAGGTCCAAACTTGACTAAGCTAGCCTCTCGTCAGTCCGTCGCAGCAGGATGGCTCAATCATCGTGCCGAAGACGGTTCAGTGGACATCGAACAACAGTATGCGAATTTCTTCAAGTGGATCAAAGAGCCCAATACCGTCAAACCTGGCAACCTAATGTGGAAAGCCAACGGTGGTGGTATCGGTGAACTCGACGAGCTGCTTACTGACGACGAAATTCACAAAATTTCCCTTTACCTGCAAACCCTCAAGTAGACCACTACCATGAGCAGCACGCTGACAAAACCGACCACACCCGCAACGCACGATCACGCGCTCAAACCCGAGAAAAGTAATCTCGGTCTGATGCGACCTGACCACAGTAAGAACGTGATTATCGATTGGCTCACGACTGTAGATCACAAAAAGATCGGCATCATGTATGGTGCGATGGCGTTATTCTTCCTCCTGGTCGGCGGCCTTGAAGCCTTGATCATTCGTGCACAGCTAATCGTGCCGGAAAATGATCTAGTCTCAGCCGAGCGCTATAATCAGCTGTTCACGATGCACGGCACCACGATGATTTTCCTCGCGATCATGCCACTCAATGCCGCGTTCTTCAATTTCCTCGTGCCCCTACAAATCGGCGCACGCGACGTGGCTTTTCCGCGAATTAACAGTTTCAGCCTTTGGGCATTCGTCGCTGGCGCGCTGGTGTTAAATTTTAGTTGGTTGATGCAAGCCTTTGGCGAACTCGGCTGGTTCACCGCTTCTGGCCCGACTGCTGGCATGAAAGATTTCGTCCCTGCGATGGGTTGGTTCGGATATGCACCCATAACCGAGCGCCAATTCACTGGTGTCGGCACCGATTTCTGGATCATGGGCCTGCAAATTTTAGGTATCGCATCCTTGAGTGCATCGATGAATTTCATCGCAACCATCATCAATATGCGTGCTCCAGGCATGAAGATGATGCGTCTGCCGGTATTCACTTGGATGACACTGGTCGTATCCCTGCTGATCGTTTTCGCATTTCCTGCAATCACCATCGCCCTGGGACAGCTAATGTTTGACCGAGTGTTCGACACCAGCTTCTTCCAAGTGGCCCAAGGTGGCCAACCGATCTTGTGGCAACACTTGTTCTGGATTTTCGGTCACCCAGAAGTTTACATTCTCGTGCTCCCAGCAATGGGAATCGTCTCCGAGGTGCTCCCCACTTTCTCGAAGAAGCCATTATTTGGTTATTCGATCGTGGTATTCTCTGGCGCAGTGATTGGCTTTCTCGGATTCGCCGTTTGGTCGCACCATATGTTCACCACTGGCCTAGGCAAAGTTGCAACAGCAGCCTTCTCGCTGCTGACGATGGCCATCGCCGTGCCAACGGGTGTGAAAATTTTCAACTGGATCGGCACACTCTGGGGTGGTCGTGTTCGCTTCGATGCACCGATGATTTTCAGTGTCGGTTTTATCTGGATGTTCATGATGGGAGGGTTCTCAGGGATCATGCACTCCGCAGCTCCGGCAGACGCACAACAACAGGATAGTTACTTCGTGATCGCCCACTTCCACTACGTTGCGATTGGCGGTATCTTGCTCGCCTCCATCAGTGGTATTTATTTCTGGTTACCAAAGATCCTCGGGAAAATGTGGGCAGGTAAACTGAGTACCTGGGTCGCGATCTTATCGACCATCGGCCTGAACGTGACTTTCTTCCCAATGCATTTCCTCGGATTGATCGGTATGCCACGCCGCACACACACTTACCTCTCCGGCTTCGGTTGGGAGGGATACAACATGATCTGCAGCATCGGTGCATTCATCCTTGGTTTCTCGGTCCTACTGTTCGTGGTCGATATTATTCTACTAATGACCAAGGGTAAACCTGCGGGTAACGATCCATGGAATGCGCGTACGCTCGAGTGGGCCACCACCTCTCCACCGCGCAGCTACAATTTCGCGCGCACACCGATCATTCCAGCACGTGATGCTCTGTGGGAGCACAAGCATGGGGCAGAGAACCGTAAGATTACTTTTGTCGACGAAGGTAGTCACGGCATCCATATGCCCAGCCAATCTTGGATGCCATTTATCGCATCTTTTGGATTTGTACCGCTTGGCTTGGGACTCTGCCTGATGCAAGCAGGAGTTGCCTACATGGGCTATGTCACAATCGGCGGACTCGCAATCATCGCATTGGGCGTCACCCTCTGGGCAATTGAAGGCCCAGGCGGCTTTCACCTCCACCCGAAAGAAGACGAAATTTAAGCACTCGTTTTCAGTATTTAAGATTCAAAAATAATGAGCGACGACGCCCACAATAATGACAGCCATCACAACTTGATGGTCAATAACAAGAAACTCCTCATGTGGTTGTTTCTTGGTTCTGACTGCATGTTCTTCGGCACCATGATCTCCACGCACCTGATATATCGTAAGTTATATCCAGAGTCGTTTGATCCCACTAGCCTATTTAGCCTGGAGCTCACCTCTTTCTCGACCTTCATCCTGCTAATGAGTTCGTTTCTGATGGCACTCGCAGTGTCTGCGATGCACAAGAGCGACATCAAGTCATTCCGCCGTAACACGCTCGGCGTGATTTTCTTTGGACTGATCTTCCTTGGTTGTCAGGTATTCGAGTTCACTGAATTCGTCCACGAGGGGCTCACGCTGAACAGCGGCACCTTCGGCTCAACATTCTTTATGCTAACCGGCACCCACGGGGTGCACGTCGCAATCGGTGTATTCTGGCTGACCTGTATGTATTTCTATTCCTACACGGGCAAGATGGACCCACACGAAAGTGCCATCGATGTTGAAGTCGCTGGTCTTTACTGGCACTTTGTGGATATAGTCTGGATCATCATCTTCACTGTAATCTACCTAATCGAATTCATTAAATAGGGACGCCCATCATGTCTGAAACGCTTTCAACATCTCACGCTGACCACAGCGGCGAAGAACAAAAGTACCACGCCTTTATTAATTTGGCTCTGGTCTTAGCAGCCATCACCGGTATCGAATTAGTGCTCGTTTACCTGCCAATCAATGGCACTTTTATCTTTGCTACGCTCGTCTCCCTTTCACTGTTTAAGTTTTTCAGTGTGATCGCATGGTTCATGCACCTGCTGTATGACAAGCTAATCCTGACTCTCGCGTTTGGCACTGGTCTATCGATCGCATCTGGCACGGTTGTCGCGCTGATGTTCATTATGGATCGCGGATTTGTCGATTTCGAGGCAATCTCTGCATTCTAGATTCAAACCAGAGTTGAAATTTCTAAGGACGACAGGAAATTGTCGTCCTTTTTTTCTGCTATTCACTCAATCCAAGCATTCTTCGCCATTGAGCCGCAACTCCGAATACTGACCCAAACACCGAACCCATGCAACTCCACTGGCACACCGAACCTTTGCTCCTGATCACGCTCTTGATGATTGGCTGGCTCTATGCGCTCGGCGTCGGGCCACTGCGAGAACGCATCGCTCCTGACACTGACTTTCCACGCGGCCAAGTCATCTTGTTCTACCTCGGCCTGACCATCGTCTATTTGGCAGTCGGCTCGCCGCTCGACCAGATCGGCGAACAGTTCCTGTTCTGCGCACACATGACACAGCACATGCTGTTGATCTACTTCAGCCCAGTACTTTTTATCTTCGGTACGCCCACTTGGTTGATCGATTGGATTCTCAAGCCGGAGTGGTTGCGCAAAACCATGAAGCTGCTCACCCACCCAGCCTGCGGCGGCTTGCTGTTCACTTTCGTCTATACTGCATGGCACATCCCCGCACTCTACGAGGCAGCGCTACATGACAAACGCATCCACATCCTAGAGCACTGGACGATGTTTTCCCTTGGCATACTCATGCTCTGGCCCTACCTCACTCTGTCGAATCGGGTGCCGCGCCGCAGCTATGGCATTCGAATGCTGGCGATCTTCCTACTCATGGTCGGTCAACTGCCAGTGTTTGCCTTTCTGACCTTCGCGGGGGAAGCAATCTACCCGACTTACGCCTGGGCGCCTCGCATCATCGATCTCGACCCGCTCAATGATCAAATTCTCGGTGGGATTATAATGAAAGTCGTAAATATGGGATTTTCACTTACAATTCTTGCAGTATCCTTCTACTTTTGGGCGAAGAGTGAAGAACAGGATGACCCTATGATCACAAAAGCCGCCAATATAAAAACACAAAGCGCTAATTAACAATGACTTGGGAAATATTATTTGTTTTTTCGCTGCTAATTTTCGCGATTACTAGTTTCATCTGGGAACGCATCCCTGCGGACCTGACAGCGATTACTGTATTTGGCGTGCTGATTTTCGTCAGCATGATCAGTAAGAGTCCAGAACTCCCTACTCTCGAAAACCTATTAGGCGTCTTTGGTAATTCCGCACCCCTGACGATTGCCGCGATGTTTATCGTCAGCGGATGCTTAGCACGCACGGGTGCGATTGACCTTATTACTGGCTATTTAAGGCGATTGGTCAAACTCCCGTACAGAAGCTTCATCTTCATCATGGTCATCGGCGTGGCCTCGGTATCTGCATTTATCAATAACACACCAGTTGTGATCGTATTGATGCCCGTCTTGCTAACACTGTCCCGCGAAATGGGCATCGCGTCCTCAAAACTACTGATTCCGCTGTCCTACGCATCAATCTTTGGTGGCACCTGCACGCTGCTTGGCACCAGCACCAACTTGCTTGCCAGCGGTATCTTAGTCGAATCTGGGCATGCGCCGATTGGTATGTTCGAGCTCGCTGCAGTTGGCCTGCCGATCCTAGCTTTCGGCTCGCTCTACTTGGTTCTGTTTGGCGACAAACTACTCCCCCACCGCGAGACACTGACTTCGATCCTCAGCGATGAAGAGCGCAAGGAATTCATGACCGAAGCCTTCGTGCGGGCTGGATCCGGGCTAAAAGGCCAGACCGCACTCGAAAGCGGTATGCTAAAAGGGCGCGGCATCCGCTTACTCGAAATCGTGCGCCACGGCGTGGCCATCACAGGCGATCCGAAACAAACAAAACTCGAAGTTGGTGACCGTCTGGTGCTAGCCTGCCGCCCATCTGGCATTGCCGAAGCACATTCGATCAAAGGTATCGCCTTGCACGGTGAAATATCTGCTGGCCTAGAAACGATCGCAATGGATGAAGGTGCGCTCGTCGAAGGTGTGGTCGGCCCACACGCAACCATCCTCGGCAAGACACTCGGCGAGATCAATTTTCGCCAACGCTTTCGTATGGTCGTCGTCGCCGTGCACCGCAAAGGACACAATCAGCGTGATCGACTTGACAGCTTACGCCTACAGCCTGGCGACACTCTGCTGATGATGGGTTCGACCAAGGCCATCAACTCGCTCTCTACCAGCGAAGAAATCATCCTGCTGGATCGGCCGCGCGTGCCAGCTCGCAGTATTCGTGCGAAGATGCCAATTGCCATCGGTATCACCATCGCGATTGTTACACTCGCCACGCTCAACATCGTGCCCATCGTCGCCGCTGTCACACTGGGCGTAGCAATTTTGATGCTGACTGGCTGCATGAAATCGAAAGATGCCTATTCTTCCGTCGAGTGGAGTATTTTGATGATTATTTTCGGCATGCTCGCGCTCGGGCAAGCAATGGACTCCACTGGAGCCAGCCTGTTAATCGCCGAGAATATGATTGGTGTGGTGCAAAACTTTGCCCCTGAGCATTTACAAAGCGTCATGATGCTTGCGTTCGTCTATATCATTACATCGACCTTCACCGAGTTTCTCTCAAACAATGCCGCCATCGCGCTGATGGTACCGATTACTCTTGGCATCGCCACGACTCTCGGCATCGACCCTCGTCCACTCGTGGTCGGCGCATGTATCGCCGCCTCTGCAAGCTTTGCGACACCAATTGGTTACCAAACCAATACTTACGTGTATGGTGTCGGTGGCTACAGATTCTTCGACTTCACAAAGGTCGGACTGCCGCTGAACATCATCTGCTTTATAGTGACCGTTTGCGTCGTGCCAAGGTTCTGGAGTTTTTAAAATGGCGTAGCCAACTTGGAGTGCAAAAGCTTTCAAGTAGAAAGGTGCGAATGATGACACCTTGATACATTTTCAACTTCGAACCTTCCCACTCGATCTAATTCAGTCGAACTAAATTAGATGTAATACATCGAGCTGGAATCCTCCACAACGAATGCTTCCAGGGTGTAGCTGCTGATCTTTTTTTCGAATTCAACGCCAATATCGCTCCAGATACTGGCGACACGTTCGCCAGAATGCCCCTGGTCGTCGAACGTGCGCTCGAGCAGATCACCATCCACCGCTGTGACGATCTCGTCCAATTGGATTCGCCCAGGCGCACGTGCTAACGCATAACCACCTTGCTTCCCGCGCTTACTGACAATCAGCCCCGCATTGCGCAACTCGTTCAAAATCTGCACGAGATAGTTGGCTGGTATTTTTTCTGCCTCAGCCAATTCATCGATATGGGCCAATTTTTCTTGGCCATGAGTACGGGCTAACTGCGCCAAGACACGGCAGGCATATTCGAGCTTATGGGAGAGTTTCACAGCCCTTAAGTTAGGCTCTTGACTCAAGAAGTAAACTTGATTCTCTGCAGCCGCGGCATGGCCTCGCCGAAAAGCCTGTAAACCACTGTATATCAGCTTGATATAATACATTAAAAAAAACCACTAAAAAGTCACTTTTTTGTGGTCAGAGCACTATTTGCAGAGCATATTTAAGGGCTTATGTCAGAACAAGAAAAGCCTGAAGATTTACAGCCTCAACAGCCTCGAAAAGATGTCGCCAACGACGCCCCTAAGGACGTCTATGACTCTTCCAAAATCCAGAAGCTTGAGGGACTTGAGGGTGTCCGTAAACGCCCCGATATGTATATCGGCGACACTAATGAACGTGGCCTCCATCACTGTGTTTTTGAAATCGTCGACAACTCGATCGATGAAGCCCTCGCCGGTTACTGCTCGCAGATCACCGTTAGCATCCACAACGACGGCTCCTGCTCGGTTGAGGACGACGGTCGCGGTATCCCAGTCGACATTCATCCAAAGTATAACATCCCTTCCCTGGAACTAGTGATGACCAACCTGCACGCGGGTGGTAAATTCGGCAAAGGCGCCTACCAGGTGTCTGGCGGGCTCCATGGTGTTGGCGCGAAATGCGTCAATGCAGTCTCCGATTGGTTCGAGGTCGAAGTTCGGCGCGATGGCAAGGTTCACAAGATGGAATTTTCGCGCGGCAAGACCACTGAGAAGATGAAAATCATCGGCGCTACCAAGCGAAACGGCACACGTATCGCATTTTCTCCCGATCCAGAGATTTTCGAAACCACCCGCGACTTTAAAGGCGAACTACTCGGCAAACGCCTGCGTGAACTCGCCTTTCTGAATCCCGGGATTCACATCACATTCGTCGATGAGCGCATCAACAAGTCCACGGCATTTATTTTCAAGGATGGTATTTCTGAATACGTCAAGTTCCTCAATGAGAACAAAAACGTCGTCCACGCAGACCCAATCAGCTTTCACGGCGAGGCGCCAACGCCAAACCCCGACCTCGACGCTAACATCGTCGTCGATATTGCGCTGCAATATAACGACAGCTACAGCGACCAAATTTACGCCTACGCCAACTCGATTCACAATATCGAAGGTGGCACGCACCTATCCGGTTTCCGCACAGCATTGACTCGTGTGATCAATTCATACGCGAAACAGAACAACCTGATTAAGGAGAGGGATCCAAGCCTCAGCGGCGACGACACTCGCGAAGGTTTGACTGCGATTGTTTCGGTTAAAGTCCCTGAACCACGCTTCGAAGGCCAGACCAAGACCAAGCTTTCCAATGGCGAAGTCGACGGGATCGTTCAGAAAATCACTGGTGAGCAACTCAAGTATTACTTCGAGACCAACCCACAGGTCGCCAAAGCCCTGATCGAGAAGTCCCTCCACGCAGCGCGCGCGCGTGAAGCGGCTCGTAAAGCTCGTGAAACTGTGCGTAAAGGCGCACTTTCAGGAGGCGGCTTGCCTGGCAAGCTCGCTGACTGCTCCTCGAAAGATCCAGCCGTGTCTGAGATTTATATTGTCGAAGGTGACTCAGCGGGTGGTTCTGCTAAGCAAGGTCGCGATCGCGCAACACAAGCGATTCTTCCTATTCGCGGCAAGCTACTCAATGTTGAGAAAGCGCGCCTCGATAAAGTACTGAACAATAACGAAATCCGCAGCCTCATCACCGCAATGGGCACTGGTATCGGCGACCACGAAGGCGATGGCGCATTCGATGCATCGAAAGCTCGTTACCACAAAATCATCTTAATGACCGATGCGGACGTCGACGGCGCGCACATTCTTACCCTCCTCTTGACCTTCATCTTCCGCCAAATGCGCGGCCTGATCGAATCTGGATACGTTTACATTGCGCAACCGCCACTCTATAAAATTAAACGCAAACGCCGCGAGCAATACATCGACAACGATGCACAGCTCAACCGCATCCTGCTCGAACTCGGCACAGAAGATGTCAATCTCATCCGGCTTCGCGACCAAAAGGATTTAGACAGCGAAACGATCGAACAAATCGTCCAGATTCTGTCGCGTATGGAAGTGGTCGGGCGCGGCGTAACTCGTTACGGTTGCGACTTCGCGACGTATCTCGATCAGCATCATAAAGAGACTCAAGAGCTACCGCGCTATATCGCTCGCATCCGCACTGGCAACGTTGAAGAGTTCCGTTACCTGCGCAACGACGACGAGCGCTCAGCCTTCCATCTGGAATACGGCCTCGCCGATGCCGACGCTAGTGACACCCTCAATCGTGAGGTTGAGAACGACGCAGGCGTCACCGTCCAGCAACGTGTCTCACTTCACGAGATCTACGAATCTACAGAGATGACGAAGCTCCTTCGCGAGCTTGCTGCTGCTGGCATGGATGTGAGCACATTCAGCAAGACTGATGAAGCGCGCTACCAGTTGATCGAAAACAAGGGCGACGACAAGAAGGAGAACATCATTGAGCTAAACTCCATCATCGAGCTTATCGAAAATATCCGCGCCATTGGTCGCCGCGGCCTCAGTATTCAACGATACAAAGGTCTCGGAGAGATGAACCCGAAGCAGCTCTTCGAAACCACGATGGATCCGAAGACACGTAACTTGCTCAAGGTAAGCATCGCCGACGCCGCAGTCGCCGATGGCATCTTCTCCATGCTGATGGGCGAAGACGTTCCTTCCCGCCGTGCCTTCATCGAAGACAACGCCCTCAACGTCTCTTACTTAGACGTTTAATGCATTCAGACTGCAAAGGTATCAAAGTAACCAAGTAGAAAGTATTTAATTCAGATAGCTTCCTCAGACTTCAGACCTTTGCATTTTTTCACATTTCAACTTTTCCACTTCTAAGATCATGTCCGAAGAACTCCCACCAGAATTGCCACCAAAAATTCCAAACGATGCAGATCGTGCGGAAGTCACATCGATTATCGATATTATGCAGACCGCATATATCGATTACTCGATGTCCGTCATCGTTAGTCGTGCCCTGCCCGACGCACGAGACGGATTCAAGCCGGTGCAGCGCCGCATACTTTACGCGATGCTGCGTGAAGGCCTGCTGCATAATCGCAACTTTGATAAGTGCGCCGGAGTGGTTGGTGAAGTCCTAAAGAATTACCATCCACACGGCGACAGCTCTGTTTACGACACGCTCGTTCGCCTCGCCCAAAGTTGGGTCATGCGCTACCCGCTGATCAAACCGCAAGGTAACTTCGGTTCCATTGATGGTGACCCCCCTGCTGCGTATCGTTATACCGAGTGTAAGCTCGAATCAATCGCCGAGGAGATGCTCAAAAACATCGACGAAGATACCGTCGACTTCGTGCCCAACTATAAGGAAAGCACCACTGAACCATCCGTCCTACCAGCAGCTTTGCCGAATCTCTTAATGAATGGCTCCACGGGTATTGCGGTCGGCATGACCACTAATATCCCGCCGCACAATTTGAGCGAAGTTATCGACGCCGCTTGTGCTATTATCGACAACCCAAACATCAGCTTGGATGACCTGATCGATATCATCCCCGGCCCTGATTTCCCTGGTGGCGGCTATGTACACGGCACTGCTGGTATCCAAAGCTACCTCCGCACTGGTCGCGGCATCGTACGCACACGTGGTATCGCAGAAGTCGTCGAGACCAAGGGCAAGGAAGAGATCATCATCTCGGCCATCCCTTATAATGTGAATCGCGCTACACTCGTCATGCGTATCGCAGAGCTTATCACCGACAAGTCGATCGACGGCATCGCAGACCTTCGCGACGAGTCCACCGAGACAACACGTATTGTCATCGAGCTCAAACGCGGCGCAATCCCTCGCGTCATTATTAATCAGCTTTACAAGAGCACCGCGCTTGAAAGCTCTTTCGGGGTCATCCTTCTCGCGCTCGACAACCGTCGTCCGAAGCAGATGAATATCAAGGAAATGATCGGTTGCTACATCGATCACCGCCGCGAAGTCATCTATCGCCGCACGCAATTTAAACTGCGCAAGGCAGAGGCACGCGCACACATCCTCGAAGGCTTCCGCATCGCCCTAGATAATCTCGACGACTTTGTTAAGATCATCCGCGCGTCCAAGAATCGCGATGAAGCCAAGCAAAACTTGATGGCGAAGTATCCCATCTCCGAACTTCAAACCAACGCCATCCTCGAACTACGCCTGTACCAGCTCACGGGTCTCGAACGCGGCAAGATCGAAGAAGAGTATGCAGCTCTCATGGAGCTTATTACTTACCTTCGCGACATCCTCGACAACGAGCATCGCTTGCTCGAAGTCATTAAGGAAGAGCTAGGGGAGATGCGCGAGAAATACGGCAACCCACGCCGTTCCGAGATCCTTGCAGTCGATGGCGACCTCAGCATGGAAGACATCATTCCAAACGAAGGCTGCATGATCACCATCACTCACAAAGGCTTCATGAAGCGCACTTCTCTGGACGAATACCGCTCGCAGAAACGCGGGGGCAAGGGCGTTATTGGCTCTGGCCAATATGACGAAGACTTCGTTGAGCACCTCTTCACCGCGAGCACTCACGACAACATCATGTTCTTTATGAACAGTGGTCGCGTATATGTCGAAAAAGTCTACAATCTTCCAGAAGGGTCGCGCATCGCGAAGGGACGCGCCCTCGCCAATATCCTCGAGCTCCAAAAGGGTGAGAAGATTGCCGCGATGATTTGCGTCGATGGTTTCGAAGAGTCTGAGCAACGCATCGTTCTCGCCACCGAGATGGGTGTCACCAAGAAGACTATGCTCTCCGACTACCGCAACCACCGTAAAGGCGGCCTTATCGGGATTAAAATCGACGTAGGTGACAACCTCATCGGCGCACGTCTCACAAACGGCAGCAACGACATTGTGCTCGTCACCAGTAACGCTCAGTCCATTCGCTTCCCAGAAACGGATCTCCGTGATCAGGGTCGTGCCACACGTGGTGTCCGCGGCATTAAGCTCAAAACCGAGAAGGATAAGGTCGTCGCGATCGAGATCGTCGCAGAAGACGCCAAGCTGCTGATCGCAGGCGCCAACGGTCTAGGTAAGCGCACGGACTTTTCCGACTATCGAGTTCAATCGCGTGGTGGCTCCGGAATCATCGCAATCAAGTCTGACAAGGTTGTCGGTGCTCTCAGCGTCACCGATGAAGATGAGATCATGATGTTCACCAAAAAGGGCCAAGCTGTCCGTAGTCCGATCGACACCGTCCGTATCACTGGTCGGGCCGCAAGCGGCGTCAAGCTAGTCAACCTCGCGGCTAAAGACGCCCTGATCGGCATCTCTAAGGTCGTCGCATCTGACGAAGACGAATCCGGCGAAGCCGAAGAGGTCGAAGTCATCGAAGGTGAAGCTCTCACACAAGGCACAGCCTCGGAAGCCTCCGCACCAGAAGGCGACGCAACCGAAGAATAGATTGTACTCGATAATTGTTTAACAAAAGCCGCTACACATCGTGTAGCGGCTTTTCTGTGGCTGGCGCAGCTCTCTTCGATCTGACGATCGAGCCCACACCCAGCACACTCCACGAAACGAAAGGTCGTGTTCGTCCTAAGACGGGGCATGATTACGCTCTGACAACTTGCTCAACCGGCGTTTGATCGATAGATTTACAATCCGTTTCATTACTAATTCCTCAAAAGCCATGCCTGTCGTTCAAATCACCTCCAACCTCGCGCTCACCGACGCAGAAAAGTCCAACTGCTTACAGACCCTTTCCAAGGCAATATCTGAGTTACTCGGAAAATCCGAAGACTTCGTCATGACCAGCTGGATCAGTGCCAAGATGACCATGGCTGGCACCGAGCACCCCACCATCCTCGTCGATCTACGTGCAATCCGCCTACCCGACGATGCCCCACAACGCCTCACTCTCGAGCTCTGCGAACGCATCCGCCTCACCACCGACATCCAATCTGACCGCATCTACATTAACTATCGCAACGAGCCTCCCAGCAACTGGGGCTGGAATGGCAAGACCTTTGGCTGAGACCGCGCCAGCCATGTTGTCGTTGCTGCCCCTCAAACGCCCACCAATCAACTGGCAATGAACCGACCAATCACTGGCGCCATCCAGACACGATTTAAGTTCGCCATAAAAGAGTCACCAAGTATACCCCTGTCATTCTTCACGTTAACGATTCGGCGATTACTAAATACTAGCGTCCGCGACGGATCTCGGATCCCTTGAACTGCACGCGCACCCGATATACAAGCTTGATGCGCGTCTTGATTTTAAAAGTTTTGGGATCAATCGCATCAGGCACTTCATCGCGATGAATATCAATAATGGCATGATAACCGCGCTCAGAGAAAATATCGATGAGCATGGTCAGCGCATCGGCATCGCCAAAGATCGTATCTTCGGTATTTACGACAGCCATGCCAGAAATCGCGTGGCGCTGAATGATCGGCATAAAAACACAATTGATCGTATCGACTACTTTAGAAAATAGCAGGTTTTGGCGTTGCTCGTAGCTATCGAGGCGATCTACCAAGTCTTGGCGAGCATGTGCTGATATCGTACTTGCAATCGGGATCGAAGAAAGGCGGTCGTAAGTGGCTTCGTCGAGTTCAAGGGAGCCTTGATAGCGAAGTTCTTTATCAATACGTGCACGCACCTCATCGAGCGTGCCATGTGCATTAATGAAATGATAGAAGAAAATCGCTCGGAGGTCTTTCAGTGCGCCGTAGGTTTTTTCTTTAAAGGTGCGGTAACGATTGAGTGCTGCAACTGGATCGAGGTCAGTCGGGCGCACTTCCATGAGTTCGCCATCACCAGACTCACGCACTTCCTCGTTATGAATACGTGCCTGCTCACCACGGTAAAGCTGACGTCGGACGCTCTCCTTCTCATCGACGAAGAGCACCACAATGTGGAAGTGTGGCTTCTTTAAATACTGAGCAAATAGCGTATCTGCATAATCATTACGTAAGTCGACTAGCTTATTGAACAACAGCTTAACACACTCCACCTGTACCTTAGTGCGAGGAAAGCCGTCGACCACAGCACCAGACTGAAAGATCGGCTCCAGCAGCTTGCGCAAAATGATTTCAACCACTTCGCGGTCGCCCACGAGCATGCCAGCATTAATCATCTGCCTCGCTTCAGGGCTTTCCAATAGTGAACTGACCACCACAGGTGGTGCAGTCAAATCACGAAACTTCATAATAAAGTCAGTATTAGTGCCTTTACCTGCGCCAGGCGCACCATTGAGCCAAAAAATCTCTTTAGGAAAACGAAGATTCTCCTCCCCAAATTCATCAACCAGCACCGACCAGACCGACTGGAAGATAAATTGCGCGTCTTTAACCTCAAGGTCATGAAGTTTTTTGCTGTCGATTTCGGTAACTGGATTGGCTGGTTTGGAAGCCATTGTAATAATATTAGTTAGTATGAATCAGAGGAAAACAAAGATAAGTGGCGAAAAGCTGATTGACGTTCAAGCCCCATTCACTGGGCATTCAACTATTCTCCGAAATGAATGAAGAGCGGGTCATCTGAGTAGATGTATTTCGAGGCAGGCAAATACGAGCGGCCGCGCCCTCAAAGTCCTCCTCCCCCGAGAGAATGTCGATTTCGAGACGGAGAAAATAAATCGGGATCGTGGGCTTAATATCTTCAAATAAGCGCACGGCATCTTTTTCTGTGGTTACAATCATATCGAGTTCGGCCTCATCCGCCTGATCGTAGACATGCTGAATTTCGGCACGCGAGAAGCGATGATGGTCGAGGAAACGGTGATTATAACGAATCTCTGCACCGTAGCCGCGTAGCATGTTCTCAAAGCTCTCAGGAGAAGCGATCCCGCTGAATGCAGCGATATGCGCGTCCTTCAAGGTGTCAAGCGGCAAGCGCGCGCCGCCAGCGATGGCTTGTAAATACTGCGGCTGATGGGAACATTCGATGATTTCTGCCTTCGGGTTGTGCTCGCGGATCAATTCGAGCAAGGCATCGTCTTGCGTGCCGTCGGACTTGGTCAGGAGAATGTAGCTTGCTCGGGAAAGATGCTTAATCGGTTCACGCAAAATTCCGCGCGGCAATAAGTGCTGATTTCCAAATGGATTGGTCTTATCGACCAGCAGTAAATTCAAACGACCCTTGAGTGGCAAGTACTGGAACCCATCATCGAGAATGAGTGTGTCGCAACCAAAGCGCCGGATCGCGAACGAACCGGCTTTCACCCGATTCTTATCACACAACACGACCACCCCCGGCAAGTTACAAGCGAGCATATATGGCTCATCACCAGCGACTTCTGAGTCAAGCAGCACATTCTTACCGTCACTCACGACTTTCGGTGGTGCCTCCTCGCCATGCGTCAACTTACGCCATATTTTTTTAGGTAGTGGCTCTTTCTTACTTTTATATCCACGGCTGAGAATTGCGACCTTGCGCCCACGCTCCGACAAGGTGCGGGCAAATTTCTCCACTACAGGCGTCTTACCCGTGCCACCGACAGTCAGGTTACCCACGACCACAACTAAGCAACCAAGTGGTTTATTACGAAGGATTCGATGCTCGTACAGATACCAGCGCAACTGCACCAGAAAACTGAACAGAAACGATAGCACATATAGGAAGGAGCCAAACAGTTCAGCCGCGCGGCCATGCTGCCGGTCGTAGATCACATCCGCAGTGAATTGGGCAAAGTCATTGGCCTTGCGCGCTAGATCTTCGCGGAATTTACGGAGCATGAAAAGGAGTGCGAGTGGTGAGTTTTGTGCTGAGAGAGTTATGGCAAAAATGAGAAACAGGGTTGACGCCCGTTTTATTCGCCTGTTTTACCGAAAACCTAGCGACTCTTAGTTGTCTAAGTCAAAGCAATGCATAATAGATTGAGATCGCCAAACTCCATTTCTCTCTACACACGATAAAACTAACACTTTTTATTCAATGAGCCTCCGCACCAGCAATCTCTTAGTTACAAGCCACGGAATTCACTCGTGTCGAATCGACTTTGCGCAGCTGCCCAACACACTAAACATCCCGCCTCAGTAACACAATTATAGTGTCCATCTTCAAAGAGCCTCCATTGACCATGGAGGCTCAGCACTTTACAGACCGATAGATTCGAACACATGAAATATTTAATTATTGCCGAAAAGCCTTCCGTCGCCACCGACCTCTCCAAAGCCCTAGCCAAGCACTTGGGCAAATTTGAGAAAAAAGGTAAATCCCGCGACGCACAATATTTCGAGAATGAAAATGCCGCCATCACCTCGGCGGTCGGTCACCTCGTCGAGCTGAAGATGCCGACTGGCCCCAATGGCAAAAACCTCCCCTGGAACTTTAAGGTGCTGCCCGCGATCCCGAAGAAATTCGAGCTTCAACCCATCGAGCAAACGCACAACCGCCTCAAGCACGTGCTTAGCTTGGCGAAAAAGAAGGAATACGACGTCATCATTAATGCCTGTGACGCGGGTCGCGAAGGTGAGCTGATCTTCCAATACATCATGGACATCGGCAAGATTCAGAAGCCCGTCAAGCGCCTCTGGATGCAATCGATGACCACTAGTTCGATACTCGAAGCATGGGACAATCTCCGCGAAGGCGAGCAAATGGCGAACCTCGCCGACGCCGCCAAATGCCGCTCCGAGTCTGACTGGCTCGTCGGCCTCAACTCCACTCGCGCCTTTACCTGCTTTCGGTCACGTCATGGCGGATTCAACATCACCGCTGCAGGCCGTGTGCAGACTCCGACCCTCGCCATCCTCGCTAAGCGCGAGCGCGAAATCACCGCTTTCAACCCAGAAGATTTCTGGGAGGTTCACGCCGAGTTCAGCGTCGCCAATGGCGAATACCTAGGCAAATGGATCGACGTCGACTTCAAGAAAAACCAAGAGCAGCCACATGGCCGCGCCGAGCGCATTTGGGACAAAGTCACCGCCGAGAAGATCCACCAGCGCTGCCAAGGCAAAGCTGGCACAGTCACCGAAGAGACTAAGCCGACTAAACAAATCGCACCACAACTCTACGACCTCACCACCCTTCAGCGTGAAGCCCCCTTCACCGCCAAGAATACTCTCGGTCTGGCACAAGCACTGTACGAGCGTCACAAGATGCTCACCTATCCGAGAACCGACTCTCGCTACTTGCCAGAGGACTATATGGGCAAGGTCTTCGAGACCTTTCGCGACCTCGCCAGCTCAGGACATCCTACAGCTAAATGGGCCACCGATGCCATCGAGAATGACCGTGTGCAGTTTTCCAAGCGCGTGTTCAACAACGCCAAGGTCTCAGATCACTTTGCGATTATCCCAACTGGCCGCGTCGTCAAACTCAATGAACAGGAATCGAAGCTTTACGATATGGTCGTCAAACGCTTCATCGCGGTGTTCTTCCCACATGCTGAATTCGAAGTCACCAAGCGCCTAACTACCATCAACCACGGCGACGAAAAAGACACTTTTCTGACCAACGGAAAAACTCTGGTCAAGCCTGGCTACCTCGCCGTCTATGGCCGCGTGGCAGGCGTTGCCGCCGAGAAGGACGAACTCGTCGCCGTCGCTCAAGGCGAAGACGCACAGACCGAAGCAATCGATTTATTGGACAAAGAAACCAAGCCGCCAGCCCGCTACACTGAATCTACTCTCCTCGCCGCAATGGAAGGTGCTGGTAAACTCATTATTGACGACGACGAGTTGCGCGAAGCGATGTCCGAGCGTGGTCTTGGCACACCAGCCACACGTGCCGCCACGATCGAAGGATTACTCCGCCAGAAATACATCGCCCGCGATGGTCGCGAGCTCAACGTCAGCGGCAAAGGCCTACGTCTGATCGAGCTCTGCGAAGAGATGGAGATCAAGCAACTTGCCTCTCCGTCGATGACTGGCGACTGGGAAGCGAAGCTCAATAAAATGGAACGCGGCGAAATTAAACGTGACGACTTCATGCAAGAGATCGCCACCTTTACCGAAGACGTAGTTAACAAAGCCCGCACCCACATGGAGATGTTAGTCAATCGCACCTTCTCTGATTTGGAATGCCCCTGCCCGGCTTGTGGTGCCGCACGCCTCAAGCAAACAGACGCTACCTACGAATGCCGCGAAGAAGCATGCGACTTCCGCATCTCTAAGCACATTGCGGGCCGCAGGCTCAGCGTTGAAGAAGCGGTCGAGCTCTTCACCACTAAAAAGCTACCTGAAATGGAAGGCTTCGTTTCACGCTTTAACAAACCGTTCAGCGCCGCATTAGAACTCGTGCAAAACGTCACCAAGACAGGCAAAATCGGCAAGTGGAAGACCAACTTCGTATTCGATGACGAGCTCGACTCTGCAGATGAGTTGACCGAGGATCAGTTGCTCAAAATACTGACGCTCCAAAACGGACTCGAAGCTAAATTTTACGGGACCGACAAGGCCTATCATGTGCCCGAGTTCAAACCAAAGGATTCACCCGACGGCTTTCGTCTCGGCAAAGTTATCCTGCAGAAAGAGCTCGATCCCGAGGCGGTCGAACAGCTATTCTCGCAAGGCAAGACACCACTGCTCGACGGCTTTATCTCGAAGCGCACCAAGCGCCCCTTCAAAGCCCACCTCACTCTCGACTTTGAAAATGGCAAGATCGGCTTCGAATTTGCACCACGCCCAGTCAAGCAGGCAGCTAAAAAGAAAGCTGTGAAGAGTTGATAGTTGTAGGTTGTCAGTTGAGCGTTCTTAAAAATTGCACCCAACCAACAACGTCCAACGTCCAACGTTCAACATTTCTATGAAACCAACAGTTAAACCCACACGTCCTCATTTCTCATCTGGCCCCTGCTCCAAGCGTCCTGGTTGGTCGCTCGAAGCCCTTAACGAAGCACTCGTCGGTCGCTCTCACCGCGCAAAGCCTGCCAAGGCGCGCATTCAAGAAGTGATCGACAAGTCCGCCTCCATCCTTGGTCTACCTGAAGGCTATGTTTGCGGCATCGTGCCCGCTTCTGACACCGGCGCAGTGGAAATGGCCATGTGGTCGCTGCTCGGTGCTCGCGCCGTGGAAATGTGCGCATGGGAATCGTTTGGCTCGGGTTGGGTCACTGACGTCGTCAAGCAACTCAAGCTCGACAACATCACCAAGCACGAGGCCGACTACGGCCTGCTGCCCGACTTCTCCAAGGTCAACTTTAGCAACGACGTAGTCTTCACTTACAACGGCACCACTTCCGGCGTAAAGGTGCCGAATCTCGACTGGATTCCAGCCGACCGCGCAGGCCTGACGATTTGTGACGCGACCTCTGCGGTGTTTGCCATGGACATAGACTTCAGTAAGCTCGACGTGGTCACTTGGTCGTGGCAAAAAGTCATGGGCGGCGAAGGTGCGCACGGTATGATCGTGCTCAGCCCACGCGCGATCGAACGCCTCGAAAGCTACACACCTGCATGGCCACTACCAAAAATCTTCCGCATGACTAGCGGTGGCAAGCTGATCAAAGGCATCTTCAGCGGTGCGACCATCAACACCGTCTCCATGCTGTGCATCGAAGACGCAGTCGACGGCCTGCGCTGGGCTGAAAGCATTGGCGGCCTGCCCGTACTGATCGAACGCTCCGAAGCAAATCTCCAAGCGATTGCCGACTGGGTAGCAAAAACCGACTGGATCGAGTTTCTCGCCGAGGATACTGCGACGATTTCCAACACATCGATCTGCCTCAAGATCACTGCGGATTGGTATCAAGCCCTGCCCGCCAAAGAGCAAGCAGCCAAGGCCAAGCAGCTAGTCAGCATGCTCGATAAAGAAGATGTCGGCTACGATTTCGGCAGCTACCGCGACGCACCTGACGGTCTTCGCATCTGGGGTGGCGCAACCGTCGACACCGCAGATATCGAAGCACTACTGCCATGGCTGGATTGGGCCTTCGCGGAGATCCAAGGCTAAAGCGTCGTTGGCGCTAACGTTGACGGAGGTCTGCCGTAGATGGCGAAGTAACATCAAACGCTCAACTTTGAACGCCGAATCACTTAAATCAAAAGGACGCTCCATTCGGAGCGTCTTTTTTTGTGTCTAAGGAGCGACGGTACGCCCTCATTGGCATCAACATCGGCTCAACGTGGGCGAGTCGCCCACACTCCCCACCTCTCAGCCCGAATCGGGCGCTTGCTTAATTCCCGAAGAAGGAATTCAACAAGTCCAAGCCCATCTCAATGTCGTCGCGGCGGCGCTCTTCCTTAGATTTTTTTTGTGGCGCTTCTGATTCAGCTGTGGTGCCGCCAGTGCCCTCGGCCTGAGGCACAAGTTCAGTCGACAGTTGCTGACTCGGATCAGCTTCCGCTGGCACGGATTCTCGCTTATTTGAGGTCGAAAACGCTCCCTGCGCCGCATCATTCAAAATATTCATCAATTCCCTAGTATCTGGATCAGCTAAACTACCGGTAATTTGAATGTCCTTATTCCAACGCCTAAAGCCGTCTTCGGCAGTACTGGGCTGCAGCAATTCTAGCGTTTCTAAAGACTCAGTCAGACGGCCCTTTGCTCCGAGTGACAGAGTCAAATCCAACGGTTGATCCATCACCTCGCTCAAACCGCTCGCGCCCACCGAGCCGGACGCATCGATCAAAATATTGTCTCCCGTCAATCGCAACTGCGGGATCAACACGCGCTTGTCCGCTCCGCGACTAAGTTCAAAGACAAAACTATGAAAGGGAATATCCTTAAAATACGGAATGGTGCGCGACAGCGCCGTAATCCCCGGGCGATCCAAACTCTGCCCGAGCAGTCCGGCAAGACCGAGCCCGAGTTGCTTGCGTTCGTCCAGCTCAAACGCGGTCAAGATCCCTTCCTCGCCGGTGATTTTAAGGGTTGCCGTGGAGTCTTCAACCGCCGCATCCAAGGACTCGCCGACACCCGTCAGCTGAAATACTCCGTCAAATTCTCCCTGTACTGGAGCACTCTTATGCCGTTTAACGAAAAACGCGGGATCGACATCTGCGAAACGAATATCCGCAGTGAGGCTGCAAGGCTTTGCCTGCGACGAGGTATACAATAGCGTGCTACTGCCCTGCAACTCGCCCTCGCCGATCTTCGCTGAAATTGGATCCACCATCAACTTCGGCTCAGAAACGATTGCCTTGAGCGCAATCGCCTCAATCACCTGCCCCGCCTCGAGACGAAATTCGTCGATACTGATCGTGGCACGACCATCCAGCATCACCCATACAGGCGGTACAGTGCCTGACGCATCAACTCCAACGCCGCGAGCCGCTTGAGGCTGCGCTGTGCCCCGCACAGCACTCGGACCTGATAACGTTGGCATTGCAACGGCTGGCTGCTCTCTCGGCGTAGAGGCTGCGCTTAGAATCGAGAGGTCCTCTTGAGTCACACGTGGCCCCGATACCGCTGCGGAAAAAGTCATCGGTTGTTGGCTCGGATTTACCTCAACTGCGAGTTGCAGGCTCGTTGAAGGGCGGCGTGTTGGCCCCGCGAGAAGATCTGCCCCGATCGCCCATTCGCCGAGCTTTGATGTTGGTTTCACGGCTAACGCGAGGGCATAATCCTTCGCCACGCTCGGCATACTACGTGCACGTAGGCCCTTGACCTGCGCTTGCAGCTGCAGCGGCTCATCAGCAAACGCATCGACGTTCACATTCAGTGATAGTTGACCACTAACGATTGAAGCATTGCCCGCTAAGGCGGGCAACTGAAAGACTTCTTGGAGCCCAACCTGGAGCTCAGTTTGCGCCTGAATGCCCGCAAAAGGATTGGCCGCATTACGTGTCGCATCCATCTGAATCACGCCACTGGAGCTGCCATGAATAAAAGAGCCGTATTTGTCCGCCACACTTAGCGAGTTAAGCGAATACTTCAACTGAGCCGCGCTAACCTGAAGTTCTGGGGTGAGTATCACGACGACATCCTGAACCAACGGCACACCTGCCTCAGTCACAGTCAACGGGCCGAGCTGAAGCGCCTCGGCAAAGGTCAACACAAAGGCGCCATCCGCTGCACCTGCCACAGATACTGCGAGCGACACGGGCACCTGCGATTGGACTTGTAGCCCAGGC
>Ga0255758_10000033_pt1 | contig 127071 bp, 111 predicted proteins | sample 011ome_24_FD_179958 | JGI IMG/M metagenome (GOLD analysis project Ga0255758, IMG submission 179958) | Coastal salt marsh microbial communities from the Groves Creek Marsh, Skidaway Island, Georgia - 011513CT metaG (version 2) | ecosystem: Environmental > Aquatic > Marine > Intertidal zone >... | reverse complement strand
TACTATGCGACCATCATCACTAACATTAAGTGACATAACATCACCATTTGCATTTTCAAATAAAATATAAGGAAGTGTAGTTCCTGTGGGTTGTGGTACTATTCTTACGTCTTTAGCCATGTATGAATTTAAAAGGTTTTATCTTATATTATAAATACTCGTAAAGAAGTTTATATCTAATTTAAATACTGATTTGTATTTATCCTTTGAGTAATTTTTTTTATCATTCAATCAATAAATATTTAAAAGTCATTTAATATGTCGAATCAAATTATAGAAACTTATTCTAACGGTAAAAAGTTAACTAATTTATTAGCTAATAAAATAATTACTGAAATAAATAAAGAAACAAAAAATCATAAAACAAATATACAAGTAATAAACAATGGAAATTTTGTAGTGGTTAAAGGCATCACAACACATAGTACCCCTTTAAACTTTTCCAAACTATTTAATTCGTACTATCAAAAATTATTTAATAAATCAATTACATTTAATGTTGTTGATTTGATAGAATATAGTCAGGTTATCAAAGAAGACCCAATTTATATTAATAAAACTTATATTAAAGATGACTTTATCAATAACTTAAATAAAATAACTTATAACGACACGTTAAATGGTTTAGATTATAGATTGACCGCGTGTACAGATTTAAATACTCTACTTATAAATAAAAAATATAATTCTCAGAATTTAAATAATATCATCAGTAATTTTGATGACTATAAAATTGTAAACCTTAATAATCTATCTGAAAGTTTTTATTCTTCTGAAAAATATGGTAAACATCTAAAATCTAGTAAGTTATTTGACTCTTACTTCAACTATATAATATATAATATTTTTGAAAGAAATTTGTGTAAGGATATAAATATTGAATTTTTTACAGATTCAGATTTTGAATCCATCAACTGGGAAAACCTAAGTCTTAAGATAACTTCTAAAAGTTTAATAACTAGTACAGAATGGTTGGAATCACTAATATTAGATTTATTTACATTTGAACCTAATAAAATTATATCAAGATGGGATTTAGAGAATTATGATTTTGAAGAAGAAATCATAAGTAATGAGAATATATGGAAAATAAAAGATAAAGTAGGTGAGATGATATTAGTCTAAATATCTTCTCACCTTATACAAAGCTTCATCTAAATCATCAAAGTCATCATCAGGTACCATTAATTTTACGTCTGATGTCTTATTATTTTTTCCAATGTTTAACAACATGAATGCAGGTATATACTCACTACCGGTTGCCTCGACAAACAAATCATATTCTTTTTCAAATTTATGAATATCTCTTTGAGTGAATCTTATTTTAGACTCAATTAATTTTTGTTTCATCTCATCACAGTGAGGACAACCTTTCATCGTATATAATACTACTTTTTTCATTGTAAAATTTAAAGTATGGAATTAGCCATTTCTACTATCACGTTTTCTTGTACTAATCCTATTTTAGTTTGGACATTTTTACCTTCGTTAAACGCTAATAGAACGGGTATTGAACGTACACCTAATTTAACAGACATATCTTTATCTGATTCAATATTGAATTTGTAGATATTGACTGAATGATTTTCCTCTGTTAATTTTTTATCAACATTATCAATCACTTTTGATAACATTCGACAAGGACCACACCAATCGGCATACATATCTACAATGAATTTTTCTCCGCTGTCAATTTTTTCTTGTAGTTCTTGAGAATTTAATATTTTCATTTTTTAAATTGTTTTAAATTTTTTATAACTATTCAAGAAGAATATCATACCATTAGAAGATTCTTCTTTACATATGGTGTAAAACTTATAAGTATTTTCATCTTTTCTTTTTATAAAATATAAAAAACTAATACTGTCCGAAAATCGTATAAGACCATCTATTAAGGTTATATTATCACCATCATAAGTTTTATACGATGATACTATTTTATTTTTCTCTAAAATTCTATCTAAAGCATCTTTAGTATAAAACTCTGTTTCGATAACAGTTGGTAAGGAATGATTACCTGTACCACCCATAATTTTACTAACATAAGTTAATATTTCATTAGGTAGTTGGTATCTATCCTTATCAACTATATTATCTTTTTTTTCCATTATTCAGTATCTCTTTCTAATGGTTCAGTCAAAACCATTTCTTTGACTTCATCACTTACTTTTACATCGCTATACATATTGTGTAATGTTTTGTATAGTTCTTCTGCGTTATTTATAGATTCATTAATAATGTTAATGATTTTATAGGGGTCTGCGTTAGAAGCAGGTCTCCTGTCTTCAACATATCCCTTCCATTCTTTTTCTGTGGATATTGGAACTCTAATTGATGCTCCTCTGTCCGATACTCCCCAACTAAATTTATGAATTGATTGAGTTTCGTGGTCACCAGTTAACCTCATGTCATTTGAAGAACCATAACATTTTATGTGTTCAATATGTCTTGACTCAAATGTTTTAAATATTGCATCAAAATATTCTTTACCCCCTTCTTCTCTCATTTTAATATTAGAAAAGTTACAATGTAATCCTGAACCATTCCAATCACCAGTTACAGGTTTAGGGTGGTATTCTATTTTAAAACCATAATCCTCTGACATTTGATTTAAAATATATCTCGATACCCAAAGGTCATCACCTGATTTTAGTTTACCTTTACCTAATACTTGGTATTCCCATTGACCTAACATTACTTCAGCATTAGTACCTGTAACTTCAATACCTGCCATAATACAATTTTCCATATGTTGTTCAACGAATAATCTACCGTTTACTTGACCATTACCAACACCACAGTAATACTTACCTTGAGGTTCAGGGAATCCATCTTTTGGGAATCCGATAGGTTTACTGTCTTTCATGATGGTATATTCTTGTTCGAAACCAAACCATAAGTCTTTATCATCTTCCTTACCTAATAAATTACGAGTATTAGACTCATGTGGAGTACCATCAGGATTCATAACTTCACAAAAAACAAGGTATGAATCTAATATACCTTTGTTAAGTGGATTAGGATATAACCTAACAGGATTTAAGATACAATCAGAAAAATTACCTTCAGCCTGTTTAGTTGATGAACCATCAAATCCCCATTGAGGACAATCTTTTAATGTTATTCCGTGTAATGTTTTACCCTTAACTTCATGGGTAGGTGCATCTACAACCTTTACTTTACTTCTAAGATTTGGTTCGGGTTTATACCCATCTAACCAAATATATTCTAATTTAATTTTCATATTATTCTACTTCTTCTTTTTCTAATATTGGTTCCCCATCTGTTAATACTAATTCATGACATAACGCCAATAGTGATTGTTGATTCTCATAAATACTATCATAAAACTCCTCAGATTTTGTATCATATTCCTCATCGTCCCAATCCATATCCTCAAGTGGATTCTCAATATCATCATCTTCTTCGACCCACATACAAGGAGTTCCTTCATTATCTTTCTTAATTAAAATCGCACCAATTGGACTATATGTTTCATCTTCGTAAGTAACTTCAATTTCAACATTTTCATCTAATTCTACACATAAGTTATATAGATGTATAAAAAATTCTTTTGGTGGATACCAAGCAGATTCTATTGAGAACTCAGCCTCATCTTGAACATCGTACAAAGTGGTCCATTTAGAACCAAGATTATCCAACGACCACGAATTCATCACACCTCCACTTTCACCTAACTCTACATTGTTGTAGAATGCCTTTGCGAATGCAGTTATAGAACTATCATTGTCATTATCATTAATTTTATCGATTAAAGAATCAATAAATTTTACCGTTTTTTCGTTAGCATTAACTTTAACGAAACTTTTTAAATTATTTGCCATATCTTTATTTTTATTCTTCTATTAATTCGGGCCAATCAGAATCTTCTAAGGCCTTATCGTTAACTAAATCAAACTCTACCTCATCCATAACTTCCTCTTGGAGTTCTTCATCGTCTGATTTCCATTTTTTAATTTGCTCTTCAGTTAGTGGTTCTGTTTCTTCCCATCTAATATCTGTGTATATTACTCTTCTTCTTAATTTTGACATTTTTTTTTAGTATTTAATTATAGAATTTATTTTGTAGTAAACATAGTATAATATTTTTATTATGTCAATAAGTTAAAATGGTAAATCCATAATTTCATTTTCTTGTAAATCATCGATGTTATCCCATACTACATAATCACCATCTAATACTGCGCGTCTTTCAATTACTAAACCACTTTTGTATTCTTTAAACAAATGAGGAGGATTTAATATTTTATTTTTATATAAGGTTTTAACTCTCTCATCTAAAATATCTAAAGGTACTTTCCACATATTACTTAATTGATGGTTTTTACCTCCTAAAGATTGTACTCTTTCTATATTGTTTTTAGTAAAACGATATTCAATAGTTGCACGATTATTACTATTAATATTACCACATCTAAGTGATATTATAATATTATTTGATTTTTCGGAGTAAGTTCTTACACAATTTTTTTGAATTTGTGATTCTTCATTATACTCTTTAGTATTAGTTAATACTTTTGGATAATACTCAATACCAACTAAATCACTTATCGTATTTTCGATACATGAATTAACCTCATCACCATAATTTCTGTTAATTACCCCTGTATTATAAGACTGTAATAACTCTGATAAATCATAATGTTCATTACTAAATTCATCTATATTTTTAAAATGACATTTAAATATATAATTATGTTTTTCTCTCAAGTCACTAACCATCCTTAAATGGTCTGTAAGTAAATTAAGTCTAAGTCCTTGATTTATCACGTTCACTATCCTCGTTTTCATTGTGTTTGATAAATTTAAACTAAAATCTAATTCGTTAACTTTAAAAGAATCATAGTATTGTAAATCGTTTTTTGAAAATACACTATCATTTAAGAGGTTAAAATAATCTACTCCTAACAACCGATAGAGATTAACTAACTTATTAAAATCTATATTATCACCACTATTTAAAAACTTTCGTACTTTTTTTCCATATAAAGAATTAGTAGACATAAATGATGAAACTAAATTAATTTGTTTTTTAAGTAGTTTTTTAGGTATACGTAATTTTGAGTATTCTTTGTAATTATTAGGATACTTAAATTTATTACATTCTAAAAATAGTTGAAAAAACCTTTCCTCGTGGTCTTTACTCCTAATATCACATTTAACTTCACATTTTTCCATTATAGCGTTTAAAAATATATTCATGATGTTATCCGATAAATCATTTATCTTTGTCATATTAGGTATAACATCTATATTACCACCATTTTTTAGTGAACTGTCTCTTAGTACTTTTCTTATTTCTAAACCAATACGACTAAAAGGATGATTATAAAAATCATTAACGCGAACTCTCTTATTAATTAATTTTTTATTTTTTTTGTTTACAATACCAGTATAAAAATTATTAAACTTTAAATTGTATGTAACAAATAATAATTCCTTTCTAACTCTAAAAAACTTTGCACCTACTGAACGAGCTCGGAATGTTGAATATAATTTTAATGAAATTTTATTACTAAACTCTTCAATTACTATTATGTATTTTGTACTTTCAACTGCAACTTGTTGATTAGCGTAATTATCCTTAAACTCTTTTTCATCGACACTCTTTTTATCAATATGAGCCCAATGACCATACTTAGGTACAGAATATGTTTCAAATCTATCATTAATACGGTTATAACCTCTAAAGTAATCAATACTATAAGAGTCTATAACTTTTTTGTAATGTAAATTTTCACGTTTATCCATAAACACAAAAATAGTAAAAAATAATTAATAAAAAAAGAAGAATTATATAATTCCTCCGTAATAGTTTGTATTTGAAATTTGTAGAGTTTCCCCTCTACTTTTTAAATTATCACACAACATAATGTCCCAATTAGGGTCTGTATAGTTATCGTAATTAATATATAAAGAATTTACACAGTAAGGAATTAAATCATTTTTTATGACGTGTATACCGTAAAGATAATTTACCTCCCATATTCCTTTAGTTTCATAAGTCCTGTAAGAATCCTTTTTAGTCTTTTCACAATCAAAATTAACCCAATCACTACCTTCTTTATGAATCATAGGAGTTATTATACCTTCACACTCTTTGATAATCAACCCTAAAGATTTATTATTTCTAAAAATGTGATTTGATTCCATTAAAACTGTATAATCAGACAGACCATAAGAATTAATCAAAAAGTCTTTTCGTGACTTTATTTTACCATCGTCATTAAATTTTACATAAAACTCTTTAAAAATATGTGAATATTTTTTCTCAAACAAATCAATATCATACTTGTGTGTGTTATCAGAATAATATATTGTGAGGGATATTTTATCTTTAGGGTATTTTAAAAATCTAATGTGGTCGAAAGTTTGATTAATGTTAGGGACTTCCTCATCAAGAAATAATCCTATATTAACATTATCCTCAAAATCCTCCAAGTCATCTTCCTTCTTAAAATAATTTATAGTTGTAACATCTTTATCAAATAACCTGCGGTAATAATCATTTAGGACATTTTTTATTGACGAACCACCATTTCCATGAATTATTAAAGGATACGTATTTGTTATTCTGTTAAAAACTTTACCGTCCTTCACCAAAACATCATCTAAGGATTCATTAAGGGTTTGAAATATATTTTGATTATTATCTAAAATGATATTCTTATCTTCAGCTAAAGACTCAAAGTATCTTTCAGTGTAATATAGTTGGTCATCGTAATCATTGCTTACATCAATTTTATTTACAATTTTAATTATGTGGTCTCCGTAACCAATAAATCCTCCTGAATTTAAAAATTTATACTCCGTAGTTGATGGTGGGTACTTATTTTGTAAATCTTTTTTCGGCCAACAAGTTTTTTCAGCTGAAAATACTACGGGTGATTTCATAGTCCTAAATTTACTAACTATTTCACTTGGTGTTGAATTAATTATTACATCATATGAATCTGTAAATAAAATTATGTGATTAGATAAATTAGGATAATCCTCTAATTCTTTCTTAAGAAGATTTATTTTTTGTGCTCCTCCAGGTTGTAACAATACCCCATCTTTAGCCTCACCTCCTGTCCATTCTTGACCTAAACCAATAATCTTGTAGGGTATATTATTAATATGACACGATTCTCTAAATCGGTCTAATTCTTTGTTATTTTCTGTAGCGACAGTAATAACTATAAATCTGTCGATACCATCACTATAACTATTATCTCTACAGTACATTTATCATATAAATTATTAGTTTATTATATATTCAAAATAAATAATTAGAAAAATAAATAAAGGGTATGGATAAGATATCAATTCAAACAAATCAAACCAAAATCAGTTTTTTGGAAAATACTATCTACAGTATCATTAATGTCTTTAGGTTTTGATTTATTAATTTTTAGAACTATTTCTATTATTTGTTTTTGTGTTAATACTACTTCCTCACCTCTTTCGTGATTATTATTTATCTCAAGATAAACTTCATTAAAAAACTCTTCGTCAGAAGCTCTCCCTATTAATTTTCTTAATTCTTTAGGGTTTTCAACAAAAAAAGTTTTGAATTGTGAGAAATATATTTCAACATCTATGTTTGACATAATAGTAATTTTAAATAAAACTAAATGAAATATAACAGAATTTCAATGATTTACTTAAAAACTTTGATACCTTTTTCGTCAATCATTTTTTGAACCTCTTCAGGAATTTCTATATTAGGGTTAGTTCCTGCCAGAGTTATAACTGCTAAATTTTTCATTTTGTAATCATCACCATTCTTTTCCGCCATTTCTTTAGGTAATGATTTAAGGTTTTTATTATTAGGAAGTGATAAAAACATTAAGTCTTCTAAGTTTGATATACTTGAAGGTAACTCATCTAATATACCGTCAAGGTGTAATGCGTACATATTTTTGAATCTACCAATACTTTCTGGTATTTTTATGTTAAGGTCTTTATTATCTTGTTGACCATACCTACCTGAACTTCCTTTAATAAAATCTAACCTACCTAAATTATTAGGTAAATCTTCAAAGAATTTATCAAACCCATATAAGGCAATAAACTTTGAAGCGGCATCTCTTGGGTATTCAACCGTAACCTCTGTTCCGTCCGCACTAGATAGTCCCTTCATAAATTCAGGTTTAAAGAACTCTCTTAACCCTTCCTCTTCTCCAAGTAAAAATTCCACTAGATTAATTTGTCTATCATTAATATCCATAAACTGATTACTTGGGAAATGGAATTGATATCTATGTTTTGGTAATCCTGACACATCACCTACTTCGGTGTCAGTCTTATCAATTAATACGTATAAAGGACCTTGCTTAATGTAAGTGTTAAAATATGAGAGACCAGGTGCTGATGTACACCAACGTGTTTCTTTATTTTGTCCCCCATAGAAACATGCGGCTTCTTTACCAAGGTCTCCTTGGTCTTCAATCATATAAACATCATATTTAGAACCGCTATAGACTTGTTCAGCCCCTGGATGTACATCCATCTTTTTTCTTTCAGCTTTAGTAGTCGTGGCTTTTTCTAAACTAAAGTCTTTAACTGAATTAAATAAAGTATCAATAGTTAATTTGTTTATATCTCTTAATTCACTATCTAGTTGGCCTTTAAATCTATCAAATTTAGTTAAATCTTCAGTAGTTTTATACAAATCCTCAAAAAACAAATCAGTTTTCTCCTTTAAATCTTTTTTGAATTGAGGCGAACCATATTGAGACTCTATTTTTGGTTCAATCTGTAAAAATTGTTTTATAATCCAATTTACGTATTTTCCTGCCTTTTTAATATTTTCACCGTCTCTTCGAGTGGTTGGGTCAGCTAAAACTATTTTGTTAAGTTGTTCAAGTGACATTTTTGCGGGCTTAACCTTCTCACCTTTTTTTTTAGGTTGAGTATAGGTTTTTTTCAGAATCTCATAACGACCCTGTTCTACTATAATACTTTTAATGATTTTATTAAACTTCATATCTCTATTCGTTTTCATATAAATATGTTATAAATTAAAAATATTCTATTTTTTATATTGTATAAGAAGTGTATGTAATTATAGGTCTAAAGAAAGTTGACCTCTATTGATTTCATTTTCTGTTTTAACTTCAAACGATGTTATACCTTTTATAGTATAATTCATAATCAATAACTCAGTACCTTTATTTTGTTTTTTACCTTTAGATGCCGCAGCAGCTTTAGCAAAATCTTTTTCCGCCCAAGCGAATTTAGTTTTAGGAAACCAAGTATGTAAAAGGTCAAAGTCGTAGTAAGATAATGAAAATTTACCTTTTACATTTTGCAAGGTGTTGGCAAGTCTTTCATGGTCATTTCGGTCAAAATCATGATTAGAATAATAATTTTCAGTTTTCCAATACGGTGGGTCTAAATATATATACGTTGTTGGTGAATCATATTTTTCAATTACGTCATCAAAATCCATATTCTCAACGTGAGTGACCGCTAAGAATTTTTTAACCCACTTATCATTCTTTAATTTATCTCTAAATGTTAAGTATTTTGATTTATACTTCCCTTTAAGGTCAATGAAACTTGATGTTTCAGGTTTACTACCACTAAAAACTTGAGTTAGAACATAAGCATATTTAGCGGCCAATTCATAATTAGGTTTTTTGATTGTAGTATACGAGTCTGCAAATATTTCTTTCTGAAACTCATTAAATAAATCTTTATACATTGGTGGCGTTGGATAAACCCCTTTTTGTTGACAAGGTATATTTTCAACAGCTTTAAGTAATTCTGTTGGATTCTGAATACAAAGAAACAAATTATAGTTTAGTGGATTAAAATCATTATAAACCACTTTCTTAAGATTAGGATATAAATCTAAGTCCATATTATAAAAACACCAAAACATTCCTCCAAATGTTTCTAAATAGACCTCCATGTCTGTTGGATAGTACTCTACTATCCATTTACCTATTCTACTTTTACCTCCGATATATGATAACATAATTTTTCTTTTTTACAAACATAGTAAAAAATATTCAAAAAGCAAATGTAAACCATAAAAAAACCCCACCGAAGTGAGGTTTTTTATTTCTTATTTACCAATCTTCTTAATTACCCAAGATTTAAGTAGTTCCCAATTTCTGGTTGCAAATACACCAAATGCGAAACCTGCATAAATCTTATAACCGAATGACCATAGTAATAAACCTGCAATTAGCCCAACTACACCTTCGATACCGTTTCCAACAATCCAATTCTTAACTAAATTGTAAACATTTTTAATAAAATCTAAAATTTTTTTCATAATATTTTTTTATTATAAATATACAAAGGAGTTTAAAATGAATGATTTTATAGACATATTATCAATTTTAACTATATTTATTGTTAACTAAATGTTACCAAACTGTTACCAAACAGTTATTGAAATATTAAAATGAGTAACATATTTTATCACTGAAGTGGTATAAAATAAACCTAATCTAAATAACAATAATTATGAGAAATTTATTATTAATTATGTCTATGTTATTTTCAATAAGTGTACTGTCTCAAGAACAAAAAACATATGTTAGAGATTTTGACAATAATATTGTCTATACAAAAACATCTGAAACAGGAATAATATTAGAAGAAGGGACATACAATGAAAATGGTAAACATATTGGTATATGGAAACAATATGACAAAAGTGGAAACTTATTAGTTATAGGTAAGTTTAAGAATGGAGTAAAACATGGTGTGTGGAAACATTACCTTGATAATGATTATGTTGAAGTGACATATTCTAACGGTCTAAAGTCAAGAGCTAAGATAATCACCGATATTAACTTTTTAGTGGCAACTAAAGACTAATATTATTTATATATTGATTTACAAAGTAATGTTTTTTACTTAAATTAGACGTATTAAAAATAATATTATGTCAAAAGAGTATACAGTTAAGGGAGAAGAAATAAAAAAAGACAAAAAGTGTAAGACCTGTAATAAGGGTTTAAATGTTAGTCAAAAATTTGTAGTATTAATTTCATTCTACATGTTGGGTACATCAATATACGGGACTATAAAATTAATTCAACTTATTGGAACGTTACTTAAATAATTCTTTAAGTTTAGATTTATCATCTTCAGTAATCTGTTTATTTATTACTGAAATTTTGATATAAAAATCACCAATACCCCTCTTAGTTACAAACCCTTTAGATTTTATTCTAAGGGGTTTTTCCGTACTTAACTCCTTTGGTAAGTTAATTTGTAAGTCCCCGTCAGGGTGTGAGACTATTAGTGTTTGGTTAGTAATCATGTCAATAGGACTAATTATCAGTTGAAATACCAAATCATTACCAACCTTTTCATACTTACTTTTTATCAAATTAATTTGTACTAATAAATCTCCTTGTATACCATTTATAAAATCACCTTTTCCATTAACCCTTAAAAAATCTCCTGTGTCAACCCCTTTAGGTATATCAACTCTAATGTTTTTAAATTTATCGATTGCACCTACTCCATTACAATTAATACATGGGTCAATCACTATTTGACCTCTACCTTGGCAACTTGGACATTGTGTCTCAACTATTTGAGTAAAAAATCCCGTACCAACTTTCTGTTGGTGTACTCCTCTTCCAGAACATGATGTACATACATTTTTGTTACCTCCTGTTCCGGCACACATTTGACAAGATTCTTTAGATTTATATGTTAATTCTTTATTAAGACCCTTAAAGGATTGTTCAGGAGTTAAGGTAACTTTTATTATCCTATCTTTTACCTTAGGTTTTTGTGGTCTACGTTGTCTATTAAACATTTGACTGAATGCATCAAATGGATTACCACCACCAAAAGGATTTGGGTTGTCATACTGTTTTCTTTTACCTTCATCACCTAAAATATCATAAGCTTCAACAATTTCTTTGAATTTATCTTCCCCTTGAGGGTTGACATCTGGATGATATTGTTTACTTAATTTTCTATACGCTTTTTTAATCTCCGATTGAGAAGCGTCTTTATTAACACCTAAAATTTGATAATAGTTCTTCATGCAGAATTATATAATTGTATTATTTAAGAATAAGAAAAAGAAAAAGATAATCAAAGGTTATCAGTCAGAGAAACGTGCTCGTGATAAATTTAAATCTCTTATTAAAAATAATAATTGTTATTTTGAGGTAAGATACGAAAATGCGGAAGAATCTAAATATGAACTAGCATTATTAAGTAATCAAGACTCATTTCAAATACCACTATTCGTTGAAGACGAGATTGGGCGTAATGAAGAAATTTTTATGTCTGACGATTCAGACTATATCATAAAAGATATAAAACCTTATCGAGTTGAAGAAAAAGTATTTGATTGGCAAACCAATAAAAGAATCGGATTTGATAAATTAATATCAAAATATTGTATTAAAAAAGAAATGAAAAGTATTTCGACTTTAAATAACAAATTGGTAATACAAATAAATGATGTGTTTAGAGTATTCAGTTTAAAAAATATTCAGGATTCTCATAGACTTTTAGAAACTATGGAACAGTATTTCAGAGATAACAATAGAAATGATTCAATATTTGTTAAGGATGTCTCAACAACACAAAGAAAATGGATGTATGATTTATTAGTTAAAAATGGATTTGATAAAAAGAAGTTATATAGACAGACTACTACTTTTTCAAAACGAACGTAAATTTAGTATCAGAGATTTCAATTACGAATTCTTCTGACTTTTTATAAATATCCGCAAAATTTTTGATTATTTTTAAATATTCTTTAGATTCTAACTCTATTATTATATTAACATCTCCCTTTGACAAAATTGAATTGTCGACTAACTGAGAAATATTAGCTAACTTTTCTAACTCATCCCTAAAACTTTTCTTATCCTTTCCCATATTGTATATTTTTTTTCAACAAAAATAGTATTAGACACACTATCTTTTTTTAAGGATTTTATTTCCTTAATGAATAAGTTTTTGGAGGATTCAATTTCTTTAATCGACTTTAGTCGTTCCGTCTGTAGTAACTTCAGCTCCTTCTGTATGTCCTGATTCGATATCTCCTTCATTTGAATTTATTAAACTAGTTATTTCATCAACATCAAATTTTAAACCTTTTAAATCTTCTAATTTTTGTTTTTCAAAAATACCTTTTAATTCTTGAACTTTCGACCTAAATAGTTTTTCTTTCTCTTCTCTTTCTTGGTTAGATTTAATAATACCGTCTATAAAACTTTCAACTTCACCAACCGTATCACGATTAATCGGACAAACAAAAGATAATTGTATATACCCCGCTTCCACACCGTTCTTAACTATTTCAATATTTTTAGCCTTGTTTTTAGGTATTGACCATCTATCTGAAAATATTAAATCATAACTAACGTGAGTCTTTAGTTTTCTGACTGACTTTAAATACGGATGTATTTTTTCTAAAAAGTTATAATATGTACTCATAATGATATTATTGATAGTGTTATTAAATATGATAAACAAATACCATAATATATTATTGCTCTCCCGCCAATCTCAAACTTTTTAGGTGGATTGGAGAGGAGAGCTCTAATAAAGTTAATAGCTAATCTTAATAGTGATAATGTTGAAAATACCGCAGTAAAAATAGTGATATATGTCATTACATTCTCTAACATAGACTTACTTATTTTTTTCTTCCAAAATTTCTTTTCTTAAATCTTGTAAAAGTGCTTTTAGTTGTTGTGCGCTTTTTCTAGCCCTTACACCGGCAGATTTGTTACCACCATAGAACTTAGTAGTGTCCACTGAAAGTTCTTCGACTAGTCCTTTAATTGTTTCTAATGTTTCCATTTTTTTAAAAATCTTATTTTAGTTTATTTTAGTAAAAAGTTAATTTTATATTGCTCATAGTAAATAGAAAAGGAAAAAATTATATTTTAAGTGAACGTTCTAATGTCTTATATAAATCAGTAAACATTTCCATATCAGATTTTGTAACCGCTCTTTTCCTATTGAATAACTCCTTTAGGAAAGTTTCAATAGTGTCCCTCACCTTTTCATCTCGTTGGTCATAAAATACTTCCATATAGAAAGATTCGAAATAGTCGTAATCACTTTTATTAAAGTCGAAAACTATATTTTCTTTATTAAAATTTTTGATAGTCTTATTCCAACACCATTGAAAGTGTTTTACTTTTTCAACATTACTTACACCAATTTTAGTCATATTATTCTCACCGTGACTAAAACCTAAATAAGTGGTACTAACTAAAAAAAATAAGGAAAAACTAAAGTCCTCAAATAAATCACAATATTCAGGAATAATATTGTTGGCGCGATTCCATATTTCTACATCCTCCTTTTTCATAGGTTTAGATAGCCAGTTAAAAAATTGGTCCATACTATATCTTTTCATATTAAAAATATAGAATGGACCAAAAAAATATAAAGTTTTATTGTTTACTGAGTTTTGTAATTGTGAGAAATTAATTTTTTCATTTTATCAATTTCCTCATTTACTTTTTCTTTCTTTTTGTTTTCAGTTTTTGATTCAGCTACTTCAATACCTGCCATGTCTTCATCATGTGTTTTTTTACCAGCAAAATCTGTAACAGGTTGAGGTGCTTTGTTATATGACTGTTTCTTAAGTTTAGCAAGAACGTTTTTATCCATTCTATCTTTAACTTTTTCTCCTGTGTCTGTTTTAACCGCATTGCCCCATTCAGGATTATTACCTGTTTCTGACGAACCAAGTATGTTAAGGTCTAACCATTCTTCGTCAGGTTTGATTTGGTCGTAGTCTAAGTTTTCCATACCCCCTGAACGTGCTATTTGGTCTATATACTCTTCAACCCCTTTAGAGGCAGTGTACATCATCTTATCATCTTTTCTATCTCCATTACCTTTTGGGAACTCTGTAGGGTTAGCTTCATACTTTCCTTCATCAGCGTCTTTAAGATATTCTGTCATTTTTTTAGTTACGGACTTAATGTAATCTTCATTATCTTTTTTAGAAGTTTTCATTGATTTTTTTTCAGATGAAATACCTTCAATTTTTTGTTCTTTTACTATTCTTTGGATAAGTTCAATCATTTCATCTTCAGTTAATTGAAGAGTCTGTTTTTTAGATTCACTTTTAACCTCATCTTCTTCATCTTCAACAGGGTAAGTTTCACCATCAACAGTAAACTCTTTTTCTCCATTTTTAATAGCCTCTGCTCTCGCACCACTAAATTTATTTCCTTCTTCAACTTCCTCTTCTTCCATTTCCTCACGTTGCTTATCTATATCAGAATAGACACCAACAACCTTAGAGTCTCTTCCATCGAATTTGTCTCTTAATTCTGGCATTTTACCCATTCCTTCTTTTGATTCTTCTTTTTTAGCCATTCTATCTTCTTTACGATTTTTGGCTACTTCGTAATACTCTTCCATTTCATCGATTTCACCCGAAACAGATTCAGTAATATCTTTAACTTTTTTATTGACTTCCTCGCTTAGAACTCTTTCAACAAGGTTTTCAATCATATTTTCAATATCTTTCATATCAGTATTTTTATTATAAATATATAGTAAGTATCAATTATTTATTTAACTTCTCCATAATAACCCCCTTTATAAAGGAACTATCTAAGTTATATTTTTGAGATACTCGTTTTATGGCTTCTTTTACTATGTTATTTTCAAAGAATTCTAAAGCATTTATATCACCTTGATTACAGTAAGGGAATTTTTTACACTTATCTTTAATTTTAACATATGTACCACCTTTACCTCCATACTTTGGGAAGTTTTTGTCCTGTACTGACCTTAAATTAGAATAAACACTTTTAGGTGTGTCTATTTTTAATGGGTCTCTTTTAGGTCCCCCAAATGGAGCATCATATGGTCCTGAGGAGGATGATGTTGTAGCCTCTTTAGATTCTATTTTTTCTAATTTATTATAGTAATCTAAATCTTCATAGATATGGTCCATAGCTATTTCAAATGCTAACATCATTTCAGTAGTGTGTTCTAACTCTACATTAACACCTATTTCTAAAGCGTCAATTACCTTTTCAACTTCAACATTATGATGGTCAGCAAGTGATTCAATACTCATACCATCAGCTAACCCCCCTTTTAGTTTTTCCTCTTTAATTTTTTTCTTTTCAACTTTACCAAATAATGGTCCAACATACCCACCAGCTGAACCCGCACCCATGGCTTCATTTGGTTCTTCTTTAGTTGATTCCATTTCATCATCTAAATCTTTAGCTATTTTAGTTAGTATCTTAGTTAATACATCACTTGTCAATCCGTCTGTTTTACCTATTTGAGGTGAGTATCCCTGTTCCCCATCTTCTTGAACTTCTTTTTTAAGTTTCGCGGTTGCGGTCATAAAATCACTAATAGAATCACTATCACCATGACTACTATAGTTATCACTCATAGATTTAGCCATCTCTTTCCCTAATGATTTTTTTAATTGTGTCGATACTTTATCCATTACTTAACATTTTTTAGTGTTGGCTCCCAAAAACTTCTTCTAGTCCACATTATTTTATAAAATTCTTTCATGACTTTAGCCACAATTTCACTAACGTCTTTAGTTATTTTACCTCTACGTATCTCATCTTGTATTTTATCAATTATTTTCTTTTCAAATTGATTAATAGTAGTAGATTCAAGAAAACTCTTAATTTCCTTTCTAATCATTACCTCAATGTCGTTTTTATCTGCTTGTGTCAGTGCCATACTAATAAATATTAGAAAATTTTATAACCTACACTTATTCCTATACCCCATGTTGGTTGAAATGAGCCGTCAATACTATATAAACCATATGATGGGCCAATTAAAACTCCAAAACCTCTTCTACTTTTACGAACTGGTGGTGTTGGTATAATGTTTGGTTTTATATCCATGAATTCAACACCATTCATAAATGGTATTTCAAGAATACTTGGCGGAATAGGTATACCCTGATTGTCTGTTGGTTGAACTAATACTCTAGTAAGTCCATTTTCCATCTCAATCTGAGATAAAGTTAGAGAAAAATTTAATTTATGTTTTAGTAATGACGATTTACCAAATCCAAATTTATCAATTAATTGTAATTTTAATGAATCCTGAAAAGGTACCAGTTTAAACCAACTCTCCGTTTCTAAACTATATATTTGATTAGAATCTTTAATTCCAATCGAAAGATTACCTACACTATCTTTCTTTAATTGAGTCATAACATCGTCAGTAATCAATTCTGAACTTACTTCAGTAACATAAATGTTTTTAACTTCTGAGTTCTCATCAATTTGATTAGCTAACTGTTGTATGTTTACTCTAGCAGATTCTAATTTACTATCTAAAACTTTTAACTCATCATCTTTAACTCTCAAAAGTGACTTAACATATAGATTGTCTTCTTCAATGAACTGAACCGAGTCTTTTAAATTTTGAATATTGTTAAAGAATCTATTTTGTTCATTTTTATATTCAACCTCTTTAGTTTCAATCTCATGTTTTAAAGTTTTAATACTTTCACATTGTCTAAATAATAAAACTATTAGTAACGCAAAAAGAACACCTAAGAAAAATTTAGGGTTCTTTTTAATAAATCCAAAGACACTACTTATTATGTTTAAAATCGAAGTCATCATTATACTTCATCTACATTTTTTGTTTTCTTTCTTTGTGATAAAACTTTAGCCCATTTAGCCTTAAACTTATCATAATAAGAAGTTAATTTATTTATTAATTCAACTAATCCATCATCAAGTTTAATCATATCTCCATTTATGTATACTCCGTTAGTTTCACCTATTGAAAAGTAAAACTCAACATCATAGTCTATAACTTTACCTGACCAGTCAACATTATTAGGGTAAACATTTAAAGTTCCAAAATCAGATAAATCAGATACTTCATTTACAAACTCATCCATAGTCTCTTGATATGAAGTTTTTTCATCCGTTGATAACTCTAAATCTTGTTTAGTTTTTCCATGTAAGGTTATTAGTCCACCAGAAACTCTATAAGATTTTTGTTTATCTTCTTCGGGCGTCGTTTCAATCTCAATCTCTTCTTCAGAGTCCGCCTCTATATCTATAGGACCATCTTCTTGTTCTTTTATTAAACCTTTAGTTATTAAAGTGTTTTTAGATTCTGTCAAGTCATTTTTACCTAACATATTTCTTGATGCCTCTAATAAGCTTTTTAATTCATCGTATTGATTATTCATTTTCTACTGTTTTTATAATTTCTTCAAAGTTGAAAGATGGATTTAAATCTGTCCTTTCAGCATCATAGTTACTATAACTAGCAATACCGTGAAATTTTTCAATCTTATCCACTTTAACATTATGACCTATAAAGGTCTCAGGAATATTAAAGTCCACACAAAGTTTTTTTATTAATTTTGACAAAGAATCCATTTGTATCTCAGTATATGGTTGCCAAAAAAAATATCCTCTCCATTTTCTTTCATATATCCTATCTTTATAAATATTACCAATCCAGTTAATATAACCTCCCTTTAGTGGGTTTTTACGTAACCAACCTAAATTTTCTAATGATATTATAATTGCCGACTTATTATATGTCTTAATATCAATATAATTACTGTAAGTTTCTGGTGGTATAATTTGATATATTTCTCCCTCTCTTGAAATAATATAATGAGGTAACTTTTTATAATTACCATTTAATCTATACTTAAGACCACGTATATAATCTTTAATATTACGTGCAGTATGAGTTAGAAGTATTTGTTTTTTATTTTTGTAATTACCAACAGATTTAAAGTCGGTCAGTATCTCTATTTTGGCCTCCATCTCTCCTTCTATATTTTAGAATTCGTTTATTAGGTTGTGGAGTGACTTTAGGTTTCTCTGTATTTTCTTTTTTTTCTATATTCTCTGATTGTTCTTCATCGTCACTTTCCAAATCAATCACTTCAGATAATTTATTAATTTTTTTTAATAAATCATCAGTTACTGAAATACTTTTTTCATTTTCACCTTTTTTTACATGATTTTCTTCATTAGATTCATTATTTAAATTTAAATGTTTTTCTAATTTATCTAATAATTCATCAGAAACATGTAGAGGTTTTGGTTCACTTTTTATTAATTCTCTTTCTATTTTACCAGCACCTCTTGATATATCATTATCACTTTCTTGTATCAGTTCTTTTTTATCTTTACCCCTTAATTGGTTAAACGCAAAATTAGCAGCAATGACTAAAGATATCGCTAATGGGTCAAAAACAAAAATTATAATCAATAGAAGAATATTGATTATACTATTCATAGGTTTGTCAGTTAATTCACTTAAATACTTTAAGGGACCTAACTCACTAGCTAAGTCAGCAGAACTTTCAGTATCTAATATTTTAATATCTAATTTATTAATAGAATCGGTAGTAGCTTCTAACTTAATGGAGATTCCGTCTCTTTGGGATATTGCACTTTCTAATTGACCTTGTAATGCTCTTCTAGTACTTGATGATGTTGTTGTAATTATTTCTCCTGTTTCTCTATCCTTATATTGAATAACATTATTAGATAACCCATCTCTTAAACTTGAAATACTATTATCTATTTCTTTCTTTTCAGTTAGTAGATATTCTCTATTTTCGACAAATCGTTCTTTTTTAAGTTCTAAAACCTCAACTTGTTTATCAACAATACCCGATTTAGTTGCAGTCTCTTGATAAGCTGCAGATAAAAACCCGTAAATTCCTGCTGATGTTATCAGTACTAAAATTATGGTTGCCAATGTTAAATAAAATTTTAGTAACTTATTTAACTGACCCCAATATTGATATAGTAAAGATGCTATAACTAATTTAGCCACTTCTAAAGAAGTTGCCATTATAATAACTTCAAAGGTCGCACCCGCGAATAATTTACTTAAACCCGATACTGAATAAAATGCAGCAGAAGCACTCACCGACAAAGCCGAGAGTGCCACTATAGTGGGAAATATACGTTTTTTTATTCCGTTGAATACTGACATATTTTAAAACTTAACTATCTATAAATAGTTAAAACTCTTATAAATAATCAAAAAGTGTAGAGCTTTCGTTACGTAATTTACGTAGTGCCTTCTCTTTAATCTGTCTAACTCTTTCTTTTGTGAGACTAAAATCACCACCAATATCCTCAAGTGTTCTTGGTGTACCCGTTAAACCGTAATACTCCTCTACGATGATTCTTTCACGATTATCAAGCACTGACATAATACCTAATAATCTATTTTTTAGTTCACCCTCAGTATTAAACCCTTCATCAGGTTGTACTGAATTTTTATTTTCAATTAAATCAATAAGGGTATCACCTTCATCATTGATATAGTTATCTACTGATGTTGTCTTAGGTAAGGTGGTGTATTTATCGTCCAATTCTGTATTGGTTTTTTGAGCCAATTTCTTAGCTTTATGTAAATCCTGTACAACATTAACTGGTAAACGTATCGTTCGTGAATTTTCATTCAATGATTGTAAGATAGATTGTTTAATCCACCATACAGCATATGATATAAATCTTAGTTTTTTTGTCCAATCAAAATTTTTGATTGCCTTCATTAAACCTAAATTACCTTCAGCTATTAAGTCAGACATATCTAAACCTTGGTTTTGATACTGTTTGGCTACTGTGATAACAAATCTAAGATTCCCTTCTAAAAGTTCTTTATGAATCTTTTCTTTTTGTTCCTCAGTACAATTATCTGAGCACATAATCTCAGATAATTGTTTTTCTCTGTCAGGTGTCATTACATCAAGTTGTCTCAAATCTTTAAGATACATCTGAATCTCATCTTGATTTAAAGTGTACATACTGTTGTTTTCTTTAATTTCTCGCATATTCGTCTAATATTTGTTTTTCGTATTTTGTTAATTTTTCTATCCCATTTTCTTTTATCTTTTCAAGTAAACTATCTAAAGTTGGTTTTGAAATGATAGAGTTCTTTTTTAATTTCAGTTTAGATATAAGTGAGTCTTCCTCACTTTCTAAAAATAGTTCATCCAATTCTTTAGGGTCAATTTGTTTCATTGACTGACTCAAAAAGTAATCCATTACCTTATACATCTCTTCTTCACCAGCTTTATCTGTCATAATGTCAGGTTCTTCATTTTTTGAGTTTAAATCAAATAAATTTAATTTCAATGAACTCTCAAGATGAACAGCCATATTTTGAGAATGTTCAATCAAATACCAATGGTCAACAATTGGTGTAATTGTACTATCTATGAATTCCCTCAACTCATTAAACGGTAATTTTGATTCAAAGTTACAAATTACATTTGAATTATTGTAATTATATTTAAAATATTTAGATGAACTTACCGGTGTTAGTTGTAAGGGTAAGTCTTGTAATATTGTTGAACCTTCTGTGAATTCTGCGAAGATGAACAATAAATAAGGTTTTGACTTTTCTTCCATTTGGACTTTTTTTTTAATTCTATTTATATTTATAAGAAAAAACAAATTATTATGAAAAAACTTGTCGTTTCCGAAACTGAGCTTACAAATATAATACAAAAAGCCGTAGAAAAAAAACTTATGGGAGAAGATTTTACTATAGAACCTCAAATAAATAAAACTCCAAGAGAAACGGAGTTGGAAAATGTGTTTGGAAAATATAGTGGAGAGATACCTGCCGATGTAGTAAGGTATATGAGAAAAAATCCTAAATTAGTTATTAATCGTTTAATGGACATTTATGGTCCTAAGATGTTAGAGTATATGACCGATATGGTTATTGAAGATGAAACTGAATCTTTAAATGAAGGTTCCGCAGATGAAAATAATGATGGTATTATAACTCCTCAAGAACTTTATAAACACTTTGACTTAGATAAAGATGGTGTCGTAACAATGGAGGATTATGCAGCACATGTGGATTTTCATTGTGAGAACCCTGATTTACTTCAACCGTATAGAGAAACAGATGAGTATATTATGAAGATGGATGATGAACGTGGAGAATTTATAGACTTTTTTAAGTCTTTAGAAGGTATAGATTTCCATAATAATGTAGTTTCTGAACAATTAGAAGATGAAGATGAGGAAGAAGAAGAGGTTGGTATTAAGTACCCTGTAGATGATTTTGAATTTGAAATGGACGAAGGTGATATTATGGATATATATAACTACAGAGGACCTTTAAGACGTTTTAGAGGGTCTATCTACATAGATGATATGGTACCTGAAACTGATGACAAAGAATATGATAGAAAGGTAGCAGAAAAAATGTTAGAATTTTACAGAAGTCAAATTAAAAATAGAGAGACTTATGTGGGTGGTGTAGGATTTAAACAAAGAAGTTTATTAGACCCATTCGATAATATGGACTTCTAAATTATATTATTATAAAATTAAAAACCCACCAATCGGTGGGTTTTTTTATGGTTTAAACCATTTTAAGAGTCATGTTTTTAAAACTGTCCACTAACACCCCGTAAGCAGGGTCAGCCCACGTTTTAGAACCGATAGATTTCCAGTGATTATAGTCAGCCATCTTAGGAAAACCAGAGTGAATATCTCCAACTGTTAAATTCTCAATAATGACTTTATCAATTATGTAGAATTTACTAGCTTTCATAGCCAATACCGTTTGATAGTTACCGTATTGGTTTTTTACTTCAAGGGTATGTAGTCGATTCTTTTCCCATCGAGTGGCAATTTGTGAAAGTTTACCTTTACCCTCTGAAATTGTTAGAAATCCTGCGACACACTTAGTGATTGCTCTGTACTCATACTCAGTTTCAGAATCAAATCCATTATCATTTACCATGAATTTACACATTTTACCATTAACTGATTGCTCTACTGAGAACCCTTTACCCATTACGTTGTCATACTCTTTAATATACATATCTTTCCTTTTTTATATTGTTAAACCCTTATTGTTCTACAAAGATACAATAATATTTCATTTACACAAAATATTTGGTACTAAACTTTAACTATCTCATTAAAATTAACAGGACTATTTAAAATAACACCTATACTAAAGTTTTGTTTAAGAATTAAACCATTAGTTTTAATTTCTACTACAATATATGTTGAATCTAACCATTCAACTATATCACCTATTTCAATTTGGTCTTTAGTAATCAACTTATTGACATTTAATTACGTAGTGAACTGGTCGGCGGAAACCGTCATATTGTTCGTTAGAGTTCCCATAAAGAATTCCATCTACAAGTGCAAGTGCGTGTCCTTTAACAATCATAAAGTATCTTCCTTCAGGGTGTTGTTCCATAAAAGATTTAACTGTGTACCCCGTCTCTTTCTTGTATTTAGGATTAATAAGTTTTTTTCTACCACCAAAAGTCTTTGTTGGGTGGTACCCCATCAATCTCATTTTTTTACCGTTCTTTTGTTTTCCCAAAATATTTTTAAGGTAAACTGATGTGTAAGTTCCTTTACGGTTAACTCGGTTAAACTTATCCGACACAAATTTATGTGCTTTGTCGTAAGGCAAATCCAAAGACATCATGAAAGCCCTTACAACACAATCGTTACGTTCAGACTTTGCAAGTTTACTTTGAGAAGTGGCGATTACATTAGAATCCTTAAAATAAATGTCTTTGATTTTTTTCTTGGTGGTATATCCTCCCCAACGATTTTCAATAGTAGTTGTTTCAATGATGTCGTGTTTATTTGCCATGTTTCCTTGTTTGTTTTACAAATATAAGAAAAAAAACCATTTACACAAAACCCTATTTCAAATTTTTTAATGAGTTAATATATTTTTCAATCGTATGTTTAGGTTTCCAACCTAAAATTTTATTAGTGTCATTTTCCACAATATCTGCCGTCTGTCTTTCTCCACGTCTTTGTTCAACCATAACCCATTTATCTTTATCAAATAAATTAGCTATCTGAATTATTGTTTTGGGGTCACCTTTCCTAAGAAACCATTCGTGATTAAGATTTTGTTCGGATATTAGTATAGTCCCATTTACAATGTCTTCAATATGGGTAAAATCTCTTTCCTGAGTCCCCGGAGATACCACTGTTAGTATTTCACCATTTCTATATTGTCTTTCAAAGATACCTATAACAGTTGCGTAATCACCTTTTTCAATTTGACCAGGTCCATATACATTATAAAAATAGACTATTTCATATTTCAAGTTAAACCACTTACCATAATTTTTAATAAGTTCAACCATTTTAGCTTTGACCCAAGAATAAGGTGATAAATTTTCATCATTACCTTTATTACCAAATTTAGAAGATGATGCGGAGTAAATTAATTTACAGTCCCATTGAATACATTTTTCAATAAGTTTAGATGTAGAATATAAATTAGTTTCAATTAAATAATCTATATCCTCAAAAGATTTTACAATTCTCGAATATTCACCAAAATGGTAAACTATATCAGGTTTAAACTCATCATTAAACTCTATAAAATCATTGACTGAAGTGTTTAAATAAGTCACCCCTTTAACATGATTACTTTTTTTACCGGTGAAGTAATTATCTACACTTACTATTCGACTTTTAGGGTAAATCTTAGTCAATTCCTTAATAAGGTTAGAACCAACAAATCCAGCTCCTCCAGTAACTAATATATTCATTTTAAACTCTTTTAGAGTATCCGACAACTTGGTAGAAGTCTTTTTTATCGTCACAGTAGTCTAATACTAACTGTAACAAGGCTTTAAACATAAAGGCACCTGAGGTTTGTTTTTCACATCTTATAAATAACTCTATGAATGTAGTAAGTGTATCCACATTGTAATAACCATGACCATTTAACTCGTCATAAACCTCATCTAAGTTTTCACTTAAGATTAACTGGTAATTATCTCTCTCTTCTTTAGTACTGAATGGTTCAATGTTATCATATTGGTCTAACATTTGGTATATAAATCCTCTTACCAAACCTTTATTGTATTCACATTTTACAAGTAAGTCTACAATCCAATGGGTATGACTTGGTGTTCTGAGTCTCTTCCCTGGTTCTCTATACTTTACAATAAAGTCTAAGTCCGGATTTTCACCTCTGAATCCTTGGTATGTCGCAATTACTGTATTATCATTCATAGTATAATACTTTAACGGAGGATAATAGTCATCCGTCCCTCTTTTTTTGTATGTCAGTTCTTTTATCATATTTTTTATTTATTAATTAATTAATCCCACCATTTACGAATATTATGTCCTATAAACTTCCAAAGAATCTTTTCAGCCTTATCCGACTTTTCAACTGCCTGTTTAATTTTATCATCACCTTTGTAAGACCAAGCCTCAGACATATAACCATCATCATATACCTTTTCCATCAATCGAGTCGCAGTACGAATACGTGATGCAACATTATCCGCATCTGAGATAAATCCTCTATCTTGAATATAATCTGCAGTTCTATCCAATTGATACTTAAAAAGGTCAATTGAATATTGATAATCATAGTCATCACCCTTCCAAATGATGGGTATAAAATCCCAAACCCTTTTAATTTTTCTAAAAAGTCTTTTTACTCTCCAAATCATAATTAAAAATCTCCTTTATCAACTTGCATACAAGTTAAACCATTTCGTCTCCACATATCCACAACTTTCTGTCTGTCGTCAAAAACACACACAATATCATTCTTATCCGTAAACAGTTTATCCAACCACATTTGCTTAAGTTGGTCATCGGGCATAAACATGAATTCTTTTGAAGTGGGTCTCATCTTCAAAATGTCAAATGGTACATCAAACTTATTCAACCAATCTTTAGTAGCATCTTTAGTGGCTTTACTTCTACCTGAAAGAATTACAATCCTATTTCCTGCATCTTTAAAAAGTCTAACCATAGTAATGACCGCATCATTTGGTTGGTCCAAATTAATATTATCAGGGTTAAAAAAAATATCCCAATCAATTTTACCATTATCTTTTGTAGACAATTTTCTCCTATCATTAATAAGAGCAATAGTTCCATCAAGGTCAAAAATTACGTTTTTCATCTCTCTTTTGTTTTAAAGGTTTCTATTTGATTTAGCTCGTTTTCTTTCTCTTCTAAGTTTTTTATCTGATAAACCTCTGTTTTCAATATCTTTAGTTTCGGTTTTGTTGTTAGTTTTTACCTTAACAGATTTTCTATTTTTCTTATATTCTTCTTTACTACAATAAAACCAAGAACCACTACTAACCAACATTTCTGCAGTAGAGTCATCAACTCTTCTTACGTCTTCACTATTATTTTTAACTGTTTTCATATTACTCTCTTTTGTTTTAAAGGTTATCTCTTACAGAATTTTTTAAAATCATTTGGCTAGTTGGTGCTATTCCAAAACTTACCCAATTCCCTTCTCGGTTGAACTGAGAACGACAATGGTCCATAATACCATCATCAAATTCAAGATGGTTGCCGCTTACATCAGTTACAGGATGCCATATAGTTTCCCATCCCTCGTGAAGGAAAGTAACCCAAGCCATCTCTTTATTTAAATCTATATTTTTCATATCTATAAGTTTAGAGGACAAAGATAATAAAAAAAACTTAACTTAAAAATTATTAGTGTTTTCTTTTCTATATTTTTCCATAAATTCAATAACTTTCTCACTCGCCTCCTCAGCATTATCAACTATTCTAAATAAATCAAAATCATCTAAACTCATTCTTCCTGTAGGATTAACCATATCATATAACCAATCAATTAAACCTCCCCAATATTTCTTACCTACTAATACTATAGGATACTTTGGTGAATGACCTGTCTGTGCCAATGTTAACGCTTCGAATAGTTCATCTAATGTTCCTAAACCCCCCGGAAAGACCACAAATGCCTGTGAATACTTTAAAAACATTACCTTTCTAGTAAAGAAGTATCTACATTCCAATCCTTTAGTAACGTGTGGATTCATTCCAGACTCAAAAGGTAACTCAATACCAATTCCTACGGAATTAGCACCAACCTCTTTAGCTCCTTGATTAGCCGCCTCCATAATACCAGGTCCTCCTCCTGTGATAATTCCGAATCCTTTAGATGCGATAAGATTACCGAATTTCTTAGCTTCATCATACCACCATGTGTCTTTTTCAGTTCGAGCAGAACCAAAAACTGAGACACACGGTCCTAAATCATTAAATGTATCAAATCCTTTTGTGAATTCTCCCTGAATTCTTAAAATTTGCCACGTATCATCACTTTTCTTTCTCATCATAAAAAATTATTTCAACATTACTTTCTTTAAACATTTGCAGACTTCTTTTAGCGTGTTCATCCCAATGCTCTCTATTTCTTGTGGTATCCTGAACTTTACAGTATATCTTTTTTATACCTGAACTTATGATACCCTTAGTACAATCACTACATGGTATTCCACAGGTTAGATACATTGTTGTATCTCTTAAACTAACACCAATACGTGCAGCATTATAAATTGCGTTACGCTCGGCATGTTCAATCCAATAATACTTTTCAGGTCTAATTTGTCTTTCTTCAACATTATCATTAATACCTCTTGGAAATGAATTATAACCTGTAGATACAATTTCATTATCTTTTCCTACTATTACCGCGCCGATTTGAGTCCTTCTGTCTTTGGATTTTAACTTTACGTTTTCTGCAATATTTAAAAAGTATTTATCCCACTTCATTTTTAGTTATAATTTTACTCAACCACTCTTTAAGATTAATATAGTCTATCTTATCAAACTTACTATTATATTTTGTAATATTCAAGGCGTACCTCCTATCATGTCCTAACCTATCTTCAACATACTCAAATTTAACTTTTCTACCAACAACTTCAGAAACTAAATTAATCAATTGATTATTAGTTATACGATACCTACTACCTATGTTGAAAACTTCATTGATAGTGTCTTCAGATAACATAATATTTATTATTGCCTCAGCGTTGTCATCTGCATGTATCCACTCTCTGACTTGGTTACCATCACCATAGACCGGAATAGGAATATCATTTTTTATATTCTTTATAATTTTAGGTATCATTTTTTCTTCGTGTTGATTTTCTCCAAAGTTATTACAAGTTCTTGTAATAACATAAGGTAAACCAAAAGTTCTTCCTGCGGATTGTACAATTAAGTCTGACGCAGCTTTAGTTGCTGAATAATATGAAGAACCAATAAGATTAAATGTTTCCTCAGCTACTGAATCTGAACCATAATAATCCATATCACCGTAAACCTCATCAGTTGAGATATGGATGAACTTTTTTAAACCTTTTATATTTTTAGCTAGTTCAACCAAATTAAATGTACCCTCAACATTAGTACGAACAAATGGTCTTCCATTTTCTATAGAATTATCCACATGAGACTCGGCGGCAAAGTGAACTATATAGTCACAGTTAGGTAGTTCAGTTAAGTTACATATATCCTCTTCAATAAAATTAAAATCACATTTTACGTTATTAATATTCGCAGCATATGTCATTTTATCAATTACCGTTATTTCACTATTAGGTAACCTTTCACTTAATTTATTAACGAAATGAGACCCTATAAATCCCATTCCACCTGTAACTATTATTTTTGTCATTGTTCTACTTTTGATACGTTATTACTTTTATTTATTTTTACTATACTATCTGCCCACTGACTAACTAAAGGATTATGAGTTATTACAAATATTTTTTCGAAATAATCTTTTATTTTATGAAAAAATTCAGAAACCATTTCTAAATTTTCATTAGAGATTTTACCAAAAACCTCATCAAATACAACCACATTTGGTTTTGGTAGTGAACAAACTTTACTCAATACTGCCCGTAAAGCTAATGAAGCTATTGACCTTTCGTAACCTGAACCTGAACTCATTAATTTTTCTATTCCTGTATTATTATCTATCATCCAAAACTCTACCTCATCTTTTTCAGATATTCTAACCTCAAGTTTAAACTCCGCAGAGTCAACTAATAATCTTTGTAACTCTGAGTTAATTACAGGGGTCATACTTCTCATTATCATCTTGGTGATACCTTTCTTACCAAATAACTCCAAATATATCTTATAAAGTCTTAATCTTTGTTCTTCTTCCTTTATCTGAATAATGAAATTATTATTTTCGGATATTTTAGTCTCTCTATTTTTAATATTATTCTTAGAGTCACTAATTTTTGTATTGACCCCATCTCTTTCAACAGTCAATACATCCAATCTCATATCCGCCTTTAAAATAGTCTCGTCTATTTTTTTATTTTCTTCTAACTTTAATTGTACTTCTTTAAATCTTTTAAGTTTATCCGATAATCCATTTTTCTTTAACTCTAAAGTTTCTAACTGAATTTCAAACTTTTCTTTTATGAGTTTATTTCTCTCGTATTGGTCAAAATCTTTTTTAAGGTCCACAAAAGATTTTTCTTTAATTACTAAATCCTCAACATTTTTAGTGACAACTAATAAGTCTTCTTTTAAAGTTTTTAATTCTTTTTTTCTATTATCGTTATAAGTTGATTTTGCTAAGACTATACCACAATATTGACATTCTAATCCCCCTTCAAAAGTTTTTAACTCTTCATCGATATCATCTTTCTTAGATGACATAGTACCCATTTTAATTCTTTCATCTGAAAGTAAATTTTTAATATTATCGTGTTCATCTTCATGATAAAACTTTGAGGGTTCGACAACATTAATATCACTAAGTTCTTTAAGGGTGGTACCTATTTTTGAACCATATTCTTTTATCTCAACCTCTAACTTATCGGGGTTAACCCTTAATAACTCGTCATCTAATCCGGTATGTTTTTTCTTGATTAGTTCATCACGATAATCTTGTCCCTTTTCAATTCTAGAGTTAACATCATTTAGTTCGTCAACATAAGTTAATATGTTTTTGTTTTCCTGCTCAATATCCATATTTGCAATATCAATCTCCTCTTTTAAAGATTCAATATTGTATATGTTAGATATCATACTTTTAGAATAATTAGATGTGATTTCTTTTGCAACATCCTCTTTTAATTTTAATGAATCTAACCCTAAAAATCTAGAGAGTACTTGTCCTCGAGCAGTTGGTTTCGAATCAATGAGTTCTTCTAAGTTAGTAGATGTGGTGAGTATTGTCATTAAAAAATCATCCATAGTTCCGATAGATTTCTTAATAAAATCTTCAGTTTCTCGTCTTTGTTCTCCAGTAAAGTTTTGTAAACTTCCATCCGCTAATTTTTTAAAAAACTCTAAACTAGTACTAACAGTGTAATCAATTTTATTTCTTTTTAGTTTTCTTTTGACTTCTCTAACAATCACATAATCTTCACCATCAATTTGAATTTCGCCTTTTACTACTACTTTGTCTTTATCTCTGAATCTATTAAATATTTCTTCAGCTTTATTGGTCTTTGTTGTAGTATTAAAGAATAAAAATAAAAGTAAGTCAACAGTAAGAACCGTTTTACCACCAAAATTAGGCGGATTAGACTCGACTGCAGTAATACCTTTTACTTTTTCAAAATCTAAGACTTGATTATCACCAAAAGATAAAAAATTAGAAAACTCAATATTTTTAATATACCACTTTTTAAAAGGTGTTATTTCTGCCTTTTCTGAAGCTATCTTATCTTCAACAAGATTGTCTATATTTAGAATTTCATCTAAACTTTCTTCATACCCATGAACCTTAAGATATTTTTTTATAAGTTCTTTTTGAAAATTCTCGTCTAATATGTTCATAGATACATCAACTGATTGTATCTCATCAGACTCAGTCTTAACCTTAGTTACAACATTAACATTTTTAGATTTATACTTTTTTTCAAAGTAAGACCTAACTCTTTTAATTCTCTCTTGCGTAAAATTATCAGGAGTATCTTCCCACACCACTTGGATATAGGGATTTTCTAATGTAGTAACATCTAATTTATGACTCATATGACTATAATTTAATTCTTTTGGTGGATTAAACAAATCCATTATACTACTTACAATTTAATGTTAAGTGGTTGTTCTCCGCTCACCACTTCGTTATTTTCAGTTTCAGCAGACAAAGACTTTCTATACTCTTCTAATTGTTTAGTCATTTCAGCAGTATATTGTTCTTGCATTTTTCTCTGAACACCTCTAATTCTGTTGTTTCTTGATTGAACTCTTTTACGATGAGCCTTAGCCCCTCCTCTGTTTTTACTTTTCGGCATAATTTTAATTATTGTGTATTTATTATTATGAGAGAACAACTAACAAAAATACTTTCCAATAAATTTGTTAAACTTTTATTTTCAATATCTATTATTGTCTCCACTATACCTTCAATTATACAAGATTTTACTGTAGGAGTCAACAATGGTTACACACATTATGGATTAATGTTCGTTGGTGTAATGTACGGTCTTGAAAGTTTATTATGGATAATGGATATATGGAAAAAATAGAATCGTTTAAGAAAAAAATAAATGAACTAGAGATAAGTTTAGAAAGTAATAGACCTAACTTTGATGAGATGGATTTATACCATCTTAAAAAAGAGATGTTACTTTATAAATTGTCTAATCCTAAAGATAAAGATATCGATACTCTATTATCTCTTATGGATAATTTAGATGTCGCTTTTGATAAAGACCAAAGTGAAAAGATGAACCATAAGTTAAATTTGTTAACTGTTTGGTCTACGATATTTTTACCTTTATCTTTTTATACTGGAATGTGGGGAATGAACTTTGATGATGTTCCTCTACTGACAGGTGACCACGGATTTTGGATTTTCTTAGTATTAACTGTAATAACTGTGGTCGGTATGTTTTATTATTTTAAGAAAAATAAATGGTTCTAACTGAAATAATAATTTATAATATCGGTAAGTCCCCCATTTGAAAATCCACCCATAAAAGCTACATATACTAAATATATCCATCCAAATAGATAGTGTATAACTACCCATAATAAAGATTTATTAAAATACCAACTAACAAGAATTGCAATAACCTTAAACGCCATTCTCCAATCACCGGGTATTAGATAATACCTAACTTCTTTTATTTCGTCATCCATTATTTCCTTTAGTTTCTTCAAACCATTCCACGATTGTATTAATAAACCATACTCCACCTGACGCTAACATTCCATCAAAAAAAACTGAAACCGCCTGATGTACCTCTAATACATTGTTAAATGGTGACCACACAAAACTCATTACAAAACCAACCCATGTTGAGGTACACATCATACAAGATATTAGTCCTGATAAAAATACTCCCATAAAATTAAGTGGAGCTAATGGGTTTTCACCCCATCTATGTATACCGTCTCTTAAACCATTAAAAATTGAGCCATATACTAATATTTGACTCATTCCATACGCAGCTATTAACCAAATTATTAATTCCATTATCTATATAAATTATCATTTAAATTTGTTGACCCCATAAATTTTCCTTTAATAGGTCCTTTTATCTTTTCTAATTCTACAACATTTTTTTCTATTTGTAAAATCTTTTCATCTTTTTTTCGTATCTCATCAGTCATATGAGAAATTGTTTTTTGTAGTTTTTTAAGTTTTTCTTTATCCTCAACTTTAATTTCTTCTTTAACTATTTTTTCCACCTCAATCTCCTTGATGATTTCTTTGGGTTTCTCCTCCAAGAGAATTTCCAACTCAGATACCCTTCTTTCCAATTTATTCTTCTCATTTTTACTTTCTTCTATTGTTCTCATATAATCGGATATTTTCGTATCACTTTCCTTTTTTTCTTTTTTTAACTCGGCAATTTTACCTCCAAGTTCTTTCACTTGTTCATCGTCTGTAATATAAATTTCTTTCTCTACTATAACTTCTTTAGGTTTTTCAACTTCTACAATCTTCTCTACCTCGACAATAACTTCTTTTTCTACCTCCCTAATAACTTCAATAGGTACTTCTTTAATTACTTCTACAGGTACCTCTTTTTCGACTATCTTTTCTACTGGTATTTCTTTAATTATTTCTTTTTCAATTATTTTTTCAACTATTTTTTCTTCAAAAACTATTTGTTCACCATCATCAGTAGTTAGTAGTCCGTATTTTTCAATTTGATACCCCTTACTAAAACATATTTTAATAAACTCTTCAAAATCTAATTCGTTTAGTTTACAAAAACTTTTAATGTCTTTTATCTCTTTTGTTGTAAAATTAATAATTGGTGAGTTGTTCATGTCCTTTTTCTAAATCTTCAATATCTGTTATTTTAAAAGATAGGAATGGCCTAGGATTAATTAAATCGACAAACTCATACGTATCTTCTTTTATACTATAAATACCAAATCCATGTTTTGTTACACTTTCTCCAAAATTCTGTTGAATGGTTGAGCCAACCATATATGCCTTTTTCTTATTAGGTATATCGATAACTTGTCTTTTATGTATATCACCACATAATAAGACATCTAACCCTTTAAATTTCTTTATATCATATGCGTGGTCCCCAAAACCATATCCTGTATCCGTAACTAAACCTTGTATTGGGTCATGGAATAAACCTATTTTATACCCTTTAGCTGTTGATATTTCAGGTGGTATATTTCCTTGAAATTGTGAGTAGACACACCAACTAATATTTTTGTCCTCATACACTCCTCTATCTCTGTAATATACAATTTCACTATTTTGTAAAGAGTCGATTATGGGTGTAAGTGCATCCAATCGATTAAGATTATTATTTAGAAAATCATGATTACCTGGTATAAGAATAGTTTTACAAATTTTAGTACACTCAGTTAAAACCCACGCAACAATTTCAATTAATTCTGGTGTCATTTGATTTTTACTATGGACTAAATCACCTGTAAAGACAATACGGTCAGGATTTATTTCTTTAAATTTATCTAACATATCTTGAACAATACGTCTATATAAATCGTGGTCTTTAAATAATCTTAAATGTAAATCAGAAAAATGTACTATTTTTTTTATCATTATCTTATTGATTTGAATTTAGTATGAATAAATCTATTTATTCTCTCCCATCGACTAAGTCCTGAACCCCACATAACTCTATCAGTCATATCTATACACCAATTGTCCCATTTTTCAAATAAGTATAAAATATCAATTGTTAGTTCTCCGGCATGTGTAACTGTTGGGAAATACCAAGTAATTTCAAAAAGTGAACCTGACCATATAAATCCCTTATCAATATTAAGTATTTGAAAACCGAACTTATGATTGTCTCCACCTAAATATATATTAAATAGACTTATCTTTGTCGTCCACTTGTTCGTTTTCCAAGCTATTTTTTGTAGTAATTTTCTCATTTTTATTTTTTTTAGTTTTTTCTTCAGGAATATTCCACATTTCATCCCAAAAGTAGAAATCATTTTCTTTTTCATTTTTCATGTTACATATACACATTAGGTGGTTTACCAGGAAAATCTAATCCTTCTTCATTTTGATTAGGTTCTTGAATAATAATAGGTTGAGTGGGTGGTCCTTCTCTTCTGATGATTATTTTTTCTTCTGAATCTAAATTAACTTCTTCAATCTTATTTTTAATATGTCTAATATCATCAACACTTAAATTAATTTTACCCTGTATGAATCCATCAATCCATATTACAAAATCTCTACTTTTCATCTCCAATAATATTAAAATCTTTATTTATATGTGAACATTCAGTACATATGTAGGTTTCCATTGGAATTAACTCGTCTGTCGCTGAACCTGTTAGTAACTTACTAACTTTTTTTATAATTGTCACTTTTTTATAAAAAATATTTTCACATTCTTCACATTTTACATTTGGTAAATCTAATGGATTTACCCTCATTTGATTTTGATTTCCTATATCCATACGTTATCGTTTTAATGAACAAAAAGAGACTATAATATATCTTTGACCTGCCTCAACGGGTAACCCCCCATGCCAATGTGTTATTTGACCAGGATGAATAGACATATCCCCCTTTTTACCTTTTAGTTTTGCGTTTTGATTAGGGAAATAAGTACCTCCCCCTTCAAAATCTTCGTTTAAAGTAATTACAGTAGTTATTTGACTTGCATCATGATGAAGTGATAAATGATACTGAGCATATGGATGATATCTAGCAATAAAGTTTTCACTTCTCATATCTAACCATGACTCTTCTTCCAATTTAAATAATTTTTTACTTAAAGGCCATATATATTTTTTTAATATAGCATGATAAGTTTCACCTAAACCTATAGTGTTTAAAACCATATCTGTAGTGGGATAACTTTCGTGTCTATCTACAGTCCAACAATTGCAAGATTCGGCCTCTTCTATAATAAAATCACAAAACTCATCAGTAAATACAGGTATTGTATATATGTTCAATAATTCTTCTTGTACATATAATTCCCAATTTTTAGATTTAACTTCATTTTTAAGGAATCTTTTTTCCCACTCATCAGGATTATCAAAATAAGTGTATAATTCAGGATGAATATAATTACTGTGTTTATTTTCCATTACTATTTTTTTTATCTTCTCTGTAATTTAGATATATCATTCCAAAACATAAACCAAACATAAATGAAGGAAATATTCCTCCAATTTCCCTACCAATTAGAAAAAATGTTACACCTAAAATTAATAATATGTTATTCGATACTCTAATCACTTATACAATATGACATTAAAAAATATCTGTCACCTTTATTTATTCTTTTTATCCCATATCTATGGGTAATTTGACCAGGGTACATATAAACATAGCCCTGTTTAGGGGTTATAGTTTTACCGTACTTATCAAAAACTATCTCCCCACCTTCACTGTCTCCGTCTAATTTACAATATAATGATATATGTACGTAGTCATGATGAAGTCTTATTTCTTGACCCTCTTCGAGTTTAAATATATTATTATCAGGTTGTACTAATTTCCATTTTTTACCCTCTAATTTCCATTCTTTCTGAATTATGCTAAAGATATACTCATGTATGATATGAGTCATAACTTTGTCAATATCAAACTTTCTTAAATTAGTTGAGTAGACGGGTGTTCCCCATCTATTTATTTGGTCCCAATTAATACTATTTAAAACTTTGACGAAGTTGTCACAAAATTCTTTATTAAATAATGGAAATTCAAAAACATCAGGTGCAACTTCTTGAACCATCATATCCCATTCGTAAGATAAAAATTCTTTTCTAATATTCTTTTTTTTCCATTCATCAATATTTTCACTATTGAATAAATCAGGAAATCTTTCTTTAAATTCCATAATCTGATAATTTCAAACTCATAACTTTATTAATAACTGAAGAAGGTACTTTGAATTCTTCAAACTCTGTATTGTCTTTTAATAATACGATAACACATCCTAAAAGTGAAATGTTTTCGTACTTTGTACCCTCCAACATTTTTAAAATTAATCTACCATAAAAAGGTAATTGTAATTTATAATGGCCTAAGGCATTATCTGGTAAATCTTGAAAGGGTTCTTTCATTGGTTTAGTCCATTGATTAGTCTTAAAATTTTTTTCTTTGTTTGTTTTCCAATCAGTTATAACCAAACCAAATCCTGTTTTTTCTCTATTCATAATTAACCAAACTTTATCAGGCTGACCAGTATAACCTAAGTCGGGATGACCTAAGACCATCTCAGTATCTAATAGATACGCTCCTCTTTCTTTCATCAATTTAAGAAACTTTTCACCCCCTTTAATCATAGAATTACTTCTCATTTCTTGCTCTAAATCACACTCGAAAAGAGGTTCTCTCACATCTTTATAACCACCATAATCATCAATAGTCTTCTTCTCTAATATAAAGTGTGTACGTGAACCCATATTAGTTGCGTATGAACCTGCCGCAGCCCACTCATCTAACAATCTTTCCATCTCTACTCTATCCCCTTTAGCTTTTTTATATGCAATATCCTCAGCAGGAAATGGTTCATAAAAATGTTTTAAAACTTTAGATACTGAAGGGAAATTATTTCTTACTTTACCATTTCTATCTTTCATAAAGTATATATGGTCTTCTTCAATAAAAGAAAGTTCTAATTCTTTTTTCTTATCCTCAATTATATTTCTAATCTCTTGAGATACTTTTTCTATATTTTCTATCATTTTTCTAATTTTATATAACACCCATCAGGTATAACCCCTCTTAAGTCACCTAAGTCTTTACCATCGGGTAGTTTAATTATATCTATTTTACCATATAATTTACCCCCACTTAATTTATAATATAAACCTTTAGCATCCTCCCAAGCATCAGGGTCTAAACATATTTTTATTCTCCCTTTAGATTTATCATAAAGAGTCTCCCATAACTTTTCAGAAATAAATTTACCTAATAGAGGAATAGAATTAGGTACAAAAAAACTATCAAACACACCTTCAACAATCCATATATCTTCCTCCCAATTAATTCGACTCTCGTTAAAGATTAACAGTTCTTTGGGAGCTTCAGGATTTTTGTATTTTAGTTTAGAATATTTATTCCAACTACGTGCAACAAAATAGTTAAGTATCCCATCTTGGTCAAAAGATGGAACAATAATCCTCCCTGAATAATCTCCGCCATTTGCGAAACCAATATCATACTTTTTAATGATACTATCCGTAATTCCTCTTCTTTTTAAATAATTATATGCTTGTGCTCTTGGAGGATATATAGGATTTACTTCATCAAATCTTTGGTATTCTTTTGGTAACTTTAGTACCTTATACTTTCTACTATCCCTAACAAACTCATCGGGTCTTACTAAAGTATAGAATTGTTTGTCTTTTTTGGTACCATATTTATCTATAAGTCTACCTAAATGTCCATGGGTACCATGAGTTTCCGCACAAGCCCAACATTTATAAACATGTTGTGAGTAGTTTATTTCTAAATTACCTTTACCATCACCTTTATCTAACCCTTTAATATCGTGTGAACATACAGGGCAATCAAAAGATATTTGTCCCCTCATTTCATTATGTAAATGGGAGTTACCAAATATGTTGACTAACAAATCAACTACCAATAAATCATCTTGATTGTCCATACAGGACTAAGTATAGTTTAAAAGAAAATAAAAATCAAATTACCAAAGACCTTGTTGTTTCATATAACCTTGGACACATGTGTAAGCGTCCGCCTGGTCAAAACATTCTTTCTTTAAAGTATTATTTCGAGTATACAACCAAACAATTTGTGGTTCCGCATCTGCAACTTTTTTCCAAACTATTTCTTTTTTATCGATAGTTTTAGGAAGTCCTCCAAATAATACTTTTTTACCCTTACCATTATCATTAACTAAGTCAGGCCATGCAAATTTACGTGAATTATATGTAGATATGTAATTAGGTATAATACCTAATACTTCATATATTACTCTTGAAATCATTGAATTATATCTCAATAACGTACCTACAGTCCATATATTATTTGAGTTTAAAAGTGGTTCTTCAATTACAACTCTTTCAATATTTAAATCTTTGTAACCTTCAATCTTCTCCTTAAAACCATCCACTTTAAGAAGTAATTCTTCTATTTTTTCTTCAGGTTTAGGTTTAATAATAGGTGAAAAATGTGTTAACTCTAATAATTTTTGAGTGTTATTATCAAACAATGCCCATCCGATTGTTTTTGTAGATATATCCAACCCTAATACCTTAGGGGTGTTATTTAATTCTTGTTTTGACATATGATTATTTTAAAAATCTAACTTTATACTATACTGTTGTATACCCTGTCTTTTTTCAGGGGATTGTATCTTAGATATAATCATAAGTTCTTTATTAGAATCGTAAAGTCCAACTTCAGTAATATATGGTGAATCAGCAGTAGACCATGTTGGATTTTGAGAAGTTAAGAATTGAGTAGGTCCTAAATTACATTTATAATTCATCACATAAATTGTGGCTTGTATATCTGATGAAATATTACCATAAAAATAATATTCATCTCCAAAGTTTAAAGTTGGTTCAGGTTCATTATTTGTAGGAAGGTCAATATAATTTGATAAATCATATTGGTCTCCATTAGAAACTGCATCATCATACATAGTTTTATTAAGTACTAATGTACTACCTGTTAGACCAGAAACTGTAATGTTTCCACTAACAGATGTTCCACTTAATTGACTTGTCATATCGATTTCATACCATTCTGTAGGGTCAGGTTTTTCACCATTAACAACTTTTTGAGCTAAAATTATAATATCATTAGCAGAGAATCCTGATTGACTACCATCGCTAACTAAAAACGGAAACTCATTACCAAACCTAATAGTTACGTCTGCAGTGTCAGGTGGACAATCAGGGTCAGTTCCACATATCTGAGTATAATAGTTACAGTGTAAAGATTCTGTAAATGCTGAGTGATTAAATCTATATGTTAACCAAAGACACTCTGTGGTACCTGATAGTAATCCTGTATCACTACCCGTAGTACCATTAAATGTGTTAGGTACAATTAATCCTAATTTAGGTGCGGGTAATGTCCAGTTTCTATTAGACTTGTAACTTAGTGACGCTATAATCTCATCATCATCGAATGTTATCATTTTAAAATCAGGCCATACCTTACCAACCCTATTAGGAAAACCATTTGTATTAGGGTTAGTGTCCCATAAATGATAATATCTAATACCAGGATTATTCATATCCGTATTAACGTTGGATTCTATATAGTGTGGTTGAAATAAATTTTCTTTTTCAAATCCATCAGGGTCAACATAGAAGGTTTGTCCCATTGTACCTCCACTAGATTTATGCCACATCAATGTTGGTACATTAACTCTGAATCGTCTTGCGGGTCCTGTTTGTCCTGATATATCAAAATTAGTATCAGTATAAGTTAAGGCAAATTTTTCACCATAAAAATTATCTATTGATTGATTAGTATAATGTACAATCGCTATAGATTTTTGGTCCGAAGGTGATAAAATAACTTTTTCAGAAAATGAATTATAATAATAAGTTGAATCAGTATCAGTTTGACCCGTATTTGAATTATAACCTAAATATTCTTTTGTACCCGTATATCCTGTAGAACCAAATTGTTCATATCCTTGATAAGTGTTAGAGAATAAACCTGCAGGATTTTCTGTCCACGGAATATTCATATTCCACACTTTTACATAAAAATTAGATATATCACAATTACTTTCAAAGTTAATTGCGTCTTGATTCCAATAAAATTCAGGAGTATAGGTATCGTATATTTCTGTCATCCCTGTTGGATAAAATATAACTCTAGCATCTCCTACATATCCCATACTTTGTAAGTCGGGTAATTGTCTATCTACTTTTACTGTTATTGGTCCTGTATTCCCTGATGTTGTACCTGTTATATCTATAACTTTATATGTTAATACAGGATAGTTATTACTTATTGGTTGTGTACTATTATCTGAGAAGTAAACTGTCATTATATGATTAGAAATAACAGTTCCTGTTACTCCACTATTAATTATAGACGCATTTAAACTAACTGTATTACCTGAATTTAAAGTACCCATCGGTATTACATAATTAGGGTTTATCGTATAAGCACTTGATGTAAATGCGGTGAAACTATGGTCTTTAATGTTACTAAAAGAAAATGATGTTTCCCCTGTAAAAAACCCTAACGTGGCTGCAGTATTATAAATGTTATCAATCTGAGGTTCAGGAATAGGAATACCATATGTATTAGTAGATTGTGTAGTAACTAGTAACGGATATTTAACATTTGCTTTATTCTTCTCAGGTAATGGTGATAGATTTTGTGCGTTATATTCCGCATCCAAAACCATACCTGTTGATAAATTAGAACTAGGTATACAGTCATAACATACCTCACTGTCTCCGACTTGGAAGTAAGAAACATTAAATGCTCCTTCAGATATTTTTTTCCTTCCAGCATCAGTCAACTTACTGTTAATTAACGCTGCTGTATCTTTAATTATATATCCCATGTTTTATAAATAGTTTTATTATTAAATTTTATTAATTTTATTCATTTTATTATAGTGGTATACATTCACCGGTAGTTGAACTACATTGACCACCATACAGAGCTATCACTTGACCAAATAATCCCACATTTGGACCTGATGTCGCAGTTTGTAATTTTGCAATTCTAAATTGTCCGTTAGGTGTCTCTGTTGATGAACTCCAATAAGCGTAATATCCTCCCTCTATACCATTCGAAATACCATATATAAATGTAGGTTGTAATGGGTCTCCATCACAAGTTTTCTGACTATTAACTAAGAAATTTTGACTACAGAAAATATTACATATCGTAGTACCCTGTGAAACAAATATCGGTGACTCACCTGATGGTTGACCTCCACATCCACTTCTTGTGACTGATTCTGTTATGGTGTTACTTTTAATATTACCTAAAGTACCACAGTTACTTCCCGCCAGAACTAAGTTCTCAGCATTAAAGCTAACTTGATTAATACCAACGGTCGGACAATAACAATTAGGGGATACTGTATTTAAATCAACTGCCTGTGTAACAGTACCCGTTACTGTAGAACCCTGAGTGATTGATATTGTATTTGACGTACTAGTATATGTTGTAATATCCCCAATATAAATGTCTTGACAATTTTCTCCAGGATTTACATCTTGAGCACTTTGCGTAAATGTCATAGGGAACCCATCCGCATTACCCACTATAAATGTCGTAAAGATAGCTGAAGTACTATCTATCGGTGCCTTTCTTTCTTCTGTATGATTAAATCTTAAATTTAGACTAATTTCAACTCCTGCAGGTAATGTAGTAGGACTAACAGTTACTGCGTAGTCATAACTTATAGTAACAGAATTTTGAGGTTCATTAACCGTTGTAATTGTAGGAGTTTTAGTTAATATTACATCATATATTGTTGCTGACTCTCCAGTATCAATCACAAAATTCACACTTGTAGTACTTGGAGGTGTATCACTATCTTGAACTGTTGCAGTGTAGGAACCTGGCGCCACATTATTAAACACTCCTGAACCTTGATACGGCGTAATTCCATCTATCTTATATTGATATGGTGGTACACCTTCTGAAGCAGTCATTATAACACTACCGTTTTCCCCTTCACAATTAGGTTGAGATACACTTAAGTTTAATGAAAGAGGTAAGGAACCACAAAGTCCCGTTTGAACTTGCCAAGTAAACTTAGGGTTACCTCCCATGTTTTCCCAATCACTACCAATAGGTAGAGTATTTGGTGGACTCTGTATTAAATTCATAGTACCTGTACCCACATTACTCCATGGGGTAACTTCCCACCAACCATTAGTGACATTATAACTCATAACTAAACCATTAGCTGTATTAATCCATTGGAAGTTTCCGTTATTATCAGTACCGTTTGCTTCAAAATCATATTGTACACCAAGTTGAGGACTAAATAAACATAGGTCTCCTTGTGGTAATGGTGTTGGAGTTGGCGGATTACATGCATCACAAGTTGTATAAGAATTAGATATTGTTAAATCTGAGTAAGGTAGTCCCGCACTCGAAATAGGCCCTATAAATTCAAAACAACCTGAAATTTCATTAAATTTAATAATTGGTTTAAAATTAGGAAATGGAGGGTCATATGTGCTTCCTGAAACATAAACGGTCGGACCTCCATCACATTCATCAAATTGATAAAAAATACTTGTAGATGAACCTACGACACAAGAAGTTGTTACAACGTAATCACCATAATAATCTGTAACTGTTGCAGAATAAGTTCCAGGTGATAAATTTGTTATAGTAGTACCTTGTCCACCATTACTCCATTGAATAGTATATGGAGCAGTACCTCCTAATATTTGAACTTCTGCAATACCATCTGTCGCTGTCGGTGAGGACGCATCTGTTATTTTACATTCAACCTCCATCGGTATGATGGTTATTATTGTACAATTATTTCCTGATAGTGTTGCCATTTTATTTATTTTTTAATTAACAGTCGTTATAAGTTCCGGGTCCAATAGTGATAAACGATGTACTACCACTACTTAATACTGCCACCCAAAAAGCATTCATGTTTATACAATCATTAACAGTTAATTCACCTGAAGCTGGAATAGTTAATTGAATTGTGTCACCCGCACAAACTTTAGCGTTTAGTGTTATTGGTGAACTACTAGAATTTAGAACTGTAAATCCTGTTTTACAACCGCAATAATTGTCTGAACAATTAGTCACGACTGCTGTTCTATTTGATGTATCAGTCCAATCAACACCCGTAGAATTATTATTTTGACTAGTAGTTATAACACTAGTCTTACCACCTAAAGTATAACAAGTATTAGTACCTTGAGTCTGTATAATCGGAGTCGCGACTGATGCAATTCCCGCTAATCTAGCCGCACTTAAAGTATCACCACTCACTAATGTGGCTGCGTAAGCCGTTCCCATTTGTACTATTATATTTTTTCCACCAGTACAACCTTCAGCCAATACATGTACTACTTCACATTTAGTACCATTACTACAGTCACTATTAATAGCACTTATAGTTGGATTGAGTATTGATTGTGATTCATCATAATCAATTTTTTTGTAACATTCGGTAATAGTAAATGTTTGGTTTTGAACATTTGTAATTGTAAATTCAAACTCGACAAAATCAGCATCAGTTACTGTAGTATTGAAAGATGTTGGTGCAACCATTAAATCACCTGTACTAGGTGTAGCGTCTGCTGCACATGCAATATATGTCGATATAGTGGCATTAGTAGGTGTAGGAGTTTGAGTACTTGTAGGGGTTACTACAGGTGTATTAGTAGGTGTTGAAGTGACTTCAGGCGTTTGTGTTTGAGTATTAGTCGGTGTCACCTCTGGTGTATTAGTTGGCGTATCTGTAGGATTTGGTGTAGACTCAGGAGTCGGAGTAGGTGTAAGAGTTTCTTTAGGGGTTCTTGTTGGTGTATTTGTAGGTGTTTCTGTTGGTGTTCGTGTTATTTCAGCAGTTACTGTAGGAGTATTAGTAGGTGTAACATCAGGAGTTTGAGTCGGTGTCAACGTTACCTCAGCAGTTACCGTTGGTGTATTAGTAGGTGTAACACCTGGAGTAGATTCAGGAGTTTGAGTAGGAGTATTAGTAGGTGTTTCTGTTGGTGTAGACGTAACTTCAGCCGTTACTGTAGGAGTGTTAGTAGGTGTGGTACCAGGGGTAGATTCAGGAGTCTGAGTCGGTGTTGCAGTAATAGTTGAAGTTATGGTAGGAGTAACCTCAGCTGTTACTGTTGGTGTTAAAGTATTAGTTGGAGTTGGAGTTGCACTTACACCTGCAGTGTTAGTTGGTGTTGCAGTTTGAGTAATAGTAGGGGTATTAGTTGGAGTAATAGAAGGAGTATCAGTTATAGTAGGTGTAACTGTCGGCGTCTCTGTGGCAGTAGATGTTGGTGTTGGTGTTGGGTAACCACATCCACTTGAGGTAAATGATACTGCACATGTGAATCCTCGGAAACATCCTTGATAGTTCCAATTAACCGTATCGGGTGAATTAGGAGTGGGGTTAAGATTATAAAATATTAATGTAGCCAAATTCCATCCTGTTACTTCCCATCTATTTCCCGTCCATTGTATAGACCCATTATTAGGTGACACCCATTGAGCTCTTCCGTTATGTAATATAGTAGATAAGGTATATGTCGCACTATCTGTAAATCCGTTTCCTGTAAATGAACCGTAATAATAGGTCGGAGTTGGACATGGACCTGATGGAGTAACAGTTGGTGTAGGTGTAGGAGTGTTAGTGTTTGTAGGAGTAACAGTAGCAGTAACTGATGGTGTTGGAGTTGGACCAAAACCAAAACATTCACAAACCTCACAATTATCACTATCAATTAACTTAACACAAAATGGTACATTTTGATACGGTGTAGGTACAGTAAAAGTATATGGAAATACAGTAACTGTATCAACAAATAATGTAGTCGCATTAGGGGTACAATCATTTGCCATCCATATATTAAATGGTGGTGTTCCTGATGCCGTATTTATTGTTACATTTGTCATATTTTATATATTATAATCACTCCGATTGTTAAGTGAACATGTTATTTTATTATAAGTATCTTTCTTTTTTTATTCATTTTAGTTTAAATTTTAACAACTTGTCGGACCACAATCACCATTCGTACATGGCGAGAATGATGTAACGACACCTCCACTAACATTATATGCACATCCCGCACTTGAAACAAAGGCTCCATTACCAATTAACTGATAATTTCCTGAAAAACTATTATAAGTATATACAGAATTACCTGTCGGACATCCTGAAAATGCGACTGGGGTTACATCTGTAAAATATTCTGTAGATGGTACATTTCCACCATTAAATGCTCCACATGGTTGTGATGAACCACCCCCATGAAGACCAAAGAAAGTACCCAATGAAGAATACTGTACTGTTGGTGTTGGTGAAGGTTGTGGTGTTGGTGAAGGTAAAGGTTGATTATCTGTTGGACATTGAGTACATGTTGGATAACCCGTATCTAATGTTAATGAATATGTACTACCAGTGTATCCCGTGATATCTTGTATATATTCCCAACATCCCGGTACCTCATTAAATGTAGATACGTTATTAGCTCCAGGATTATTAACATTTATTCCGTATAATGTATCTGTATTTGTTAATTGTGAACCTGAGAATATAATATCATAAAATTGGGTTTTTGGTTGAGAATATGTATGATATCCAATCTTACCTTTATTCGCAAATTTAATTAATTCATTACCTGTGGCGTAAGCAGGTGCCGCGGTCCAAGTATTTACATCATTTAGGTCTATAGAAACTAACTGAGTATATGGGTTAGGGTCTCCAGGCTCCACACAATCAGTACACTGAGGTAATATAGTACTAGTATCACCCATCATTTTAGTGGTAAATATAGTTATTGTTGTTCCCGTTTTAATAATCTTAACTCTTACATCACCTTGTTTTGAATAAAAATTGTACGTTGGGGTTCCTAAATTATTTGAGTCACCTGAGAAAGGTGATGTTCCTTGCCATACTGATGAAGAAAAGTCAGTACCATCAGTAAACGCCAATGTTTTATCATTACTATTATAGGTTATAGTCGCTCTATCATATTGTGAATTAAAGTTTAATAATAATGATTGTGTAGAACCTGAAGGGCCATATAAACCTTCATCATCTTTTATAGTTGATAAAACAATTCCAATATTATCATTATCGTTTGCGGTACTTCCGACTGTAACCTCATGAGTATAATTACTAAATCCACATGTTGAATAAAATCCATTGTTTAACCCACTGTTTTGTGAACACTCAATCATCTTAGGGACACCTCCAGCGTTAGTTATTTTGGCAATAGCCCCGACTACTGTATTTGAAGAACCTGAAACAGTATATTTAGTTTGTCCTACTCCACTAGTTAAAAGTGGTACATTCCAATTAGTTGACGTGGTTAATAATTGTGAGGCTGTTGGGTTACCCAAAGCCTGACCTAAATTAACTGTTGGATTAAATGTTGTCCAAGCCCACCCTGGTTGACCAACATTCCACCAAACCACAAACTTATTTATCGTTGTGTTAAAATAAAATTTACCATTATCACCCCCTGCATTACATCCTGTACATCCGAATGGGGCTGCTAATCCGGCAGGTCCAGTATTTTGTCCTTCTACCATGTTTGTATTATAAACACCTAAATATTTTGTATTAGTTACTCCCGTATAGAAATAATACTGTGGGTCATTAGTGATTATAGTTCCGTTAGGTTGTAACCCACTTTCTTGATTTGTACCAGGGAATATATGACTTGCAAAATATGAGAATCGTGTCCAATTATTCACAATATCTTCTGGGTTAGTTAGTTCACCAAATGTTATATCATTTTCAACACAACCAATCTCTCCACATTTTTCAAAAACACTTATTATATTAGGTGTTGGCGTTGGGTCAGGTGTCTGACAATCATTACAATCCGCATCAACACTATTAACTGAGGTTAATATATGGGTAGATGAACCTTCAATTTCCTCCACAAATGTTAAACACCTTTCAATAGTATCAATAGTACCATTAAATGTAGTACCTGAAGTTATTGTACCCCCACTATAACTTATTGGAAGTGTTACATAAAATTCTTGGTCTTTTTCATTGGGGTTACAGTTAATTAATTTTGCAACTTCACCACAATCAAAATAACCCTCATCAATTATAAATGTAACTTCACCACCAACAGGTGTACCTGGCTGTGGTGTTGGTGTTAATGTTGGAGTAGGTGTCGGTGTTGATGTAGTAGTTGTACCTGTTGTTATAACTGCAGTACATCCTGAAGAAGGTTCTGGTGGCGTTGGTGATGGTGTTAATGTTTGTGTTGGTGTGTTGGTCGGTGTTTCTGTTGGAGTATCAGTTATTGTTGGTGTTGGTGTAACACTTGCCCCTGGAGTATCAGTAGGAGTAATAGTCGGAGTTAATGTTGGAGTATTTGTTGGAGTCACTGTAGGGGTACTAGAAACCTGAGCCGTACCACTAGGAGTGTTAGTTACCGTAACAGTTGGTGTACTCGTTACCTCAGCAGTTACTGTAGGTGTATTTGTTGGTGTAGTTCCTGGCGTACTCGTAGGAGTATTAGTCAAAGTATTAGTAGGAGTATTAGTCGGTGTGACAGTAGGTGTACTCGTTACTTCCGCAGTTTGCGTTGGAGTATTAGTTGGTGTTTCAGTTGGGGTTAGAGTAACTTCAGCGGTAACAGTTGGAGTATTAGTTGGAGTAACCGTTGGTGTTGACGTAATTTCTGCAGTTGTTGTAGGTGTATTTGTTGGTGTAGTTCCTGGTGTACCTGTAGGAGTGTTGGTCAAAGTATTTGTAGGGGTATTTGTTGGAGTTACAGTAGGAGTTGATGTAACCTCAGCAGTTCCTGTCGGAGTATTAGTAGGCGTTTCAGTTGGTGTTAGAGTAACTTCAGCGGTAACAGTTGGAGTATTAGTTGGAGTAACCGTTGGAGTAGATGTTATTTCTGCAGTCTGAGTTGGCGTGTTAGTAGGTGTGGTTCCCGGTGTACCCGTTGGGGTAGAAGTCAATGTATTAGTTGGAGTATTAGTAGGTGTAACTGTTGGTGTTGATGTTACTTCAGCAGTTTGAGTAGGAGTATTAGTAGGAGTTTCTGTCGGAGTAGTTGTAACTTCCGCAGTCTGAGTAGGAGTATTAGTAGGAGTAACCGTTGGAGTGGATGTCACCTCAGCAGTTGTTGTAGGCGTATTAGTTGGTGTAGTTCCTGGTGTACCTGTAGGGGTAGTAGTAACTTCAGGAGTACTAGTAGGAGTATTGGTTGGAGTCTCTGTAGGAGTATTGGTTGGAGTAACCGTTGGTGTTGATGTTACTTCAGCAGTTTGAGTTGGAGTATTGGTTGGAGTTTCCGTAGGGGTAATAGTAACTTCCGCAGTCTGAGTTGGCGTATTAGTTGGGGTTTCTGTTGGAGTAACAGTTACCTCTGCAGTTACAGTTGGCGTGTTAGTAGGTGTGGTTCCCGGTGTACCTGTTGGAGTTAAAGTTGGACTAATAGTAGGAGTATTAGTAGGAGTTTCTGTCGGAGTAGTTGTAATTTCTGCAGTTTGAGTTGGAGTATTAGTAGGGGTTTCAGTTGGAGTTGATGTGACTTCAGCGGTTTGAGTTGGAGTATTAGTAGGTGTAACTGTTGGTGTTGATGTTACCTCTGCAGTTTGAGTAGGAGTATTAGTTGGAGTTACAGTCGGAGTAGTTGTGACTTCAGCAGTTTGAGTAGGGGTGTTAGTAGGAGTAACCGTTGGAGTTGTGGTAACTTCTGCTGTTTGAGTAGGAGTATTAGTTGGAGTTACAGTCGGAGTAGTTGTGACTTCAGCAGTTTGAGTAGGGGTGTTAGTAGGAGTAACCGTTGGAGTTGTGGTAACTTCTGCTGTTTGAGTAGGAGTATTAGTTGGAGTTACAGTCGGAGTAGTTGTGACTTCAGCAGTTATTGTAGGAGTATTAGTTGGAGTCTCAGTTGGTGTTGTTGTAATCTCTGCAGTTTGTGTCGGAGTATTAGTAGGCGTTTCAGTTGGGGTTGATGTTACTTCAGCTGTTTGAGTAGGAGTGTTAGTAGGAGTTGTTCCCGGTGTACCTGTTGGTGTATTAGTCGGAGTTTCTGTAGGTGTGTTAGTAGGAGTTTCTGTAGGGGTACTAGTTACTTCTGCAGTCTGAGTAGGAGTATTAGTTGGAGTTACAGTAGGCGTTGTGGTAACCTCAGCAGTCCCTGTAGGTGTGTTAGTAGGAGTTTCTGTAGGAGTACTAGTGACTTCTGCAGTCTGAGTAGGAGTATTAGTTGGAGTTACAGGTGGTGTTTCTGTTGGAGTATTAGTTGGAGTTTCCGTAGGGGTACTAGTGACTTCTGCAGTCTGAGTAGGAGTATTAGTCGGTGTTTCAGTTGGAGTAAGAGTAACTTCAGCAGTAACAGTTGGAGTGTTAGTTGGAGTTACAGTAGGCGTTATAGTGACTTCCGCAGTTTGAGTAGGTGTATTAGTTGGAGTCTCAGTTGGTGTATTAGTAGGAGTAACAGGTGGTGTTCCTGTTGGGGTATTAGTAGGAGTTTGAGTAGGTGTTGATGTTACTTCAGCAGTTTGAGTAGGTGTATTAGTTGGAGTCTCAGTTGGCGTTGTTGTAACCTCAGCAGTTTGAGTTGGAGTATTGGTTGGAGTTTCTGTAGGTGTTTCAGTCGGAGTTACCGTGACTTCTGCAGTTATAGTTGGAGTATTAGTAGGTGTGTTCGTTGGTGTGTTAGTTGGAGTGACAGGTGGAGTTTGTGTCGGAGTATTAGTAGGGGTCTCTGTAGGTGTTGATGTTACTTCCGCAGTCTGAGTTGGCGTATTAGTTGGGGTTTCTGTAGGCGTACTAGTGACTTCCGCAGTTTGCGTTGGAGTATTAGTTGGAGTTTCTGTTGGTGTTTCAGTCGGTTTAGGAGTATTAGTAGGAGTATTAGTTGGGGTTTCTGTAGGTGTAGTTGTAACTTCCGCCGTCTGAGTTGGCGTATTAGTTGGGGTTTCTGTAGGGGTAGTTGTAACCTCAGCAGTTTGAGTAGGAGTATTAGTTGGTGTTTCTGTTGGTGTTTCAGTCGGTTTAGGAGTATTAGTCGGGGTCTCCGTTGGTGTAGACGTTACCTCAGCAGTTACTGTAGGAGTATTAGTTGGAGTTTCAGTAGGAGTAACAGTTACCTCTGCGGTTACTGTTGGAGTGTTAGTAGGAGTAAATGTTGGGGTATTAGTAGGCGTTTCAGTTGGGGTTGATGTTACTTCAGCAGTTTGTGTTGGAGTATTAGTTGGTGTCACAGGTGGGGTGTTTGGTGGAGTATTAGTAGGTTTAGGTGTTGGTGTAGCTTCAGCCGTAGAGGTAGGTGTATTTGTAGGGGTAACTGTAACGGTTGGTGTTACTGTAACTGTCGGTGTTGGACACGTACCACAAGACTCACAACTGGAAAAGAAATCGTCAGGACCAACTTCACCGTCATTACCTGTTGCTGTGACAGTTTCATTAGTAATTCTATAACAATCTCCATTCCATGTTATAAAACCACCGTATTGAGTACTCGGTTTAATACCATCAGGTAAACACGCCACTGTAACTCTAATAGTTAATGTAGAAAAATCACAACAATCTTCTAATTCTAACTCCCAACTATTACAACCATTTTCTTTTTCATAACATTCCTCACAATCTTCATAGTCATAAGTACTAAACTGACCAACAGGACTTGAACCACCTCTCTTAGCTGCGTAATAACAACAACCACCTATAACGAAAACATGACCATTAGTAATAGCATCATCTGCAAGCGCATCAGGATATAATATTACTTTAGTCAGTGTATTAGTACAACAATCTTTTATTTGTAGTTCTCTATAATCAACACTTGTGGTTGGAGTTACAGTTTGAGTTATAGTTGGTGTATGGGTAGGGGTTTCAGTAGGGGCAGGACTTGATTCGGGAGTAATTGTCGGTGTGACCGTTGGTGTCGGTGTTGGGTCTTCAGAACATGGGAATGCTTTTTCACATGTTTTACAATCCACTTCATTATCAGGATTTACGATAATACCTCCATTACCTCCTGATTGTATTATTTCATAACATTCATCATTAATTACAAAGGTCGCACCCGCAACTACATTTATAGGTGCATTAACTTCAATTAGAAAAGATTCGTCACAACATTTGCCTGCAATATACCTACCATAACTAACCGTTGGTGTAGGAGTAGGGGTAACAGTTGGTGTTGGTGTTACTTCTCCGTCTGCACAACATTCAGTACAATCCTCAAAAACTTGAGTAACTTGAACAGTTCCTACAGGTACGGCCTTATCGTCAACATCGATAACAACATAACAACAGTCGTCATTTGGTGCCGGACTATTTACTTTTACCACTGAACCAATATGGGGACATGGTACTAAAGACGGTGAATTCAACTCTACCCATTGATTATGTAAAGGGTAACTACATAAACCAGGTTCTTCACCTGATGGACACCCTGCACCTATATCCAATGAACATTTTTGTAATCTAAACCTACAAGGTGCACTAAGAATTTGTATATCACCACTATCAACAGGAGTTGTTCCAGAATCACCAGGACAACTAAAGCAACTATTCCCTAACCATATGGAAGCGATTGAACCTATAAAACTTTGTGTAGGCGTACAACTCAAACAATCACTTATTGCTCTCCAACAAGAACCATTACCATCAACAAAACCTGTAGTACCCGCGATTAAATTATTAGTATTATTAATACAAGCAATGAGTGAAGTATTTTGACAGTTTTGAATACATATAGTACCAACATTATGTACTACATATCCATCTAATAGATAATGAAAGGGTCCGTGTAAACTTATAGAGATTAAATCTTGTTCATCTGTGGATTGTTCGTAGTTATAAATGTTTTCTAATAGTATACTATCATCTGTGATTCTAACTAACTTATAGTCATTACCGATATATAAATCATTAACATTTTTAAATTGAAACTCTTCGGTTATTGTATTATAAACCAAAATCTCCTTATCCTTTAAAGATAATTCATTAATAGTTATATAATCTTGATTTTCAGTCGATACTTTGTTGACTTCCGAAGATGTAAATTCTAACCCTTCTATTTCCTTACTTGACCAATTTTTAGAATCTTTATGGTCTTTATCATTTGGTAAAACAATGGTTTGCAGGAACATACCTTCTTGAACATCTTCAATATTCAAAAGGGTACCATCAAGTAATAAAACTTTTTGTCCTACTTTATATCCTACCATATAACAAAATACTTTCTATATAAATAATCGCATATGCGATTTTGTGTCTTTTTTATTAAGACTCTTTTCTTAATTTCCCGTCATAGTGGTCAAATCTATCGTGTTCTGTTGGTGTAAGTAGTAAAATACCTGGATTAATATTACCTTTTACGGTTTCTTGAAACATATAAGACATCCATGTTTGTTCAAAAGGTCTTACCCATTTTTCAGTTAAAAACATTTTTTTATTACCGTGTTTAGAAACCACTTGAGGCCAATTACAATAGTAAATTTCACCATGAGCATAAGGTATACCTCCAAATGAATCTATTTTAGTGATTTTTGTCTTAGGTGCGTTAGGGTCTAGTCCTTGGACGGGAAGATTAGGTTTCTCAGGCCAATGGGATTCTCTAAAATCTTGTGGTACGTTATACCACGCCCACTGATTTCTATTATCACCATAGAATTCAGTAAAAGATAACTTTAAAAAATCAAAGTTATTTTTCTTTGCTATTTGTAAAGATTTTAAATACAGACCTTCAACATATCTATTAAATCCGTTTTTACCAACTTCACCTTTTTTAGGATAAAAGAACATATCGTCCTCAAAAAAGAAATAATAATCATAACCATTCTCATCTGCATGTTCCGCAACCCATTGTCTACCACCACAAATACCTAAATTGTCTTTTTTAACATGAATAATATCATATTCATCACATATTTTTTTATATTCAGGGGTCGTACTTAAATCTGTAGAATTATCTAATAAAATCCATTGTGGTTTTTTTATAAAATCCTCGTCATATTCTTTCATAGACTTAATTAAGGTTTTAACTTGATTAGGACTATTAAATGTTATTATATAAAGTGCGGTTTTATTAATATCTAACTTATTCTTAATTACTTTAATTTTAGATTCACTTAGGGGTTTGTGAGTATTATTTTTAACTTCCTCAAAGAACTTATTAATTAAACCATTACCATCTATTGGGAAGTACTGATAATTTTCAGGATATCTATATAATAGTATTGAAAACAGTGATTCTTCAGTTCCCATATATCCGTTATTTAAAGTACTTTTCATTAAATTATAATACTCCATATTAAAATCACCAATATCTTCAACTGGACCACCGAAAAAACCTCCTCTACAAACTCTCTCAACCTTTTTGGTTGCTAATTCATTTAATTTTTTATATTCAAACCCATGAATTTCAGTATTTGTCTCATAAGGAAAAGCAATAAATGTAATTTTATCAACAGTATTCATTTTATCTAACACCTTATCATTGATAAAATATCCACTATGTACTGTATTTGTAATACCAGCATCTAACCAAAATAAGTGTGTTGACTTAAATTTATCCATAATCTTAGCATCATGTAAGATGTAAGGTTTAGACATAACTAATGGATTATATAAGTCTAATTTAGCTTGTGTTGAATGTGCCAACCATCCTACTTGATTGAACCATTTTTCATCGGTTCTTATTTTTTGAATCGGCTCATAGAACTCTCCTTTAAACCAACTCTGAGGTCTTACTATAAATTGAGTATTTTCATGACTTCTTCGTTGGAAGACAAATTCTTTTAAATCTTCATCACCAAAAATAATCATGTTGTTAGGTATTTCTAATAGTTGTGAAAATTTTTCTAAGTAATAATCATAATTACGTGACCATCCTTCTGATAATTCTCCTCTTTTTATATCCCATAAACCTGTAACTATTGTAACTCCACTATTATTCATTTTTTCTTTTTTATTATAAATTTCATCAAATAAATCATCAGTTATTCCGACAATATCATCTGCCTCAATACCATAAATGTATTTAGCATTATCTAATTGAGTAATTAATTGTGATTTTTCTTCATCTGTAATACTTGACCATTCTGCTCTTACTACTTTTGGTCTATATTTTATTAAATCTATCTGTTTAAATATATTGTAATCATGACCTTCAGCATCAATCTTAACCACATCAAAATTTTCTATATTATGTTTACTTAATAGGTTATCGAATGTGATACAGGGTACTGTAATTTTTTTACCATATTTTTTAACAACTTCACGGTCACCCTCACTACCTAATCCATTCTTTGGTGGGTAAATTGCACTCATACCTAAAAAAGCTGGATGTACTAACCCTTGGTCAATTACTGACTTATCAATGGTTAACATCGTTATTTCACCGTCATAATCGGAAATTGCCGAATTTTCAAACAAATTACCTCCCTCACTATAATTTTCTTTTAATAAATCATAATAGACCGGTATAGGTTCAACATACAATCCTTTAAAATTATACATTTTTATGTAACCCGACATTTCATCGAATGTTATACCATCCATAGCACCAATATTAAGTGTAAAAAGTTTTTTACCTTTTTTACCTAAATAATGTAATGCATCATTAAAGTAATCTGTTTTTTTTAATTCTATCATTATGTTAAAACTATAAAGTTTTTTTGCCAACCTTCATATTGAGTCCACTCCTTATTTAATTCTTCTGCAGTTTCAATAGCAAAGTCATACTCATCTTTTCTATGAGTATCATCCATAATTATAGGTACTGAAGTATCAAATCTGTCCCAATATTTTTTAATATTATTTCTTGTTTTTTCTTGACCTAAATTAGGTGGTCCATCAACAATAATTAGTGAATATTCTTCAGGTAAAGAATTAAAAACTATTTCAGGTTCATACCAACCATCTACTAATTCTGTTAATATGTAATTAGCCTTACGAGCCAACTTTGTAAATCTTTCTTGATGTTCTAAACTGTAAGTGTTGAAATGTTTAGATAGTTCCATAGTACCATGTCCACTACCTATCTCAATAATGTTTGAACCTTTTTCAATATTGTTATATATCCAATGAAAACATTCTATGGATAATGACCAACCATCTAAATTATTTAGGTTAGTATCAAGGTTTCTTAGTTGTGGATATATTTTATTTAAATCTTTCATTTTTTTATTTTTTCAAAAAAAGTGTAAAAACTTATTTTTCCTTTTAAGAAATTTTCATCAACTCCTGGGTCAGGTGTGTCTTCGTGATACCATGTATCAAATATAAAAGTTTGGTAATCTTCGGGTTTATCGTATGACATTGTAGACATCATTGCTTCATGATTTAGTAAAAACTCTTTATTCAAACAAACCTGTGTATAATCTTCAAATCTTTTAAAAAAACTATTTAATTTACTAACATGACCTCCAATTATTCCTCCAACAGTTAATGATTTATATTTATGATTTTTTTCTAAAGTAGTGTTAAGGTCAGAAGTAGAATGAAAAAACTGCGTGTTAGTTAGGTTAATCAATTTTTCTCCAACCCATTTATTAATTTTATTAAATGTATCAGGATTAAAAATGTGACCAAAAGTATATCTATACTTATTTGTTGAAGTTCCTGTTATCAATTCAGGATTAGTATTATATCTATGAGGATATAATCCAACATGAGATAACCCTACATCAACCCAATATAGGTAATCTAAATCTTCTTCCATTTCTTCTTCCATCAGAGTAATTTTAGCCCATCCAACCTCTAAATAAAATTTAAATTTTTCGGGATATTTTTCTTTTATTTTTATCATATCCTTACTATGTCTAATATCTTCTAATTCTCTAACTTTTAATTCAACGTTTTTTACATCGTTGTTTATTAAATGTTTATTTAACTCGTCATATATGTTACCTCCACAATAACATACGATAGGTATATTCATTTTTGAAAGCTGTACTAGTGAGTGTTGGTACCTATGCCATCTGGCCTGTACTTTATGACCATAAAAAGGAAAATCATTTATACCAAAATATAAAAATGTAACTATCTTTGTTTTCATTTTTTAAAATAATAATCTGATAGGACTAAACCGTCCATTTTAGTTTTATCATAGACTTGTAACGCGTCTGTATATCTACTTAATATAGGTTTACCGTTTACATTAAAAGAAGTATTTAACAGAACTCCAATACCTGATATTTTTTCAAACTCTCCAATTAAATTATATAACCAAGGATTCTGTTCATAAGTTACTGTTTGTACTCTAGCGGTACCGTCTACGTGTGTAATTGAAGTTAGTTTTTCTCTCCATTCTTCTTTAACTGTAGGACAGAAACTCATCCACTTACTTTCACCTGAAAAGTTGAAGTATTTTTCAACGTCTTCAAGTCTACAAACTGGTGCGAATGGTCTGTACCATTCTCTATTTTTAACTTTAGCATTTAAAATATCTTTCATATCAGGATACGCAGGGTTACAAATAATACTACGATTACCTAAAGCTCTTGGTCCATGTTCAGATGTACCTCTAACAACACCAACTATTCTTCCGTCAGATAAGTCTTGAGACAAAGTTTTTATATCCAATTCTTTAGCTCTTCTTTCTTCTACATGAGACATAAGTGTATGTTTATCTAAAACTTCGGTTCCTGCATATGTTAAATCAATCGCAGTTTTAGGTTTAATATGATTTAATATCATACCCGCAGCAATTCCGCAGTCGTTTGGATTTGGTGGTACAAAAACATCTCTGTCTAATGTTTTCTCTAATTTTGTATTAAGTAATATATTTAATGCGCATCCTCCTACGGTTATTAACGGTAAATTAGGATATTTGTCTAAGAAAGGTTGTGCCATTTCCATAAAGACATTCTCAAATGCAATTTGAGAGGTTTTACTTAAATCCCAAGCGGTTTGACCTGTTATCCTATTACTAATGTCAAAGACTAATCCCGTTTCTTTACTTAAATCTTTTAAATAATCTTTATAATTTAAACCATCAGGTTTTTTTCTATAATAATTTTCAAAATGAGGTAACCACTCCTCATTTACATTACCATAAGAACATAATCCCATTATTTTACCCGCATAAACCAAATTACCAATATTAAGTGCAGGTTCTTTACGTATGTCACCTAAATAATCACCAAATGACATATAAGGAAAACCTAAATCTAAGTTATACTTATCCAATAACTCAATATTATTTCTATCTTTAGCCAAATACACATTAAAAAAACCATCATTACCTCCTCCATCAAATGAAATAATCAACGCTTCGTTATAATCAGTTTGATAAAGACCACAAGCGGCGTGACTTAAATGGTGTAGTGAGTTATGGTAATGTTTAGCGGGTATTAATTTTTCATAATGTACTTTGGTACCATTTTCCAAAGTATCTGTATTTAAGTAATAACAATTTTCATATTCTGAAATTCCGTATTCGTCTTCAATATATTTTAAAATATGTTTTAGTAAATAGGGTCTAGTATATGATATTAGATACTGAGCGTATCCAGCATTTTTCATAGTTAAAAACCTTTCAACTTCGATTACCGTTATTACTTTTCCGTCTTTTTCTACAGCTACAGTAGCATTATGTGAACCATAAAATGATATATTTGCCATACTACTTATTATAAATTACCCGTTATTCTGTCACACCATCCTTTAGATGTTGAGTATGGCCAAACAACCCAATATTTAGGTTTCTCAGCAGTTGGAAATTCTCTCCATACCTTACAGTATCCAGCTGGGTCATTTAACATTCTATTTATTTCATTTTTATCTGCGTCTTTTCTAAACAATGTCTTATCATCTTGTCCATGGAATGCCACTACCCAATATTCATAATCTTTCTCAGGGACTTTGTCAAAACCAACATCTATACAATGTTTAAATATTGAAGAGAAACTATTTAACCACTCTTCTTCATTACCAAATTCCTCAATACCTGGATTAGGTGGGTATTGTTTATCGATAGTGTGTTGTTGGATTGCTCTTTTAGAGAATAATAATCCCGCATATTCTTCATATTGTCTTAGAGTTCTTTCAGTACCAAAACCATATATACCTTCATGACCTTCTTGTTCTTCTCCATCCATACCAAATAACTTTCTATTAGTTAAGTGTGAATGACTATTTTTTTCTCCCCACGTACTATCGTCATCCCACTGTTTTGTTCTACCCTTGCGAGTATATTCGTGCCATATTAAAGTTTTATGTGGGTGAAATAAGTCATATCCCCAAGTAAACGCTCTAACCGCAATTGAAATTTCTTCCCCGTGAAAATAATACTCAGGATTGTGTTGTACTTCTTCCGAAAACTCTCCCAATGTAAAACACATATGTGCAGAATAGAATCTTGCAGGAACAGGTGTATCTAAATCTTTCCAATTAGGTATAGTTTCAGGTAAAAAGAATACTGCCCCTTCAGGTATAAACCTATCAAAAACCATTCTCCATGGTTCTTGTACACGACCTTCAGGGTCATTATCAGGGTCAAAGGATGATACATAACCAGTTAATAAAGGTTTTGGAATACCCATCCCTTGTAGTTGTTTAACCATTTTTATTAATTCATCATCCCAATTAGGTGCAAATCTCATATGTGAATCGATTTGAAGGGTGTACATCTCCCCTCCATATAATTGTTGAACTTGATTACGAGCCCAACATACCCCTTTAGCTTCAGTATATAATACATCACTAATACGGAATCTCTCGTCATCTCTGTATTTATCTAAGTTGTCAAACCCATCTTCAGGGTGGTATTGACGACAAATACCTAATACTAAGTTCTGAGGTCTCTTAGCATTCTCTATCATATTTTCAATAGTATTTACTAACTCAGGGTCTCGATAAGAGGCTATTTGTACAAAAATTGTTTGTGGTTTACGCGCCATTATTCTTAATTTCTTTAAAAGTTTATATTTTTATTCTCATATTAAAAAATCATACAAAATAATGAATAGTAAAGAACTAAACACCATTTTCAGATATTTATAATTAAGATGAAACTATTAAGAACAATAACACGATTAGTAAAGGAAGCTGAAAATAATTATTACAAAGCTACCTCAGAAACTAATGACCCAAAAGAGTTGGAGATTTTAGAATCCAAACTAGAAGAAAGTCTTAGATTATTAGAGATTTACAAAAGCATAAAAAAAGAGGATTAACTCCTCTGTTTTTTAATTCTAATAGTCTTTATCTTTAGACGGGATTAGTTCCTTGTGGATATTCTACTGTCATCTTATCAATATCTTTTCTTTCAGCCTGTATAAAGTAAAAACACTTAATTTTAGAACTAAGAATATTAGAATTACCAACAACCACTGTGTTGTCGATGATATCTTTTACATATAGATTTTGATGTGACCCTATTGGTGTTAATTGTACCGTTATTGTACTTTCATCAACTAAATCTAACCAATAGTCAGGTAATTCAATTACTTTACCCCCTTCTAATTTACCTCTGACATATACACCGTGTTCAGGTCCCTCTAATGAACCATATCTTAAATTATGACCTTCTTTAGATGGATGAGGTATTAAGAATGATTTAGATGTCGCAAATAATGCTCCATCTGCTCTTACACTAAATGCTATCTTACCTGCGGGGTCATATCCTTTTACTAAATATGTTGATGCATCTGTTGTTCTTAACGCAAGGACTTCACTATAATTTTCATTACCCTGTACTCTAAGTCTTGGAACGTCAATTGGATTATTATTATCAATATAAATGTCTAATCTTTCATCTGAACTTGAACGAAAGAATAAGTTCTTTAGGTTTTGACTTACAGTTCTATTTGCAAGTAAATTACTATCGGTATTATATATAGATTTAGTAATAAATCCTGAATCATTATTAAAGGTAGAAATATTAATATTTCCTGGCGCAATTTTAAATTGTGAACCCGAAGAGTTTACAATTGGGAAGAAATCAGCATTACCCGCAGTGGAGGTAGTGGTTAACTCATCTAAGTCAACAGACAAATTTAAAGTACCTCCTAATGATACAGTTGCTGTTGATGTTGATAAACCGACACCCGCAGTAACACTAAAGCTAGAGTTAACTAAACCGTCATTTGGAACTCTATCAAAAGTTATGTTTCCTAATCCATCGGTTATCATAACTTCATTAGTACCACCGTCAGCATCAGGGAAAGTATATTCCTCAAGGAAAGTTATATCTCCACTCGGAGTGATTTGTATTCTCTCCGAACCTCCTGAGGATAACTCTAATCCTAATGTACTGTCATAATATAATCCGTTGTCGGCCATGTTATTTTTTTTTGTTTTGGCTATGGGAGAGAAATTAATCTCTCCCGTTAATTATAGTTTAATGATAAATAGTTTCAATACAATTTATCTTAAAATTAATAATCCCATTTATTAGATTACTTGTACCCATCCAAATGACTTATAGATGTATACACCTTCTCTATTATCAGTTTGATAAACCATCAATCCTGTTGCTGGTGAATTAATTGCTATTCTTTGAGCTGATGTCATTCTTGGGAATAAGAAACCTTGAGTAGTTGAATTAACTTCTAATTTTGCAGATACTTCTGGTGTTGTATTACCGATACCAACATTATTATTAGCATTATCAACATAGAACTCTCCACCAGCCGCTGCAAAATCACCACCATTAAACCTCATGAGGTTACCAGATTGAGTAACTGTTCTTGCACCTGTCAAAGTACCATCAATATTATAGATGTTTTGAGATGTTACCGAACCGTCAACTGTAAGGTCGATTTGTCCTGCACCATTACCTGTTGCGATAACTGAACTATCCGAAGATATGAAAGTTAATGTATCACCTAACTCTAAATCTGAATCAGTTCCCGCAGTTCCTGCGAATGTCAATCCTTTATTAACTAATCTTGCGTTTGCAATAGAATCGTCTTTTAGGTCAGCTGTTACTGATGCTCCTGCAGTTACTGTGAAATCAATTTCTGATGAATCAACGAAGTTAGCCGCTTCAAATACTGAAGATAATACCTCAGTATCAAAGTCAGAAACTTGAGATGCAGTGATATCAATTGATACATCAGCCGCCGCAGTTAATCTACCTTGTGCGTCAACTGTAAATGTTGCAACTGTATCTGCCGCTCCGTAAGAACCTGCAGTTACTGCCGTATTATCAAGACTTACAGTTATCGCTCCCGCGTTTTGTGCTGTTGAGATTGGTGCTGTACCTAATACTGAGACAGTACCACCTAAGTTAACAGTTGAGGAATCATCATCACCTGCAACTACAACCCCAAATCCTGAAGCGGTTACATTGGGTTTAGAGTTATTTAACTCTAATGTTAATGTCCCTGAACTTAAAGTAGCACCTGTTACGTATGAATCAGGATTTGCCGATGAGTCTACTGTCAAGTCTAAAGAACCTGAACCATTACCTGTAGCTACAATCGAACCATCAGAAGATGTAATTGTTAAATCACTACCTAAAGAGATATCAGAATTACTACCCGCAGTACCAATAACTCCAATTGAAGAGTTAACTAAAGATGCTGTTACTGATGCTCCTGCTGTTACTGAGAAATCAATACCTGAAGCCCCCGTTGAATTAACGAAGTTAGCATTCGTAAAGATAGCCGTTTCAGATGCTGATGTAAAATCAGAAACTTGAGATGCAGTGATATCAATTGTTACATCTGCCGCCGCAGTTAATCTACCTTGTGCATCAACTGTAAATGTTGCAACTGTATCTGCTGCTCCGTAAGAACCTGCAGTTACTGCCGTATCATCAAGATTAATTGTCATAGTTAAAGCTCCGTCATCATCTGTTGAAATACCTGTACCACCAAAAATATTAAGTCTATCTCCGTTATACATTGTTGAGGTACCTGCGTCACCATTAGTAAACCATTCGAATCCTGTAATATCTACGTTAGCACCGTCATTTCTTGTAAGTCTTAATGTACCATCCGCTGGTGAGTTGATTGCTCCACTCGTTACGAACGTATCATCAGTATCAATACCTGTGATTGTGATGTCTGATTCTAATCCTCCGTTTATCGCTAAAGTAATTGTACCCGCGTTGTAAGTACCTCCAGTAATAAAAGGTAACTCAAAGTTATTTGATACTGAACCTGTACCTGATTGTGCAATACCCCATGAAGTATCATAAGCTACACTTGTTAATGCGTCGATTGTAAATGTGGAAGAACCTCCCTGATTATCATCGACTGTGACTACGTTAGCGTTTTCCGTAACCGCAGTGACCACTGTACCAACAGCGATATCACTACGTGTACCAACTACTCCCGAGCCGTCCATTACCATAAAGTTGGTTGAGCCAACCACTGGTAACCCTTCAAATCTAACTCCCGCCGCTAGTACGTGAAAATCTGTACTCGGTGCTATCGTACCGAAACCAAATTGACCCACTGGGTCGATAATCATTCTATCTACTGTACCCGTTGCGAACGTTAAACCTGAAGTTTGTAAATTTAAACCATTTGTTGCCATTGTTTTTTGTTTTTAAATTGGTTTTTTATCCTCATTATAATTAGTAAGGCTGTTATAGTACGCTGACCCAACCTAAAGATTTATACATAAACATACCCTCTTTAGCGTTTGAAGTATTGTCTGTACAATACACCAATAAACCTGGTAAAGGATTTGTTATATTTAGTCTCTGTGATTGAGTCATTCTTGGAATTAAAAGTCCTTGACTCTCACTCGCTAATTCTAATAAGGCACATACAGGAGATGTAGTTCCTGTACCAATAGATACCCCTGTTCCACCACTAAATGTTAAGTGATGAGTATCTTGGTCGACAATACGGTCACTATCAAGTGTACCATCGTCTGTATATATATTGGTATTAGGTAAAGTAGAAACATCTCTATACTTAACTTCCGCACCGTCAAGTACCAAGATAGAATTAACGTTTACATCTAAGTCAACTGTAGATATAAAAGTCTTTCCACTTACCGATAAACCATGTCTTGTTACAAACTCTCTTGCCATTTTATTTTTTTTTCTTAAGGCTATTGAGGGAAGGGGGACTCCCCTCAAAATTTTAATTATTATTCTTTATTATTAAATAGATATTCTAAGTAATAACATTGGTTATTATAACTTTTATTTTAATTATAATTTAACCGCTCTTGTATTTGCGATACAATCCATATTTTGAGCAACTCCCGCAATAACTCTTATCTCACCCGTTGCTAATGCATCGAGCTCAACTCCCGAACTAAATGTACCTAAATCAACAGTTGACCAGTCAGCGAACTCTACAATATCAACGTTTTCAGGACTTTTACCAAATACTGCAGTAAAGAAACCTGAACGATATCCGTTTCCACCACCTTTTTCAGTTAAGAAATATTCAACATGTACCGCCCCATACTGTAATGGGTCAATAGTAAATAAGACTTGTGTACCAACACCTGATGATGTTACTCTTAGTGTTTGTTCTGAGTCAATTACAACTGTGTTACCATCATTTCTTTCTAAAGTCGCCTGTGGATAATCAACAGTTGCACCCGTCACGAATGTATCACCTGTTAATGTGCCAAAACCTGATACTTCAATATCTGTTTCTAAACCATCATTAATTTCTAAAGTAAGTGTACCCGCATTTAATGTTGCCCCTGTGATAAATGGTAACGCTACAGGAGTTGTACCAAGTGTACCTGACCCTGCAAATGCTACGTCCCATGCACTACTGTAAGTTACACCTGTTACCGCAGATATTGTACCTATATTTGTAGTACCAACTGAAGTATTTAAAGTTATACTATTATTAGTTATCGAACCACCTGAAACATATGCTTGGTCTAAAAAAGTAGTGATAGTTAAACTACCATCATCTACAACATTTAAACCTGGTCCTCCTCTAAAATTAATTCTACTTCCATTATAGAAAGTTGAACCTCCTGAGTCACCTGTAGTGAAAAATTCTAAACCTGTAACGTCTACATTATTACCATCGTTTAATGTAAGTCTTAATGTACCATCTATTGGTGAATTGATTGTACCACCTGTAACAAATGTATCTAAAGCTGAGAAACCTGTTACTTCAATGTCTGATTCTAATCCTCCGTTTATACCTAATGTAAGAGTTCCAGCTGCAAATGTACCACCTGTAATAAATGGTAATTCAACAGGACTTGTACTTAATGTTCCATACCCCTCAAAAGCGATATCCCAATCATTGTTATAAGTCAGACCTGTTACCGCCGCAACTTCTACGTTAAATGTTGAAGCATCATTAGCGGTATATGTAATCGCTCCTAATCCTCCGTTTAATGTTCCACCTGTAATGTGAATATTCACATCACTAATTGTGAATGAACCTCCTTGATTATTTGTTAATTCAAGGTCTTTACTACCTGTTCCTGTTAGTGTTCCACCTGTAATGAAAGTATCACCACTAAAAGAGGCTAGTGATAAATAGTTTACTTCATTATTTGACGGGTCTAACGCAAGAACAGTAGCTGATAATGTTTGGTCTAATTGTACGTCACCAAGGAATGTACTTCCTGAGACTCTTAAACCATTTCTTGCTACTAATTCGTGTGCCATTTTTTTTGTTTTTTTTATATAATGTGTTTAATTATCCTAATATCCCAGGTCCCCCCTAAAATATTGGCTTTTAGTAACGCATTGTTACCATCTAATTCCATACCCCATGAAAAATTATTAGTTGTTCCTATGTCAACTGTTGAGGAGTCATTAAATTCTATATCGGTACTTGACCATACAGATTGTACCGTACCCGCTCTGTAATTAGTACCATCATTTATTACATAGTCAAAGAAAGCACCTTTATATGTTGTAGTATCAACAGTATCTATAGTAGTACCACTAACTGATACATTGGTATCATTAACTAACCCTATATGTGTTAATATTTCTAGTCCTGTTATTTGTGAAGTTGTCCCATCGTTTTTAAACAATGTGATAGAACCTCCTGAATATGTTCCACCTGTTACTTCAGCGGCGAAACCTGTGGCATTAAAATCAACTCCGTCATTTAAACCTAAAGTTAATTCTTTTGTTAATTGATTATACGTTACACCTGTCACATATGTGTCCTCAGTAGTACCTGTCGTAAATCCTGTTATATCAATAGTACCTGAATCATTTCTTTCAAGAGTTAAAGTACCTGTTGAGTTAGTGTAAGTACCGCCCGTTAAGAAGGTATCCGTACCTGTTCCACCCGTGGTGAATCCTGTTACACTAAATGTTCCACCAGTACTATTAGTAAAGAGTGCAGTACCATTAGTATAGGTACCACCTGTTACCGTTACATCTGTACCATAAAATATTCTCCATCTTGCATTTGCTCGTGTAACCCCACTTACACCCTCAATTGATGAGTCTAACCAAGCATTAACAAAAGCTAAACCATCTACAGTATTATCACTTACGACATATTTTCCAGTTGAGGGGTCTTCTTCAGTTGCCCCGCTGGCACTATTAAATAAAGTTTCATAATTAGGTATTACATACTGATAAACTGTGTCAGTTTCATGAACGTAGACTTGCATACCTAATCTACGTCTACCTGATGTTATACCATCATCCTCTATAGTTACCTTACTAGCTATAAAACCAAGATTAGATTTTGAATAATAAATAGGGATGGTATTACCGCTATTTTCTATAAGACCACTACCACCAAAAGTTTGATAGTTTAAGTCAGATAGTGACCATACTTCCATATACCCACCAGCGGTTAACACACTAAAGTTAGAACCAACAACTGAAAGTCTGGTTACCACATCGGGTGTCGATAATGTTGTTCCTACACTAGGGTTTTTATATATGAATGACATCTATTATTTGTTACTTTTATAAATAGTAAAATCTATTTCAAAATTTTTTTTTTATCCAACGGTATTACCTTTAAAGTATAAATCATCAGTACCATTATTACTAATATTAAATGCGGTATTAGCATATGAACTATATAATCTATAAGTATCGGCTGGCCAATTAACTCCATTATAATTACCCGCTAAATTATATATAGATGAACTCATCGTAGCAGATAATAATGTGTTAGGGTCTGAATTAATATTGTACCCGATAGTTAATTGTCTATCAGTTGTATTACCAAGTTGTGACTGTGGTATTAACCAGTGGTACCAAGCTCCTCCAGCAGCAGTTCCTTGAGGAACTTCTGTAGTAACAAAATTATATTGTGATATTGGATTTCCAAAACTATCATTACCACCACTAACTTGCGGTATATCCGCCTCAATAACTGTAGGGGCTGTACCATCATACCAACCTGGCCAATCCATAAATGTTACAATATCTGAACCTGTAGATGGTGGTGACGAGAATCCGAATCCAAAGAATGTTGAACCTTGATTATTCATATAAGTTGCAAAAGCAGTGTTGTTAGTACCTTCAAGTATAAATAATAACGCTTTAGGTGCCGCTCCTTCTGTTGGTGTTGGGGTAGGCGTAGTAGTATTAGTTGGTGTTACAGGTGGTGTTCCTGTTGGCGTATTGGTAGGTGTTAATGTTGGTGTAACTGTTGTTGTAACTGATGGCGTTGGTGTAACTTCAGCAGTTCCTGTTGGTGTGTTGGTTGGAGTAACAGGTGGCGTTCCTGTTGGTGTGACCGTATTAGTTGGCGTAACAGTTGGTGTACTCGTTACTTCAGCAGTTCCTGTTGGAGTATTGGTTGGAGTAACAGGTGGCGTTCCTGTTGGTGTGTTAGTTGGTGTTACTGTTGGAGTAGATGTTACCTCAGCAGTTCCTGTCGGAGTATTAGTTGGTGTAACAGGTGGAGTTCCTGTTGGCGTATTAGTTGGAGTATTAGTTGGTGTTACTGTATTAGTTGGTGTATTTGTTGGTGTTACTGTTGGCGTAGATGTTACCTCTGCAGTTCCTGTTGGAGTGTTGGTTGGTGTAACAGGTGGTGTTCCTGTCGGAGTATTAGTCGGAGTAACCGTTGGTGTTGATGTTACTTCAGCGGTACCTGTAGGTGTGTTAGTAGGAGTTACAGGTGGTGTTCCTGTCGGAGTATTAGTTGGAGTAACCGTTGGAGTCGATGTTACTTCTGCAGTCACTGATGGCGTTACTGTATTAGTAGGAGTTACAGGCGGTGTTCCTGTCGGAGTATTAGTTGGAGTAACCGTTGGTGTCGATGTTACTTCAGCGGTACCTGTAGGTGTAACAGTTGTTGTAACTGATGGCGTTGGAGTCACTTCAGCAGTTCCTGTTGGAGTCACAGTGTTAGTAGGTGTATTAGTTGGAGTTTGAGTAGGTGTATTAGTTGGAGTCTCTGTAGGTGTAACTGTCGGAGTAGCTGTTACCTCAGCAGTTCCTGTTGGTGTGTTGGTTGGAGTAACAGTTGGAGTTGATGTAACTTCAGCAGTTCCTGTTGGTGTATTCGTAGGTGTGACTGTTGGTGTAGACGTTACCTCAGCAGTTTGAGTAGGAGTATTTGTCGGAGTAACCGTTGGTGTTGATGTTACTTCAGCGGTACCTGTTGGTGTCACAGTTGTTGTAACCGATGGAGTTGGTGTTACCTCAGCAGTTCCTGTTGGTGTAACAGTTGTTGTAACTGATGGTGTTGGAGTTACTTCAGCAGTTCCTGTTGGAGTGTTGGTTGGAGTAACTTGTGGCGTATCTGTAATAGTAGGTGTTGGAGTTACACTCGCTCCTGGAGTATCAGTCGGAGTCACTGTTTGAGTTAATGTCGGAGTATTTGTTGGTGTTACCGTATTAGTAGGAGTGTTGGTAGGAGTAACAGTAGGTGTAGATGTTACTTCAGCAGTACCTGTTGGTGTATTTGTTGGAGTAACAGTCGGTGTTGCAGTTACCTCAGCAGTCCCTGTTGGGGTATTAGTCGGTGTTACCGTTGGCGTTGATGTAACTTCAGCCGTTCCTGTTGGAGTATTTGTAGGCGTTTCTGTTGGAGTTTCTGTTGGGGTCACAGTTGGTGTCACAGTTGTAGTAACTGATGGAGTTGGTGTTACCTCAGCGGTTCCTGTTGGTGTTACAGTATGAGTAGGTGTAGGAGTGGTGCTGACTCCTGGCGTATCAGTAGGTGTATTAGTTGGTGTTACTGTAGGTGTATTAGTTGGTGTTACTGTATTAGTTGGGGTATTTGTTGGTGTTACTGTATTAGTTGGTGTATTTGTTGGAGTAACCGTTGGAGTCGATGTTACTTCAGCAGTTCCTGTTGGCGTATTAGTTGGGGTAGTTCCTGGTGTCGCCTCCGGAGTACCTGTCGGTGTGTTAGTTGGTGTTAATGTAGGTGTATTAGTTGGAGTAGTTCCTGGTGTGGTTCCAGGAGTACCTGTCGGTGTGTTAGTTGGTGTAACAGTCATAGTCATCGTAACCGTAGGGGTTGACGTAACTTGAGGAGTGTGTGACGGCGTAACAGTTAAAGTAGGAGTGACCGTTGGAGTGGTGGCATTGGTAGGTGTAGGTGTAGGTGTAACATCACTCTCATATACTACAATTTTTTTGGATACCGTTTCATCGTTACAACCTGGCTGTTTGTTAACTACAAAAATAGTATACTGAGTACCCGCAACACTACCAGGTAAATCTAAAACTACACCTGCAGTGATTTGGTCTCTTGTAACATTGGTGACAATAGGCGTAGTCGCCGTGGAACCCGTATGAATATCAAAGGGTCCTACTGCATTTGAACTTAAAGTTAATCTTATTATTACTTGACTCATTAATGTGTACGTTTGTTATATAAATACTGCGAGATTGTAAAATACATTTTTCTATTTACTTTTTTATTTTCATTATGATACCGTCATTGTAAAGTCGATATCGTATGAAGAATTAATTGCAGTAAACGAATGACTACTACTACTATTACTAACATTAATAACCGTAGAGTTATCTAATTGAACAATAGTATCAGTAAAGAAAGCTTGACCAACACATCCTGCACCTACAGGTGATTGTGCAGATGCAAATATCTCAATAGTGTCGCCCAGTGAAACTAATATTCCTGGAGGATTTTCAGTATCGGGAGTATTACCACTATGAGTATAAGTATATATCGTTGTTGAGTTTTTAACTATGGAAATACTTCCTCTAGAACAACTACCAATAATTCCACTTATATTTAAAGTTGAAGTCGCGATAGGTGTTGAAGTAGGAGTTGGTGTTGGGGTGGGTGTTTGATTACAAGGTGGAATATTGTATCCTAAATTATTAATCGCAGTAATAATTAAGTCCGTATAATATTGTGGACTTCCCGGGCCCGTACCCGTGGTCTGTCCTTGTCCTGGTACGACATCATATGTGTTATGTATTTCAGGTTTATCAGATAAACCAAAAGGTATTACATATTGACCTGTACCACCTTCAACCGCTTGTAATAATTGTTTAAATCTTAAATACTGACCTGTTGGTTGAGTTGCTACTTGAAAATACTCCCCCAGAATGTAATTAGGTGGATTATTATCAATCCTATCCCTTAAAGTAGTTATGTCGACATTAAAGGTAGAGGTTCTAGGTGTAGTAATAGTCCAACCTCCGCTATCGCTACCATATGGAGAAGCCTCATCTTGGAATGCTAAATTAATAACCTTAGTAATTGTAGGTGTAGTACCCGAAGTCGCTAAACAAGCATATCCTCTTTCATTTAGATTTAAGTCGTCTTTCATATTTAAAACTCTTACCCTACTATCATATAATGCCGAGTCATTATTGTAGAAAGGTAATAAACAAGGTTTAAGAACATCACTTGCCATAACATTTAATGGTGTTTCAGTACCACTCATAGAACCTGAATCATCAAAGAATATATTAATTTCAGTTTGTTCATCAATTACTACTGCCGATGTTGGTGTTGGAGTAGGAGTATGAGTTACTGTTGGACTCGGTGTTGGTGTCGGTGTTGGTATGTCTATACAAGTAATATCATATACTATTTTTGTACTTAACCTAAAGTAAACATCTTTTAGTTCTTTACAATCAGACACTAAAGTTAATTGGTTAGTATTAAGGTCAAGAGTGAAGCTTTCAATTTCAGGAATCGTAGATAAAATATCATCTATAGATTGTATCCATTGTTCTCCTGTTGGATAATCACTTAAAGTAGTACCAGTATAGAATGGTTCTTCAAAATGGTAAGGCGGAGTAATGGTACCTCCCGATAAATCTATTATAGTATAGAACACTGCACTGTTTAATGTACAATCAGTATGTCCTGATGTTAAATCATTAAACCCTTCACTTAACATAGAACCAAAATCTTTAATTTGACCCGCAGTAGTTATAAAGTCATTTTCACATATTTCGTTTAATTCGTAACATATTACTGTTTGATTGTTACAATTTATTGTTACGGATTGTGACAGGGTACATCCATTACTATCAACAACAGTGGCAGTATATGTTCCTCCACTTAAACCACTAATTGATAGTGTTGATTCTCCGTTGGACCATCCGATAACAAAAGGTGCCACACCATCAAAAATATTTATAGTTGCAGTTCCGTCATCACCATTAATACAATCCGTTTTAGTTATACCGAAATCAACCCCTGTTGTTCCTGATACGTTGAAATTTTGAACTACAGTACAATTACCGTGGTCATTTACATATAATTGGTAAATACTAGATGATAAATTATTAACTGTTAGTGTGGTTGATGGGGAATCGATGTCTTGATAAATTACCGCACTTGTATTTAAATCGGTTATAATATAATCAAAAGGTGGCTCTAATGGTTGAGTTGCCGCACTTAGAGATATATCAATATATCCATTGTTATTACCACATATAGCATCGGTTACAACGGTATTTACATCATATTTAGGTTGATTAGTGACCGTTTCTTGAGTAACATAACTACATAATCCTTGGCTATTTACAATAGAGACTTCATAAGTATCTGAAGGTAAATTATTAAACGTATGAGTCTGATTACTCGTGCTAATACTCTGTGTAGAACCTAAACTATCAGTAATACTATAAGTAAAAATTCCTTGTGGTGCACTTATTTGAATAGTAATAGACCCATCGTTATTACAATCTGAATTAGTAACACTAACAGCAACTATATTAAATCCTGCAGTAGAAGTGACTTGTTGGAAAGATGTTATACTACATCCTCCAGCATCTGTAATTATAGTTGTGTGAGAACCTCCACATAAGCCTGTAAATGTATGGAAGGTATCGTTAGTAGTTACAACTTGACCTGTACTACCTTGGAATGTATATGGGGCAGTTCCTCCTGAGATTGTAAGAACAATTGTCGCGTCACACGAAAAACACGAGGCTTGTGTAGGTACCGATGATACAACACCTAATGGGTCCGCCAATCCCACCACAAAAGATTGTGAAACAAAACAACCATCACTATCCGTAACTGTTACTGACCAATTACCCTGAGTTAATCCCGTAGCGGTAGAACCTGTCTGACCATTAGACCAAAGATACGTAAATGGAGAAGTCCCACCACTAATATTATTAATTGATGCCGAACCAACTCCCGTACTACTACAAGGTGAATCATTATTAATTAAAATATTGTAAGTAAATGCACTACTGTTAACAATAACAGCATTACTTGTCTGTCCCGTAGCACCACCAAAGTCTGTAATGATGGCGTAATAAGTTTCAGGAATTAAAGATGTGAATGTATAACTTGGTGTAGGACTACTTACAGATTGTTGTAACATACCTGAGTTATATAAATCTATCTGATATGGTGATGATAATGAATTAGTAGTAACTGTTAATTGACCCGAATTAAAATCTCCACATGTTGTACCCGAAACATTAGTAATTTCAGCAGTAAAACACCCTTCTACATTTACATTTATAGTAACATCTTGATTAACCCCACCTGAACTGTCTTGAAGTATAAAAACATAACTACCTTCATCAACACCTCCCCAACCAAACGGACCATTACCTGTTTGTTGAGATAAAAGTACTCCTGAAGTTGAAGTTGTTGAGGTATTTGTTATTGTATATGGTTTAGTACCCCCTGAAGGATTTATTAAAATGAAACCACCTTTAGGACTCTCACATGTACCAGTAACTTCGAACGTATATGTTATAGGTCCTTCATCACAACTTTGTATACATTGGTCCGCACTTACTGAAAGTCCTTGATAACTTTGTGAGGTATCAACACATACTTGTAAACCTATTTGAGTTCCTTGTTGTACATTTCCACAGCAATCAGTAAATGTGTAAAAACCATCGGTGGTTGCTGAATAGCATCCTGTGGTTTCACATTGATTACAATCCGTAAATGGCCCTATTTGATTTGTAACGTTAGTAAGTGGTATCGGAGGAGTTACACTAATAAATTCAACATTATAACAATCTCCTGATAAATTATAAACTTCATTTATATTTCTTCCACCTGTTTGTACATAAATGGTATCTAAAGGTGTTTCAATATTATTCAAAAACGAATCTAAAGACCCAGTAACTACTGATTCATTGAAACTAACAACAGTCGGGTCTGATAATATACCAAAATGTTTAAGACCCGCACCATTTTGATAATTTGGTGAAAGATTTTGATATGCGGTTGATGACGTTAGACCTGAATAGACATTGGTGACAGTTAAGGCACTTAAATTTAAATTATACGGTCCAACTGATGTTATATTTTCACCATAATTAATAAGGAAATCAGGAGAACTTATAGTATCACCCTCAGATGATGCGACTGAATGTAACAAAAATGATGGTGTTGGTCCTACATTGGATGTTACTACAGGATAAACTAATCCATTAACTTGTCCGTTATTATCTTGTATATCTTCCCAAACTTTTAAGTATGATTCGTAATCATATTGAAATCTATTAGTATACTCTTTTAATGATTGGTTATTCCAATATGTACCTGTTAGGGTAAAAGGAGTCAAATAAAGATGTTCAGCCTTATTTAAACTACCAGTATATAATCCGACCGCACCATCAGACTCATCAATCACAAATATTACAATATAGTTAGACTCTCCACCTGAAAAAGTTCCAGGTCCTGATGTTGATGAGAAATCTAAATCATTGTGGTCAAATGGAACTCCGTTACTTCTTAAATCCACAACACCATAACTACCTGTGAGTGCGTAACCCCTATTAATTCTTCGGTACGCTGAAGATGGTTGATTTTCATCATTAAACTGTACCGAATTAGGTACACATTCACCCGCAACCTCAGATGAACACCATTGACTGTCATATATAGAGTTAGTTACAGGACTATTAAATTCAGTTATTAATGTGCTATCACTTAAGGTACCTCCCGTTAATGAACCAAGATAAGGATATGATGCCCACCATAACCAATTTTCACCATTATCGGAAGCCTCACCAATAACACCTTCATAAAGATTTCCAAAAGATAAGTCACCATTATTTACTTTAGTATTATACCAAGAACGTATAGATTCAGAAGCATCAAGTGCACTGTTTTCATCTAAAGACGTTCCATCATAAAAAACAAATATTTTTTGTGATTGGCTAGTTACTTCACAGGTATTAAGTTTATCTGCTAAGTTAGAAACTACTCTAGTCGGAGTTGGAGTAGGTGTAGGTGTACTTGTTGGGGTATAAGGTGGAGTGTTAGGTGGCGTACTTGTTGGAGTATTAGTCGGGGTCACTCCTGGTGTCGAATCAGGGGTTGGACTGTTAGTAGGTATAGGGGTCTCTGTTGGTGTACTAGTAGGGGCGGGACTTGAAACAGGAGTAATTGTTGGTGTAATTGTTGGAGTAACTGTAGGTGTTGATGTCGCCTTTGGTGTATTTGCGGGTGTTGCTGATGGCGTATTAGTAGGGGTCTCAGTAGGTCTAGGAGTGTCAGTAGGCGTTACTGTAGGTGTTGGTGTGACCGCAACTGAACATACGGCGTCTGAACAACCATTTCTATCTAATTTTGGTCCTGAAGTAGCGGTACTCGTGTTAAAATTAGGTACATCAGTATATAATGGAGTAGGTGTTATACGTGTATAACATCCATTTGGTACACTACTTACTCCAAAATCTTCTAATAAGTAAACTTCATTTAATTCTGCTGAATTAGGAATATTATCATCATATAAGTTTGCTTGAAACCTTAATATGGTACTACTTGTACAGGCAGAAAAATAATAGTATTCTGTTGAAGGATTAGTGGTTCCTGTACAATCGGCACAGGTATCATATACTCCGTCAATCGGATTAGTAACTGAAGACACTATTGGCGCTTGAACAAAACCTGGCTCACCTCCATAACAATCAGATTTAACTCTTATATATTGTCCGTTACCTTGTCCTCCTCCTTGTGGTGAACCCCAACTTAAAGTACTTGCACTTACAACAATTGGTGAGGTAACTGTCCCGTCACAAGTAGTATCTCCACTAAATTTATAAACATTTAGAAATGAATTATTAGTTTCACAATCACTACAATCTGAATACCAATTTGTTACAATATTATAATATCCTTGTAATGCAGGGTCGCTAGTCAGTCCACTGTAAGGTTGTTGAGCAACATCAGTCCTAAGACACGGTCCACCATATTTAGAAGAGTACGACTCTGTTCTGGCTTTCATGGTTCCTGGATAAATTAATCCTATAGTAGTCGTAAATACATTACCATAACAATCATCTGATGCCGTAACCCATCCTGAGTATAAACCATCAAAATAATTTCTTGCGGCAGTTGCCGAATAAGGTATGATATTAAAGTAATTTTGACCATCTATACTATCAGGTACAGTAGTTGAGGATAACCAATCATATTGTGTTACTCCTGAGTTGGTAATGTGTGTATAATCCGCCTGTTCAGTTAAATAAATTTGGTCGTATCTATTTGTATCAGAACCAATTACTAATAATGTGTTATTATATCCCGTACCACTATAAAATGAATCATTATACCTTGGTGATTTAAATAAACCTGTAGGTCCTTGTACGTTAATATAATTCTTAGCAAAAATAGTGGTCTCAATATTGAATGTCGTTCCAACATAAACATTTAAGGCAGAACTATCTATTGGGCCCCACAATTCTCCCGCAAGCATTTGAGTATCAAATGGTATTGTTGTTGAACCTAAATTAGTTAACTTCCAATATCTTGACCTAAATCCCCATGTAGAATCTGGAAATGAAGACAAGTAATTTACCGTTGTGGTTTGGTCATATCCAGCAGGCGTATCATTACTATCCCATTTCATAACAACAGTATCACCCGTTATAGGTGAACTTAATGTTGCTCTTTGTTCTAATTTAAAATATAAAATTGCCATTAACTACAATTGATTTCTATACTTACTCCAACATTAACAGTTAAAGTTTTATCGGTAAAATTCGGCTCACATCCAGTATTACTCACAGTTAAAATATTGTTACTATCTATATTATAGTTTAAACCGTATTGATATAAATACTGTAAATTACTATTCAATGCATTAATCCATTGTGTAAATGTTGGTATCTGTTGAACACCAAAACCTTCATAAAATTGTTCTTGTACAAGTATTGTTGAATCTAACCTTACATCTACAAACCATTTACTATTTATTGTTGTTAATACACAATCAGTAATAGTATATCCTGATTTAGAAACACAACTATTAAGACTATTATTAAATAATGTAGGTATTGAATTAATATTAACATCACAAGTTAAAGTTTGGTCAATACAATCAGTGTCAAATAATTGTCCATTATATATACAAGGTATACATTCAACAGGGATTATTTCACAACCTCTTTGTCTCCTCCATACGTGTTTTTGTCTTTGTAAAACATTGTTTACCATTTTTTGACCACCCATCCATATTGTCGACGCAGGTATCATCTGTTCCACAAATTTTGTCCAATAATCACCTATACCTAATGTGAAATCAATCATTTTTTGATAAGTGTATTGATTTGAAGGTATGTTAACTGCGGATTCCGACTGTAGATATTTCCAATATATAGATTGTAATGTTGGGTAACTGTTAGTTGCCCCGTCACTTATAACTTGACGGTTTCTCACATTAATAAGTGTATTATAGAATGTTTGAGAAAACTCGAAGAAAGTCTTTTCTTTAGGTAGAGGATTAATAACAGTCCAATCTTTTCCATGTGGTGAAGGGTATGGTGCGGTTAAACCTGAAGATGGAAATGGATAATTATACCTTCTAGACATTCTCCATATATCATAAGTTATACCTTGTGCCATGTTTAAATACAACTCAACATTTTTAGCGTTTAATACTAATTTTTCATCAAAAACTGTATAATAGGCATTATAAGCACCATCTCTATTTCTTCTTAATCCCGTTTCAGTATCATCCCAAGATTTATTGTTATCAATAGTTCTAGTTAAACCAAAACCCAAATTCATATAAGGGAAATTTCTAAATCTATCAAAGTATTTTTGACCATAAGTGAATGTTTGTAATTTAGTTTGAACATCAGGGTTTGCACCTGTAAATGTAGAATTTGTTACATCTAATTCTTCTTGGGCTCTGTGGTCTGGAGTCTCAATGTACCAACCCGCACCTTTTTCAAAGAAGAAGTCATTATTAACTATTGGTCTTTGTGGGTAACCCTTTTCATCCATAGGGTAATCACCTCTAACTTCATTTGTTTGTGTTACATATGTTGATGTAGTAAACCCTGTGTAAGTAACTCCTTGAATATTATAAACTACTGTAGGGTCTAAAGATGGTACGTCATCTACTTTAGTTCCTCCTGAAATTTTTAAGAATTCTCCCTCAAACCTTTTAACATTGATTGGTCCATCCGCAACATAAACTATTTCATTGAATTCTATTAGGTCTTTAGGCGCACCAACCATTCTCATAATTGCCTCAATAGAATGACGAGTTCCTTTTGACTTAAAAAGATAAGCGGAATTAATTATTATATTTCTATAAAACTGATAGTTTAGTTGGTTAGGTGTGGGGTCATTTTGAAATCCAGCATAAATAGATTTATTTTTAGTACCAAATATTGACGTTAGAAAGTCATCATTTGTTATTGGTGATATGTTAGTATCCCAACCTAAGGTCTGTGCTAAATTTTGTAGTAAGGCGGAAGGTATATCATTCTGTGGAGTATAATGTACAGAATTCATAAAAGATAACGCGTCTATGAATTTTTTAGATTCATCAAAACTCCTACCATAGATTTGTAATACTTTTTCGACTTTATTGTCTTGAGTGTCAAAGTCTTTAAACGCCCCTGTAGTTAGAAATCTTACAATTAAATCTGTTTTATATCTATCTAAAACTTCGGCAATTTGACTAACTTGTAAAAGATAATTATCAAAATTTTCACTCACAATATCTAAATTCCATACACCACTTTTTGGCCATGTGACTTTCTTTTTAGATTTAACGAACTGACCTAAGTCATTTTCTTCAACTAAATCAAATGTAGCCGTATATGGTGGATTACTAAATCTATTAAGTAAGAAATCTTCAACCTCGTCAAAGGGCTCTTGAAAGGCAAACTCAGTGTGGAAACTATTAGGTCTTAATATTAAAGTACTTGTAGTTGCACTTGCTCCACTAAATGGATTACCCTGAACACTTAATGTTATCGTTCCCGCAGAAAATGAAGTTGATGGTATAAAGTTTACGAGTTGGTACTCCGTTTCCATGTTATCCACATACAGAGCATATTTGTTAAACATGTTTGTAAGGTCTCTTAATGGACTTGTAGGGTAAGGTCTTAATTCAATGTTTCTAGCAGCATTAACAGAATAATCAATGTCAAAAGGATTGATAAATCTACTAACATCCATAGTTAGTGTTGTTACTTGTTCAATACTATTAAAAGTAATATTACTCGCAGTATTTGCTGTTGAGTAATCGGATAAACGTAATTTATCTACTTGTATAGATGCGGGAAAAAAATTAATAATCTTAGTTATCGATGATGATAATCTTTTTTGTAAAGAACCGTATAACGCATAATTAGTAACTTGACTTATATCATAATTTGGATAAACCCTATAGTTTTTTATCGCTATAGCTTTAGATTCCTCAATACTATTGACATCAAGGTCCGCTAATGATATAGGATTACTAAATACACCAGTCTCAAATGTTCTATTAACTTTTTCAACAATAGAAGTACTAAACTCAAAGTTACCCTGAGTTAAACCACCACCATCAACAACCTGTAACCCAACTAAATTTGGTGAAAAGGATTCATCGGCACTCGGAGGTGCAGGTGGATAAAAGTATTTCTTATTTTTATTGTTTGCCATTATTAATTAGTTATGTTATTGAAATTCTTGCTGAAATCAATATTGTTATCTCTATCTTGACGAACCTCATAAAGTAAATTATTAAATTCATCACGTATTTCGTATAAGTTATATTGTTTATAGATATTAAGACTACTATCGTACATTGTGTATATACCATCTTCCATACTCTTAGTTTGGTTACCATAAAGAGCGATAGCTAACGTATCTATATCATGTTCAGCCAATTCAATATCAACACTAATTGGGTTAAAGAATGTATTGGTCATAACAATGTTTTGGTTTGGTTGACCAATAAATGGAGTAGCGTTCGCCTTATTTGACGGAGCACTCGATGGGGAAACAGTACAGAAAATTAAATCACTACCACTATCAACATATCTATAACGAATGGCTTTTTGAGAGCTGTTAGATAAATTAGTTACCACAGGTTCACAGTAAAATGAAGAAGTGATTACTCTGTAAAAATTAGGTATTTTTGTACCATCACTATTTAAATATTCAATACGGTACCCCACTAAACCTTGATTTATAAATCTATTTCTAAATTGTTGTGGTACTCCGTTTAAATCGATAATGATACCTTTAACGTTGGGTAATGAAGATAAGACACCGCAATCAGTTATTGTAGTTCTTATTTCTACGGGTCTTATATATAATGTATATATACCTATTTTATTGAACTCCTCAGCTGGTAATTTTAAGTTGTATAAACCTCCTAATATTTCCACATCTGCGTTCCCTCCTGTTGTTGAACTATGAAAATATGGGGTTAATACGTCAGCGGCGTTCAGTTTTGTTAAAACAAAATTTGTCGTAACATCTCTTGAAGGAGTGTAATTCAATATTATCTCCACGTCTTCGGGAGACATATCTGCGGGTCTTACTGTACCGTATGTTCCTAATGCCATTTTATTTATTCGTTATTTTTGTTTATTGTAAAGTAACCATAACCATAAGATTCCATGTCACCTAAATTATCAACTTCCCCAAGTCTTTGTAATGATTCGAACCCTGATAGCTTACCTCTTTCAATAAATATTTCAGATTGTATTTCTGGAGAGTCAACTACGTTAATTAATACTTCTTGTTTAGTTATTGCTGACGCAACTAAATCATTATCTGTTAATCCTGAAGAATTGGCGATGTATAATGTTGTACCGTCAGGATAGTCAACATAGTCAACATTATTTATTGTATAAGAAGTGAAACCACTTGTAATTTGATTAACCTTTCCATAAGGTTGTCCTCCTTTTATAACTGTTGTAGTAATATCATATTGAGTATTCCCGTACAATTTTAAGTCAGATAAACGAGAAGAAGTAAACCCACTTAATATAAACGGAACCGTAGTAAAATTATTAGAAGTTTGACTCTGTACTGTATTTGAACTATCACCCGTAAAAATGTAATTGTAATTTATAGGTATACCTGACCAATTACCTCCTTGAGGTGTAAATGTGATATTACCATAAGGGTTATTTATAGTTACCCCTGTTGTAGGTACATATACCTTTTTTTCAATATTAGTTTGTCCCCACGGATTATTTTGTGTTAAAGTAATCGTATAACCTGTGGGTACGTTTGGATACGTGTGTGATAAATATTGTGGTGAATTTGTTGTTAAAGGTTCCGAATTCCCATCACCCCAATTAACTATATAATTAGCTAGTTTTAAAAACCCTTTGTATTGGTCAGATGTGTTAAAAATCCTAATAGTGTATTGATTAGTCGGGTCACCTGAAGTAATAAAATTACTTACAACTTCTTTTTGTAATGCGAACCCATCAAATGGAGTATAAAAACCATAATTATCATAAGTTTGTCTAAATACTAAAGGGATAGTTAATCCCGTTAATAAACTACTACCATCAGTCCCACCACTTAATATTTGTGTCATACCGGTATAGACACCAAAAGTATCACCACTAAAATATTCAGTGATAACATCACCTTTTAATGATTCAGGAGAAATTTTTATGTAATATTTTTCTTCCATTATTGAGGATTAACATATTCAAACCATTTTATGCCGTTATTTAACTGACCGACTCTATTTCCCGCACCATAAGCTTGAAATACTTCATATTCATAATTAGTGTCATCCAACTCAACTTTATAATAAAAGTATTCAGACTTATTAAAATTAAATTTTTGTGATATATCAGATTGGGGTCTATTTGTCATTCTAACAAATTGTCCTATTTTGGCATTAAAAAATTTAGCCGACATATAGAAGGTATTCAAATCGATATATTCACGACTCTTTAACCAATAAATAAAATAACCTTCTTTATCTCCTACATAATCTAAATTAAATATAGGTGTCCTTATATCCACAGGTTTAGGGACGTTAGGCGTACCTATGTCAACTTGTTGTTTTTGACCTTGTTGTGTAGGAATAACAATAGTGAAGTAAATTTGTTGGTTTTCTGAGTCAGTTGTATCATAAAAGTCAATTTTAAAGAAACTTCTTTTAAATGAATTTGCATAATAATACAACTCTTTATCAGTAAAAGTTATTCCACTATAGTTTTGATAAACTGTAGGGTCAACGTAAGTATAACTTGGAACCCATAAATTACTATTGGCGGGAATAGTATTTTCAACACTAATGGTTCGGTTAAAAAATGAAAATTCGTATGTAGTACTGTTTTTGGGAACATTATTTACGTCTAACCACTTATTATGTGAATATCTAGTTGTTTCAAAATCTTCAACAGGATTTATAATCTGTTCGAGCACATCATCCTCATACTGTTTAATTAAATCCTCCCTTCCTAAATTATCAAAATTAATTTCAAGAGGTAAATTAAACTGAGTATCGTTATCGTTTACGGTAAATCTAAATTTATTCACAATCGTCAATTATTGGTTGGAAGATTATGTCATTAAAGACGTTATTATTTTTCATGAGCGGAGTTTGTAGAAATAGTACTTCACCGAACGGATAGTGTTCTCCGTTTAGAAATGGATGATTAACCCCATTACCATCAGTATCAATATATCCATAGGAATAAATATCTCTCCATCTCCACTGTCCCTCAAAATTTGAAAAGAATGAATAATCGGGAACACCTTCCACCGCGTCTCTGTCACCTGTCTCTATATAATCAGAATAAACTCTTAACTTTACGGAGTGATGTGGGTTATATGTATAACCATCAGGTAAATTGACGCTTCCTGATGTTGTTATAACTAACGGATTAAAAGAATATTTATGTGATATTTTTGAAAGTACGGTTTCTTTTTGTTCGAATTTATTCCATGAACAAATATCACCTTTAAGTTCCGTACCTAAAGGTAAGTCTTCATTATAGTAAAATCTTATATTTTGAAAGTTATCTCCCGGCTTATCATAGTAATTATTGGTAATATTATCTTTGTTGTGAAAATTTAATTTAGACCACCAAGTATCAACCGTATCTTTTCTAAAATTAAAGCTCCACCCAACCTCTAATCCTTTATTAGGTACTGTTGGAGATGGGGTATTAAAAAATCCCATATAACCTTTATTAACAATAGTTATAAATAACTCAGTTATAGGTCTATCAAGATTATCCATAAGAGATATTATATCAATATCTTTATCTATAGAAAACCCAAATGAACCTCTACCATCTTTAACTGAAATCCTTGTCAATTTATTTGGCGTCAGTGCTGAATATTCTAATTTCTTTTTTACCGGAAAATTGTTTTGTTCAAAACCCATTCGTGTTAAGTCAACATTTGAAACTTCAGTTAAAGTCTTATGTTTTCTCACATAATACTCGGACATAGTTTCTCCCGAATTTTTAGGATTAATAACTCTTTTTAATGTGCCCATAGCACCGTCACCAATAGTTCCACCCGTGTATCCGTAATTATATACATTTAACACTTTATCTCTATTGCCATATGATTGGTCACCCAAACTATAAACCTCCAATAAGTTCTTCCCGTTTACCGGTGTTGGTAAATATATATAATCACCTTCGTTAATATTATGTTTAAACCCACAATAAAACGTAATCATATTTTTACCATTAACTTTACGATTTTTTATAACATATGGTATCCCATCTGAAACCGTAAAATTTAAACTTGAATTTGTGTCGTCATCAGTATAATTTAAAATTTGATTATAATCATTACTACTCGGATATGTCACATATAAGGACCAATTATAAGTAGATGCACTTTTACTATCATATTCTACATGTCCTGGAATACCTGAAGTTCTAAAGAAATTAAATTCATCGTAGGGCGGATAACCAATCCAAACTGCGTTGGCGGGATTTCCATTCGCATCTATTAATGATTGTTCGGGATTTATATAATACATCTCATCCTCAAAGGGAGCATAATTAGAACATCTACCCGAAACCGTATTATCAAACAAATTAATAATTTTACCCGCAATTCTAAACTTTGTTGAGATTTGTCTTTCGTGGTCAAATCTTTCTTCTAAATTTAATAGAACATTCCTGTCTCCTTCAATTATACTTTTTTTAGTGTTTTCTAATGGTACCTGTATAAATAAATCAGTATCAGGAGCACCCGCATAACGGTCAGACCCTCTAACTATTCTTATATCCTGATTATTTTTTTGATTACCCATTTAAGTCTCTATTAAACATATATTTAGTTATGAACTTATTCATGGCACTTTTACCTCTTTTTAAACCAAAATAAAATTGAAATGGTGAACCTACTCTATAGCCATCATTACCATTATCTATTGGTTGATTGGGACCATAACTATTTATAGGTCTATTAAAGATAAATCCGGTACCTAAACCTGAGCTTGGTTTGGCGTACTCATTAGCCCCATCAAATGTTTCATCTTGGTACTTACCTGACTTACACGTATCTGTTTTCCAAGTATTTTCTTGTGTACCAAACATGTTACCACCTGCAAATTTCCACGTATAAAAAGGAACCACTTGAGAACCCGGATAATCAAACTGATTAGCTAAGAGTGGGTTTAGGCCACCAAGGTTTTCAGAGAACGTTATTTGTCCTGGACCAATAATTCTTCTATCCGCAACTGTAGTACCTACAGTATTATAAGGACTAATTGTGGAACCTGTAAACCATATAGCAAAAATACCACTATCAACTGCAACTTCATCCTGATAGTTACCCGTTAAATAAGGTAAGACTCCGAATTCTGTGTTAATAGAAGTCATTTGTGCATAGTCTCCATCAACTCTAGAATCAAAAAAACTATCAACAAAATTAATACCTGTATTAAAATCTCTAGAAAATAGTTTTTGTATAGACGCGTCTCCGGCCCCTAATAAATTTTCCAAGAAAGACGAATCAATCAATCTTGAAATAATAAATAGATTTAAGACACCTGAAATATCCTGATATGATGTAGACTCAATCTCATCAATTATGTAACCTTGAAACTCAGGTGTTAATAATATCTCCTTTAAAAAGTCCGATTTAGGTCCTAAATCAACAATCGTAGTAGGTTGCCATATATTACCTTCATTTGAGCCGATTACTTGTGCAAATCCAATACCTCCCGCTTCACATTTAGGTTGAGGTGAAAATTCATTAGTAATGTCATTATAAGGAGCTGACCTATAAAAAAATGAATTACTGTCTGTATTAAAATATATTGGACCACACATTTGTTTTTGAGGACTGAATAAACCTCCACTACCTTCAAATGGGTCTCCACAGTACTTATACCTTTTAACTTCGTTATTACTGTCATAAAAAGTTTTCTTTTGAAAAGAAGGCATGTACAATGTACCATTTATCCAATTGTTTTGAAACATATGTGATATCACTCCCCTACAAGCCGCAAACATAAATCTAAATCGGGTTCTCCATTCAAAGAAATATTTAAAGTCCTTAGGAATACTAATAATTAAAGGGTTGTCCACAAAAACATAACATCCTCCTTGTGTTCTGTCATCCTCATCACAAGGGTTGGCAACACCGAATTGCGAACCTGAACCTTCATAACACTCTAAAACTTTTAAACCTGAACATTCGAAACTAGCTAACACATCACCAGTCATAAAACCTGGTTGTGGTTCTTCATCCAAATCGGCCAAACCTCCACTACCATCAGTACTTCCTACTGTTTGGGTAGCAGAAACTGGTGTACTAACACCATTATCACTAATTTCAAAATAAACAAAAGTTTCATTTAAATGTAAACAAAAATCTTGGTATGGCGCTAATGGTCCTTGTTCTCTAACAGATGATGTGGGTAACCTATCAGACCTAAATACCAATTTTTCTTTATCCGCCATTGTAATTTTTGGCGCAATAGCATTCCATAACCAATACGAAGGGGATACAGTATATACTTTATGATTATTGTTATTTGGGTTTAATAACGCTAACGGGTTTATATTGGTCCATTGATACGACGCTCCGTCTATTCTACCTTGACCTGCTAAAGAGGTACTAATAGACATCGTAGGCGGTCCAGGAGGGCTGTTGAATGAATTAACAGTAACACCATTAAAACTACCTATATCACCATATGTCGGAGTAGTTTGTAAGTAATTACCCCACGTATAATCTAAAGAGGAATAATACGCGAACCCTGAGGTATTAAATGAAGAATAATTTATAGTTGTCGCTGCGGAAATAGGTAATGTATTACTAAGAGTGTTTTCAGGTGTAAATAGATATGAACCATGGAATAACGCTCCTCTTGATATAATGGAATTATCTGTATCATTAAAATGGATTGTACCCCCAAAATCAATATCATAATGTGGTGAAGGGGCCTCTTTATCCCCATTAGAACCTTGAGAATTTAATACTCTTTGTATTGGAATATTAGGAAAATAGTCACCTTCAAAGATATAATCAGGACTAAACCCGTAATTCTCACCAAACAATTTATTTAAGTCATACCTTAACCTTTGTCTTCCCGATTGAGGGTCCACTCCTCTAGCAAAGAAATATATTTTTATATTATCAGCTTCATCAAAATAATCAATTGGTTTTTGAATTGGGAAGGCGTTAAACATACCTAGAGATTCACAGGAATATTGACAATCTTTATCTAAAAAGTATTTCCATAATATGGAATTATTATTATTTGTCGAAGCAGATAAAAAAGCTCTGGCATCGCTAACTGTAATTTCACCAATAACTTGGAAATACTCGATACCTGACTTAAAATTATATGATGACCCTTCAATTGGAGAATAGAACTGTAATTGTGATGTTCTCTCATTACCATTTTCATCAACGTAAGGACAATCAACCATTACATATGCCGAGGGATTATTTAACATAGTACCTGTTAGGGAATTAAATCCGTATTGGTTGACTGTCATTCCTGTATTATTTAAATTAGGGTCATCGATTAAATCTCCATCAACAAATGTTAATAATTGACCTACATTTAAGTTAACATTTCCGTCTAACACTGTTACTAACGGCATATCAAAATACCTATTAGTATTTCCGTTACTATTAATGGTACCATTTGGAGTAAATGCTGGTGGAAATAAAGCCCCATTTTGGTCCACCGCATTTGGATTACTTATCACGTCAACCCTCATACGGTTTGGTCTTGTACTGTCAAAATATCTTTCTCTTTGATTCATTAAATTTAACGACTGAGGTAATGATACTGTAAATGTAGTATGAAAATCTGACCCATCTTGTTGTATAGTAAATGGAGATTTAATCCATGTATTTGGCGGTGTAGAATATGGAGAACCTGGTGGTATTTCAGGGTCATACCCTGAAAACATATTCATATTCCACTGTGAGGCAATAGTATCTTCAGCGTTAGAATAACAAGTGTAACACTCAGAATTATTACCAGCAACAATATTTGGATTACAGACAATATCATTATATGCTCCAATACTAACGAAGTCCGCTAAATTGGATTGGTTAGCATTTGCTATTTCCAACTCCATACTTTCAATAGTTTCATCTTCAGCCTCAGGCATATTTACATCCTCACATGAACACGCTTCACAGTCAGGATACGTTATCATAGGTAATGTTAATCTTTTAAACGGATTTTCTTTAGATAGTTTTTTTATAGTATCTTTCTTACAATCACTTTTTTTAACTTTTCTACTTAGAAATGCAACTGCCTTACAAACCAAATACAATATTGGGTTAATTATTGTAACAATGAGATTAACGATAAGCCTCACTATAGGATATATTAAGGCCAAGACGTGCATAATTGGAATAATAACAAAAATTGTAGGGGATATTACTCCGATTAAAATATTAAATAAGAAATATAAAAAGTCGAAATTTCGTTGCCCATCATTTACAGGGAATCGATTATTTTCACTCATACAAGCTCTATCGGTAATTTCTTTTATCCCATAATGTGAAGCCCTATTAGCACCTAATTTCCACCTGTCTATGTGGGCGCCAGTAGTGTATACTTTATTATAACCAAAAAGATAAAAGGTATCCTCACATTTAATTGCGGCATCTTTATCTGCATAATCTGACCAATCTAAAGAAAACGCATAAGAATCATTAAGATTTGTTGCATTACCTGGTCCGTAAACAGGATTTCCTTGCCAATGTTCTTTTATATTTGGGATTAAATAATTGGCTCTCATGATTTGACTCTGTAGACCCGCCTCATTTTGCCATTTTACTTTGAAACGATATTTTGATTGTGTAGGTATGCCAATACTGGGGTCTGGAGAAGTGACTCTTTCACCAAATTCATTAGTTGTTACATAATTCATATTCATTGGTAAATCAATCAACCAAGCACCGTTATCATCAATCACATTACCTCCGTCTTCTAATTGATATTGTTCTAAAACAGGGTCTCCATTTTCATCTTCTTGGATTGTTTGTCTAATAGCAATTATCTCACCAGGACCCGCGACCGTATCACATAGGTTACCTGTGTCTTTTTTAGGTCTACAAGTGGCTTTTATATAATCATCTTCATTAGATGAGAATATGGAACCCATAAATGTGGCGTGAGGCAATATTTCCACTCCTTGGTCACTTAAGTCAAAATCAACTCTTGTTATACCCACATCACAAACATCATCTTGCCCCCAAAATGACGATACATCAATATCCTTAACCTCATTTATAATTTGAGGTAATGAATCTATATCTTCAGAATCTTTAAATAACTGTCCGTTGAATTGTGATGGGACCCCCCTACCCATTCTAACTAAATCAGATGGTCGAAGTGAGAACTCCCCCATATTGGATAAATCAAGGTCCATTACTAACTTCTGATTACCTAGAGGTACTCCAACAATCATAAAATCACCTGACTGATTAGTTCTTACAGAATATTTATAATACTTTTCATATACTTGTAGTACTTCTTTACGTGTTAAGACATCATCTACAGTAGGAAATGTACCTGTCGCATTGTGACCATAATACTCATCCTCATAAGGTAAAAGATTATATCTATAACCATCTTCATTTTTTGTTGTAGGGGTTTTATAAGGGTATAATGTTGATATTATTGGGTCAACCTCATCAACATCGTCTAATGGTACAAAAATAGAAATATGAGCATTTGGTATACCCAATCCCCCATTAGCTATTACACGACCAACTACCACACCGTAATCGGCACAGAACTGTGTATATAAATCTTCTTGTCTTAATTTTAAAGAAAGAATTTCTAAGGAATCAAAATCTTGGTCAATTTTAACATTAATGTTTCTATCAACACCAGGTTCTGTTCTTATTCTAATCGATTTCGGCATAATTAGTTTTTAAGATAAATAGTTATTCATCTTAATTTTAATTTGATTTTGTCAAAAGTATATGGATAGATTTAAGAGAAGTCGACATTTTTAAGTGACTTGGCCCTCACTTTAATATCATTGTCAGGAAATCTAATTTGATAAACTTGATTAGGTTGTGCAAATATAGTGTCATCAACCAATTGAATTTGTTTTGTTTCGTTATTAGAATATCTTTGAGATGTTTGTGAATTTGAGTACCTTCCCCCCACTTTGTTAAACACTTGTAAGTCAGATAATGAAATGACTCCAGGTATATCTTGTACTATCCTTCGTATATCCGAAATGTTTACATTACTACCTAATTGTTGTTTTTGAGGTGAAAAATAATTATCAACTGAGTTTATAATATTAGTTATAATTTGTCCTTGGTTTTGAGTTGAGTCCATTACAACCGATAAATCAAACTCTAAATCTACAACATTAGCGTTAGTAATTGATATATAATCATTAATCATTCGATAATGTGATAAATAATTTGCTATGTTTTGTTTTAAAGTGTTAGACACAGCTTCTGTTAATTTACCCTGAGTATCATAAGACAATATTTCAATCTTAATTTTATTATCTTCTTCAGTAATTGCAGCCTTAGCAGGTGCACCATATCTACTAGGCATAGTCCTAACTAATGAATTATAATCATTAACCGTAACCGCTCTTTTTTGAGCCGCAAAGTTAAATGAAACCATATTTCTAACTTCCTCTGTTGTAGGTAAGTTTCCGCCACCAATAGCGGCCGTAACATTAGTCGTCCTTAAACTTTCAATAACATTTTGATTTATATTAGTTGATGGTCCATTGACATCAAAATATGTTGTACCAAACTGAGTTATTACGTCTACTCCAACATTAGAGGCTTTACCCCCACCTATTCGATACTGTACAAATAACGTTGTATTTGCTTTTACGGTTAAACCTAAACCTATATTATTTTGGTAGTCTTGTATTCTTAAAGGAATACCTGTTCTTGTAAACTCTTGTAGTTGTTCTTCAGGTGTTGTAGTTCCTCCACCAAAATTTATTTTACAATACCCTTCAGGTGTATATTCAGATACAAATCTATTTTCAGTTTCAATATATTTTCCCACTTTCAGTCCAGGTCTATCTGCAGGTTTTGTAGGGTCTTCCACAAAAATCTTAGATTCCGCTAAGGCGTCTACTTCATACCACTTATTAGGTGCATTTATGAATTCATCATATGTCGGAGGAGATTGATAGTTAACACCATCTTTTTGTATAATTGAGGTTATACTAACAACATTTTTTTCGGGTAAGAAAAACTCAAAAAATGGTCTTACGTCATTATTATTTATTACTTTTTTAAATGTTTTTGTTAAACCGTTAACTACAACTTCTCTTTTTGTCATCGTGTAATTAACTAATCTATTGTTAGAATCGAAATTAGGAATTTTTGTACGGTTAGGGTAACCTTCACTATTATACTGAGAACTGAAATCAATGTCGTTAGGATTTTCAAAAACTTGACCGGCACCAATAAATTGTGAACCCGCTCTCATAACACCTAAATACCTTTCATCTTCTTGGTCACCTAATGCGGGTACCGTAATTGAAACATCCACTAACGCAATAGAGGGTCTATTTCCAGGAATCTTCAAACCGTAAGTTCGTGCAATATTATAAATTGATGACTTTTGTTGTGCGTACTGTAAAACCGTTTCCTGAATACTCCTGTCCATATGATAATGTAAATTATCACCAATAGCAGCATTAAGGTCCATAAACACCGAATATATCGACGCATCATTAAAGTTACCTATTAAATCAGGATAATACTGTTGTGTATAATTTATCAGTTCCTGTCTTAAGGATTGAAAGTCTCTGTCTGTGTATGAAATTTTACGGTTAGCCATATACTATTAAATATTAATAATCACGAAATCTTTTGATGAAAAAGTACCATTAACTATAGTATAGTCAATCCTAAGTTTAGCAGTATACTCCACGGCACTATCACTAGCTACCCTGAATACTTGTCCTCCTAATTCATCATAATTTATTTCACCAGGTAATGGTTCTGCTTCAACGTATGGTTCAATATTAATGTCATTTATTTGTAAATTAGGTATAAATTTATCTACCGCTTGTCTTACATCCGCCTTGATTGCATCAAATGTTGGTCCATCCATTGGTTCGAAAATAAACTCATAGATTCGAGTACCAAAGTCAGGTAAATAATACCTACTACCCTTTCTTGTTAGTATTAAATGCAGTAAGTCTGCCCTGATTTCCTCATCAGAAGATTGAGTTAATCTTAGGTAGTCTCCCTGTAAACTATCTCTAAAAGGAAAAAATACTCCGTATGTTTTACCATCTGCCATATTTCATAAATATAAACACAGATTATTTTATCTGTATATAAACTAAAAAAGGTTAGACGAATCTAACCTTTTATAATAGTGTTTTAGTTTTTGTGTAATTATTTAACCCTCACAAGCAATACATTGTAAGTCATTAAGATTTAATTTCTTTCTCGCAAATGCCTGTGCCGAGTTCATTGAATGTTGATAGTACAGTGTTTTCACTCCAAGTTTCCATGAATCAATAAGTAACTTATTAACATCTTTGGTTGGCATCTCAGGTGATACCATTAGGTTTAAAGATTGTGATTGGTCAATATAATCTTGTCTAACCGCAGCTTGATTAATAATGGATGACTGATTAATTTCTGCAAATGTTCTAAAGATATCTTTTTGTTCATCATTTAAGAAATCTAAATGTTGTACTGAACCATCTTGTTTTTTAATACTATCCCAAACTTTTTTAGTATCTTGACCTAATTCTATTAGTAACTCTTTTAGTACAGGATTCTTAATTGTTACTTTTAATTTAGCCACATCTTTAACATAACAATTGGACCAAATAGGTTCAATTGACTGTGACACTTGTCCAAGTATAAAAGCTGATGACGTTGTAGGTGCAACTGCATTTAATGTAACGTTTCTTCTACCGTAACCTTTTAAGTATTCAGGTTCCCCAAAAATATTTGCCAGTTCCTCAGAAGCTTCATAAGATTTATCTTTGATGAATTTAAAAACTTCAACATTAAGTTTTGCAGTCTCTCTAGTGTCAAACGCAAGACCCTTTGATTGTAACAATGAATGCCAACCTAACACACCTAAACCTAATGCTCTTTGTCTTTTAGCGAAGTTGTAAGCCTTTTCCATGTATAAAAATGCCATTTTACCTTCTCTCGTACCATTATCTCTAAGTTGTTCTAATTTGTTACAGTATTCAGTAACAACCGCGTCTAAGAAATAGACCATAGTTTGAACCGCGTCAGTATCTTTCCACTCGTCATAGTATAATACATTCATAGAGGATAAAACACAAACAAAAGACTCATCATCAGAGTTATGTAATGCAATTTCAGAACAAAGATTGGAATTATAAATCTTAGCACCCTTATCTCTATAAACTTCAGGTGAGTTATTATTCATGGTATCAGTAAACATAATATAAGGGTAACCAATCTCACCTCTTCTTTGAATTACTTTCGCCCATATTTTTCTTTTCTCATCATCACCCGCTATCATTTCTTCCATAAAATTATCAGTTACGGTAACTGCGTGTGTTAAATCTTGGATTGGAAATCCTTCAGTACCAATTTCAAGAAACTCCATAATATCTGGATGCTCTACAGGTAGATAAGGTGAAAATCTTCCTCTACGTGTTGAACCTTGAGAAATGTTATCAACCACACTTTGAAATAAATTCATGAAGTGTACCGCTCCTGGTGCGTGTCCGTTGTCTGTAATCTCAGCACCTCTTCCTCTAATATTACCAAAGTAACCAGAGGTACCTCCACCCATTTTACTCATTTCACCAACCTCTGCTTGTGTGTACAAGATTGATTCAATATTATCACTTATGTTAGAACCGAAACAACTTACCGGTAATCCTCTTTTTTTACCAAAATTAGCCCATACAGGCGATGATAATGAATACCATCCTTTACCCATATAGTTGTAGAATTTTTCCGCAAATCCTTCAATACCTAAAAGTTTTTCAGCGTGTTCCGCTATTGTTTTTATTCTATCTAAAGGTTCTTCACCTTCACTTAAATAACCTCTACGAAGAAACGTCACCGACTCCTCATTAATCCAATCAAAAGGTTTTCTATTTTTCATATTATTTTTTTATTATTATTCGTGTATATTTTTTTTAAAATAAATCGTTAGATGTGATTGATTTAGATTTTTTACTATAATTTATACTTCTTTTATTAAAGAAATCAGTATGTTTTGTAGTTAAAATTTCATCATCAAACCACTCTGTAGTTTCTAACAAAGTATCGTTAATTTCAAAGATATTATCAAGTCCGATAGAATTTAATGATACGTTAAATCTGTGTTTAATAAATTCCATAGTTTGACTTTTTGTTAAGAAATCCAAATCTCCCTTCTCAAAAATCCAATCAACTATTTCAGTCTCAGCCTCATAAGCTTCTTTAGTAGCAATAACTAAATCATCTACCAATTGTTCTGTCCACCATTCAGGATTTTCTTTTTTAATTAAATTAACTAATTCAAAACCAAATTCTGCGTGAATATTTTCTTCTTTAGATGTTGCCTCAACTGCATTACTAATACCTTTTAACTTATTCTTATGTTTGTTGAATGACATAATCACTAAGAACTGTGAAAATAAAGACACATTTTCAACGAACATCGAAAATAATACGACCGATTCAAAATATTCTTTATTATCAACCGATTTCGATGTAGATATTGCCTTTTCTAAGTATTTAATTCTTCTTCTTACTTGTGGTACTTCTAATAGGTTTTCAAACTCGTTATTAAGTCCTAATAGTTGAATCAAATGAGAATACGCATCAGCGTGTCTAACTTCAGATTCCGCAAAAGTTGCTCCAACATTTCCAATTTCAGGTTTTGGCATCCTTTTGTAAATGTCACCCCAAAATGACTTAACCGCCACTTCTATTTGGGAAATCGCTAACATAGCTCTCTCCACTGCAGACTTTTCTTTTTCATTCAGGTGTACCTTGTAATCTTGTATGTCAGATGTAAAATTAAATTCTGTATGTACCCAGTATGAATGTCTGATAGCATCCACATATTCATTCAAATTAGGATACTCATAAGGTTTAAGATTAACTCTCTTTGAGAATATGTTAGGTTGGTTTTTTGAACGGTAGATAATGTACTCCTTAGCAACATCATTTAATCCGTTATCCATTAGTTTGTTTTCAACCATATCATGAATCTCATCCACATTTGGCACTCTATCTTTATTACCTCTAAAAAGTGCCTTAGTTGTTAATCTGGCTATTTTTTCAGCCATCTCATTATCCACTTTAGAGATACTTTTCATCGCGTTTAATATTGCGGTTTCAATCTTATCCGACTTGAAAACGACTTTATCTCCGCTTCTTTTAATTACATAACGTATGTCTTTACTTACAGTATTAATTAGATTATCCATCCTTGCTAATTTTTAAAATGTTTTATTGTTTACTTTCCCTTTGTTTTCTTTTTTCAAGTAGTTCTTGAATACGTACTTTGTTCTTCTCTTCTTTTTGTTCTTCTAAACCTAAGAATGTGACACTTGAGTCCGTATCAATCTCTAACATTTCGTTATCGAATTTACAATTTTCAAATACAATACCGTCTTTACCAATTCTTGACTTAGTAATCGCTATTGTTGCTAAATTCATTTCTTTCTGTTGTAGGGATTTTGCAACAGAAATAATAACGTGACCTACCTGAGCTTTCTTTATTGAACCTCCCATTTGGTCTGTTGTTACAACTTCAGAAGATATAGAGGACCTATTACCTTGAGTGGCGGTCCATCCTGCAATATCTAACTCATGACACATGGATTCAAATCCTCTCATTACTGAACCTTCACTTTTCCATTCGTCCCCTAAATTTTTATCGGGAACAATACAATCAATATAATCTACAACTACCATGTCTATTTTAGTACCCTCAGCCATCATTTTACGAATCTGATTTTTAATTTGATTCATAGTTAATGTGTCAGAAGGTAACTTCTTTAAAATAAGTCTGTTAGGTGCGTTTTCTTTAATTTGTTTGACTTTTTGTAAAACTTCTTCCTTATGTAGAGATAAATTATCAGGTGCAATTTTAGTCCACATAGTAAAGTGTTTTCTTTGTATAATCTTAGGATTATCTTCGAAAAATATCTGTAAAACATTATAACCTAAGTTAAACGCATTATTAGTTATTTTACTAAGTACAGTTGTTTTACCAACACCTGTAGGTGCAAGTATAACACCGATTTCTCCTTTAGCTAATCCACCTTTTAGTAGATTATCAATACCAGGTATACCAATCGGTATTGGATGTCTAAAATCATCATCCAAAACTTCATCTAAATTAAAGAATACATCTGCAGTTCCTGTGTCAACCTCACCAACCTGTAAAGCTTCTCTAACCATCTCTTCAAGATAGTCATACGATTCAAAATCACCTTTATCGATAATTTTTTGAGCTTTAGTCATTACTTTCTGTAATTCTTGTTGCTTACAGAACTTTAATGACTTTTCTTGGACATATTGATGTCCATCGATTGGTGTCTCACTAACTTGATTAATCATATCTAAGACCATTTTTTGAGCCATAGGTGATGATACCTCAGATTTAGTAATTTGTTCAAGAGTGGAGAACGAAGGAGCGTGTTCGTATTTGTGATAATACTCCTTTGTCATCTGCATGATTAACTTAAAATATTGATTGTCAAAATATTTTGGTTCAAGTACGTCTACAATAGAAGCCGCAAAATCCTTATATAGAATAACGTTATTAAGTAGCTGTAATTGAAATGTGTTACCGAGGTATCCAAAATTTTTTTCTTTTGACATATTTTATTGAGTTTTAATCTTCTTTGTAGAATATAAATATGGTTAAACTAGTTGATAATCCATGTACTTGTGAGTTAATTTTTCTCTAGAGAAAATGTCAGTCAAATCACGAAGTAACTTTTTTAGGTGTGGGCGTACATCCACAGTGTATCTTGTCTTAGGTGGGTACATTTTAGCGTCCCAAATTCTATGACAAATTGTCTCATCTCCAATCTTAATAAAGATGTTAAAATACTCAGGTCCTTCGGTATTTGAAGTCTCTAAAATGTCTGGATTAGACATAATTTGTTGTGCGTTTTCAGTCATATAGTCAGAAGCTTTAACTTTTAAATCCTCTTGGATTTTTTCAGCAACATCTCTAATTAGACTGTAGAGTTCAACACTTTTTCTCGCCTTGGGATTATACCCCTTAACATTGAAGTATCTCTGTACTACGAAGTTGTCGTTTAGCGTCATCAAGAACTCCAATTTTGTTGTTTCTATTTTTTCTTTCATAATAAACGTTTTTTTGTTTTAAATCTTCTTTTTTCTTTTCTTGTTAATTTCATAAAAGGGGTTAAAAATTCAACCCATGCGTTGTCGTGTTTAGGTAAATATTTAAAAATTCCATCACTCATCATCATTCTCATAAGATTCTTATATCCTCTACCATCAGGGTCTAAATTTTCCGTATGATATTGTTCAATAATTTCTTTTGATTCATCAGTTAATAATGGTTGGGACAAATCTACGAGTTTTTTATTAATTACAAAAAATTCTTCACCATAAATTCCTTTTTTTGTTTTACCTGAAAGTAGGTTTTGTAATGCTCGATTGTCTTTATCATTTTTGTGTAGTTCCTCTGCACGTTTTAAAATATCGTCAATAGTAACCACACTATCAACTATTTCGGGAAATAACTTAACAAATGTTTTTTCTCCCATATATCTAATACCATCAATATTATCTGACTTATCTCCTGAAATAATTTTAAACGTAGATATGTTTTGATGAGGTATTGAGATGTCTTTTAAAGGTACCATATCTCCATTTTTAAGGGTTCTTTTCTTCATGGGTTGGTACACTTCCACTTTATCTGAGATAAGTTGTGTAAGGTCTTTATCTGAGGAAAAAATAGTTTTATATTCATCTTCAGATACGTGACAGTAATGCGCAATTAAATCATCACTCTCAGTATTCTTTACTGATACCTGTCGTATAAACATTTCCTCCAAATAAGCTTTAACCCTTTGAACTTGCCATTCAAAGGATTCTTTTTTAGCATCATTTAAGGTTTGTTTTCTGTTTTGTTTGTAGTCGGGAGATATGAGTCTCCTTTGGGAGGAGTTGTTTTCTCCATCCCAAAAGACAATTACTTTGTCATAATTGTACTCATTTAAGAATCTTTTGATTGTATTAACGAAATGATATATACCTCCAATATGTTTTCCTTCGTGGTAGAAATCTCTAACCCCGTGAAAACCTATTTTAAATAAATTATTTCCGTCAACTAATAATGTTTTAACCACTTTATCTGTGTTAAATTGTTACACTTCTTTTTCTTCTTCTAACCTGAAGTCACCTTCAGTTCCTATTACTTCTTTCCAATATGTAGATTGTTCTCCTTTGTACTTCTCGATTGATTTCTTTTCTTCGGTACTATCTTTTCCCGCTAAAAAACCATGAGGAGTAACAATAATTCTTCCATCCGCATAACCTAATCCATTTATATGATTTTTCATCACAGAAATTTTAGTTCGTGATGCGAATTTAACTTTTCTCTTATCTTTAACTGCGGATATATTGGTAGTACCCGCATTTTTCTGATTACCAAATAAAAATACTAATGATGAGTTTAACCATATCGATTCCCCTCCTTTAGCTTTAATTTTTGGTTGACCAAATGGGTTATCTGGTAATTCTACCCACGGTTGATTTACAATTACTAACGTATTCTCATATTTAGAATCCGCCTTTCTCGAACCCGATATTCTTTGGTTAATTCCCATACCGATTTTGTCTGCCAAAGTAGAGGCGTTATGTTGTTTTCCTCCTTTACCATCAAATGTCATTTTACACGGCACTGAACCTACAGAATCCCATAAAAATAACAAATCGTATTCTAACTCACCTTTTGATTGTGCATCTAATAACTCATTAATATAATCTGTGATTTGTTCAATGTAGTTAAAATTATTATTAAAAATAAAAAATCCATCCCAATCTAACTCTCCTGTTTCTTCATCAACTACTTCTTCACACTCAAAACCCATGAGTTGTGCGTGCTCAAAAGACCATTTTTGTTCTGTAATAATAAACACAGGAAGTATACCCTTTTTCTGAGCGTCTACCGCAGCCTTTACTAACGCTGTAGTTTTACCTGTATCTGAGTGACCTAGAAACATGTTTAAGTGTCCTATCGCGGGACCCGGAACTCCAACCGCATCTAAAAAGTTTTCACCCAAATCTAAAAATCTTTGTGGTTTATACTTTGCAGACGTAGAGAACTTTTTCTTTATACTACTAAAATCTTTTTTCTTTATTGCCATATTTTTTCTAAGATAATGATGGTAACGACACGAATGTCGTTACCATCGATTGGTTATTCTATTAAAATGGTAAGTCAGTGTCAACTCCCATACTTGATTGTGGGTCTTTTGTTTCCTCAACTTTTTCAGTTGCACCTCCTCCAAGTGTCACCTCAGAATCTTCACCGTATACATACTTTTTAAGTTCTGTATCCCATACAGGTGTCTCTCCTCTTGCGATAGCTTCTAAGTACTCTACAGGTTTTTGTGCGTATACATCTTGCCAAGTTAACTCATCTTCCATCCACTCTTTCATTTGAGTAGTGTCTTCATGAATAACACATGGGTCATCATACATAACTGTCTGAACTACAGTATACTCAATACCTTTAGGTGTTTTTGCCTTTGAAAGTTCAATAATTAAATCTCTACCTTCATTAGCATCAGTAATGTCTCCCTTTGCCTTCCAAATTGGAATGATTTTATCTAAGATACCTTCTTGTTTGTAATTATCTTTAAATCTCCAAAATTTAGGTCCGTGGTCTTCATTGTCTCTATCTACAAGTTTAACAATGTAGAATTTACGTGGTCTATATTGTCTCGCCAATTCTTTATCAGAATCTTTACCTGTTGACATTAATTCCTCATAAACCTCAGTAAGTGGTGAACGTTCTCCATCATTTTTACCTGGGTCATACAGTTTAGTCCACTTACCATCAATCTGAACTTCATGGTACCATACCTCTTTAAAAGGTGAAGAACCGTCTGCAGTTGGTAGAATTCTGACTTTTTTCTGACCTGATTTAGTCCCTTTAGGGAGATACGTTGTGAAATAACGTTTTAGTCTGTCTTCTTGTGAAATCGATTGATTTCCGTTGTTTGATTTTGCAGTGTTTTTCTCGTACTGAGCCAAAACTGCGTCTAATGCATTTGCCATAGTTTTTTCTTTTTACTCGTTAAAAATTTATCTTATACTCAAGTTATAATATAACAAAGAAAGTCACTAAGTCAAATAATATAAAATAAAAAAAGACCATAATTAAATGGTCTCTTTTATAGTACTATATATAATTGATTGGGGTTAGTATTCGTCCTCAAATGGTTTGTCAAATGAATTTTTAATATCGTTTTCTGAATAATTTTCAACTTCATCAGGTGTAAGAATATACTCATTTTTACCCGTTTTTTCCATCTCCACTTCTTTGTCTACAAAAAAATCAGTTAACTTTTGATTATACGGATAACTGTCTAAACTTCTAAGTTGTAATTTTTCTTCAGGAGATTTTTGACGGTACTTTTCAACTTTGGTCTCAAGGTCATTAATTTTATTTAGTATTTTGTCCATATCTGATAATTTGCTAGTTAAGTCCTCTAACCTATCCATCATACTATCCATATACTCTTCTTGCTTTTCTGACATGTCTTTTTGTGTTGTAACTAAATCAGTAATATCTAATTCTTCAGTACCTGACTCTTCAACATCTACACTGTCAATTGACTCATCACCAGGTTCATCTACAACTTCAACATCTGGGTCAGATTCTACATCTACCGCCTGAACTTCTTCATCTTCCATATCTACACCGTCTAACTCTAACTCGTCAGCCTCTTCTCCAGGTGTAGGTGGTAAGGGTGCGTCTTGTTCCGAAATGTACCTATTAATACTATTGTACTTGGTGATTTCTTCTAATATTTTTTTATCTACAGACATTTTATTATTTTTTAACCATTCAAAAGTGTTTTGACACCGTGAGGTGTTTCAACTTTTAATGTTCTATTTAGTTTCATAGAATTATCAACTCTTTCTATAAGGCCGTCTCTCATTCTTACGGTATAACAATCACCTGTGTCTAAATCACAAACTTCTTTGTAACCATTACCCGCATCTTTTTCAGTAATTCTTGTGTCTTTTGACAAATACTGGTCTAATAGTGTTTTCGTATCCATAATGTTTTTATATATAAATATAACTAAATTAGTGTTTTTCTTAATTTATTGAGTATTAACCCCAAGACTCATTTGAAGTTTTAAATGTTTTTATTGAATCATTGAACAATTTTTTCGATACTGAATCATTTTTTATATCTAAATCGACCGCAGCAATTATTGAGTCATCAACATTACTTCCTGCATTTAATTCTTTATCTAAAGTAGTAAATCTAAACGTATAGTACCATAGATACGCAAAACTTTTTGCCAAATCACCATTAATCTGATTATTTACTAAAAATGCGTCAATTATTGGTCCAAATTGGTCACAAACTTTAGCCATAAATTCTATAGAATCTCCAGCATCTTCAAAAGAAAGGTATGGTACCACATACTCACCATCCTGTACACACGTTTGTTTATCAAAATTTACTGTCCATCTTTCATTACTTTTCATATTTTTTAAATTAAAGTAATTACTATTTAATGATTTTAAATTTTTACCAACACCAGTTTCAACATATCCAACACCATATATAAACTTTTTAACATTTTCACTCAAACTAATTTGTTGTACCCCATTTTTAAATTGGGTTTGATTTATTTGTGTTTGTTTAATATCGTCATATGGTTTATCTAAATTTTGTACCGCCACACATTTAGTTGATTGTCCCTGTCTTTTAGCGTTCGTTTTAGATGAACTGTTTTTTATATAGTTACTTCTAGTTAATGTATTACCTGTAGAATTACCTAATGAGGGTACTCTTCTTATTTCAGATAAGTAATTTTGAACAATATCTCTATTAACACTAGCGATTAATCCGTCTGGCATTTGTAAAGAATATTTACTTGTTCTCACCCCTTCAAATGATGTTTGAAACTCTCTCGTGGTTATGTCGTGAGTTACACTTGTAATTAAGTATGGACCATAAAACATTGGGACATATCTTAAATTAAAGTACATTGTTGGTTGTATCATTGCATTCCCCATTGAGGTTACACTACAGTTGTAACTGGCACTCTTATAGAAGTTATATAGATTAGCAGTTTCTTGAGAGACTTTTTGACCGTCCGCCATGGAACCCATGTCTGCAAGTATTTGGAATGTCGGTGCAATGTTTTTTCTTTGTGACATATCAATCGATATCGATTTAAAAATTTGTTGATTTTGTACTCCAAAATCTACGTTAAATGCTACCACTTTATTTCTATTTGAAAAATTACTTACACCGTCTAAAGACGAACGTAAAGGAGATAGTGAAGGTTTAGTAATATCAAAGGAATCATCACCATAAAGATAGTTATCGTTTTCAGGTGAAGTATTAATAGTTTTTGAAACTTCACCAACATATATCGCTAAAAATTTAGGTTCGGAACCATGAGTATCCACTTCTAAAAATGTACCAAATGTATTATTACCAATGTCATCAAATGAAGGGTCAGGCATACCTTCCTTAACTCTTAAATTCCTACCATAAAAATTAGAATAGGAAGGAGTAGGCATAAATATAAAATTATTTTTTTCTAATATGGTTCCTAATAGTGATAGTACACTTGCTGACGCATTAGCGGTTTTTAACGCGCTTCTTAAGTCTTCAATATTAATAACTACTTTATCGCCAATAGGTCTATTCGCTTTATCCATGAATAAAAATTGTTCAAATAATGTTTTATTTTTAACGTCTTGACCTGATATCCATCTATCATTAAACGTTTTAAAAGTTGACCATAATTCATTTTTATTCGTATCCCCGTCTAATTTAGAAATTCTTGTTTGAGTGGCATTAACTTTAACTGAAGGTAAAGTTTTATTAAGTTTTCTAAAAATTTGATTTAACATATCATTTTGAAATGTTATTTGTTCTGATAAAAAACTTTCAAACGTTTGTTGGAAATCACTTTTAGTTAAGTTATTATTATTATATTTTTGAGTTGCAAAGACTTTTATTATCTGAGATAAACTCTTAACATTTTCCTCATTAAATCTTATGTCCATAGTTGGGAAAAAATCAGTTATATAAGAACCGTTGTCAGAATATACCATACCATCTTCAACATATTCTCCAACATATTCATAAAGTGCGTCCCACGCTTCAGGATTATTTGACTGACTTGATAAAAGGTTTACTGAACCTGTTGATGTGGGAACTGTTTCATTAACATAAGTGTCAAAATTTATCGGGTCTATAGGTACAATAGTTTCATTAGTTGAAAAAGAGTCGAATACTCGTCTGTTAAACCTACCTGGATTACCTATCTTTAATATTATATCTCTTTCGGATATTTGTGTTCTATTTAAATTAACAAAATTGTCTAATTGTGAATCAGATATGGTCTTTACATCTTTTTCAGGATTATCTGTTAATGTAGGTTTATTAACTATTAATAACGACTTCATAGCTCTTTCAATATTATAGTCATATTCCACATTAAATGACCCTAAATATTCATTATCATTTACCTTTGAAGGATTGAAAACTAAAGACTGATAATCTTTTTCTTTTTTACAAAAGTTTAAAAAGTGTTTTTCAAACTCATCTAACATTTCTTTTGAGAAAATCGCAAATATTTCTTCTATTGATTTATATTCCTCTTCGCTATCTTTATTTAATAAATTAAATGCATTTTGTTGGTTCTCTTCACTATCAATGTATTTAATATATTCGTTTGTTTTAGGCTTTTTAACCCATTGGTTATTAAAATATCCAAAATTAGACGCCCCCCATAAGGGTCTTACATTACCATTTTGTATAGATTTATTATTAATATCTATGTTTTGTGTTAGATGTCCTTGTGAATTAAGACACTCCCTTTGTGCTTGTGTAAATTTCAAATAACCTGAAGACGGTATAATTAATAATCTACCTGTTGAGTCTTCTTCATCAAAACTCGTATTACCCTCAAGGTCAAAATACTGAAAGTAACTACTATAAGTTAAAGTATTAAGGACATTATCTTGGTCATATCCTACAGGTAAGAAATTTGTCTGTGATTGACCTAATTTAAAATTACCATTATTAAAAAGGTCATTTATTTCACCCCCATCATAATTAATTAGTGGTGATTTACCTGTAAAAAACTTATAAGTGTCATTTACAACTTTAGGGTAAAAACCGTTTTTAGTAAATTGATAATTAAAATTAACAGGGGTTCCAGGTAACGTTGGATTTGCAACGTTAGGTATAATTCCCGGTACTATATCAGTCTTTTGAGGAACGTAAGACATAGTTCCTCCTGTATAGTTTTGTACATTATAAACTTTATTTATATTATTAGTTATCGGGTCATAAGCATTTACATAGTTAAAGTCTTCCCATATACCATTTAAAATATCACCATTACCCTTCTTATCTTCTTTATATCGATGCCATACTGAACCATATTTCAGTAACCAAAGGTAAGGTATCTTATGTATCGCAGCAAATTTACTAAGTCCTGCATAAAAATAATCTCCCCATTTAGTAGTTTTAACTCCACTATCAGATTCATTACGTGTTAGGTATTTTTCACTAAGTGTTGGTAACGGAAGTGAATTTAGATATAAATAACCTAAACCAACATATGGATTTTCCTGAGAAAATGTCTCTCCCGAAACACCTTTTAAAAGTGCATTAATAAAATAAGGGGTATTCAAAAGGGAAGTAGTTTGTAGTGACGTTAAATTATTTGTCGCACCATTATAATTTGTTCCATAATCTAATGGACTTTCTGTTAAATAAAAATCTTTATTTTCTCTATTATTGTAATAAGTCTTAACTTGGTCATTAGTATTATATTGAGTACTATCACTTGAGTTACTAGTATTTTGATTAGGTGCCGCAGGTTTATTTTTTTCATATTGGAAATAAGTTAAATACCTATTTAAATATCTTTCATCTTTATCTGTTTCATCATCAAATGTTGCAAAACTCTTTTTTAGTACATTAAAGTTCATAACATCTGTAGTACTATTGGCGCTATCTACACTTCCAATACTTACACCGTCCGCAACATTTTTTTGTAACCAATTTAGATTATTAAATGGAAAAACATCCATTAATGTTGTGGCATTTGATGAGGTACCACTTATATAGTCTTCTAATTGTTTAATGGATTCAACTGATGATATTAAATCAGTTGAACTTGTAGACATACTTTCAATACTATAAATTCCGAAGTCCACATCAACATATCCCTTAATATAATTTTGTGTGTATATATCTCTTGATTTTCTCGCCCAAAAACTTCCTTGTCCTCCATTAGAAATAGATGATAGGTAAGAGTTAAAGATAGACGAATTAAATGCAAAATCTTTAAATGTTTTTGTTAATTGAGGACTATCATTTAAACCTTCTTTTATGTTTATGGATTCAAAATCAGCTAAGACCGTATATAGACTTTTTCTAAAATTATTGTTCCTAATTACTTTACTGTAATTTGAACTTAGATATGTACGTTCAAATATTTCATAAAAAAATGATACTGCTTCTTCATTAACATATGGATGATTTTCAAATGGAAATTCTACGGCATTGACCCCAATATATTTTGATACTTGTTTTTGGTTTCCATAGTTTATATTAACTTTCGGTTTATCCCTTTCTAATGACGCGGTTATATATTCTTCCGTAAATTGAATTTCAGGCCATATAGAGTAGTCATATCCCTGTATTGTCGAGATTACACTCGGTTGTCCTGGATATTTTAAAGTATATTTAGTATTATTATCTTCATCAATTTCTTCTTCAAAATATTGTGGCCAAGGATAAACTATCTTAGTATTTTGTAATGTATTACCTGAACCTCCCACTGTAACTTGGTCTAACATGTTTTTACCGTCAACACCAAAAGATTTTTCAGGAGGAATAATAGCACTTAACCTTTTTGGGTTGGTTCTTACACTCCAAGCCGCGGTGTGAGTTTCATCCATTAATCTATAAAATGCTTCTGCGTTTGCACAAATTACCGCCATAACATTGTTTATGGTTGGATTAAATCCTAATCCAATATCAGAATTAATTATCTTTTTAGCTAACGCTTCCGATAATTGTTTTTCAATGGTTTCTTTCTTTTCTTTAAAGGTATTTTCAATCTTAGCCAATTTAGCTAAAAAAGTTCCCGTTGCGAAGTTTTTATCTTTTATAACATTACCAAATTTTATTAAAACTGAACCGTCTTCATTTTCAGTTATTTCACCGTCCGGCCCAATATAATATGACTTAGAGGCAAGTTTAAAATCCGCTTTAAGTTTGGTTTCAAATGCCTCCAATTCACTCTGTGTTGGTTCACTTCCTTTTCTTAAAATGTATGTGGTTTTGTAATCAATAGTTTCAGGGTCATCAATTAGAACCGTCAAATCACTTGCCTTTATGTTAACTGATATTTCAGCAGGATAATCTTTACCTTCTATCTCATATTTGCCGGGTTTATAAAATGTAGGATTATTCTTTAGACTTTGGTTCCCCTCATCTATTATACCTTTTAATTTAGATAAAGCGGTTTTTCTTCCTTGTTCTTTTATTTCTTTCTTAAACCCATATATTACCGATGATTTTGTATCATTTAAAGCATATATAGAGGATGGGTCAATGTAAGTATCAAACCAATTCTCATTTAAAGTAGGATAAACTTTTTTTCGATATGTTGTAATATTCTTTTCGTATTCCACAATATTATTGAGAACTGACATATCTTCTTTAGAGTATGCCTCCATTACATATCGATTAAAATACTCTAACCTCATTCTCATTTGATTCATCGTGATTTCAGGAAAGTCATCATCAATTAGTCCTTTGGACTTATATAAAGAGTAAACCTCTTTTATCTTCTGCATTCCTTTGGTGGTCTCAATCTTATTTACCCCAACCGTACCATCTGATGTTCCAGGGGAATTATTATCTAATTCATACGTTTTAGGATACATATGAGGAGTTGTGTAAATATAGTCTAATAATGTGTCTTGTAAGAAGGCGTGTGATTTAGCAACATAAGAAGTAGTAATCTTATAACTTCCATCTGACGGGTCAAATCTCGCATTGAAGTCTTTTAAAATTAACTCTAATTTTATTGCTTTACCATAATGTCCTTTTATAGTTAAAATAAAAATTGGATATGGTAGATGCATGAAAATGGAGTATGGAGATTGGTCTCCTCTTTCAAATAATACTCTTCCCTGTACATCTGTCATTTCAATTGTGACGGTAGGGACAAACGCAGGATTCATTTTTACATTAATACGGGTAATGCCTAACAATTGAGTATCTACTCCTCTACCCGAACTAAATATATCGTTTGTCGAATCCTCGGCATTTTTACCCGGTAAGAACTGGTCTGTCCATGAGGTATCAAAATATTTTGGGTCATTTGACTCGTCACCTCCTAAATTAACATTTGGCTCTTTTTGAGTTTGAGCCCTACCTTCTAAAAAATTAACTTTAAGTTGTGCGACCCCTACATTTTTTACACTATCATCGTAATTAGAACCTATCGCAAGTTTTGTTCTAGGAATAACTCTCGCCTCTAAATTAGCGTAGGTGATTAAATTTTCTTGTTTAACATTACGCTCTTGTACTGTTCCATCAGAATTTACCACTTTATTAGGGTCTACAACTATTACATTATCATAATCAGTTTCAACATAGACCTTTTCATTACCGAAAAATTTGTTATCTGCCATAATAGAAGAAATGATTTTCTACCGCCGCTTTATAATCCTGTAAAGAATTCGTCAAAGGGAACGGGATAAAAAGTAATGCGTTATCAGGGATATTTGACTCTAATCCTCCGTATTGAGGATTTGCAGCTAGTATTAACCAACCAAAATATGGTGATTCATAAAATTCATAACTTATCTTGTCTAACCTACTACGACCCGTCCTAAAGATATATCTTTTATCTGACGGTTTGGAAGGTATATTAACAAACGGCACAACTGTTTGTTGTCCGTTAACCAAAAAATCTGTATATCTATTCCAATATCTCATAACTACTTAAATGTACTTTTACCATTAAATTCTTGTTTAGGTCCCTGATTTAATTCAGAGTATAGTTGATTAAAGTACCCATCTTTAGTACTATTAATATAGTCCTTAGGTACATTAATATAAAGGAATATTCTTTCCTTTTCTTTGGCAAATGGTGAGTAGTCCTTAAACTTTCTTACTGATGAACGTTTACTGAACCTATCTAACTCTCTTTCCGTCTTTCTAGAAACCTTTTCATAATCACTGTTTAGTCCGTCTATAATGTTATTAACATACCTATCCCATTTGTTTATAGACCCTATCCTACCATTTAAAAGTTTAGTTATAACATTTTGTTTATCGTTTAAGATTTGTTGATACATAGCGTTCATAACTCTGGCACTTTCAATACCTTCATTGATTTCTAATGAAAATAAATAAGAGTTATCCCACTCTTTTTCGACTAATTTATTATTATCTACAAATATTTGGTTATTAAAATTTAATATATCAGTACCTAATGTTTGCATATCATTAGCCATTTCCTCATATGTGTTATTAGCATTTTTTGATGTTTTATCAACATTAGTGGTCGCACTAATTGATACTTGAACATTTCTTGGTTTAGTTGAGAACCCATCGGTATTTGTTAATATGAAGTTAACCTTATCAATAGTTTTGATTAAGCTAAGTTGGTTATTAACAACTTTAGGCATTACACTCATATAATCGGAAATATAATTAGGTTTTATTTCATTAATTAAATTTTTAAGATTAAATTTATATAAATCTATATCTGTCTGTTGGAAATTTTTATTATTTATTTTTTTTAATAGTGGGGACGTTTCGGTGTCTATATCTGAAATGACCTCATCAAATAAACTATTTATTTTATTTTGTAATTTATCTTCTTGAGGTTTACCAAATAATTTTGTTTCGGTGGTAGTACCCGTAAACCCGTCAGTATAATAACCTATTATTTTACCATCAGTATAATCTCTTTGGTCAGTAAAATATGATAACCCATCTAATGAGTACTTAGTAGCCACTTCAGTTAACGAATCTACTATAGAATCTGCATATGCTTGAGTATTAACTATTGCCTCGGCCATAATATCTTTATAGGACATTTGACCGCTATTGGTTGAGATATCTGTCCCCGGATATGTAACCGCTTCTTCAGTTTGACTAGTACCAATAGTTTGTCCGTTATTTGGTAGGTCTTCTTCTGTTGTTGCTCTATTATTTGAGTCAAAGGGGATTGTACTATTTATTTGTTCCCATATTTCTCTATTCAACTCATCTCTTTCTTCAGTAACAACTGACCTATCATCATAAACCTCTGTATTTGCATAGTAATTAAATGATAATGCATTTTGTAATCTATTTACAGGTTCTTTTAATCCTTGTCCACCAATAAAATAAAATGACATTGTTATATCTGCCAGCATTGGTTGTACCCCAATACCCTCAGGATTTAAATCAAGTGTTAATGGTTCATAATTAATTGATAATTGATTAATAGCAATTTTGGTATGGTAAAAGTCACCAATTCTTAAAACACATATTGGAGGTGCACCGTATGAAGTGTTTTTAGCGTTAAACTCAGTAGGTCTACCATCGTCACCAATTACAGGAATAGTGTCACCAGGTCTAATACATTGTTGTAAGAAGGTTAGTCTAGAATTTAAACCTTCAGGAGTTGTTGAATGGAATGCTGGTTGGAAGTATTTTATTTTCTCTTTTATCCCATTATATACCATAGGTGCACTTTCTTTAACTAAATTAAAGTAATCACATTCAGTTAACAATTTTCTTACAATTATTTTCGCAACTTCTTCTCTTTGTTTCTCCACTTTTTCAGTGAGAGTAATAACCGGCTGAGCAGGTTTAGAGGTTTGTGTCTCGGTATCAATTTCAGGTGGAGTAGTTATTTCATCGGTAACCTTATCTTCTTCGGGCGGTGGTGGTGTCTCAACTACTGAACTTATCCTAACCCTTCTACACTTCATCGCGTCTACCGAATAAATTTTATCATTACCGACTAAGTCTTTTGTACAGTCCGTACCTTGTATATTTGTTTGTTCACCTTTAGGGTCTTCCTTTATAATAAGTTTTCCATCGTCTACCCACTTTTGTAAAGACTTTTGATTTTCATCCATCAAGGGTAATAAATATTTTTTTACACTATCTATCCTTCTTTTAGATAAAGCATTATTATAAACCACCGAATTAGGTGATGAAGCTGAACCCTGTAGTAAAACTTGAACAGTTGCACCCGCGTTTAATGCTTCACCAACTTTTTTAACAAATAATTGTGTTTTATATAACACTCCCGAATCCGAACTTGTTAAAATATTATCTATAAAAAACTGGTTTACATTATCTTTTTCATCTGCATTTGCGGTATTACTATATTCTGTCTGTAAACCAATATAATTTTGTAAAGCAGTGTTGTAAACTTCAGATGTTGTTGTGTCTGTTGAAGTCTGTGGACCAGGAACATCATTATGAAAATAATAAGCAAAATCGAAATCTGTACTCTCTACTTTATCTTCATATTCTTCAGTGGTTACATCTAAATCGCCAGGTACTTCCGCATCAATAATGTCAAAATTTTCTTTTACTTCTTGTCCAACTGAAGAGTTTACAACTATCTCATAAATGTCGCTATAAGTAAATTGTGGGAATCTCAACGCTAATTCGTAAATATCATATTTACGACATCCAGCAAAAAATGAATCAACAATTCCTGTAACTTTACTATTGTTACTTTCATTAGCCAATTCTTTGTCAACTATAGCATTTAATACCGAGGGATGGTCAACAACAATTTTCCAACTTAAACTACCCTGTCTTGTGGTATTATTATATGTATAGATTGGTTCAGGTCGACCTAAGAATTCGTTTTGGTTCCAATTTGCAGAGTTTTGTTCGTTTACCTTCATATCATATGGTGGGAACCACATAATTCTACCACCATTAGGTCCTCGTTCACAATGTGGCAAATCTTGATAGGTGAATCCTTTTTTTCTTGATGTTCTCCAAGCCAAATTTTCTATTGAGAACATATATTTTTTAACTCCTTCACTACTAAAATCATTTCCTGTTAAATTAGTAGTATCTGTACCTCTCATAGGTGCAATATTTAAGTTATATGTGTTATCTAAAACCGAATATGTAAATCGTCTATTGTTGGTTGTTATACCTTCTGTTTTTTGTAAATCCGCCATAGAATAATACGGAGTGTCTTTTGTAAAGACTCTACAGTACTCTTTACCCACAATAGCACCTCCCTCATCTCTGTACGCGATAACTCGTGAACCTTTAGTAAGTTCTCTTGTTCCGTCATGAAATACTTTAGAGATTTGGTCAATCGCATTACCTACGTGTTGTAATTTTCTAACACCAACAACTTCGTCAGCGGAGTTTATTAATTTTTGAGTATTATCAAGTATGGACCCAGGTGTATAATTGTAATCACCTGTACCGTCTACTGATTGTGTGGCGGTAAATGTGTTTTGAACCCCCTGCTCGTTCCAATCAGTATCTATCGTACCAAAAAACTCTGCACCGACACCAACTTTTTGACCCGCCCTGTCTTTGTATTTAGGGGATACCCATGTAAAACCACCTTGTAATCCTCCGTCATCGTATGTGGATGTTTGGTTTAAACCGAACTTATAGGTATTATCTTTTTGTTCGTTTTCATAGATTTTAGCAATCTCATCATAACCATAAACGGGTGTTTGAACTTTATTTCCGTCTTGATTTAAAGGTAAGGATTCTGCAGGAGCAACAATATCTTTCATCTCCTGTTGAGAACTTCCTACATAATAATTTTGTTTTGGTACTTTAGTGAATAAATCGGTTAAGAAATTTCTATTATAATCTGGTATATATCTGTTTAGTGATAGTCCTTTGAATAGTCTCGACCTTTGTCCTCCACCTGTATTTTCCAAGAATATCTGCATTCCTGTTTTTTCGGTAGGTAACGCCAATACTCCTCTTTTATCAAATAATCCCGTAATAGAATTAGCAATTTGATTAAAATACATTTGTTTTGGTTGGTCACTAAAATAGTCCCCCGGTATCCAAGAGTATGGGGAATATACACCACTAATACGACTAATGAAATCTAATCCCTTACCGATTAATCCTTTTGGTACTGAGATTTTCCAATCTCTTTCGACTATAGACCTATTTCCTGTTGTTATTGCTAATAATTCAAATGGGTCAGATAGGGCATCTAACGCATTAACTCTACCAATTGTTTGTTGGTAGGTTTCTTCGGAAATCCTATACTGAAACTCTGTTTTAAGTGATTCCGCGGCTATTCTTGCTAAATCAGAATCTTGTGAAAGTGGTCCGTTATCTCCCTGTGGGTTAGAACTCGTTAATAAATTAAATGAATTATATGAAGACGCAACAAAATTATAATAAGGACTTTTACCTATCAATGCCGGTACACCATTTGACATATTAAGGTTTAAAGTATTATTAAAACTCGTCACCGAATTAATAAACCCTACATCATCTATAGATTTAGGTTCACCAAAACCACCTTCAGGACCATATTGATTTTTAACATAGAGAGAAGTGTTTTCGGTACTACCAATAGTTTCCACTTCTTGTGAATCAATAACTCCAACATCGTTAATATCTATTTGACTCTGACCTGGTTGACTGGCAGGGGTAAAACCATCACTATTATATGGTTCTAAGTTTTTTACTAATAACTTCTTTCTGAAGTTTTCAGTTGAGTCAAATGATAATGGACTTTGCATCTATATATTCTTTTTAGATAAATAGATGGTTATATTATTTTATATAACCACAGTTTATAGATTTATCCGTATCCACCACCCATATTAAATTCTGTTAAGGTACCTAATCTATTTTCTAATTGAGATTTTATTTTAAACATGGCGTCAGGATTATTAACTAATAGGGTGGCTAACTCTTCTTTAGTCATTGGTGAGTTTGTTGGTATTCCTTCTATGTTGAGATTAACTTGTCCGTTTACCGCCAATTGTACTGGAGTATTATCTGTAGAATTAACATTAAGACTCGAAGTTTCTATATTGTTAACTGCCATATTACTTCTATCAAATCTATCACTCACCTCAGTTGTATTGTTATTGGTCCTATCAAATCTATCATCACTTGTTACATTTACCGTATTATCTTCATTACTCCTATCAAATCTACCACTACTAACATTCACAGTATTACCGATAATTTCAAGGAAAGGTATATCTTTTAAGGCATTAGTAAGATTATTCCATCCGTTTTTTAGTGGGTCGATTATTAATGTTCCGTAATCGATATTCTCCAATGCGGGTACTAATTTACTATCTACCGCCTCACTAAACTTATTAAGCCCATCAACTATCGCATTTGCCATTTCATCAGCATCTGTTTTATCTAATTTAAGTTGTGTTGCAAGTGTCCCAAAAGTGGTAGTTACACTTTCAGGTAAAGCTACTTCACTTTCTCTTGCTAAAAAACTTTCAGTTAATAATGATTGTACTTTAGATATGTTTTCTCCGAAAGTTTCAAATCCGCCTGATTGAACTAAATTTAATGTTGTTAGTTTTACAAGTGTGTTTTGAGCTGCCTGTATTTCATTTAAGAAACCCATAGATTGTTTAGCAACGTCTAGTTCAGACATATTATTAACGTCTAACATACTTTGTAATTCTCCGTAATCACTAGCAACTAACTCATTGAACCCTTCACCTATTTTTTTAATAGACCCATCAGGCATCGTTATTTCCATGGTTCCGTTAGCCCCAATTTTACCTAAACTTGCAATTAATTCTTTTTGTTCTTCAGGTACAGTATTAAACCCATCAAGTAATTTTAATTTTTCAGTTCTTTGGGCCGCGTTTATAGCCATTTCTGAGAATTCTTGGTAAGATTGTCCTGCTAAACTTGCAGCTTCTCTAAGACGATACATTTCAGTAACCGGAATATTAAACTCCCCGGTCTCTTTATTAAAATCTACTGAGGCTCCTGCCATATCTACAAGACTCGTTTGTAACCCTTCCATATCAGTCTGAGCCATATGTAGTAATTGGAATGGGTCTCCTAACGCTCCTACTGCCCCTCCTAACATCTGAAATCCTGCTGCGGTTTCAATGGCTTTATCTGGTGACATTAACTCATCCGCAAAACTAACAGTTTTACTCATATCGATTCTTAATGCCTGAGCCTGTGCAACCATTTTAGAAAGTCCTTCAACTCCATCTTTAAAATTATAAGTAACCATTAGTTTGAGGTTTTTATTAACCTCTCCCATGAAAGCTGAAACATTAACCCCATAGGCTCTTGCCTCATCGGTCATATCTGACATCATGTCTAAAGTTTGGTCAGTGGTATACCCTAAAGTATCAAAAGAGGTGGCCATCTCAGCTAATTGAGCTGAAGTCATATTAGCCATAGAACCTAATAACTGAAATCTACTAATTTGTTGGTCAGTAAAAAATGTATTTCTTTGCATGGATTCGTTCAATGCACCAAATAACTCTAAGTTTTTTGAAGCATCAACACCGATAAGTTCTGTTGTTTTTGCTGCCTGTGCTACAACCCTCTGAACTTGATTACTTACAATTCTGGTTTGACCAAGAGTTGTCCTAACAGTATTGGCAGCTTTCGTATTAATTTCAGCGGCACCATTTATAACTTGTTGAACATTTGTAATACTAGTCCTCAAATTACCTGCAAAGGTTTTTAAGCTAACATCCGCCAATTTAATATTTTCGGATAAAGCCTTAGTATCACCAACTAACCCGTTACCATTTTCTTGAAACATAAAATACTTTTACTATAAATATTGATTAACGAGATTTTTGTCTTTGTTTCTCAATTTCCTCATTTCTTTTTGCAAATTCGGATGATAGTTTGTCTATAAAAAATTTTCTCTCGTAGGTAGGCATAGTTTGAAGGTCTGAGTAAGACATATTAACATGTTTACTCAGATAGTAGAACTCATCAAGCATAGTTTTCCTATAATCAGAAGAAAGGACGAAAAAACTCTGCCCCAAAAGTGATACGCACATTCACTTTTTCTCCTGACGGGGCTGTAACAGTTCTATTTAGGTCTAATTTAGGTTCACAATCTGACATTGTGTTCCTAATAAATTTAGAATCCATAATAGGTAGCGTATTTATAAAAGTTGATATTTTTTCTCGGCTTTCATCACCGTCAATTGAAACAACATGTTTTTCTAATCTTTTTGTAACTATTGGAACTGTGACCCCTACCGGATAACTTTCATCTAATTTACTTAGTTCTGTAGTGTCTCCTACATTTAAAAGTCGACAAACAACGTTAACCCCTGTTTTTGGTAAGTTAAACTCAAACAATCCTTTGTCGTTTGGTTTTATTTTAGGTTGTAGAATATTTAACTCGTCTAACAAAATAGTCGCGTCAAAATCTTTTTTTGTTTTTGGGTCTTTTAATTTAAAGTTATAGTCAGGACCAAACGCAGTGTTTCTTAAAAATATAAGTATTGCTTCTGCGTCTCCATCAAGTATTTCATTGACATTGAAGTCAGGTTCATAAATTTTATTTTTTAATAGTGTCATCACTAAGTTTTTATCCCCACCTGCCGATAATAATATATTTTCATCTTGAGCGGTTAGATAACCCACTTTAAGAGATTTCTTCTTATTTGAATAGAATAACCCTTGTGATGGTAATGGTACCACGTCATGTGGTAAGTCCATATTCATTTGTCCGTATTGTTTTCCTTGGTCCATAATTGTCTATATAATAAAAAAACCATAGAAGTACAATGACTCCTATGGTCTTAAATATATGATTGATTGATTTTTAATCAATACTATTTTATATTAATATACCAAAATACATCTATCAGGACGTAATGTTGCTGTTATTGTAGCAAGAGCATCATCACTATAACCTAAACTATCGAAATTGACATCCGTTAAGAATGTTCCTTGTAGAATCCATTTTTCGACTGCGACTCCTGTTGGGTCTAACATTTCCAAGTCTAAGTCCTTTTTGTATCCTGCAGCATAACCCATACGACCTGTTACGGACTCTGAGTGTAATCTAACCCACTCCATTAAAGCTTGTGAAGCTGATGGTCCAATTGGGTCACGGAATGTAACGTTTATCGTGTTCCACACGAATCTACCTGCCACATATGTGGATGTATTTAAAAAAGGAATTTCAGTTGACCCGATTTGGATGTTAGGTCTTGATGTAGACTCAACATACCAAGAATTAATACCCAATGAAGATGGAAACGATAGTATAAATCGATTCTTCCTTTTTGGTTCATAGGGAACGGGCATTTTCATTAATAAGTCTGCCATTGTATTTTGGTTTTATATTTCTTTAGTTTATTTATTTATAAATATCCAGTTAGAAAGTTTTTCTATTTACTTTTATTTTTTTTTCAGTAATCTCTACTAGAGCAAATAAAATATTAATAATTTAAACTTCTTTTTTATCTCCTCCTTTAGTTAAATACGTTTTAACTGGTTTATCTTCATATTCTTTATCTAAAAATGCTTTAATCTTTTCTACATTGCCTGGGTCATCATCTGAAAACCCAATCATAGGTATAAAATTATTTTTTATATCATTCTTAAGAAAGGCTTTTTTACCGATTCTTTCACTCATTTCCTTAACATATGAAATAAATTCTCTTAACGCCTTTATTTTACCCTCTTCAGGGTCAGCAGCGTTACCCTCACCATATGTTACAGGATAATACTTGTTAAGGTCTAAATAATCGTTAATCATTATTGAAGAGTCTTTTTCCTCGTCACCCGACATATTACGATATTTCTTTAAATTGTCAATTAACATATCTTTGTCAATACCATTGTGGTTAGTTACTATCATATTATATATAGCATCACGTAATACTGATGGTGTGTGACCTCTTGCGGTTATTATTGAGAAAATTGAACCACCGTTTATTGCTTCAACAAAATCGTTCCATGAAGGACCTGGTTTTGCCATCATTGAATCAATTATAAATGCTTTATCTCCCTTTACACCGAAGTTTCTGTATGGGTCATCTGCATATCCCACAACCATTTCACCTTTATATTCGAAAGGTTCTTTACCTATGAACCCTCGATAATCTGCAAAATCCTCGGTAGACATACCTATTTCTTTACCTTCATCAGACATAACAATAATCTGAGTTGGCATTGTAGCGATATTGTCGTCCCAATCAAAAGCATAGTATTTTAAATCAGGATTACCCTCAGGGTCAAACCCTTCACGTAATTGTTTTTCGTGATAAAACTCTCTAATAATCCTTTTTATACTCATTACTTCTTATCTTTATTAGTATTAAGTTTTTCAATTAATCTTTCTAACTGATTCTCAGAAATTACAATATTTTGAGGTTTTTCAGAGAAAGACTTAGTTCCGTTAGCTTTAATAGATAACGCTTCGTTAAGTGCTTTTTTCTTAAATTCCATTTCCTTTTTTTTATTTAAACGTTTAATAGGCTAAGAGGAGGGAATTAACCCTCCTCAATATAATAAATAGTCAGATATTAAATATCTTCGAAAGAAGCTCCTGTAGGTGTAATCAAGAATTCAATATCGATGAATTCAAGTGCTCTTGTTGGTTTCAGATAAATTTTACCTGTTAACGTGTTTGAGTCTAAATCTTCAGGAGTTCCAGAAACTGTCACTCTAAAGTCAATTAAACCTCTATCTCTTCTAATACTGTCTAAGATTGGATTAACTGAATCTAAGAATTCTTGTCTTACTTGTTCGTCATTTTGTTCGAACAATAACCTAACAGCTACTGCCGAAATTAATTTACGTGCTTGTAATAACAATCTTCTAACGTTTATTCTGTCAAGTGCAGATTCTTTAATCTGTGTAGTTTTATTACCCCATATAACAGTACCTACATCTGAGAAGGTTGCGATTGGGTTTAATCTTCCTACATATAAAGTGTCTCTATCTTCTTGCGTTAACTTCTTACGTGCTTTAACCGAATTAACTAAACCTCTTGTGTAACCCGCTGATGCGAACCAAGGGAAAGCTATATTATCTGTTAAAGCTAAGTTTCTAACAACTTCACCTGTTGGTGGAAGATAAATTTGTGTATTATTTACCGAATCTCTTGTTAATATCCATGGATAGTAAGTTGCGGTGTAGTTAGAATCAATTCCTGTGTCTTCTAAATTATCTACCGCCTCTTCAGGATAAATGAAATTAGTGTCGAAATCACCTAATGTTGGTGTAAACATTTGATAATCAGGTGTAGTACAGATATAGATTGAATCCGCTCTGTCTTGTTCTACCATATCAATTGCTGACTCAACAAGATTAGAATTATTAACATAATCAATACCTGGTGTTGTGAATACATTTATATTAACCGCTTCAGGGTTATTAAATGTATACTGACCCCATAGGTATGCGTAATAATCAGTATTTGCCCAAGTTAATTGGTCAGGACCTGTGATTTGTTTAAACGCTCCCCATCCTGTTGCGGTTGGGTAAGTTATAGAAGGTGCTGCACCTGCTCTAAATCCTGCTGCTCCTAATTGGTATCTGTCACCATTAGTTCTATATTCTCTATAGATATCCCATCCGTCAAAACCTCCTGACGGTACTACAGTGAACTTACGAGAGTTTAGTCTATAATAAGGACTACTTTCATCAGGTTCCGAATCGAAACTTGCGTTACCCACTTCAAATGCAGTTTCACCTGAAGTTACATAATTAGATGAAATTAAAATAACCGTTGCTCCTGAATCCATATGGTAACCTTTAGTAAGGTAAGCCCATGGTTGTGAATCAGTAGCAGTTGCTAAATTGGTAGGATTTTGTTTTCCTTTATAAGATAAGAAGTCTGCGTCAATACCAGCGGTATTAGAAACACCTAAGAATGTTCTTCTTACTTTATCACCCGAACTTCTTGTTTCATTATCAGTTCCCGTAGCCGCTCCGAATGGTGGATTCCATATAACCTCACCTGGTGTGTCGTATTTAGTTTTATACTCTAAGAATGGTGATTTAACTCCTGAATATTGTCTAGTTTGATAACCTTTAAATCCACAAGGTAGTGAACCTATAGGTGCATCTTCATTCATTTCTAACATTATAAATCTTGACCTCAATTCAAAGTCTCCGTTCGATGTACCAATTTTCTTAGCAACAAAACTATTTTGATTCGGGTCCATAGTACAGTTAGTGAATTTTTCTAATACTACTGGATTTGCGTCAGTATCAAAGAAGTCACGAACAACAACATCAAACGTTCCATTGTTAAATGAAATATTCATTATTGATATTTTAACCTCTAAGTTTGCTGAATTACCATCAGATATAGTTAAGAACTTAAACATATCATAAACTTTGTTACCTCTAAGTTCGGAAACTAAATATGGTGTTTCAGGTGTTTGGTACCTATCTAAATACCAACCGATACTTGTATTAGAACCTAAGTCTTGTCTTGCACTTGGTAATGCCGTTAATGAACAATCAAGACCTCTCACCCTACCAAGTCTATAACCTGTGTTTAGTAAGTTATAATATTCTTCTTCTAAGAATAATGGAACTTCAGATTTAGGTTTTGCAAAGTTAGATTTACCAAATACTTTTGATATGTAATTTGAATTTGCAATGTTAAATGAAGTTGTAAAATTAAATGTATCATTGTCTGCTGTAAGACCACTTATCGCAAATGTTGCAAAAGGATTAGTGGATATCGCAGAATACGCTCCTGTACAATCTATCATCACGTCAGTTAAACCTGATACCTCATAAACTGGACCATCATCCGTTGTGTATGTATCAATACCTCTTGAACGTAAGGTACCAACAACTACATCGTGATAATCAGAATAAGGAGTACCACTATAATCAGTAATGTAAACCTGAGCGGTACCACTAAAGTTTAGACCTCCTGTGTTAACTAATGTTGTTACACCAAATCCAAAACCTGTACCGTCATAAACACCACCACTAGCAGTGAATAATGCGTAATACCAAGGGTCGTTAACTGAAGAGTCTAAGTCACAATTTTCAAATTGTACACTATCAACTCCAAATACATTTGTATTACCTGTATAATTAGGTGTTGACCCTGTTATTATACTATTATATGTAGAAGCACTTACCGCTCCCCAAAAATATGATGTCTGACCTGATGAAGCTGAGTTAACAATTTCTTGATATAAATATTGTTCAATATCACCTGAAATAGTGGACTCACCACCTGTATATGTTTCATAAGGATGATTTATCACACCTGAAATGTTAGCGGGTAATGCACCGTAGTTACTAACAACAACACTTGTAGATGTTCCTGAAATACCTGAGAACTCAAGTATAATTGCACCTTGTGTACCTGTTACGGTTGTCCCTGTGCTATCTAAGTTACCGATAGTTTTTATTGACCATGAAGGTCCTGCGTCATACCCCGATAAACCAAGTACTCTAGTCACAAACAATTGATTTGATTGTTGTAGATATGATTTAGCGATATACGCTGCTTCATACTTAGGTATCTGAGTATTCACAAATTTAGTTGGATTTGTACCACCGAAATAGGATTGGAACTCGTCAAAGTTAGTGATGAAAATCGGCTCGAATGCTGGTCCCGAAATTGTTTCACCCACTAAACCAAGAGTAGTTACACCTACACTTTGTGCTACAAAACTTAAATCTCTTTCTGATGTGTAAACACCCGGAGATACGAATACTTTGTTAGATGTCGCCATGTTTAAATTTTTTCTTAAGTTTTATTTATAGATAAATATTAGTAAAAAGATGAAAAAACTATTAAGTAAAGACTATATTTATAAAGAGTAGGAAAAAGTTCTACCTTTTTTCTACCTTTTAAAAAAACACCGATGAGTAAAATAAAAAACATAAAAATTTCACCTGAGTCACACGAACTACTAAAAAGTTACTGTGAAAAACACGGATTTAAAATATATAAGTTCTTAGAAAAACTAATAGAGGAAAATTGTAAAGAAGTTAGGGATATATACGGAGAATAATTAAAGTAGTCTCGCTTTAGCTTTTAAAACTGAAGACTTAGTGTTATCATTTTTTATAACATCAATTTTAATTAAGTCATTAGTAGATACCTTTATAGTTGTAACATCATCCCCTATATAATTACCATTTATATAGACGGAATAACTGTCAACATTAGTTGACTCTAATATTGTTAAATCAACTTGATATCTATAAGTTTCACTTAATGATGTTATTCCACTTGTAAATAAAATATCTAAATCAAAGTTTTTAGGGTTAGACGGATATTTTTCCGCTCTCTTACTTTTATTAAATGTTTCAACTTCAAAAACGGTTGAGGTTCTTGATATTGCTGGTGACACTTCAAACTCTTCCTCATCTAATAAAAATCCCATCATTAAAAATTCATAATTTTGAACATAGTATTTTCTTTTCTCCAATTCTAATACGGATTCATCAGAAGAAGAGTTTAGAATTAAAGGAATATAATGTCCTTTAATTTCAGTATAAGCCTGTCTTGAAGAAAAAGTTTGTAATACCTTTTTATTAAAATCATTTAATTGTCTCATCTTATTACAAAAGATTTTAACGTTATAAGTAATATCTACAGGAACAGGTTGAGGTATTTTGTAAATGTCCATACCCTTTCTTTGTCCGTCCCAAGTAGGTACTTTGGCATAATAAAATTGTTTTCTATTTGGTATTGTATACTGTAATGATGGATTAGTTCCAAACTTTACATCAGGGTTTCTTACTGTCGCAACAAAAGGGGGTTTTATATTTTTATCTAAATCTTGAAAATTCCAAGTCTCAGTAAATTGAGCCCAATTCTGTGTTGTAATAATTAAATCGACTGTGTTAATTTTTTTACCACTAACTGAAATACCTAAATCTTCTTTTACAAAATCTAACATACCTCTATCTAAATCTGCATGTAATATAGATTTAGGTAAATATGTTCCGTCCTCTTGAATTTGTTCAAGAAGTTCTTCTCTCCTTTGTAGTAAAATTTTATCAGGAGTTAAGGGTAAATGTTTTTTTACGTTCTTAGGTAGTGCCATTATTTTTTTGTTTCACTAATAAAAAAGACTTTATCTTTTGAGTTAATCATCTCAACTTCATTTGCATTAAATATAGGTTCTTCACTATCTTTTCTTACAAATGAATCATATTTGTAAGGATTGTAAGTTATAATTTTATCGTTTGGTGGTTCAGGTAAATTTTCACAAGGGTAAGTACAATAATCTAAAAGAGTACCAATGACAAATGCGTGAACATTTTTTCTCATTTCATCTCTAACTCTTTCTTTACCACCTTGTCTTACTCTAAATTCAACATCACTCAACTTAACGTAATCGGCATATATAACAATCTTATTCTTATAAGAAACTGAAAAAGTGTGTTTGTGTAAGTTATAGTAAACCATAACTTTTTTACCTATATAATTAATTTCTTCATTATCATTACCACATTCATGACATACGTAAGGGTCATCACCACCTTTACTTAGTTCCCATGACCACCCACAATCATCACAAACGACTTTTTCTCCAACGACCTCCTCACATAAATGAGACATCCTATTTTTAATAAAATTTATTTCGTTAATTAATTTTTTCATATTCCTCTAAATTCTCCATCATTTACAGGTGCGGCTATAATACTCCTATAAAATGGTTTATACCCACCATAAGTATGTTTATTATCACTCACAACACGACCATCATTAACTACTGAGTAATACCTTACCCTATCTTCAGTTTCGTAGTAACCAATGTAATCTCCATAATCTATGTCAATCTGTAGTTCATCTAAAGTATCTTGATATACACCAACTTTTAAATTACCTGGCTCCATCTGTGATAAATTAGAATTAGCATAATTTTGATTGTCAGGTGTTTCAATAGTAACATAACCCCTGAATTCTACAGGAGGTAAGAATTGAATTCCGTCTTCTTCTGTCTCACCATAAACATCATCAGTTTTAGTTTTTTGTCTATCAACTCGATATAATACTAATGTAAAATTCATATCGCCTTCAAGCCATTCTCGACCCATATTTTGTTCTAAACCAAAATCTTCGGACCCAAAAAACTTCTCTAATCTCGTTATAGGTATCTTTCTGTTACTCATATATTGATAAATACTTAGTTTATTGTTATATTATAAATATTTCGTTATGGAAAGTAAGAAAGATAAGTTATCAAAAATACCCGAAGTTAGAGCGCAACGTATTTTAGAAGAATACGATGGGTTTAACAATTATATTATATCCATACAAAAAAAATTAAAAGAACAAAAACACTTTAAACTAACAAGGGCACAGGCGGACTATATTAACACTTATCACGGTAGGGTACCTAAGATAGCAAGAAAATGGGTTGATTTAGATAGTTATTTTGGTAAAAAAATGATGGAAGATAAACTTCTCACAAAAGTCCCTGAAAAAATATACATAGAAAAACTTTTAGTCGAGAAAGATAAATCTTTCCATATATGGGGTAGAATTTTTGAAAGTGAAAAACTTCACTCGTTTTGGTTACCTCGTGTAGCGCTTATAAAATCTCAAGAAGTTAAAGAGGTTAAAATTGACTATTCTAAATATAAACATAGACCTCCTCTACAACATCAAACAGAAGCCATAGAAAAGTTAGCTTCTCACAATAAATATATTTTAGCAGATGATATGGGTCTTGGTAAAACGACTTCAACGGTAATTGCAGCTTTAGAGTCAGGGGCAGAGAGAGTCCTGATTGTATGTCCAGCTTCTTTAAAAATAAATTGGAAACGAGAAATTGAAAATTACACAGATAAAACCATATCAATTATTGAAGGTAAGAAATGGGAAAGTGCAGATTTTGTTATTATTAATTATGATATTTTAAAAAACTTCCACGATTTAAAAAACAAAGAAGAGTCCATTATTCTACAAGAAGGGTTTGATTTAGTAGTTGTAGATGAGGCTCATTACATACAAAATGTACAAGCTAAACGAACTAAATTAATTAACGACATTATAAATTCAATAGGTAAAGTATGGTTACTTACGGGTACACCCATGACCTCAAGACCAATAAATTATTATAATCTTTTAAATTTAGTGGAATCTCCTGTTGCATATAATTGGATGGCATATGTTATCAGATATTGTGAAGGGTACCAATTTAATGTGGGTAATAGAAAAGTTTGGAACGTAAATGGTTCATCTAACCTTTTGGAGTTAAGGGATAGAACTAAAACACATGTATTAAGGAGATTAAAACAAGACATACTAGACCTACCTGAAAAAATTATTACTCCCGTATACCTTAATTTAAAGTCTAAAGACTACGAGGCACTTATGGGTGAATACTATGATTGGATGGAAGATGACCGAGAAAAAAAATCGTTAACTGTCCAATTCTCAATGTTGATGAAAGTTAGACAAGTTATTGCAGAAAACAAAATAAAAGAAACTTGTGAAATCGTTGAAAATATAATCGAACAAGGTAAAAAGGTTATTGTGTTTACTAACTTTACAGATACGTTAAATAGAATTGTAGACCACTTTGGTAAAAAAGCTGTAAAATTGGACGGGAAAATGACTAAAACTGCGAGACAATATTCGGTTGACCAATTTCAAGAAAACGATAAAATAAAAGTTTTTGTTGGTAATTTAAAAGCGGCAGGTGTAGGTATAACACTTACTAAAGCAGAAGCTGTTGTTATGAATGATTTATCCTTTGTACCTTCTGACCATTCACAAGCAGAAGATAGAGCATATAGATACGGACAGAAATCAAACGTATCAGTATTCTACCCTATTTTTGAAAACTCAATAGAGGGAATTATATATGATATTTTGTCACAAAAAAAGAATATTTTTGAGACAGTAATGGGGGATAATGAAGGTAAGGGAGACATTATGGAACAAATTATAAACGAAATATCGGTCAGAAGATAAATTTTTATTGTTCACTATTATTTATAATAAAAAAGACAAATGAAGTTCAAAAGATTAAAAAACAAAATCTCAGAGATTGAACATAAATTAAAAAGCCGAGAACATTTAACAGAAGTTAAATCTACTGTCTCGCAAAAATCACCACAAATTTTAACAGAAATGAAAAAAATAGGTATTGAAAAATTACCATACTCTTATTCTGCCTTAGAGAGATTTATAGACTCTGAAACTATGGATACTCACTATAATAAACATTATAAAGGGTATGTAAAAAAATTAAATAACGCACTATCAAATAGAATAGACGGTAATATTGAATTAGAACAATTAATAAAAGGAATATCCAGATACAATAAAACAATTAGAGATAATGCTGGTGGGGTATTTAATCACTCATTATTTTGGAAAATGTTGTCCCCAAAAAAACAAAGAGCACAAGGAGAGGTTTATGAAAAAATTATTAAAGATTTTGGAGACTTTTCTAAATTTAAAAGAATATTTAGTAATGAATCATTAAAAAACTTTGGTTCAGGATGGACATGGTTAGTAGTTACTAAATCAGGTAAATTAAAAGTGATGTCCACACCTAATCAAGACAACCCTCTAATGAATGTAGTTAAAAATGGAGGATATCCAATTTTAGGGATAGACACTTGGGAACACGCATATTATTTAAAATATCGCAATAAGAGAGATGAATATATTAGAAATTTTTGGTCAGTTATTAATTGGGATTATGTGAATGAACTTTATAATAGTCAAGTTAATAAAAAAATTAATGAAACTAATCAAGTTAAAAGTATAATCTCTGAAGGTTCAAGTCCGGGATGTAATAGAAATCAAGTACAAACATATAGAAGGTTGTTTAATACCAATCCAGAAATAAAAAAGAGATTTATGTACACTATAATGGATATCCTTAAAGAAGTATTTTCAGATTATTGGTATGAAAAAAATAAATATTCTAAAGGACAAATGTCCGGCGTTTATGATTATGAACAAAAAGGTCGTTCAGTTATAAATAAATTAAACACAAATTACACAGCATTTTGTACTTTGGTGACGGATACAAATAACTACTTAAAAAAATATGGTATAGATGTTATTAATTTTAATAATAAAAACCATAAGGAACAATTGGTAGAAGTTGATAGACTTAACAAATACCTTATAGAACTAAGATACAGTATGTTTGACTCTAACTCTGAAACTTTTAAAACTATAATGTCAGGTCTTGATAAGACCAATAAATTTGGAGATAAGAGAGAGGTGGACGCAGTAGTAAACTTAAAAAATATCTTTAAAACCGATAACGTTAAAAAAGTTGGAGAACTTGGAGATGTAGACGATATGATTGGAGGGATTGACGCCACAGTTAAATTAAATGAGGAAACTAAAACAATGCAAATTAAACCATTTAATCGTATAACAAAACAAAATGGTAAAGTAACCGTTTATGGTACAGGTAATGTAAAACCTTATAAAACTGACTTTTTAGTTTTTCATAGTAATAAATTAGGAACAGTAGTTTTTGAAAATAAAAATACAAAAATTATTAACGGTAGATACGTCTTTACAGAGTCATCTGAATATAATATTTAAAGAAATATACTTTTCTTAATATTTATAAAGAAAACGTATATATGTCAATAATCAACGAACCACAAAGAAGTAAATTATATACTCGTGTAAAACACCTCTTAGGTGCACCTATACGTAGTATTGAAGTCGAAGATGAAATGATGGACTCATTACTTGAGTTATCAATTCAAGATTACGCACAATATGTTAACGATTGGCTAATTGAATCTCAATGGACATCACTATATGGGATGAACCTAGATGAACAATCAGTTACAAGAGCATTTACTACACGTTCATTAGATTGGGAAACCCAATATACTTATTCATATTCTAAAATTGTGGGTCTACAAGCTGGTGGAGATTATGTACTTAAAAAAGACTATATAACATTAGTACCTAACCAACAAATATACGAAATACCCGCAGGAAGAGAATTAAACGAACTTTTATGGTTTACACGAGCAGAATTAGACGCCGCGTTTTTTGACCCATTTATGGGTGGATTCGGAGGTATGGGAGGTGTAGGTCTTGGTGGTGGTGCCGGTTTCGCACAAATGGGTCAAACAGGTAACTACATGATTACACCTGCATTTGATATACTACTAAGAATGCAAGATATAAACGTTAAAAGAAGACTAATTGCCGGTGAATTAACATACAGAGTAACTGCATTACCTGAAGGTAAAAAGGCACTTCATTTATATAATGTTCCAGGAGGTAAATTTGATTTTGGTAATATTGAATTTAATGAATACAGAGTATGGTATTGGTACTATGAAACTGATGACAGAGAAGATTGTTTATCAAAAAACCCTGACATCGTAAGACTACCATCAGATATACCAATAGATGAAATGAAATGGGATGAATTAAATAATCCCGCACAGGCTTGGGTTAGAAAATGGTTTGTTGCGTATGTTAAGGAAACATTAGGTAGAGTTAGGGGTAAATTTAGTGGTAACTTAAAAACACCTGACTCAGAAGTTACTATGGATTACGATTCGTTATTAACTGAAGCCAAAGACGAAAAAAGTAAATTAATGGAAGAGTTAATGGCTAGATTAGAAAGACTAAGACCAGACAAGATGATGGAAAGAGAAGCTAATTTAGCTGAAAACTTAAACAAATCATTACAATATAGAGCACTGCCTCGACAGATGTATATAATATAAAATAATTATGGGAATAATTAAATCATACCCCATAAAAAAGGTTATATATGGGGAGGTAAAATCAGTATCAGAAACTATTTTAATTAAAAACACTACTCATTACACTACTAAAGGTGAGGGTTCTATTATAGTTAAAAACGATATTGCTGAAAAAAAATGTACGATTAACTTAGACGAAAAAACAACAGAACATATTACTATTAAATCTATGAGTTATACTGTTATAAAAACAAACAAACTCATCGATGAACAATATGAACAAATTGAACTCGATAAGTTTGCATCGGTAGAACTAAGATTTATTAATGATAGTTGGTATGTTATGTCGTCTGATGGGTTAAAGAACTCATAATTCCAAGATTTTTTTCTACGTATTCATCGTTTACTAAATTCATAGTATTTTCTAAGTACATATAATAGGGGTTGATATTAACATCATTCCAAAACCTAACTTCAGTGTCTGATAATGTCAAAACCTCATCTAACGTATCTTGGTCACCTTCTCTACGAGGATATCCTCTAACTAACTTTGTTTGAGATTTAGTAAAAAACGGTCTATCCTCAGGATTTTCAACAAGGATTTCGTCTCTTATATCTGTAGAAAAAACAACCAATAAAGGTTCAATTCTTTTATTAAATGCCGCCAGATATCTTGGAACGTTATATTCACCTAATTTATCAGGTGTCTCACTTATATATTTATCGCTAATTAAATAACAGTTAAGTACAACTTCAACATCATCGGCAGGCATTGTTACACCATGTTCAGCTTTATATTTTCTCTTTTCTGCTGCGGTTGCGTTCCATATATTTTTCTTTTGAACATCACCGTGAGATTTTCTTTCACCATTATTAACATAATAGATTGTATCACCAAGACCAACAGGTATATTATGTTTTATAGCCAATTCCATATGTGCTTGTCTTGACATTAATGACCCTGACTTAGTTTTTTTAGTGATGTGTACCTTATATTCTTTTATTGTTTGCTTAACTCTTGCTTTATTTGCAATCTTTGAAATTGGTATTTGTTTATCATAAATCTTTTGAACATATTCATAATAATACTCTAAAAACTCATGACCCTTACCGTCTAATAGTAATCTTAGTCCTTTATCCAAAAACTCAGCAACATAGGTTGGTAGTTTTTTAGATTTAATACTATTACCTGTGAGTTTGACTTTTCCTGTATCAGTTAGAAGGGCGTAGTTTTTTCTGGCAACATTAATGGTTGACGGCCAAACACCATCAGTATCTAACCCCATCTCTCCTCTCATAAAAATATCATTATATTCCGCAACATCTGCCTCAGTACCGACATACGTCTTACCTTCAACTACCAAGTCATTCAGACC
>Ga0255758_10000031_pt1 | contig 130906 bp, 118 predicted proteins | sample 011ome_24_FD_179958 | JGI IMG/M metagenome (GOLD analysis project Ga0255758, IMG submission 179958) | Coastal salt marsh microbial communities from the Groves Creek Marsh, Skidaway Island, Georgia - 011513CT metaG (version 2) | ecosystem: Environmental > Aquatic > Marine > Intertidal zone >... | reverse complement strand
ATGGCAAACCTGAACCGCATCCAAACCCAAATCCAACTTCACTTGGTTTACAAAGCGTGTCTTTTTGCTGTTAGCATCTATCAATACAAATTGACGCTTGGGTTGCATGATCGCAAGAGGAATACCGGGCAACCCAGCGCCTGTTCCGACATCAGCTATTCGATCGGCCGTAAGGTAAGGCAATAAAACCAATGAATCTAATAGATGACGAAATACCTGATTATGGCTGTCACGAATTGCCGTTAGGTTAAAAGTCCGATTCCATTTTTGGAGCAACGCCAAGTACTGTTCGAAAGCAGCCGTTTGGCGCCGACAATCGAACGGGATTAATCCGGGGATTTGCTCTAGCAGACCCAGACCATCACTAATTTCCTGAGCTAAACTCACACAGCCTTCGCGGCAATATAGTGGCCGCCCTTGCGTTTAAGGTAAACCAAAAGCAATGACACAGCCGCAGGCGTTACCCCTGAGATACGGGTGGCTTGTCCTAAATTTTCAGGCCTAATGGACTCAAGCTTCTGCCGTACTTCATTGGACAGGCCTTTGATTCTACTGTAATCAAAATCAGGAGGAATGGTCAGGCTTTGCTGTGCTTTGAGCCGTTCGATCTCATGGTACTGGCGATTTATATAGCCCTGATATTTAAGCTCTATCTCCACACGCTCGATAACGTCAGCAGCAGGCATTTGTTTGTTCGATGCGAGCAGCAATGTCTCCAAATTTGCCTCGGGTCGCTTTACCAGGTCAGCCAACTTATAGGCCTTTTGCATCGGCTCTTTCAACAGCGCGTTGACCGACGCGTCGTCTGGGTTAACGCTCATTGACTCGACCTCAATCCGCAGTTGGTCAGATGCTCGCTGCTTTTGCTCAAAAACCCTTTGCTTTTGGTCGCTCAGCAGGCCTAACTCGTGAGCCTTAGGACACAACCTCTGATCGGCATTGTCTTGCCGTAAAATTAGGCGATATTCCGCCCTTGAAGTGAACATTCTATAGGGCTCAAGGGTGCCCAAAGTAATTAAGTCATCAACTAAAACGCCGATATACGCCTCAGCGCGACTTGGCGTCCAGCTGGGTAACTCTCGAGCTTGCCGTGCCGCATTAATACCCGCAAGCAATCCTTGGGCAGCGGCTTCCTCATACCCAGTAGTGCCATTAATTTGGCCAGCAAAATAAAGACCCGCTATAACCTTGGTTTCAAGGGAAGATTTCAACCCTTTCGGTTCAAAGTAATCATACTCAATGGCATAACCCGGTCGAGTGATATGGGCGGATTCAAATCCAGGAATGCTATGTAACAGCGCCAGCTGAACATCGTAGGGCAAACTTGTAGAGATTCCGTTTGGGTAAAGCTCAAGGGTATTTAAACCTTCTGGCTCGATAAATACTTGATGAGAAGTCTTATCCGCGAAACGCACGATTTTATCTTCGATTGATGGGCAGTACCGCGGTCCGACACCATCAATCACACCCGAATACATCGGCGATCGATCTAAACCGCCTCTTATTATGTCATGGGTTTCTGGTGTGGTATGGGTAATATGACAAGGAACCTGTTTAGGCTGACACCCTGGTTTTGACCAAAAAGATAGTCTAGGTAGCGGGTCATCGCCAGGTTGAACCTCCAGTTTCGAAAAATCCACAGATCTTGCGTCAACCCTTGGCGGTGTGCCGGTCTTGAGCCTGCCAACCTCAAAATCCATTGCTCGCAACCGATCTGCCAACCGGTTGGACGCTGGATCACCGGCTCGCCCGCCGCTATTTTGGTTCAGACCCACATGGATAACACCGCCCAAAAAGGTACCCACCGTCAACACCACGGAAGGGGCATAAAACGTCTGTTGCATCGCCGTTACGACTCCGACCACGCGCTCGCCTGAAACAACCAGGTCATCAACGGACTGCTGGAAAATCGATAAATTAACCTGATTTTCTAGTCGCGATCTAACGACTTGTTTGTACAGCTGTCTGTCGGTCTGTGCCCGGGTGGCTCTAACCGCGGGCCCTTTCCGCGCATTGAGCACCCTAAAATGGATGCCAGCAAGATCAGCGGCCTCAGCCATCACCCCACCCAATGCATCTATCTCACGCACTAGATGGCTTTTGCCTATACCACCAATGGCCGGATTACACGACATTTGCCCTAGTGTTTCGATGTTTTGTGTAATCAGCAAAGTGCTCGCCCCCATGCGGGCAGCCGCTAAAGCGGCTTCGCTGCCAGCGTGGCCACCGCCTACAACAATGACATCAAATTTTGCTTGCACTTACCTCTCCCTCTTGGGGCTAATCATCGACGTGTCAAAAAACTCCAACTTTCAGCAGTCAATATAACGCTTCATGGTTTATTAGCCTAACGCGAACGGCTAACAGTACTCTGGCGCACGCCATCATTTACCAATACAAAAACTACCAAAAATTTTGCCTAACAACTCATCACTCGTTACCCTGCCAGTAATTTCGCCCAACGCCGATTGCACAAATTTGAGCTCTTCTGCGATCAGCTCACCTGGATGCCCCTCTTCGGCGAGCGAACCTGCTAACAATAAGCGTTGCTCCGCCTCTTGCAGTGCAACCACATGCCGAGCTCTAGCAGAAAACACCGACTCACCCAGGTCAAGCGTGCCAGTTGAGCGCTTAATCGCCGCGATAAAATGCGTCCAGCCATCTCCTGTTATCGCGGATACCAAAACCACGCCAGTTCGATCAGACGCGAAGTTTTCAAACGCTAGCCGTTGCTCAGGCATCAACGCGTCAGATTTGTTAAGCACAATCAACGAGGGCGCAGTCTGAGGGCCGGAAGCCCCATTCGCTAACGTGACCTGCTCCAATTTAGCATCTAAGGCTTGCTCGTCTGACGCAAATTCTGCGAGGGTTGTCGTATCAAAAACCCATAAACAGAGATCTACACTTTGGGCGACATCCCAAGAACGTGCTATGCCCAGCTTCTCAATAGGGTCTTCCGCTGATCGTATACCGGCGGTATCAGCGATCGTGACCGGTATTCCATCAATCAATACTTGCTCTCGAATGACATCTCGCGTGGTACCAGGAATCTCAGTAACAATTGCGCTTGATTGGCCTGATAAACGATTCAAAATACTGGATTTGCCCACGTTTGGCGGACCCAAAAGGCCAAGTTGTAAACCGGTTTGCAATCTTCGGCCTTGCTCAGCTTGTTGCGTAAGATCAGCAAGCTCAGCTTTTAGTTCTCCAATCCGCTTCGCAACAAATGGCTCAGCTAAAAAATCGACCTCCTCTTCTGGAAAATCGATGGCCGCTTCAACGTATATCCTCAGTTCGGTGACACCCGCGACAATGTCGTGAACCGCTTGAGAGAATACCCCTGACAGTGATTGAAAAGCGTTTCGAGCTGCTTGTTCAGAAGCACTGTCAATTAAGTCCGCTATGGCCTCGAGCTGCACCAAGTCAAGTTTATTGTTAGTGAAGGCGCGTTCACTAAACTCCCCTGGTCTGGCAAGCCGAGCCCCTAAACTGACACAGGTCTGTTTAAGGACATTTACTACAACAGGGCCGCCATGCCCATGAATTTCAACAACCTCTTCACCAGTAAAGGATGACGGCGCCTTAAACCAAATGGCCAATCCTTCGTCAAAGATGTGTTTATTAGCATCTTTTAATTGCCTGTAGTAAGCCTTTCGAGGTTCAGGCAAGTTTCCAACGATGGTTTCCGCAATTTTAAGCGCGTCGGGCCCTGACAAACGCACAACCGAGATACCAGCTCTTCCATACGGTGTTGCTTCAGCAACGATCGTTTCAATTAGAGCCTTGCTAACGGGCGTTTTCAAGCTGTCGAGTGACATACAGTTGCTGCAAAACAGACAGTATATTATTGATCAACCAATAAAGGACTAAGCCTGACGGAAACCACAGGAAGAACACGGTAAAAATAATCGGCATAAATTTGAACACTTTTGCTTGAACCGGATCAGGGGGTTCCGGTTGCATCATCTGTGTTAGATACATCGATATCCCCATCAAAATCGGTAACACAAAGTAGGGATCCATGACGGACAGGTCTTTTATCCAAAATATAAAAGGCGCATGTCTCAGCTCAACACTTTCCATCAACGTCCAGTAAAGCGCCAAAAATACTGGCATTTGCAACAGTATCGGCAAACAACCGCCTAAGGGATTAGCGCCTTCTTTTTTATACATCTCCATCATCGCTTGGCTGAATTTCTGTCTATCTTCGCCATATCGTTCTTTTAATCTGACCATTTCTGGCTGTAATTTGCGCATTTTCGCCATAGATCGAAAACTCGCGGCTGATAATGGGTACAACAGGGTCTTTACAAGCACGGTCAATAAGATGATCGCTATGCCCCAGTTATTCACCTCATTGTGAATAAACGTAAGCGCTGTGAATAAAGGTTGTGCGATAAACCATAGAAAGCCGTAATCAACTGTTAGATCAAGGCCATCGGCAAGCCCTGCCAAAACTTCCTGGTTTTTGGGACCAACGTAGAAGGAACCACCTAACACCTCAGAGCCCCCCGCGGGCACGGCGGCGAGCGCTGCGGTATATCCCAAAATGTATACGCCATCCTCGGCTTCTTCGGCCTGCTTCAAAGGCCTTGCATAAAACCTAACCGACTCTGACTGGTCGGGGACCCAGGCACTGACAAAATAATGTTGCAGAAACGCGATATAACCGCCTGTAAAATCCTGCTGATATACCGACTCTTGAACATCTGACAAATCAATCTTGCTGTAGCGCTCTTCCTCGTTCCGCGTTGCAATGCCTAGGTAAGGTTTCAGGCCCATTGCATTATCTACCTGAAACAAAGGGGCCTTACCATCACGTTTAATTTGGCCAAAAAAGGCCATTTCTAACGCCGACGAACCTAAATTTTCAACTTCGTAGTCAACATCGATGAGGTAACTGCCAGGCCTAAAAGTATAGACCTTGGTTACCCTCCGATCTTCCATACCCTGATCAGCAGATAAGCGAACTTCAAGTAATTCGTCTCCAGGTACTAGCGTAAATGTCTCTCGAACAGCCTGATAGACCGGCCTTATCCCGGCTTTGTCCAATCCGTCGGGGCCTATCAACCCACTCTGAGCAGAATATTGGTTTCTAGGGTCGATTAACGTGAGCGGTTTATCCGGCTGATCAATCTGAGCGGGAAACTTTGGCAAGGCAACAAAGACAATATCTCCGCCTTCTAACGCGATCTTAACTTCCAGAACATCCGTTTTCACAGACACTGTTTGAGACGTCAAAGCCCCTGATGCGGGCTTATACACTTGGGCTTGGCGTTCCAAAGGAGCCACTGTCGGCACTTCACTAAGTTCGCCTGGGATAGGTAAAGCCTCCGGTTGCGCTTGTTCCGTTGCAATCGCAGGATCATCAACCAAGACCTGCTGACCATAATCCTGCTGCCAAGCAAGCATGAGCATATAACCCGTTACGGCTAAGCCCATGAATATAAATATGCGCTGGAAATCCATTAACCTATCCTTTCACCGGCCTTTGGGACCTCGTCAATGCCACCCTCATGCAGCGGATGACACTTTGAAAGACGCGTTACGGCTAACCGTAGTCCTTTCCAGGGTCCGTGCAATTGAAGACTTGTAATCGTGTAATCAGAGCAGGTAGGGTAGAATCGACATCTTGGTCCGAGCAGAGGGCTGATTGTCCACTGATAAGTTTTTACTATTAAAATCAATAATTTAGTCATAATTTTAATGCATCTATGACGGTTTCGAAAGCTTTATCTAGGCTTTGCCTAAAGTCCCTGGGAGAGCAACCTAACGCAGTCCGCTTGGCTAGGACAATTACGTGTAGATTGCTTTGCTTGTGATGCCGAAAACTTTCTCTTACCTGCCTTTTGAAACGATTCCGAGCAACCGCTTTGGGCAAATTCTTCTTACCAACGACCAACCCTAACTTGTTGCTATGGTCAGACACCTGCTTTGCCAGCATTAAAAACCCTGTGCCATGCACTTTTTTACAAGGTTTCTGGAAGACAGCATCGAATTCTTGTCGAAGAAGCATGCGATTAAAAGGATGTAAGCGCATGGATACATCATGCCCTGACATAGATTGGTTCACGCTCGAACCCTCGAGCGAACAGACATCAGTTAGGCAGAAAGTACTTTGCGACCTTTCGCTCGGCGACGCTTTAGCACGAGCCGCCCTGCTTTGGTTGCCATCCGTGCCCGAAAACCATGTGTACGTTTTCTCTTGATTACACTGGGTTGAAAAGTACGCTTCATGAGGGTTGTCCGACAAACTTCTGGACGCGCGATTCTAAAGAGTCTTAGGTTGGTCGTCAATGTAATTGTTTGCACGGTGTTTTGAAAAAATCTCTTACTCCGTTCATAGGGTTTTATAACTATTAAAGTTTATATATATATATTTATTATTGTTACTCTTATTAAGATTCCTTCATCTGTGGGTAAGGCATTTTTATTCATAATTTTCAGTTAGTTGCCTTTATTACATAGCGGTGGATAAAGTGTGCGATACGTCTGCAAAGCTAGTGAGTTTTATCGTATAAAATAGCGAGTTATGCAGGAATCTCTCGTTTGGTTTTCAGGGATTTTGGCGGTCCCCAAGTAGCTCACAAGTTATCCACAGGATTTCCAATAAACTGTTGAAATATTTTGCATTTTTTAAAATAGATTTGTCGATTTTGCTGGTGATGAAACCATCATTAGGGTTACTATGCGATAAAGCGCGGACGTAAGCGCTGGGGGATGAAACCGCGGTCAAGATCACTATCGCATATTGTGTCAAAAGCGCTGTTGCGTAAAAGAGCCATCGCTTAAACGTGCACTGCCCAATAGCGGTTTAAAACAATAACAATTTAAGTTAAGGCGTGTGTTAGTGGTGTCGTTGATTTGGCAAAAATGTCTATCTTCCTTGGAGTCGGAGTTATCGGCGCAGCAATATAACACTTGGATCAAGCCTCTTCAGCTAGTGGGTTCTGCTGAGGATGGTGTGGTTTACGCGCCGAATAAATACATTCTCGATACCGTAGAGCAACAGTTCCTCGCTCGCATAAAGGCGTTGCTGTTGGAGGCCGGCATCCAGCATGTTGTCCTTAAAATTGGCAGCCAAAGAGGTATTTCTGTCCAGAAACCTTTAAATACCAGTCCCAATGATGGCCCAGCTAGAAAAAATAGCTTTTCTGAACGAGAAAGTTTTTACCCGCTGCTAGAGCTCAACAAATCTTTCACTTTTGACACTTTTGTCGGTGGTAGGTCAAATGAAATGGCTCGAGCGGCAGCGATACAGGTTTCCGAGAATGTCGGCGGTTCATCTTATAACCCGCTCCTTTTATACGGTGGTGTTGGGTTAGGAAAAACGCACTTAATGCATGCCGTAGGCAATGCGATTGCCAGCAGACATCCAGAACTTAAAGTCGCATATATGTATTCTCAGCGATTTATGGAGGATATGGTGCGCGCGATAGAACATGGCACTATGTCTGAGTTTACCCAATATTACAGGGCCGTCGATGTCCTGTTGATGGATGACATTCAATTTCTTGCAAAGGGGTCAAAAAGCCAAGAAGAGTTTTTTCATGTATTTAATCGATTGCAGGAAGATGGTCGTCAGATTGTCTTAACATGCGATAGATATCCTAAAGAAATCCAAGGGTTAGAGGAGCGGCTTGAAAGCCGATTCGTGTGGGGTATGACGGCAGCCGTTGAGCCGCCTGATCTTGAGACACGTGTAGCAATCTTGCTTAAAAAAGCAGAACAAGAAGCTGTTTACATTCCATCCGATGCAGCCTTTTTTATCGCAGAACGGGTCCGTTCAAATGTACGGGAACTAGAGGGTGCTTTGCGGCGGGTTATCGCCAACGCAAGATTTACAGGCAAAGCCATTTCTATCGATCAAGTAAAAGCGGCGCTTCGAGATTTGATCGCGATTCAGGCTCGACAAGTTGGTATCGATAACATTCAAAAAACGGTAGCTGATTTTTACAAACTTAGGATGTCTGATTTACTGTCAAAAAAACGAAATAGGTCCCTAGCAAGGCCTCGACAGCTTGCAATGGCCCTCTCTAAAGAGCTCACGAATCACAGCCTACCAGAAATTGGCGATGCATTTGGCGGTCGGGACCATACCACAGTGTTGCACGCCTGCAGAAAAGTCGAGGAATTACGTGAGTTGCATCCTGAAATTAAGGATGACTATCGAGCTTTGAGGCGAATTTTAACCAGCTAAATGTAGCATTTTGTTCACAGACTGGCTGGCCATCACAAGCTTCTGTTAGTTAAAATAGGAGGCTTATGGGAGGTATCTGTTGAGTGGTATCTGTTGAGAGGTATCTGTTGGTTAAGATTGGCCGCGGCACCGCAAGGATAATGATGTAACGTATGGAATTTCGACTAAGCCGAACAGATATTCTCGATTCGCTTTCTAGAGTGGTGGGTATTTTAGAAAAAAGGCATACCTTGCCGATTTTGTCCCACGTGTTGGTGTCCGTTCGACCGGATGAGGTCCTGCTCTCTGGGACTGACCAAGAAGTTGAGCTTCAGGCTTCGCTGGATTTTAGCTCAGGCACGATTGCTGTTGCTTCAGAAGGCAGCTGCGCTGTCCCAGGACGAAAACTTTTAGATATTTGCCGACATTTACCGGGAAATGCGGAGCTGGACTTTTCGGTCACGGGCCGACACTTAAAGCTGAGGAGCGGCGCTTTTGAGTCGCAATTTTCGCTACTTCCTGCTGACGAGTTCCCATCGTTAGATGGGTATGAAAACCCGACCCAAGAAATTTCGCTCAGTTCTGCGTCTTTGGCAGAGATGTTTGGAAAGTCAACGTTTGCCATGGCGCAACAGGATGTTAGATATTTTTTTAACGGCATGTTGTTCGAATTGGACGGCGAGAAATTTAAGCTAGTAGCAACTAATGGCCAACGTTTAGCAGTGGTAGCGTCTGATAGTACGGGTTCTCATCTAGAAGGACGGCCGATCGTACCGAGGAAAGGTGTGCTTGAGCTGGCGAAACTTCTTGATGGGGTGGACGGCGATATCAAATTGAGTTTTTCAGAGACCTGTTTCGTTGCGGATATGGCGGGCAAACGCTTTATTTCGAAACTGATCGATGGTGAATACCCGGATTACACGAAAGCGATTCCCTCAGGAGCGGACAAACTTGTTGTTTGTGACCGGCAAATGCTCCGAGAAGCAATGGTTCGTACAGCGGTTATGTCCAATGAAGTTTACAAAAATGTAAAGCTGTCATTGAAGCCAGGATCTTTGTCGCTGTTTACCAACAATCCACTGCAAGAGCAGGCGGAAGAATCGTTGGCCGTTGACTATGCGGGCGAAGCCCTTGAAATTGGTTTTAACGTTCATTTTTTAATTGAGGCTTTGGGCGCGTTATCAGGCGGCACCGTTTCGATGGGCTTCTCTGGGCAGACCAGCCCCTGTTTAATTACGGACCCCGAGGATCCAAGTACGGAGTTTGTCGTCAGCCCAATGGTTATTTAAGCAGTAGTAAGTACTTACAAACAGAGAGCCGCAGAATGAAATTTTCAATTAACCGAGAGTCGTTGTTGCGACCCCTCCAACAGGTTTCAGGGGTGGTTGAGCGAAGACAAACTTTACCTATTTTGTCTAATCTATTGTTGCGGGTGGCGGGTTCAAAATTATCGATGACGGGCACAGACCTCGAGGTGGAATTAGTCAGCCAATTGAATGCCTCAGTGGACTTGGAGGGTGAAATCACTGTCCCGGCTCGAAAATTTGTGGATATCTGCCGAGAGCTCCCCGACCAAGCGGAAATCGATGTAACACTGAAAGAAGACCGGTTAGAGATCCGCTCTGGCCGCTTTCGTTCCAATCTATCGACTTTGCCCGCCAACGATTTTCCTGCCGTTGAAGTTGCTGATGCAGAGCGTCAAGTCCTGGTGCCAGCTGATGCCGTGAAATCGTTACTAGACTTAACAGCCTTTGCGATGGCGCAGCAGGACGTGCGTTACTTTTTAAACGGGATGTTGATCGAAGAAGTAGCGGGTTCGCTTAAATGCGTGGCCACCGACGGACATCGATTGGCGATGAATTTTCACACGCTCGAGCATGGCGATAAGGACACGAGTCATCAAGTGATTATTCCTAGGAAGGGTGTCTTGGAGTTACAGCGATTGCTGAATGATTGCGAGGGTGACGTCTCCCTGGCATTCGGCAGCAGCCACTTGAGGCTATCAACCGGTGCCTTTGAACTGACAACAAAATTGGTGGATGGTCGCTTTCCTGATTACGAGCGGGTAATTCCGCGGAATGGGGATAAACAAGTCATCGCGAACAAGCAAGACTTGCGTAGGGCGTTGAATCGAACGGCGATATTGTCGAATGAAAAATTTCGAGGTATTCGAGTTAATTTTAGTGAAGGTCTAATTACCTTAAGTACTAACAATCCAGAGCAAGAAGATGCCGAAGAAACCGTTCCCGTGGAATATTCTGGTGCGGCATTGGAGATTGGGTTTAACGTCGGATACCTGTTGGATGTGTTAAACGTAATTCGAGGGGAAACCGTTAAAATTACGATATTTGATGGCAATAGTAGCGCCTTAATCGAAGACCCATCGGTCGAAAACGCGCTTTATGTGATCATGCCGATGAAATTATGAGTCTTAGCCGGCTGGAGGTTCTGAGTTTTAGGAACATACAGCAGGCCTTGATCGAGCCAAAGCCCGGTATCAATGCTTTTTATGGCGACAATGGCAGTGGTAAAACGAGTCTGCTAGAAGCTGTTTATTTTTTGGGAAATTATCGCTCTTTCAGGGCGCAACAAGCCTCTGCCGTAATTGCGGACGATTCAGAATTCGCGCTAGTTCGTGGCATGACTATGCAAGGCGATCAGTTGGCCATCCAACGGTCTCGTAATAAACGACACCAACTTAGGTTAAATCAAGCCCCCTTAGTCCGAGCCAGCGAACTCGCTTCGGTATTACCTACAGTGGTGTTTGATCCGAGCACTATTCAGCTGGTTTTGGGAGAACCAGAAAAACGCCGTCGATTTCTGAATTGGGGGTTGTTTCACGTGAAACCAAACTTTGCCGAATCCTGGAGGACCTGGGCTAGAGCGCTCTCTCAAAGAAACCAGCTTCTTAAGTTGGGTAAAGCATCAGAATCTTTGGATGAGTGGACCTCATTGCTAGCACGTCACAGCGAGTTAATCGATCAGGCTCGGCAGGCTTATGTCGCCAGGTTGCGTGATGCTTTTGGGCAAATGGCCAAAGATTTGAGTTACAACCAAGATATGACTATCAGCTATCGGCGTGGTTGGCCCGAGGGGGAGTCTCTAGCAAATTCGATGGCGACGGATTTAGCGATCGATTTAAAGCGAGGTTTTTCTCAGAAAGGACTCCATAGGTCGGATTTAAGGCTAACAGTAGGCGGCCGACCCGCCGCTGAACATTTGAGCCGTGGTGAAGCTAAAATTGTTGCATGGACATTGGGTTTAGCACAGCTGCAATGTTTGCCAGAATCGGTAAGAAACAAGACCGTTTTATTGGTTGATGATCCTGGCTCGGAGATTGATCCTGACTATCGTCGCAGCATGGGAGATTGTTTAGGTCGAAGTGCGCCGCAAATCCTGGCAACCAGCACAACCCGTCAGGCGCACCAGCAGATTTGGGGGGACAAATTAAACCGGCTGTTTCACGTGAAACAGGGTATAATTGAGGACAGCGGAGGGTGAGACTATGAGCGAAGAACGAACCTACGATTCGAGTAGCATCAAGGTACTTAAAGGCTTGGAAGCGGTCCGAAAACGGCCTGGGATGTACATAGGGGATACAGATGACGGCACCGGTTTGCATCATATGGTCCAGGAATTGGTCGATAACTCGATTGATGAAGCGCTTGAGGGCTATTGTTCGAGCATAGAGGTGGTCATCCACACTGATCAGTCGGTCACAGTTTCTGATGATGGACGAGGCATCCCTACAGATTTTCATGATGGTGAAGGCAAGTCAGCAGCCGAAGTGATAATGACGGTTCTGCATGCAGGAGGTAAGTTCGACGATAGCAATTATAAGGTGTCGGGGGGACTGCATGGTGTTGGTGTGTCCGTTGTCAATGCGCTATCTTCTGAGCTCACCCTGACGATCTGGCGAGGCGGAGAAGTCTGGGAGCAGATCTACCACCATGGTGAGCCACAAGGACCTTTGGCGGTCGTGGGTAAGACTGAGCGAACAGGGACGCGTTGCAGGTTCAAGCCGTCAACAGAAACCTTCACCAATATAGAGTTTCACTACGATATCTTAGCAAAACGGTTACGTGAGCTGTCTTTTTTAAATTCCGGTGTGGCGATTACTCTGACTGATGAACGGACGGGTCGCTCAGAATCGTTTCGGTACGAAGGTGGTGTCAAATCGTTTGTCGAATATCTCAATCAAAATAAGTCTGTGTTGGGGCAGGTTTTCCATTTCCAGATAAGCCGGGAGGACGGGATCGGTGTCGAGGTTGCGTTGCAATGGAACGATTCCTATCAAGAAACCTTATTGGCTTATACCAACAACATTCCTCAAAGCGATGGTGGTACCCATCTCCAAGGGTTCCGAACGGCACTTACGCGTTCGTTAAATGCTTATATTGAGCGAGAGGGCTTGGGCAAGAAGGCTCAGGTGAATACCACAGGAGATGATGCTCGAGAGGGGCTCACAGCGATAATTTCTGTGAAAGTACCGGACCCTAAATTTTCATCGCAGACCAAAGACAAATTGGTTTCTTCGGAGGTTAAGACCGCTGTCGAGCAGGAGATGGGCCAATACTTTACGGACTTTTTGCTTGAAAACCCCCAAGAGGCAAAATCGATTGTGCAGAAAATGATAGACGCTGCAAGAGCAAGAGAAGCTGCCCGCAAAGCGCGAGAAATGACTCGGCGTAAAGGGGCGCTTGATATTGCCGGCTTGCCCGGTAAGTTAACCGATTGCCAAGAAAAAGATCCTGCACAGTCCGAAATTTTCTTAGTTGAGGGTGACTCTGCAGGAGGGTCTGCCAAGCAAGGCAGAGACCGCAAATATCAAGCAATTTTGCCGCTTAAAGGTAAGATTTTGAATGTAGAAAAAGCACGATTTGATAAAATGTTGTCTTCTGCAGAGGTCGGCACGTTAATTACTGCGCTGGGCTGCGGTATTGGTCGTACCGAATTTGATCCGGATAAGTTGCGGTATCATAAAATAATCATAATGACAGATGCGGACGTAGATGGTGCCCATATCAAAACGTTGCTTCTCACGTTCTTTTTCCGGCACATGCCTGAGCTCATAGAGCGAGGACACGTGCTCATTGCGCAGCCACCTTTGTATAAAGTAAAGAGAGGACGGCAAGAGCGTTATATCAAGGATGAAGCAGAGCTCACCCAGTATGTTCTTGAGCTAGCCCTCGATGAAGCCGGGTTAACGCCCGCAGGTGCGAGCGCGGACATGGCGGCGTCTGAATTCAGCGCCTTAGCTCACGAATACTTCTCGTTTGAAGATAAGATAAAACGTTTAGGGCAATTGTATCCCTTAGATGTGCTTCGGAGTCTGCAGTATGTGCCCCAGCTGAGCGTCAATGAACTTTCTGAGCAGTCCAAGGTAGAGGCCTTTTTGTCCGCATTGGCTATCGAATTAGGTGCGCTACAGTCTGCTCAAGTGCAATACGAAACCGATTGGCAGGCTGATACTGAGCGTGGACGGTTTTTGCCAGTGGTGCAAGTCATTAATCATGGGTTTAAGCGAGCTTATACGTTTAGCGACGATTTCTTTGCCTCGAGCGACTATCGGGCCCTTGCTGAATTCGGTGTGCGCATGAAAGATTTGGTGCCAGCGGGCAGTACGATTAAAAAAGGCGAGCGATCTGAAACCATCGCAAGACTCAGCGAAGGTCTAGACTGGCTTCAGAAAGAAGCAACCAGAGGCCAATCTCGCCAACGTTTTAAAGGTTTGGGTGAGATGAATGCCGATCAATTGTGGGAAACAACGATGGACCCGCAGCATCGTACAATGCTGCGAGTGAGCATCGAAGATGCCATTGCATCTGATCAGATATTTAATACCTTGATGGGCGATCAAGTGGAGCCTCGGCGAGCCTTTATCGAGGCTAATGCCATGGCGGTCGCAAATTTAGACGTATAAAAGGGCAGGATTAAGCTTCGCTAGTTTGGAGCACGTTAAAAGCAGCAAGTTCGGTAAGGGCCTTGTTGAGCTGTCTCAGGGTGTTGAGTCTGTTTTCTCGCAGATTGGGATCTTCAGTATTGACCATCACATCGTCGAAATAATTTTCGAGGGCGGTGGCGCCTGAGATTACTAATGACAGCCTGGACTCAAGCGATGCTGACTCTGACGCAATGAGTGTTTCTATCCATTGCCATAAAGTTCTCTCAGCGTCTTCGCAAAATTGTTCGGGTAAAACAGGGCGAGTGGGTACGTCCGCAGACTTTTCAATAATGTTTTGGACGCGCTTTTGGCTTGCGATTACGATTGAACTCGCTTGGTTTGATCTAAATTGATCGAGGGTTTTAATATCCTGGGCGGCAGCATAGAGATCAGTTACACCACTGGCTCGACCTCGAATCGCTCTAACGGTATCCCATTGTGCGCCTTGATCAGTCAGTAAATTCTCGAAACGGTCTAGTAAATAGGTTTTCACCAAGCTGACATCGAAATCACTATCAAAGGGCCTGGCTGCTTCCGCAAGCAGGGCATCTAGGGACAAGCTAATAGGCGTCTCAATACAGATTCTCACAATAGCGAGGGTTTGCCGGCGAAGCGCAAAGGGATCCTTGCTGCCTGATGGCGGCTGGCCAATGCTAAAGAGCCCTACTAAAGTGTCTAGTCGGTCTGCGAGTGCCAAGATATAACTTACCGGTGATTCAGGTAGGACATCGCCTGAAAACCTCGGCAAATAATGGTCTCTGATGGCGTTGGCAACAGCCTCGGGCTCTCCTTCGGAAAGCGCATAGTACCGACCCATGATGCCTTGAAGTTCGGGGAACTCACCGACCATATTCGAAACTAAGTCAGCTTTGGCCAGCTGCGCTGCCCTAATGGGTGCTTGAGTTTCTTGACCCAGAGATTCTGCGATAAAGGCCGTCAACCTAGCCACTCGGGCCGTTTTATCGCCATATGAACCTAAGCTATGCTGAAATATCACAAGATCAAGTTGCTTCTGGGCATCGCCAAGGGACCTATTGAGATCCTTGTCGTAGAAAAACTTCGCATCGGCTAGCCGAGGATGGATGACTCGCTCGTTACCAGCGATGACAGTGGCAGGATCCCGACTAACAATATTTGCAACAGTCAAAAAATTGGACTTAAGCTGACCCTTATCGTCTCTAAGATGAAAATACCGTTGATGCTCACGCATGGCCGAAATTAAGGCTTCCTCAGGGACGGAAAGAAAGGCCGTGTCGAATTGACCGCTCAAGACCTCGGGCCATTCACACAGGGCTGAGACTTCGTCAAGGAGCGATGGATCGTTGGTGAGCTGGCCAGACAGGTCACGAGCAGCCTCGTGTAATTGGCTGTCGATACGGTTCCGGCGAGCTTCAAAATTCGCGATGACGAAGGCACTATGTAACACCGCTTCGTATTGATCCGCAGTTTCAAGAGAAATCGCCTCTCCATCGGTCATGCTCCGATGGCCATAGGTATCTCGTCCAGCCACTTGGCCAAATAACTCGCAGGCGAGCACTTCATCGCCATGCAACACCGTAAGCCATCTAACGGGCCTGACAAATTCATCCCGCCGATTCTGCCAGCGCATCCGTTTAGCAATGGGTAGTTGTTCAACCGTCTCAAAGAGTATGGCGGGCATTTCAGCGGCTAAAGATGCGCCTGGTTTCAGCTGGCGGTAGGCTAACCAGGTACCCTTGTCTGTTTGTATCTGGGTTAGGTCGCTTGCATCTTCAACACCACAAGATCGCATGAACCCTGCAAGGGCTTTAGACGTTGTCCCATCGGCCTGATAGGCGGCTGCAAGACTTGGGCCTTTTCGTTCAACAAGTTGATCTGGCTGCTGAGCGTTACAATCGCTAATTAAAACCGCTAATCGGCGCGGCGTTGCAAAAGACTGAACAGCGCCATAATCGAATTGTCTAGCCTTCAGGGATTTCTCAATGCCTTGAGCGAAAGCCTTTTCAAGCGTTTGCAAGCTCTTAGGCGGCAACTCTTCCATACCAATTTCAAGCAACAGAGACGGGCTACTCATGCGTCAATCCTTGCTCAACAAAGGCTCTATCCTCTGGCGCAGCTAATGGGAAACCAGCGGCCCGTCGAGATTCAAAGTAGCTGGTGCCGACACCTCGAGCCAATGCCCTCACCCTTAAAATAAATCTTTGCCGCTCGGTGACAGAAATGGCTGACCTCGCGTCCAAAAGGTTGAAGCAGTGTGATGCTTTCATTACGAATTCATAAGCGGGAAGCGGCAGATTCTCAGCGATGAAGCGATTGGCCTCGGATTCAAAGTAATCAAACTGCTTGAACAAGCCTGGTACATCGGCTAAATCGAAGTTGAATTTAGACATCTCGACTTCGTATTGATGAAAGATATCTGCGTAGGAAACCGTTTCACCAGCACCGTTTCTCGACCAGATCAGGTCCTGAAAGTCTTCAACGCCCTGAAGATACAGAGATAGCCGCTCTAAACCGTAGGTGATTTCTCCCATTACTGGAAAACATTCAAGGCCGCCGACTTGCTGAAAGTAGGTAAATTGGGTGATTTCCATGCCATCCATCCAGACTTCCCAGCCTAGCCCCCAGGCGCCTAGGGTCGGCGATTCCCAATTGTCCTCCACAAATCGGATATCGTGTACTGATGGGTCGATACCCACGTGAGCTAAAGATTCAAGATAAAGGGCCTGAAAATTGTCTGGGTTAGGTTTCATCACAACCTGAAACTGATAATAATATTGATATCGATTAGGATTTTCACCATATCGCCCATCGGTGGGTCGGCGACAGGGTTGAACATAGGCGGCTGACCAGCGCTCTGGACCGATAGCTTTTAAAAACGTTGCCGCGTGGAAGGTGCCTGCGCCCACTTCCATGTCGTAGGGCTGCATAAGCACGCAGCCTTTCGATGCCCAAAAATTTTGTAACGTTAAAATAAGGTCTTGGAACGTGTCGACTTTAGCCATCAGGATTAGCAAGATTTTGAAAGTCGAGAGTATACAGGAACCGTCCCTTAAGCGTCTGCATCCTTGGGGGTAGGTCGCAATTCTTAAGACACGGGTTACCGCGTTTTGTTTCAACCAAGGAATATAAACAATTGCGTCATTGATAAAGACAATTTGGTTGGTAGTGAGCAGGGTTACCGTAATAATATCGCAGCCTTAGTTGACAGTTCACTGCCGACGCCAAGTTGCTGCTCATTTGAAGATTATGGTGCAGGCCCTAAAGAGGGTTCATGGTTAAGGATAAGGAAGAGAAGTTGCTTTGTATGTTGTAATCAGGTCAATCGGCTTATTGCCGCGATGGTTGCTACAAGGCCTTGGGCGAGCTTTCGGCGTCTGGCTTTACATGATTCGAAGCCGCAGCCGCCGAATTACTGAGATTAATCTCGGTCTGTGTTTGCCGGAGCTTAGCGCGGATCAGCAGGCAGGGCTGGCTCGATCAAGTCTTCTGGCAACGGCTCAAACCGCATTCGAGACACCTGCCGTTTGGTGTAAAAAAAGTAAGCATTTACTTACTTGGATCGATAACATTTATGGGCAAGAAGTTTTAGACGAGGCATTGTCTCGAGGTCAAGGTGTGGTGCTACTGATGCCTCACATTGGCAACTGGGAGCTTTATAACGCGGTTTATGCAGAAAACCACGGGCCGCTTACTGCCCTGTTTAAACCGCCGAAGCAGGCCTCTCTTGCTAGGGTCATACGTCGCGCTAGGATGCACTACGGCAATGAGATGGTACCGACCAGTCCCCGCGGTTTGGTTCGCCTGTTTAAGACCTTAGCTGCGGGAGGCACGGTTGCAGTGTTACCTGACCAAGTACCAGAGTCGGGGTGCTTTGTGCCCTTTATGGGGCAGTCTGCCCTTACCGATCGCCTAGCCTATCGCTTGGTTGCGAAATCCGGTGCAACGCCAATCATGGTAGCGTTGATACGAAATCCCAAGGGACTTTTTGATGTCTTTTATGAGCCTTTACCGGGTCTAGTAGCGTCTGTTGAAGAAGCTATGGCCCTTAAATCCCTTAATGATGCTTTAGAAGGGTTAATCCGGCGATTCCCTGCCCAGTACCAGTGGGAGTATAAGCGGTTTAAAAAGCAGCCCGATGGCTTGCTTGACCCTTACAAATCTAGGTACTAAGCCAGCGGCTTCTGGGCAATAATCAGAGATTGTCCGGCCGGTTGAGTATCTTGATCTGACCCAATTTGGAAGCCATCGATAAACAACCGAACAACAAGGGGTTCGCAGAGCTGTAGCAGCTCGTTCACCGAGAGTCTGTAATCGGGATTTTTTGGACCAGACGCAACGACATCTTTATTGTGGGTATCTGCAAAGGTCTCGTAAAAGAGCACGCCCCCTAGCGCTAAACTGGTTATTATTGTTGGAAACAGGGCCCGGTCTAAAAATCGGCGAACATAGATAAGATCAAAGGTCTCGGACGTAAACGCAGCAGGACTGACTTGCACGCATCGTGTGGTTATCAGTGTGTTTCGTCGGCTCGCTTCCGCCGCCAATCGAGCAATGGCGACGCTCGAGGCGTCCCATGCCTCGGTCTCGAACCCTTGTTCTGCAAGATACAATCCGTCCGCGCCTAAACCGCAGGCAAGATCGAGCGCCCGTCCGGCTGCCGGCAATAGCGCCCGGTATCGTAACAATTGAGGATTCGGTTGCGGATACGCCGTCGTTTCGCGGTAGACCCTATTCCACCGTTCAGCTTTTGTCTCAGCCATCTATTTCTGCCAATAAAGGCTACTAAATAGCACAAGAATGGTAAAAATTTCGAGTCGACCAGCAACCATGCCCACAATAAGCGTGAATTTCGCTGTGTCCGAAAGACTGGCGTAGGTCTGACTGACGTCCCCAAGGCCCGGCCCCAAATTATTGATTGCTGCGGCCACAGACGAAAAAGCCGTCAAAAAATCCAACCCTGTGCCCAATAGAACCAATAGCAATACCAGAAATAGAAACAAATAGATCGAACAAAAGCCCCATACCGCCTCCATAATATTGTCTCCAATAACGCGATGGCTGACTTTTATAGGAAAGACCGCGTTAGGATGAATCAAGCGATGAATCTCGCGGAGGCCTTGTTTATAGATGAGCAACACTCGAATCATTTTCAAGCCGCCACCGGTTGATCCAGCACAGGCGCCAACGAAAGCGCCAAGAATCAGCAAATAGGGCAGCACATTTGGCCAGCTCGAAAAATCGGTCGTGACAAAACCGGTGGTGGTCAGCATCGATACCGTGTGGAATATGCCGAGACGAAATGCTTCCAAACCCGTTTCGGTTTCGCTCGCCAGCACAATTGTCACTAAAGTGACCCCGGCCAGTACAAATAAGAAAAAACTGCGAACTTCTTCGTCTCGCCAGTAGGACTTCAGCGATCGATCTCGAAAGCAAAAAAAGTGCAGCGCAAAATTAATCGATGACAACAACATAAATACAATAGCGACCGTCTCAATTGCGGCTGAATCAAAGTGTCCGAGACTCGCATCAAAAGTTGAAAAGCCGCCAATGGCTACGGTTGAGAAGCTGTGACATAGGGCTTGGAAAAAACTCATACCTGCAAGGTAATAGGCAAGACAGCAGGCAAGGGTCAGGGCGATATAAATAGACCATAGCGCAAGCGCGGTCTGCTTAATTCTTGGTGTGAGTTTGCTGTCTTTTACTGGCCCAGGAGTTTCAGTGCGATACAGTTGCATACCGCCAATACCGAGCATTGGTAGGATGGCGACCGCTAGAACAATAATGCCCATACCGCCCAGCCATTGAAGTTGCTGGCGATAAAACAAAATAGATTCAGGCAAATGTTCAAGACCTAGTATGACGGTCGCACCTGTGGTTGTTAATCCGGAGAAGGACTCAAATAATGCATCGATGTTCGACAACCCTGATACCGCCTCACCAGCGAAAGGTAGTGCACTAAAAGAGCCAAGTGTGAGATAGCACAGAACGGTTACTAGGAACCCGTCTTTGGTTCGAAGCTCTTCGGTGAATTTTCGGAATACTAAATATAGCCCCAGGCCGCTGATAAAAATGATCGCCGCGGCGGTCAAAAATATGCGGTGAGCACCGTCTTGAAAAAACACAGAAACAAACAAAGGTGGCAGCATGGTGGCGCTGAAAAACATTAACAAGCCGCCAACAATTCTGAGAGTTACGCCGAGTCGCATGTTTAGAAAAAGCTCAGTGGCGCCTGAAAAAGCGCTTCAACTTCTTTTAAACGTGTCTTATCAACCAAAAATAAAATGAAATGATCATCCGCTTCTACCGTGACGTCATCATGCGCAATGATCACTTCGTCTCCTCGGACTAAGGCGCCGACGCTAGTTCCCCGAGGGAGCTTCAAGGCGCCAAGTGTCCGACCGATAACTTTTGAGGTGCTTTGATCGCCGTGAGCAATGGCTTCGATCGCCTCCGCCGCGCCTCGGCGCAAGGGATGGACTCTAACGACGTCGCCGCGCCGAACATGGGTCAAGATCGCGCCTAGGGTTGCCAGTTGTGGCGAAATGGCGATATCGATGTCCTGCCCCTCGATGAGATCCACGTAGGCTGGATTGTTAATTAAAGTTAAAACTTTTCTCGCCCCTAAACTTTTGGCAAGCATTGACGACATGATGTTGGCTTCATCGTCGTTAGTGATAGCGCAGAAGACGTCAGTGTCTTCGATATTTTCCTCTAATAATAGCGCTCGATCTGAGGCATTACCGTTTAGAACAATGCTTTTTTCTAGTGATTCTGAAAGCGCAAAGCAGCGATTTCTATTTTGCTCGATGATACGGACCCCGTATCGTCCCTCAAGTTGCTGGGCGAGATTTTCGCCAATATGACCACCACCGGCAATGATCACTCGCCTGTTTGGTAATTCGTGGGATCGTAGCTCGTGCATGATTTGATGGATATTTTCGGCCGCCGCAATAAAAAAAACCTCGTCGTTAGCGGCAATCACTGTTTCGCCCTCAGGCATGATTGGCCGGTCCCCTCTGAAAATCGCTGCAACGCGGGTATCAGCTTTAGGTAGTAACTGGCGAATGGTTTTTAGCGCTTGATTTACCAGAGGACTATCCGGGTCGATTCGAAGCCCCACCAACTTTACCTGACCGGCGGCGAAGTCCATGACTTGTAGGGCTCCGGGATTATCAATTAAGCGCTTGATATCGTGAGTGATGATTTCCTCAGGGTTGACGATGTGGTCGACCGGCATAGCGTCATCGCGAAAGATACCGCCGCCGACAAGATAGGCTCGACTACGTATACGAGCAATTTTGGTGGGTGTGTGAAACACGGTATAAGCGACCTGACAGGCCACCATATTAATTTCATCAGAGTTGGTAACAGCAATAAGCAAGTCCGCATCTTCGGCGCCAGCTTGCTTTAAGATATTGGGATATGACGCTTGACCACAGACCGTTTGAATATCGTAGCGATCTTGGAGTTCTCGCAACTTTTCTGGATCGGTATCCACCACCGTGATGTCGCTGGCTTCCTTGACGAGGTTCTGTGCCAGACTGCCACCAACCTGACCAGCACCCAAAATGATTATTTTCATATTCCGGGTCCCATCTTTTTGAACCGGGCAAAATAAAATCCGTCATGTGCACCGATCGTTGGCAGCAACTGTACGCCGATTGCTAGTGGAACGCCAACCTTGGGCAAAGGTATTAAATCGGCCTCTGGATGCTGTGCCATAAAAGCTTGCGCGATGTTGACATTCTCCTCGGAAAAAACAGAGCACGTAACGTAAAGCAGGGTGCCGCCCAAACGTAACATCTGCCAGCATTGGTTAAGGAGTGCGATTTGCGTTTTGCCTAGTGCCGGTAGGTCGCTGGCTTGACGGAGTAGTTTAATGTCGGGGTGTCTGCGGATCACGCCACTGGCTGAACACGGCGCATCTAATAGGATCCTGTCAAATTGCCCCAGACCAGCTTGTCTTTGAGTCAAATCCAAACATTGGGTCACATCGGCTTGGCCTAGTCGAGCAAGGTTGTCTTGAACGCGCTGTAATCGGTGGGCATCAACGTCTGCAGAGACCAAGTCGATGGTCGGCGTAATCTCCAGCAAATGCCCTGTTTTGCCGCCGGGTGCACTACAGGCATCAAGGATACGGTCCCCTGGCTGTGGGTCGAGCAGGAGCGCAGCGAGCTGGGCGCCAGAATCTTGCACGCTCACAATGCCGTCTTCGAACCCAGGTAAAGCAGCAACATCAAGGGCTTGCTCTAAGACGAGGCCATCCTGACTGAGGACGGAAGGAACGGATTTAATTTCAAGCTGCATCAGCTGGGCTTGGTAGTCTAATCGAGTTAATCGCTGGCGATTGACCCTTAAGGTCATAGGACCGGGAACGTTATTAGCGGAGAAAATTGCGCTGGCTTGCGCTCCCCAGTCCCGCTGCATCCGCTCGATCATCCATAACGGGTGGTTTGTCCGTGCCGTGGGTTCATCTGATAAGTTTTTGGCCAGAGATTCACGTGATCGTAGGAAGTTTCTGAGCGCGCCGTTGATCAAGCCCTTGGCCCAGGTCTTTCGCAAGCCCCGTGTGGTTTCTACAGCGGCGTTCACACAGGTGTGTTTCGGAAGATTTAAATGTTCTACCGCCCCCAACCCAAGTATCAGTAAAAGGTGCAGATCATGATGCTTGTTTGGGAGCGGTTTTTTGATCAATTGCCTGGCAATTAAGTCTAACCAAAAGAAGTGTCGCAACGTTGTTTGCACAAGGAATCGACCCAGTGGGTCTAGATCGTTACCGTCATACGCCTGCCCTTTATGGACGACTCGACTCAGAGTTCTCACTTCTTTTTGAAAGTTGCGCATCTATTGGCAGCGCGCCCCGGGCGTTATTCCTGAGATCTGGGCATTGGCTAGCGCAGCCCCTGAAACCACGGTCCCCTTTCCCGTTGGCAGTTGTAAATGGGTGATCCAAAGCTGTCCAACGCCGCATTGGATCCGAAGTCCAAGTTTCGATTTTTCGAGGATAGTGCCTGGCGCTGCTTCGACGAGAACTGGATCTGCAACCGCCGCGTGATGGCAACGAATCCTGAGATCGCCGAAACCCATAAAGGCGACAGGATCTGGCGCCAGTGCCCTAATTTGCCGACCAATATAGTCAGCGTGTTGCATCCAGTTGATTTTGGCTTCTGATTTCTCAATCTTATGGGCATAGGTAATCCCGGTTGTTGACTGATCGACGCTTTTAAGTCCGGAGGTCCTGATGGTCTCGAGAGTCTCAATTAATGTTTCACAACCGATGGCTGCCAATTTTGTGAAGAGACTGCCGCTGGTATCGTCGTCGGATATTGAACAGGTTGTCTTGGTAACAACTGGGCCCGTATCTAACCCGGCCTCCATGATCATGAGTGAAATCGCAGTTTCGCGATCCCCTGCCAAAATGGCTCGCTGCACAGGCGCTGCACCCCGCCATCTAGGAAGGTCTGAGGCGTGAACATTGAGGGCGGCGATCTTAGGTTGAGCCAGGACTTTGGAACTAAGGATTTGGCCATAAGCGACGACGATTAACAGATCGATATCAAAGGCAGCAAGATCCTTAGCTTGGAGCCGGGGGGGTTGAAGCAGCGTTAACCCGTGAGATTGTGCAAGTTCCTTGACCGGTGACGGTGTTAACCGTTTGCCCCGTTTACCTGGTTTATCTGGCTGGGTAATAACCGCCAAAATATTTGCCTCGGGATAGTCGATTAACGCTGCGAGATGATCCGCAGCAAATGCTGGGGTGCCCGCAAAGACGATGCGCATTTAAGCGTTCAACTTTTGAAGTTTCAGAAGCTTTTTACGGATCATTTGCCGTTTGGTCGGCGACAGGTAGTCAACAAATAGTTTGCCATCAAGATGGTCAATTTCGTGCTGGATACACACGGCTAACAGCCCATCAGCTTCTAATTGGAAGGGTTCGCCGGCTCTGTTAACGGCTTCGACGAGAATTTGTTCTGGCCGTACGACGGTCTCATAAAAACCAGGCACGGATAAGCAGCCTTCTTGGGTTTCGGTCGAACCATGGCCTTCAACGATTTTTGGGTTAATGAGGACCAGAGGTGCACTTTTGTCTTCAGAAACATCGCAGACGAGAAGCCGTTGGTGCACATTTACCTGCGTCGCCGCGAGGCCGATGCCCGGTGCCTCGTACATTGTGGCTAACATCCGGTCTGCAAGGGTTGCAATAGCATCAGAGACATTCTTGATCGGCGCCGCCTTGGTTCGCAAGCGGGCGTCTGGGAATTCTAATATCGTCATTAATGTTGGCGTCATGAATTAAGGCTAGATTGGTTCATAGAATAAATTTTGGGTTTTTTAAATCCGCTGTATGATATAGGCAACGCGAAAATGTAATTCAGCGGCCTAATCTCCTAATTATAGCGCGAAAAATACAAGGAAATCGCTTATGTCGTACCTTCGGACTCAGCTGAAGCTGGTATTTATGTGGGTGTTTGGCATGACATTGATGATTGGCAACCCGGCCTTGAGTGCCGCGTTGAAGTCCGACGCGCCAGAACGATACATCGTGCAGCGTGGGGATACCCTTTGGGACATTGCCTCTGTTTATCTTGATGAGGCCTGGCAGTGGCCGCAGATTTGGGAGGTAAATCCTGAAATCGACAATCCCCATTTGATTTATCCAGGAGACGAGCTATGGCTTGTCAAAACAGAAGCGGGTTTTAAGGTACAGCTGATGCGTGGCGACCAAACCGGTGCGCTGTCGTCGACGGTAGTGAAGCTGAGCCCCAGAATTCGCATCAGCCAGAATAAAAACCCGATTCCAGCTATTCCTCTAGACGATATCGCCCAATGGCTGGGGCGCTTTAGAATTCTTGGCCCGGCAGATTTTGATCAAGCGCCTTACATCGTTGCTGGCATTGACGGGAAATTGCTATTAAAGCCAGGCGATCTGGTTTACACCTCAGAATCTGGTTTGTTAACGGCGACCAATTACCGAATTTATCAGCGCGGACAGACCTATCGTGACCCCCAATCGGGGGACACGATAGGCACCGAATTGTTAGAAGTAGGACAAGCTCGACGGGTTAGCGGAGACGCTGAAATGCCCATGCTGAAAATTCTTTCTTCCAGCGAGGAAATCTCTCCGGGTGATCGCTTGTTAGTCTCCGAAGAACGCATACTAGACCCCACGTTATTTCCAAAAACGAACCAACTTAACTTGGCGGGGGAAATTATTGGCCTTCGAGCCAATGCGACATTGGCGGCCAACAATTCGGTGGTGACGGTAAATTTGGGCGCGCAAAGTGGGGTTATGGTCGGGGATCTGCTGCGAATCGCTAAGAGGGGCGCTTCGGTGGCTGACCCGGTCACAGGTAAGATGATTGACCTGCCCGATCGTTCAGTTGCCAGTTTACTGGTTTATCAAGTCTATGAGCAGGTTGCCTATGGTTTGGTGCTTGTAGCCAGCGAAGTCCTGACTGTCGGAGATCCCGTCAGATCATTTCCATAAATGCTTAGGTAGTTCTCCGTAAAAACCGCTTATCTGGTTAAAACGAAATCCTAATAATGGCTTAAAAATCAGTTAGGACCGCACCAGAGCGGCAGGAATGATTGTGCTAAGACAGTTATCAAGGCGGCGATTGCCTGTATCGTTGCAAGAAATACCAGATCCGCCGGAGCAGCTATACCTAGTCGGACCGTTGTCGTTAGAAGACAAACCCAGTATTGCCATGGTGGGTAGTCGAGCGGCGTCCTGGCAAGGGCTTCGGTTTGCGGACCAGCTTGCCCGTGAAATAGCAGCGCTCGGCATGGTGGTTATCAGCGGCCTGGCTCGCGGCATCGACACGGCGAGTCATCAAGGGGCCTTAGCCGTCGGCGGTAAGACGATAGCAGTGTTAGGCCAAGGGTGTGACATACCTTATCCGAGACAAAATGCAAACTTACATCAAACCGTTGCATCTCAGGGTCTTTTAGTTTCGGAGTACCCGCCAGGAACGCCTCCTAAGGGCTATCACTTTCCTGCTCGGAATCGACTGATCACTGGCTTGTGCGATGCGCTGATCGTGGTAGAAGCGAAGAAGCGTAGTGGTTCACTGATTTCAGCGCAGTGGGCCTTAGAGCAAGGCAAAGAAGTCTTCGCAGTACCAGGAAATGTAGATACTGGCGCAGCTTCAGGCTGTCATGCATTGATCCGTGACGGCGCCCATCTATTAGAATCGATCACCGATCTCATTGCCGTGCTGCCGCATCTCTTACCGGCACCAGCTCGGCGGTTATCACCCCAATCGATTGGCGCTCCTCTGGCCCACTGGTCCCCATTGCAAAAAACCATTTGGTCGTTGTTGGCCTCTGGCCCTTTAACGGCAAATCTTTTGCTCGATCATTTAGCGGTTTCAGTTGCACACTTTACCCAAGCAATGCACGGTCTTGAGTCTGAGGGCAGCATAACCCGGGATCAAATTGGTTATCATCGCACCATTAACTGAGGGCGCGCGCCAAGATCAGATTTGCATAAATTACATTCGGTTGGTCAAGCAACCGAGACGATGTCTGAACGGCTCTGTTACGAGAGAATTAAAACAAACTAAAAATCTAGACCTGCTCGTTTACCCAGTGGCGACCTGAATCAGGTAAAAATTGCGCAATTTTTCGTTTTTAAGGTGCTCAGAGACTACCTAGGACTTATAATTGCCAGCCGAAAAGGGAGAAAGTTTATGACAAAAAAATTCGTCGCAATTTTGATGGGGTCCGACTCCGATCTGCCTGTAATGAATGCAGCCGTCGATATACTTAAATCGTTTGATGTTGCGGTTGAGGTCAAAGTGACCTCAGCGCATCGCACACCTTCAGAAACCCAAAGTTATGTCAAAGACGCTGAAGCGCGAGGATGTCAGGCTTTTATTGCAGGGGCAGGCATGGCGGCGCATCTCGCTGGCGCGGTTGCAGCCCAGACTACGCGCCCTGTCATTGGGGTACCGATAGATGCAGGTCCGTTGCAAGGTTTTGATGCCCTCTTATCTACGGTTCAGATGCCTGGTGGTATACCGGTTGCAACCGTCGCGATCGGCAAAGCGGGTGCCAAGAATGCTGGTTATCTAGCGATTCAAATGATGGCGCTATCGGATGATGCGCTGCAAGCAGCCTTAGTTGAGGAGCGGGCCAATAATGCCCGGGCTATTGTTGAAAAGGCTGATGCCATTGCAAAACAATATCTTTGAGTCGTCGCTTCCCGAAGGATGTACGCCAAGCGCCATTCGTCATGGCGCTGTCATTGCCTATCCGACGGAAGGGGTTTGGGGTTTAGGATGCGATCCCGATCATGAAGCGGCAGTTCGACGCATTTTGTCGCTAAAGCAGCGCCATGAAAATCAGGGGTTAATTTTAGTAGCAGCTTCAATAGCGCAATTTGACATCTACTTAAGAGACTTGAAAGCGGAGCATCGGCAGTGGTTGGAGGGTGTTTGGCCTGGTGCTGTGACCGTGCTCGTGCCTCATTACGGTCGATGCCCACGTTATCTTTGTGGCGAACATAGTACGATAGCGCTCAGGGTATCGGCCCATCCGGTAGTCAGCGCTCTGTGTCATTGGTTAGGCGGGCCTTTAGTTTCTACCTCGGCGAATCGATCTGGTCAGCCGAGTTTACTATCCGCTTCGGGAGTACAAGCTGAGTTTAAGGACATGATCGATTTTATCATCCCAGGTGCCTTGGGAGGCCAAGTTGGCCCTAGCGAGATTGTTGATTTGCAATCGGGTGATGTGCTCAGAGCGCGCGAGCAATAAATGCATTATTTAGCCGTCTTAGGGAATCCGATTGTTCATAGCCGATCCCCAGAAATCCATCAGAATTTTGCCCGCCAATTCGGGATTCGTTTGGATTACCAGAAAGTTTTGGTGCCACATGATGGTTTGGGACATGCCCTAAAGACCCTGCAAGACCAAGGCGCGCTAGGTTGTAACATCACGGTACCGTTCAAGAGCGACGCAGCGACACGCTGTGATCAGGTGACCGAGGAGGCCCAAGAATTGGGTGTAGTAAACACCTTAGTGTTTCAAAGTAACGGCCAAATTTTGGGCCACAATACTGATGGCAAGGGTTTGATCATGGATCTACTCGAGCATCAGAGGGTTACGTTAGCGAATAAACGCATCCTATTGTTGGGGATTGGTGGCGCCGGTCGCGGGATTGTACCGGCGCTTTTGTCGCAAGGTCCGGCGACGCTGGATATATGGAACCGAACGTCTGCTGCGGCGACAGATTATGCGCTTGCTATGAAAGGCGCTGTGTCAGCGCCTTCAAAAGACACGTTCCTAGAAGCTTACGATCTGGTTCTTAATGCGACCGCCGCGGGCCTATCGGGCGCAACACCAGATCTGCCAGGTCGGGTGATTGGTACAGACACTTTCTGTTATGACTTGAGTTACGGGCCAAGACCGACGCCTTTCCTTGCATGGGCGAGTAGCCAGGGTACGAATCATCTCTCTGATGGATTTGGTATGTTAGTGGCGCAAGCGGCCTTTGCATTTGAGATTTGGTTCGGTGTGCGTCCAGACGTCAGACGCGCTTTATCAGAATTAAAAACGTCTTCATAAATATCTTGAGGTTGCCATGAATCCCCTGCTGAGACCGTTTGATTTCCCCCGATTCGATTTGATTAAACCGGATCATGTCGAGCCTGCGATTAGAGAAATCCTAGCTGACAATCGAGCGGAACTCACAAGTTTAAAGTTGGCAAATGATGTTCAGGCCTTGCGCGAGGTATTACCACGATTAGATCGATTAAGTGCGCGGTTAGCAGAGGCATGGGCGCCTGTAGCGCATCTCAATGCAGTCATGAATTCAGAGGATTTACGGTCGGCCTACAACGCCTGCTTACCGTTATTGAGCGAGTATGAAACCGAACTCAACCAAGATGTCGAGCTATATGCTTTATATCAGCGCCTTGAATCTCAGCAGACCGAGCTCGGATTAACCCTTGAGCAGCAAAAGGCGGTCAGCAATGCGCTTCGAGATTTTCGCTTATCGGGGGTGGCATTGTCGGGTGATGAGCGTAAGCAATACGGCGATTTAAAGCGTCGACTCAATGAGAATACCAGTTTGTTCTCTGAACATATTTTAGATGCAACAGATGCGTGGCATCTTTTAATTTCGGAAACCGATCGGCTGGCGGGATTGCCAGAAAATGCTAGAGCGCTAGCAGCGCAAGCGGCTGTCCAACAGGGACAGAAGGGTTTTCGATTTGATTTAAGCGCCCCGAGTTATGTAGCAGTGATGACTTATGCCGAGGACCGTGAGCTTAGGGAATGTGTTTACGAGGCTTTTGTCACTCGTGCATCTGAGCTTGGCCCTCAAGCTGAGCAATTCGATAATTCTGCTTTGATGGTAGAGATCATGCGGGATCGCGTTGCACTTGCGAACCTCGTTGGATTTCAGCGTTATACAGAGCTCAGCCTTGCCACCAAGATGGCGGAATCACCAGAAGCGGTGATGGCATTTTTAGTAGAACTAGCGGAGCGTTCAAAACCTATTGCCCAGGCAGATTACGCTGAAATTAAAAACTTTGGTGAGGCAAAGCTGGGGCTTACGAAGCTTGAGCCTTGGGATATCGCTTATTGTGCAGAGCAGTTAAAACAGGCGCAGTTTGATTTGTCTGAAGATGAAGTTAGCAATTACTTTCCTGTATCGAAAGTTATCGACGGTTTGTTCGACATCGTCAAACAACTTTTTGGGATTGATGTCGAACCCGTTACGGATATGACGGTTTGGCACGGCGACGTATTGACCTACCGCATACTGAGAGCGGGCAAACCTTTGGCTCGCTTCTACTTTGATCTTTATGCTCGACCGAAAAAACGAGGCGGCGCTTGGATGGCCGAGTGCGTCAATCGTCGTCGAGACCCGGAGTCTGGAGACATCCTGCCGGTGGCATTTCTAACGTGTAACTTTTCACCGCCTCTGGGCGGTCGGCCAGCCTTGCTGCGGCACTCAGAAGTGGTGACCTTGTTTCACGAGTTTGGGCACGGACTGCATCACATGCTAACTCAGGTCGATTGCGGTGCCGTATCTGGCATCAACGGAGTCGCTTGGGATGCGGTCGAATTACCCAGTCAATTCCTAGAGAACTGGTGTTGGGATCGCGAAGCGCTGCAAATATTGTCCGCACACATCGAAACCGGGGAGCCCATGCCGGATGAGATGCTACAAAAGCTGTTAGCGGCGCGAAATTTTCAGTCCGGTATGCAGATGGTTCGTCAACTCGAATTTGGGCTGTTTGATTTTAAGTTGCATGACCAATTTGACGGCAGGCCCGACAGCATTCAAAACGTGATTGACGAGGTTCGTGAGGCGGTGGCGGTCACTCCGACAGCGCCTTTTAATCGTTTTCAGCACGGTTTTAGCCACATATTCGGAGATGTAGATGGTTATGCCGCGGGTTATTACAGTTATAAATGGGCCGAAGTACTCAGCGCAGACGCGTTTTCTAAGTTTCAAGAAGAAGGCGTTTTTAACCGCCAGACTGGTGAGCGCTTTTTGAATACCGTCCTTGAGCAGGGCGGGTCCAAGGATGCGCTAACCTTATTCGAGGCTTTTCGAGGCAGGTTGCCAAAAATTGATGCATTGCTGCTGCAATTGGGCATTACGACATGAATCGACGATTTATAGCGGGCGCCCGTTGCCCCGGCTGCGGGCAATTCGACAGCCTCTTTATAGAACCTCAAGCCCCTCAAGAGCGAGTCCAGTGCATTGACTGCGATTACAGTAATGAGAAGCCGTCAGAGCCAGAGCCTGACGTGAATTCTGACAACGCTGTAGTACTGCAATTTAAACCCACAACGACTTGAGGGTCGAGAGCCTCGGGGCTATACTTGCGGCCCCGTAGAGCTGACAGAAGATGATTTACGCTAAGCACGGCCTCATCGCGAGGAGAGCCCAGAATCAATCCGCGAGAGCGGGGCTGTCCGAGGAAGCCATCAAAGATACGAATAAGATAATTAGGGACAATAAATCCCGCTGATAACGCTAGGGCAATGCGTCTATGGAGTGCATTCCGCCCGTAAAACATCGATAATTAGCAAAGCCTAACCAGAGGCCGCGCAAATCGGGGAAAGTGCCACGACTTGCAAGCAAGTTAGGGAATTGGCAAGGCCCCGGAAGTTAGGTCCAGGTTGTTTAGGCAGATGGTTGAGGCAGATTGCTGAGAAGAAAGCGCTTAAGGGCATGGGATGCAGGGCAGTCACTGTCCTTCCCACGCAGAAGTTGAAAGTAAAGGTAATTGAAAAGGTATTTTAAGAGGTTGAGGGAAACGCGCCAGAGACATCGATAACAAGCACTAATCGATAACAAGCACTAATCGATAACAAGCACTAATAGTAAACCTTAAAAGTGCAAGAAGATGCGAAGCGCTATCCCAAAATCAAGTTGACGGATCAAATTAAAAGATTCAATTAAGGTTGGAGTTGCTGCAGATGACAGAAAAACAGAGCAAATTAGGCGCGAATGGGCAGATAAGACGCATTATGCGTTGGTTGATCGCGGCGACAGCACTAGCATCCAGTATCCAAGCCTTTGCGGACTGGTCAGCACTGAATATGACCAAAGGGGTTACCGAGATCAGTCGTCAAGTCTATGACTTACATATGCTGATTTTTACGATCTGCGTTGTGATCGGCGTCGTGGTGTTTGGCATCATGATTTGGTCAATGCTGGTACACAGAAAGTCGTTGGGCGCTGAGCCAGCGAGTTTTTCTCACAGCACTAAGCTTGAGTATGCTTGGACGATCATTCCAATTTTTATACTGGTTGGGATGGCAGTACCAGCAACCAGTACTCTGAGAGACATGTATGATGCTTCCGGTGCAGATATGGACATCGAAGTCCGCGGTTATCAGTGGAAATGGCAGTATACCTATTTGAGCGATGATCCTGCTCAAGAGGTGAAATTTATGAGCTCCTTGCTGACGCCGGCGGATGAGTATTACAACCGCACGCCCAAGCGAGAGCATTATCTAGCGGATGTCGACAACCCATTGGTCATTCCCATTAATAAGCGTGTCAGATTTTTGATTACTTCGAACGATGTGATTCACTCATGGTGGGTCCCTGACTTTGCCGTCAAAAAAGATGCGATTCCAGGGTTCGTACATGAATCTTGGGCAGTGGTGGAAGAGCCGGGCATTTACAGGGGTAAATGCACCGAACTTTGCGGCAAGGATCATGGCTTTATGCCGATTGTGGTTAAAGCCGTAGAACAAGATGAGTATGACGCCTGGCTTGCAATGAAGCAGCAAGAAGCGTTGGAAGTGTATGAGACGGTAGGTAAGACTTGGACGATGGCGGAATTAATGGAGACTGGCGAGCAAGTTTATGCCCAGCATTGTCAAACATGTCATCAGGCCAATGGCGAGGGTATACCTCCAGCGTTCCCATCTTTAGTAGGACAGGGTCTGGCTATCGGCCCGATGGACGCGCATGTTGATATCGTCGTGAATGGTAAAGCGGGAAGTGCAATGCAAGCGTTTGCGGCGCAGCTCAATCCCGCAGAAATTGCTGCTGTCGTGACCTACGAGAGAAATGCATGGGGCAACGACGTGGGTGATATGGTGCAGCCCAGAGATGTTAATGCACTGATTACGGGTGAAGAATAGGAGATTAAGATGAGCGCAGTAATAGAAAATCATCATGACGATCACCATCACGGACCAGATAAAGGTTTGATGCGTTGGGTTCTAACGACCAATCATAAAGATATTGGCACGCTGTATTTATGGTTCAGCTTCGCCATGTTTTTAGTCGGTGGCTGTATGGCGCTGGTGATACGCGCCGAACTTTTTCAGCCCGGATTGCAATTAGTTGTCCCAGAATTTTTTAATCAAATGACAACAATGCACGGCTTGATCATGGTGTTTGGTGCAGTCATGCCCGCCTTTGTTGGACTAGCCAATTGGCTGGTTCCAATGATGATCGGTGCCCCAGATATGGCCCTGCCCCGCATGAACAACTATAGTTTTTGGATCTTGCCCTTTGCCTTTGGCATGCTCCTTAGCACGCTATTTATGGAAGGCGGCGCGCCCAACTTCGGCTGGACATTCTATGCGCCACTATCGACTGAATATGCTCCGCCCAGCGTGACGTTTTTCATCTTTGCTGTGCATTTGATGGGAATTTCATCCATCATGGGATCGATCAACGTCGTGGTGACAATTTTGAACTTGCGAGCACCCGGCATGCGTTTGATGGACATGCCGCTCTTTGTTTGGACCTGGTTGATAACGGCTTATCTGCTCATTGCGGTCATGCCGGTTCTAGCCGGGGTCGTTACCATGATGTTGATGGATATTCACTTTGGCACAGCATTTTTCAACGCTGGAGGCGGCGGCGATCCCGTGCTTTTCCAGCATGTCTTCTGGTTCTTTGGCCACCCCGAAGTTTACATTATGATTCTGCCTGCGTTTGGTGTGGTTTCAGCCATCATTCCAACCTTTGCTCGAAAGAAACTCTTCGGATACGACTCAATGGTCTATGCAACGGCCTCGATTGCGTTTCTATCGTTCATCGTTTGGGCGCATCATATGTTTACGGTGGGTATGCCGATCGCCGGTGAACTTTACTTCATGTATGCCACGATGTTGATTGCGGTTCCGACTGGCGTGAAGGTGTTCAATTGGGTGGCAACGATGTGGCAGGGTTCGATGACTTTCGAGACGCCTATGTTATTTGCGATCGCTTTTGTGATCTTGTTCACAATTGGTGGGCTCTCAGGTTTGATGCTTGCGATTGTGCCAGCGGATTTCCAATACCATGATACCTATTTTGTGGTGGCGCATTTCCATTACGTCTTGGTACCAGGGTCGATCTTTAGCATTATGGCCGCAGCCTACTATTGGTTGCCCAAGTGGACAGGCAACATGTACGACGAGACACTCGGTAAGACACACTTCTGGCTGTCTTTTGTTGGCGTTAATGTCACTTTCTTCCCGCAGCATTTCATCGGTCTGGCTGGTATGCCGCGACGATATCCTGACTATGCGCTGCAATTTGCTGATTGGAACATGGTCAGCAGCATGGGAGCGTTTTTGTTTGGCTTCAGCCAGCTGCTGTTCTTGTTTATTGTCATCAAGTGTATTCGAGGCGGTAAGCAAGCAACCGACGAGGTTTGGGATGGCGCAGAAGGGCTAGAGTGGACGGTGGCATCTCCTGCGCCTTATCACACATTCTCGACGCCACCGGCACTGCCCGAACGGTCCATGGCATAAGTTAGAGGTTTTTACGGTGACGGATCAATCGGCGCAGAACAAAACCACACTGAAATTGATCAGTGTGGTTTTTGGCATGTTTGTCTTCGGTTTCGCCTTGGTGCCTCTCTATGACATTTACTGCCAGGTGACTGGTGCGAATGGGAAAACTGGCGGCGCGTATGTAGCTTCAGAGACGTTGGAAATTGACGAAGACCGATTGGTCACTGTGCAATTTTTGGCAAATAATAATGCTAATATGCCTTGGGAGTTCAGACCTTCGGTGCGGACCTTGAAAGTCGTTCCAGGCAAAATTTATGACACGACGTTTTATGCCTCGAATATTGCACGGGCCACTATGACCGCCCAAGCTATTCCTAGCGTGGCGCCGTTTCATGCTGCAGAATATTTCCACAAAACTGAGTGTTTCTGTTTTGAGAAGCAGCAATTGGCGGCTGGTGAGCAAATTGACATGCCCTTGCGCTTTATTATCGATCCGCATCTGCCGGCAACGGTACAAACGCTAACGTTGTCTTATACCTTATTTGATGTAACCGAACTCGCAGCTTCTGGCGCTGCCGAATAATCAGAGATTTGATGGAGAATATAGATGGCCTCTGACACGACTTATGAAAGTTATTATGTCCCCCATAATAGTGCGCTGCCAATTTTTGCCTCATTGGGTATTTTTCTGACAGTTTATGGTGGCGGCAACTTATTAAATGAAATGTCATCGGGTTCGGATAGCAATTTCGGCATTACGGTCTTTCTAATGGGCGGCCTGGTGATGGCTACCACCCTATTCTTTTGGTTTGCGAAAGTGATTGAGGAAAATCACGCCAAAATGTACAGCCAGCAGATGAACAAGTCATTTGTATGGGGCATGAGCTGGTTCATCTTCTCGGAAGTGATGTTTTTTGCGGCGTTCTTCGGTGCACTCTTTTACATCCGGTTCTGGGTTGTCGATTGGATAGGCGGTGTTGGTGAGCGCGGGCCCAGTGACATGATTTGGCCAGACTATGTGCCTCAGTGGCCTCTTTTAGACAATCCAAATCCAGAGCAATTCGCGGCGCCGGCAGGCGTCATTGGTCCCTGGGGATTACCTTTGGTTAACACCTTGCTGCTGGTTACGTCCAGTTTTACAGTCACTTTTGCACATCATGCGATCAATCATGGCGATAGAAAGAAGATTATTGGATGGCTAGTGGCAACCATCGTTTTGGGGCTAGCATTTTTAGTGTGTCAGGCCGTGGAATATTACGAAGCGTATGCACATTACGGTTTAACGCTAAACTCGGGGATTTTTGGTTCAACATTCTTTATGTTGACGGGGTTTCACGGAGCGCACGTAACCATTGGTACCATTATGCTCATTGTGATGCTCGGCCGAGCCATGAAAGGGCATTTCACAAAGACGGATTGTTTTGGATTTGAGGCGGCAGCTTGGTACTGGCATTTTGTGGACGTTGTGTGGTTGTTGCTATTTGTGCTCGTCTACATTATGGGTACCTAGAAAGTAGCAGGTTCCCAGGGGATCAGTCGCCTAGGGTGTGATGCCTGGGTGCCAAGGGGCGCCTAGGCCGAGATCGCCACTTAAAATTCCGTAAACCACAACCACCAACAGCAGCGCCGCCAGAGACACTCGGATTGTAAGGAATTTAGCGGTCCGAGTCCCCTCAGAAGAGCCCATGTCAGACATCATCGCGTAAAACGCAGTACCCAACGCCGCTATATTTGCAACTAATAGCAAAATGATGATGGTTTTTAGCAGCATATGAAAACCTCAATCGAAAATAGTGATACGCGTCTAAGCAGAAAAAGGCCCGTTTGATGTCGATTAGAGCACATATTAATTTTCGGCTGTTGTTATTCACCACTGTTTTTTTCTGTTTATTTTGTTATCTGGGATTTTGGCAGCTGGATCGAGCCGACGAAAAGAAAATGCAACTTGCGGCAACCAAGCGATTGTCTGATTTACCTGCGGCGCCGTTATTAACGTTGTCTGAAGAAGAATGGGTGACGGGCCGCAAAGTCCGTTTACAGGGCACCATTGGATCAGATCAAGTATTTCTGCGAGACAACGTGGTGTTAGCCGGCCAAGTTGGCTTTGAAGTTCTGCATCCAATGGTGTTGCAAGAAGGGCAAACCGTGTTGGTCAATAGGGGTTTTGTCTCAGGAGGCGCCAGTCGGGACCAGATGCCCGCGATACCGCCGTTAGCGGATGAAGTGAACGCTTTCGGGCAAATTTACGTATCCTCGTGGCCAAACCGAAATCAGATTCTGGCATACGAGGGATGGCCTCGAATTGTCCCAACGCAAGACCCTACGGTGCTATCTGGGGTTCTGGCAAAGCCGCTTTTGCCTCTCGTGATTAGGCTTGACGAAATGGATGTCAACGCCCTGCCGAGAGATTGGCGGTTGACAGTTATGTTGCCGGCTAAGCACACGGGCTATGCGGTCCAATGGTTTGCTATGGCAGCAACCTTGTTAGGGCTATTTTGTTATTTTACGTTTCGATCCAAGCGGAGTATTACAGAATGAACGAACCCTCTCGAGGCAACGGTAGAAAGAGCCTCCTGTTAATTGCTGCGATCGCTTTCGTACCTATGCTCGTAGCGTATGGGGTATTTTTTTTCGCGCCGGAGATAATCCCGCAAACGACAACGAATCGAGGCGAATTGGTTACGCCGCCCAAGGATGTTTCTGAACATGTGCCTACTTCCGATGGGTGGCGATTAATTACACTGGTACAGAGTTCATGCGATGCCGCTTGCGCCGAACTGATCTACCAAGTCAGACAGATTCACATCGCTTTGGGTAAAAACTCTGACCGTGTTTCACGGACTTTGGTTACCCCAAGCCCGCTGGACTCAACAAAATCAGCTGAGCTGCAGGTTGCATATCCCAACTTGGAAATTCGCACAGATCCTCAATTGGCTCGACTTTTGCCAGCATCGAAGGCGGGAGCGAATCCAAACGGTTTCGTGGTTTATGTTGTTGATCCTCTCGGCCAAGTGGTGATGGCCTATGATACGGAGCGGGTTGGCAAGCCGCTGCTCCTAGACCTTAAGCATTTGCTGAAGGTATCAAGTATTGGATAGGCGCACAGAAAATATGAATTCAACGCCTGCATCCGTTACAATTCGAGGCCGAAGAGACCTAGACGCATGGCTATGACCGACATTTTGCAAGCACCTGCGCTGCCCGCTTGGCGAGATTTTTACGAGATGTGCAAACCTCGGGTTGTGTTATTGATGTTGCTGTGCACGTTAGTTGGGATGTTTTTGGCGACCGATGCTTGGGTCCCCATGCCACTGATCTTTAATTGTTTGTTAGGTGTGGCACTGGTGGCTGGATCTGCTGCTGCACTCAACCATTTGATTGACGCGACGGTCGATCAAAAGATGGCTAGAACGGAAAACAGACCAGTGGCCCAGGGACGGGTATCAACGGCTCAGGGATTGGTGTTTGTTGCGATTACCGGTGGCCTTGGTTTGGTTATTTTGGCGGTTGCAGTCAATCCGCTGACAGCCTGGTTGAACTTTGCAGCGTGGCTAGGTTATGGACTGATTTATAGCCTGTATTTAAAGCGGGCGACCTCCCAAAATATCGTTATAGGTGGGCTTTTCGGTGCTGCCCCTCCGTTGTTTGGTTGGACTGCGGTGACCGACAGTGTTGATGCGGGTGGTTTACTGTTGGTGTTAATTATATTCGCGTGGACACCACCGCATTTTTGGGCTTTAGCGATTGATCGTCTTGAGGACTACAAGAAAGTTGATATACCGATGCTACCGATCACTCATGGAGTTGCCTATACTAAGTTGCACATCGTTTTGTACACGGTAATTCTACTGGTTGTCTCGGTGCTTCCGTTTGTGATCGGCATGAGTAATTTACTGTACTTAGTCAGTGCGTTGGCCCTTGGAGCAGGATTCCTCTATTGGTCTCTGGTTATGTTGTATGATCGCAACCCTGACGCCCCGATTGAAACGTTTAAGTACTCTATTTTGTACCTGGCCCTATTGTTCTTAGCGCTGCTTCTTGATCATTATTTGATGCCGGTGACGTATGCATAGCGAGGCTCAAAAGGCAGGTATCCGCAAGACCCTAATCTATCTTTTGGGTTTTGTAGCGTTAATGCTCGGCGTCATCATCTCTAATTATTTAAATAGAGATGATACTTTAGCCCCTGCGGAAGCGGCTAAACTCGGGCTTATCCGATTTGATACGCCAAGACCAATAGAACTCCCGGTCTTGGTGTCAGAGACGGGTTCAGCAATACAGGCCGGCCATTTTAGCGAGAACTGGGACCTGCTTTACTTTGGCTTTACCGCTTGCCCTGATATCTGTCCAACGACCCTTTCTCTGCTGAACCAGGCCGTCGGACAAATAACCGAAGAAATCCCTGATATTCATTTGGTATCGGTCGACCCTGACCAAGACACCCCTGACCGGTTAAGGCGTTATCTATCCAGTTTTAATGCCGATTTCAAAGGGGTCACCGGATCACACGAGGCGATAACGCGATTTGCGACTCAGGTGAACGTCGCGTTTGGCAAAATTCCCGGCGGTGAACCCGGCACCTACACGGTTGACCATACCGGTTCGATCGTAGTGATTGATCCTGAAGGCCGTTATGCAGGCTTCATCAAAGCGCCCCATCAAATACCTCAATTAGTGCGGATTATGAGTGGCCTTTAACCTTGGCTGGCTTTGAATTGTCTTGGGCTCAGTAGTGCGATGCTACCTGATTAATTGAAGCCTTGTTGAATGTTCACAGCCACCACTTGATGAAGGATCTGCAATTGCTCTTGGGGGTCCTTCCGAAATCCTTTACCGTCAAATGTTTCTAAACGTGTGAGCGCAAAGCGAGCCGCGGCGACGGCTCTAGCAACCGCCAAAGCGGCCCGTTCTTCTCGCTCTAGCCTCCTAGCGCTATCGTAGCCGGCTAACAATGCGGCGGCGTGGTCGTTACGCAGACAGCCCTGGCTGTCTGTACACCAATCGTTGATCGCGATGGCCAAGTCCATAATCCAGAGGTCCTGACTAATATGGAAAAAATCAAGTAGGCCAACAAGGTGTGTATTATCGAACAAGACGTTGTCTTTGAATGCGTCACCATGGATAAGACCACGAGGTAGTCCAGCAGTTTCAAGGGTCTCATAGTCATCGATAACGCGTTCGATAAGCTGAATATGATTGAGAGATAAGTGCTTGCGATAGGCTGTTAGCGTGTCTGACATCCATGCGCTGTCATAGAGTGCAGGTCGATCCCAATCGAGTGCTGTAGACGTGGTATGTAATCGTCCTAAGGTTTCGCCAAGCGCAGAGCAATGATCTGTCGACACATCTGTAAAATGCTGACCTGGCAAGTCCTGCATTAGGAATGTCGGTTTCCCTTCAATCTTAGGTTGCTTAACACCAACCTTCAATAATCTCGACTGCGGTACGGGTAAACCATAGTGTGCAAGATGTTGCATGGCGCGACGCACGTCCTCGGTGCGAGCCTGGTTTTCACCCTCGATGATAGTCAGTACCGATTTGACATCCTCGTCGAAGAGTCGAGTCACGATTCGGTAATTGCTATTCTCTATACCGGTAGTAATGGCCTCGTATGTCTTAAGCGAGCCTATTTGGAAATTTTCTAAATAGGTGGCTAGCGCATCAGCTGGCAGTTTCGTATAAACAGCCATGGTTCACCATTCGATTAATGTCCATTGAGGATAAAGATGTTTGATCTGTGTTAAGTCGGTAAAATGGGCTTCTCCGTTGGCCGGCACAAGGTAATAGGGTCGGCCACCCGAAGGAATGACTTTGATCATCATGAGAACACCGTTTTGACGAAATTCGTAGACCCTTTGGTCTTCGGTATTTTCGATCAGCGTAATCGATGCCTCTGATGAGGTGATATCAGCTTCGGTCAACTCACTCGGATAAGCTTTCAGCGCGAGCAAGGCCAATAGCGTGATTGATATGGAACGAATATTCAAAGTATGGTTATCAAAGTTGTGAGGAATGCCTAAGTTATGAGTCAGAAGTTTAACGTAATCTTAGTTGATGGTTCATCTTATCTATTCCGCGCTTATCACGCACTGCCGCCACTAACCACGGCCAAAGGTCACCCAACTGGAGCGATTAAGGGTGTGGTGAGCATGATTCGCAAACTCTGCACTGATTTTCCAGAGTCAAAAATTGTGGTTGTCTTCGACGCCAAAGGCAAAACCTTTAGAAACGATCTTTATCCAGAATACAAAGCCAATCGGCCCCCCATGCCTGAGGACCTTCGTGTTCAAATCGAACCTATTCATACCATCGTTGAACAAATGGGATTGCCTTTAATAGTCAAAGCGGGTGTTGAGGCCGATGACGTCATTGGTACTTTGGCAATGCAAGCGGCGCAGGCGGACCAAAGCGTCTTGATTTCAACCGGCGACAAAGATATGGCGCAGTTGGTTGGCCCGCGGGTAACACTGATGAACACCATGACCGACCAGTTCTTAGATGAACAAGGGGTCATTGAAAAATTTGGTGTTCGGCCCGATCAAATTATTGATTATTTGGCCTTGGTTGGGGACACCGTCGATAATATTCCCGGGGTTCCTAAATGCGGACCGAAGACAGCAGTAAAATGGCTTGAAGCGTATGGAAGTCTGGATGGCGTGATGGCAAATGCCGAACAAGTTTCAGGTAAAGTGGGCCAGTACTTACGGGAATCCCTGTCGCATCTACCTCTCTCCTATGATTTGGCAACAATTAGAACTGAGCTCGACCTGAGTGACGCAGGAAGGTTTGAAGTGATATCCGCGGATGAACAAGGCCTTCGTGAATCTTTCGAAACTTATGAGTTTAAAAGTTGGTTAGAGACGTTGGGGTCTGAGCCTGAGCCCGCGATCGCGGAGATTGACGTAAATTACGATCTAGTGCTTACCGAAACCGATCTTCAGGTTTGGTTGGATCGTCTAGCCAGTGCCGATAGTTTTGCTTTTGATACAGAAACTACGGGTCTCAATTATATGGATGCCGAGCTGGTAGGTGTTTCGATATGCACTGAACCTGGCGTTGCGGCTTATATCCCCTTTACGCATGATTACGAGGGGGCGCCGACACAGTTAGACCGGGAATTTGTGCTCCAGCAATTGGCGGTTTTTTTGAGCGATCGTAACAAACTTGTGATCGGTCAAAACCTAAAGTTTGATTTGAGCATACTGGCTCGATATGGCATGGATATTACGGCGCCAATAGCGGACACCATGCTTGAGTCCTATGTTTACAACAGTGTTGCTACGCGTCATAACATGGATGACTTAGCCGCAAAATATCTAAATCGTAAAACCGTGAAATTTGCTGATATTGCTGGCAAAGGGGTCAAACAACTTACCTTTAATCAAATTCCTTTGAGTGAAGCCGCTCACTATGCCGCTGAAGATGCCGACATCACCCTGCAACTGCATCAAGTGCTTTGGCCAAAAATTGCTGGCGATAACCGCTTATTGCCTGTTTATCAGGATATTGAGTTACCCCTAGTTCGGGTGTTGTCGGAGATTGAGCGCAACGGCGTTTTTCTCGATTGTGACATGTTGGCCGCGCAATCGGCCGATATCGGCAATCAACTCGACGCGCTCGTCGCTCAAGCTTATGAGCTTGCTGGAGAATCCTTCAACTTGAGCTCGCCGAAACAGCTACAAGCCATTTTGTTCGAAAAGCTAAAGCTGCCTGTGATAAAAAAAACGCCTAAGGGACAACCCTCCACCAACGAAGCGGTGCTTCAGGAATTAGCCCTGGATTATCCGCTGCCTAAAGTTGTTATTACTCACCGTAGCCTGAATAAGCTCAAGTCAACCTATACGGACCAGCTCCCTAAGCAGGTGAGGCCAGAAACGGGGCGCCTTCACACGTCTTACCATCAGGCTGTGGCTGCAACCGGTCGTCTGTCAAGTACCGATCCCAACCTGCAAAATATTCCGATCAGAACAGAAGCAGGCAGGCAAGTGAGAAAAGCTTTTCTAGCACCTGAGGGTAGCCGATTGATGGCGGCAGACTACTCACAGATAGAGCTTCGAATCATGGCGCATCTATCGGGAGATCCTAGCTTAACCTCTGCGTTCTCAGAGGGGCTCGATATTCACCGAGCCACAGCGGCTGAAGTATTTGGGGTCACGCTGGACTCTGTAACGGCAGAGCAACGTCGTAGTGCTAAGGCAATCAATTTTGGGCTGATCTACGGCATGTCAGCGTTCGGATTATCAAAGCAGCTAGGCATTGGTCGTGCCGATGCACAAAATTATATGGACCTTTATTTTGAGCGCTATCCTGGTGTCCTAAACTATATGCAGTCCATTCGCGCAGCAGCTAGCGAACAAGGTTATGTTGAGACCTGGTTTGGGAGACGGTTATATTTGCCCGAGATTAATTCCTCTAACTTTCAAATGCGGCAGGCGGCTGAACGTACCGCGATCAACGCGCCCATGCAGGGGACCGCTGCGGATATTATTAAACGAGCCATGATTAAAGTTCAGAATTGGCTGGAAGACAGTGGGACCCCGGCGCGGGTAATCATGCAGGTTCATGATGAATTAGTGCTCGAGGTGTCAGAATCAGCCATTGACTCGACCCGCCTGGCGGTCATTGACCTAATGGAAAATGCCGCCGATCTTGATATCCCCCTGATTGTAGAAGTTGGTGTTGCCGCTGATTGGGAAGGCGCTCATTGATCTGGCAGACGCCCTTAATCCGTAAACAAATAAGTGTCTTTAGTCATGAATGAGGATGGTCAAGTAATGTGCTGAGTGAATAGCACGTACCTGACAACTCTCGGACAAGCGTGTAGCGCAATTTAAGACCTTTGGATTTTTTTAACGGGGTGAAGGAACTAATCGCCAATCCTTGGGTCTGAAGATTTAGAAACCCGTGTTATTGAGTGTTTTCGGCAGAAGCTTCGGTTTTCCCCATTTTACCGAAGTCTCGGGCCCCATCCGTAATCCCCATTACGGATGGGGCTTTTTTTATTCGGATGTACCCGTCAGCCATCGATTTAAAACTTGTTTCAGTGAATCTAAACCAAGACCGCTTTGTGCCGAGAAGGTTTGAACGGTGATGCTGTTGGATAAATTTTGCTGTCTTTGAAGTAGGGCTGATTGCTGAGCCCCTCGGCTTAATTTATCTGCTTTGGTAAGGAGCACATGGAGCGGAATCTGAGTTTGCTCAGCCCATTTGAGCATCATTTCATCGAAAGGTTTCATCGGATGTCGAATATCAGAGAGCAGTATGAGTCCAACCAAACTTCGGCGAGACCTAAAATATTCATCAAGGTGGGTTTGCCAATATTGCTTCAGCGGCATAGGCACTTTGGCGTAGCCATACCCAGGCAGATCAACGAGCCGCGCATCATCTGGAAGACTGAAGAAATTAATCAGTTGGGTCCTACCAGGCGTTTTGCTGGTTCTGGCAAGCTTTTTCTGCCGAGTCAGGGTGTTGATCGCGCTTGATTTTCCGGCATTGGATCGACCACAAAAAGCGACTTCGGCCCCCTCGTCAGCGGGGCATTGGTGCATTTGGGCGGCGCTGGTGAGAAATTGAGCGGACTGATAGTCAAACTGTTTCATAGCGAATACTTGTTGTGCTGATCTGTCACTTGCGTGGGTTTTCGCTATAATAGCGCATCCGATTCCTGTGGTCGCGAAAGAGTGGTCCTTTGGTTAATGAAAGGCCCCATGGTTAAGAAAGAAAAAGGTATGTCATGCTGAGAGTGATTTGGAGTTTGTGTCTTATAGGGTTAGGTCAGATGGCTTTTGCTGGCGGAGACGCCGCCAGAGGAGAGGCGTTAACCGGTACTTGTGTTGCTTGCCACGGTACCGATGGTAATAGTCTTGCTGGCAGCTTTCCAAACATTGCCGGCCAGAACCCCGCTTATTTGCTGAAGCAGTTGCAAGATATTCAATCAGGCGCGCGTAGCGCCGTACTCATGACCGGGATTCTCGACGGAATGAGTCAGCAAGATCTTGAAGACCTAAGCGCTTTTTACGCTGGTCAGACAGCGGGCGTGGGCGCAGCTGACCCAGCGCTCGTCTCTTTGGGAGAAAGTATTTACAAAGCTGGCATTGCTCGAAAACAAGTCGCCGCCTGTACAGGTTGTCACGCGCCTTCGGGTGACGGTAATGGCCTCGCAGGATTTCCCAAGATTGGTGGGCAATGGGCTGAATACACTGAGACTCAGCTGAAAGCCTTTCGCTCAGGAGATCGAAGAAATGACGGTGACAGTAAGATGATGCGGTTGTCGGCAATGGACTTAAGCGATGAAGAAATCGCAGCAGTGTCATCGTACATTGCCGGTCTTAGGCCATAATTCCACAAAGAAGGTGCGGCCGATCGGAGCGATCGAAGAACGGTTTTTTTAAAAGGGAGAGCCCTATGAAAAGGATAATAAGGCGATACCTAGGGTTTGGATTGATGGCTCTCCTAGGCACGCATAATGCGGTTGGTGCACCCTACGAAGCAGGTGTGCATTATGTCGAGCTCCCCACGCCTGTTGCTGTGCGAGCGGACGGCATCGAAGTCACCGAGTATTTTTCCTATGGGTGTGGCTACTGTTATCAGTTTGAACCTGTATTATCGGCTTGGGTTGAACGGTTACCTGAAGACGTTGTTTTCTCGCGCACGCCAGCGATTTGGAATCAAGGGTATAAGCATCTAGCACAAACCTATTACACCTTAAAGGCAATGAATGTCCTCGAAAAGATGCACCTCGAGGTCTTTAATGCGATTCACCTGAAGCGGCTGAACCTCGTAGATCCGAGTGAGATGGCTGACTTCTTAACAGACAATGGTGTGGATGGGATCGCTTTTGGAAAAGTGTTTAACAGCTTCGGTGTGTTAGCGACCCTACAGCAGGCAGAAGCACGAGGACGCGCCTATCAAGCGACGGGAGTGCCTTCACTGATCGTTAACGGCAAATATCGAATTGATGCGGGTGCTGCTGAAGGTACTCAAGGTATGCTCGCGATTGCTGATTACTTGATCGAGCTGGAGCGCCCCTAATTTCTCCAGAGAATGTTGCAAGGCAATGGCAACAAGGCTCGATAGACGAGGCTGATGCTGCCGTTCTAGGGGTGGCCGAAGCTGATATTCTCTCCGCACTACCCGCCTCACCTGCGAGGGTAATAGATCGCTGGGCAAGGCAGTCACCCCAAGCCAACTTTCTCGTTGCTGACGGGGTGCGCTATTCCTATCAGCAGAGCGCCCAAATCAAATCGGCTTTAGCCAAATACTTCAAAGCCGAAGGCGTTGGTCAAGGCGATCGTATTATCGTCAATGTAGACAATGGTGCGGCTGCTGTCATGGTCTTCCTAGCTCTGAACGCGCTAGAGGCGGTGGCGGTTATGATCAGCCCAAGGCTGGCTGCCCCAGAGCAGGCAAAAATTATTGATCATGCGGATCCGGTTGGGATTCTAACGGCCTGCTCGCAACCTGAAGGGGCTCGAATCGAGGCTGGGCTGAATCTCTCAGATCCTATTGGTGATCTCTCTTTGCTGGGGTTGTCTTGGCATCCAACAGGGCAGCAGAACTCTCCCTTGGAGTCGGTCACGCCCGATAGCGTTGTTGCAGCAATGATTTACACGACGGGTACAACCGGCGACCCCAAGGGGGTGATGCTATCTAACCGTAATTTGATGTTCACAGGGTTTGTATCTGGCAGGCTCAGAGGGCTCGGCGCGGATGATCGGGTGCTCACTGCTCTGCCTTTGTCGCATGCTTTTGGTCTTTCGGCGGTATTGTGTTCGGTATTGGTTCAAGGTGCGAGTCTGCATTTGGATGCTAGCTTTTCTGGCGCTGCGACATTGGTGCGCATGCAATCTGAAGAAATCACAGGGTTTTTAGGCGTCCCTGCTATGTATACGCAGCTCCTTGCTGCCTGTGGCGAAAAATTTGTTACCTTACCCGCGCTCAGATTTATGTTCTCTGGCGGGGCGCCGTTGGACCCAGAATTAAAGTCGCGGGTAGAACAAGTTTTCGGATTGCCCCTCCACAACGGTTACGGAATGACCGAGGCCGGCCCGACCATTGCGCAGACCAGATTGTACGCACCACTTGATGATACTTCGGTGGGATTTGTCATACCGGGCGTTTCCTATCAGATTAAGCCTGTCGCGCTGGCAGAAGACGGTATTGGTGAGCTGCTGGTTAAAGGGCCCAATGTTATGGCGGGCTATTTTCGTGCTGAAGAGGCAACCAAGGCTGTTTTGAAAGCCGGTTGGCTGGCAACAGGTGATCTAGCGAGAGTTTCTGCTTCGGGGACTTTAGAAATTGTCGGGCGTATTAAAGAATTGATCATTCGCAATGGCTTTAATATTTATCCGCCAGAAGTTGAAGCTGCATTACTTCGGCTGCCCTCGGTGTTACAGGCTGCGGTGGTTGGGCAAGCGCTCTCAGGAAATGAGGCTGTAGTGGCCTTTGTGGTGGTTAGCAGTGAAGACTCAGCCTTTGATCCGATTGCTGCACGGACGCAATTGCGGGCGCATTTGTCAGGCTACAAAATACCAGATCGCATTGTGGTACTTGACGCAATGCCTTCTGCGCCTTCGGGAAAAATTCTCAAGCATAAACTCTGCATCTCATCTTGTTAGCCTCGCTAGTAATTTCTAGGGTCGATTGAATTACCCTTAGTCATCGCCTAAAATTCGTCATGGCGTGCTTGATTCCTCTTCTTGTAAAAAGACACCCCCCTGTTTGTAGGGCCCTTCCGCCGCCAGTCTACGTCAAATTCCACATTGCCCACCTGGATAGACTCGTTTATCAGGACCGTTGGCTGAGATTTTTTAGGAGTAAATCATGGCTAGAATGCTAGACGATACCTCGAGGACGTTTGGTGAATATTTGCTGATCCCGCGCCTAACTCGACGGGATCAGCGAATAGATCAGATCGATTTATCGGCCCCTTTATCAAGATCATATCCTGGCAGCGGTCCTGGTTTATCGATCAACATACCCATTGTTTCTGCCTGTATGCAGGCCGTCTCTGGAACAGACTTAGCGGTTGCCCTAGCCAGGCAGGGTGGTCTTAGTATGATTTTTTGTTCACAAAGTATCGACAGCCAAGTGGCTATGGTGCAAAGCGTCAAAGCCCATAAAGCTGGGTTTGTGCCTAGTGGTGCCAATATTAAACCTGAAGCCACGCTAAATGATTTGCTTGAGCTTATGAGCGACAGCGGACATTCAACAATTCCCGTGACCGAAGATGGTAGTTCTGGAGGACGCTTCGTTGGGCTGATTACGGATCAAGATTTTTGGGAATTTGAAGATGATTTGACCAACCGGGTCAGTGACCATATGACGCCGAAGGTTGATGTCATCTTTGGGATCGAAGGTATTTCTTTGCGGGAAGCCAATAAGCTTTTACATAAAAATAAAAAAGATTGTTTGCCGATATTAACTGACGATGGCAGGCTCTCCGCTCTTGTGTTTAAGAAGGACTACGTTGATCACCAGAAGCATCCCCTCGAATTGCTTGACGATAGTAAACGTTTGCGGGTTGGTGCGGCGATTAATACGCACGACTATCGTGAGCGTGTTCCAGCGCTCATTGCTGCAGGCGCTGACGCGCTGTGTTTTGATTCATCCGATGGCTTTAGCGAGTTTCAGATGGATGGCCTGATATGGCTTCGCGAACAATTTGGCGAGGATTTGGTCATAGGTGGTGGCAATGTCGTTTCGGCCGAAGGGTTTGATTATCTTGCTGGATCAGGCCTAGTGGATTTCATTAAAGTTGGCATTGGTGGTGGGTCTATTTGCATTACACGCGAACAAAAGGGCGTTGGACGGGGCCAAGCATCGGCATTACTCGAGGTTGCAGCACGTCGAGATGCTTATTTTAAAGAGACGGGAATTTATATTCCGATTTGTTCTGACGGTGGCCTAGCGAACGACACTCAAATCGTAATGGCTCTGGCGATGGGTGCCGACTTTGTCATGATGGGGCGTTATTTTGCGATGACAGAGGAAAGCCCAACAGCCAAGATTTCGATCAATGGCCAAATGTATAAACCTTATTGGGGCGAAGGCACGGTGCGGGCGCAAAACTGGCAGCGATATAGTGAGGGTATGGAGAGCCGAAAAATGATGTTTGAAGAAGGCGTTGACGCTTTTGTGCCGCTTGTCGGAACGGTGTCCGAAGCGCTCCAAACGACGTTATATAAGCTAAAAAGCACGATGATGAACTTAGGTGCAGATGATTTAACCGCCTTTAAAGATCAGGCCGTGATTACCCAGGTGTCAGAGCAATCGATTGTCGAGGCAGGGACAACGAATGTCTTCAAATTTGGCCGTAATCGGGACTTAGATGAATCTGACTGAGGTCAGCTTTCGTATTTTCCGGTATACTCCCCGCGCGGCTTTGCTCAAGGAAAAAGGTTGATGAAAAATCTGATGTTGCTAGCACTAGCAATGGGTTCGATGCTTGCTTTCGCGGGTCCAATCGAAGACGAAATCGTTGCACGTATTCACAAAATAGGGGATGTCTGTTTGGTTGGCGAGGCATGTGCTTCAGGGCAGCTGGCCGCTGATGCGGGCGCCCAATCAGACGCTCAGTCCCCAGAAGCGATTTATAATCGAAGCTGTAATACTTGCCACGAAATGGGGATAGCAGGCGCACCTAAACTTGGCGACATCGACCAGTGGGCTCCAAGACTAGACAAAGGTATGGACGTGCTATACGCCAGTGGTATAAACGGGTTAGCGCCTGGGATGCCGGCCCGGGGTATGTGTTTTGATTGCTCTGACGATGATATCCGAGCGGTGGTCGATTACATGACGGCGTCTGTCCAGTAATGATGGTGGGTGCCTAAAGCACGCGTTACTGAATCAAGGTTGTCTAAGAATCAGAGCCTCCTCTAAGTGTTGGGAGCTGACCAGCGTCTCTCCTTCTATATCTGCTAGGGTCCTTCCGACACGCATAATGCGAGCCATGGTTCGAGCGGAAAAGTGCATTTGCTCGGCAAGCTTGAGCAGTTGCGATCTCGCTGAGCGAGTCAAATCGAAGGTGGCGTCTTGATCGCCCATCTCTCGCACCCTCTCCCGTTTATTTTCGCGACCTCTTTGAATGAGTAACTGTGCCGTTGCATGTTCTGAAGGGGTTTGTTTTGGCGCCGAGGGCCCGAGCATAAGACTCGGTTCAAGACCCGAGACAGATATTTGAAGGTCAATCCGGTCCAGAATCGGCCCCGAAACGCGCTGACGGTAGCGTTTAACCTGTTCGGCAGCGCAGCTGCAAGGCTTAGCGCTGCCTAACCAACCACAGGGGCAAGGGTTCATCGCTGCGACGAGTTGAAAGGCAGCAGGATAACGGGTTCTATGATGGGCACGGCTCAAGTCTATAAAGCCTTGCTCAAGAGGTTGGCGGAGTTGGTTGAGCACCTGCGCGGAAAATTCTGCAATCTCATCGAGAAATAAAACCCCTAAATGCGCGAGTGTAATTTCTCCAGGCTTAGGAGGGCTACCGCCCCCAATGAGTGCTGCTTTTGAGGTGGACTGATGAACCTCACGAAAAGGTCTTTTTATGTCTTGAAGGCGAGGCGCGAAACCCAACACAGATTGAACGCAAGCAAGCTCAAGACGTTGGGGCTCAGTCAATGGGGCCATTAATCCTGCCAGGCGCTGTGCTAGCATCGTTTTGCCTGATCCTGGTGGTCCTACCATTAACAGGTGATGGCCACCCACGGCAGCGACCGTGAGACTGCGTTTAGCGAGCGTCTGGCCGAGCACGTCATCAAGCATGAGATGACGGGTGTCTGCCGGTTCAACTGGTGCTTTGGGGCTCGCAGGGGCTTGCTTAAGCTCGCTTTTAAGCTCCTGTAACGACGCTACCGGTAAATAGCGCTCGAAGCCGGGCAGCGCGGCAATATCTGTCTGGTATGGTCCCAAGAATGTTAACCCCTCTTGCTGGCAGGCGACGGCGGCGATAAAGAGACCGGGGACTTGGCGGATGTGACCTGTTAGTGTGAGTTCACCCATTGCGCAGAAACCTTTAAATCGCGCTGGCTCAAGTTGTTTACTCGCCATTAAAATGGCAAGCACAATCGGTAAATCAAACCCAGCGTGCTCCTTAAATAAGTCATCTGGCGCAAGGTTGACGACGATTCGTCGATCAGGGACTTTATAGCCAGAGTGTTCAATGGCCGATCGAATACGTTCTCGCAGCTGCCGGGCGCGTTTTTCGCTGAGGCCAATGATTGCAATTTGAGGTAGCCCGTTACTGATCGTGGCTTCGACTTCCACGCGAGCGGTTCTCATGCCGGTCAGTGCCTGACTGAAAATGGCTGCAGATGTCATTTGTATACCCGATGTCGTTTGTGAGTTGGGCCATTAAATAGCACCACTTGCCGTGGTCATAGCGTTAACACCGCACAACAATTGCGCAAAAATCCCAGGACCAGGTGCGATTTTAGTGCGCTGGTGCTATGACAAGGGCTAAAATCAAGCAATTCCAAGGCTAATCACAGCTTTTAAGAGATAATAAGTGGCACGTCTTGTGCATCAGGGAGCATGCGTCAGCAGGATGTGGGTATCGTGCAAGGTCTCTGGTACTGTTAGGGTTATCAAGATCAATTGTATCGAGTAGGTCTGTAAAGGCGCGGGAGATTCAGAAAAGCTTAAGAGATAGTAGGTGTGTCTGAGTCACGTGGAAACTGTGATTAGTCCTGAATTTTCAGGGACAGCAAGCGGCCTAGAGCAGTAGCTAAGACGTTGAAATTGTGTGCTAGTCATTGAATAATCGTATGCAGAGTCATCATCATTGATGGCACAGTCAAGGAGAGACGATGAAGTTAGTAACCGCCATTATTAAACCGTTTAAATTGGACGATGTGAGAGAAGCGCTCTCTGAAATCGCCGTGCAGGGCATGACGGTAACAGAAGTTAAAGGATTCGGGCGCCAAAAAGGCCATACCGAACTTTACCGTGGCGCTGAATACGTGGTTGATTTTTTACCCAAAGTAAAAATAGAAGTAGCGATCGACGACAGCAGCTTAGACAGTGTCATCGAAGCACTGACCCAAGCTGCCAACACCGGCAAAGTCGGCGACGGAAAGATATTCGTCACTGCCCTCGAGGATGTGATACGAATTCGAACCGGTGAAACCGGAGCAGATGCGGTCTAACAACGCTTAATGAACCCTTGCGGGTTTTAAACCGCCCTTGTGCCCCGCGGCCACACCGATATAATCCTGAGCTTTGCGTTTTAAGCTAGGTGGCTATGAAATATCGAAGCACCCGTGGCGGGATCGAAAGCGTCTCGTTTAAAGAGGCCGTGATGATGGGGCTCGCCAGCGATGGCGGGCTCTTGGTGCCTGAGACGATACCAAATGTTCAGCCCAAGCTCGATCAATGGGCGGGACTAGATTACCCAGCGTTGGCAGCACAAGTCATGTTGCCTTTTGTCGGAGACATCAACGAGTCCGTATTTACGGAACTTGTTCATCGCAGTTATCAGTCCTTCGATCATCCACAAGTAGCGCCTTTAGTGCCTGTCGGCGACATCAAGGTGCTTGAGCTATTTCACGGGCCAACCTTAGCCTTTAAAGATATTGCCCTACAATTTCTCGGGGAGGTCTTCAGTCATATCTTGGCTGAACGGAACGAAACCCTAAACATATTAGGTGCAACCAGTGGCGACACCGGGAGCGCAGCAATCGCTGGCGTTCGCGGCAAACCTGGTATCCGCATCTTTGTGATGTTCCCAGAGGGCAGAACAAGCCCAATTCAAGAGCGGCAAATGACAACGGTATTAGACGACAACGTCTTTAATTTAAGTATTGATGGCAGCTTTGACGATTGTCAAAATTTGCTGAAATCTGTTTTTAACGATCTACCCTTTAAGCAAGAGCTGGCCCTAGGCGCTGTTAACTCCGTGAATTGGGCGCGGGTTTTGGCCCAAGTTGTCTACTATTTTTGGACCTGGTACCAGCTCGGTCAGCCCAAGCGATTCGACGTCTCAGTACCCACCGGCAACTTTGGCAATATCTTTGCTGGTTTCGTTGCCAAACGCATGGGTTTGCCTCTCAACCGGCTGGTGCTGGCGACCAATGAAAATGATATTTTGGCGAGATTTTTTGATTCTGGGGTCTATCAAAGGGGCGCTGTACACTTCACTCAAAGCCCCGCGATGGACATTCAAGTCGCTAGTAACTTTGAGCGCTATTTGTTTTATCAATTTAGTGAGGACGCAAAAGCAACGGCTGAATTTATGCAGGGTTTCCAAGCCAATGCCGAGGCTAAGCTTAAGAACCCAACAGGTTATTTCGATTGGTTCGTGGCAGATGCTGTATCAGATGATGAAGCGCTCGGGTCGATTGCCGACATGTACCAGCATTATCAGTACTTGTCCGATCCCCACACAGCCGTGGGTTGCTTTCTAGCCAATAAGTACCGAGATCCTGACGTGCCAATGGTCGCTTTAGCAACCGCGCATCCAGCGAAATTTGAAAGTGCGGTTGAACAGGCTTTACCAGAGACTGCGAATACCCATCCGATACTGTCAGCGCTTACGGGTCTTCCTACCCGCAAAATCCCCATGTTAAGGGATCCAGAAGCCGTAAAAGGATTTATCCGGCAGCACTGTTCGAGCTAAGCTTCGCGCTGATTGCCGAGACCGCTTCAGGAAGTTCGTCGATTGAGCTAATCACCTCAGAAGCACTGTCATGAATTTTTGTTTGAGGTTTGTCATTTGGCGTGATCCAAATGGTATGGATGCCAAGCTGAGCCGCTGCCTCGATATCAAGGACCGGGTCATCGCCAACATAAATCATTTCGCTTGGCTGGCACTGCGCCTTAGCCAGAGCCGCGAGAAATAAGTTCGGCTTAGGTTTAGGCGCACCGACGTCTTCGGCAGACATTTGAAAGTCGAATAGCGGTCCAATACTAAGGCCTCGAGTATCTGCATTACCATTGGTCAAGGCACATAATGAATAGTTGGCATGTAAATTTTGAAGTGCTGATGCCACGCCTGGGTATAAAGTGACTTGGCTACGGGCTTTTAGAAAAATTTGCATCGCTTGGCCCACGATCGACTCGGCACTCGCTGCATGCGTTTTGCTCTCGAGCACAATTTCCTGAAGTAAATTGCGCCGTAGGTCGGTCAGTCGAAAATGCAAGTCCGGATCCCGATCTAAAACTCGACTTCGAAGGTCAGCGATATTGGCTGGGGGATAGACAAGTTTTGGTTCGAAGGCCTCAAAATATTGCTTGAGCGCTGCCTCGGCGCCCAAAATGGCTGGCTTCACAGGCCATAGCGTATTGTCCAAATCAAAACCAATGAGTTTGATCAAGGGATGTCCTTAGCATCTTGCAGCGCTCGATGAGCGGTTTTTCTTCTATGAGCGCGGGGGTGCGCCTCATCGTAAACGGAGGCGAGATGTTGAAAGTCCAAATGGGTATAAATCTGAGTGGTACTGATATCCGCATGCCCCAAAAGCTCTTGAATTGCCCGTAAATCACCGCTGGATTCTAACAAGTGGCTTGCAAAAGAATGTCGCAACATGTGCGGATGCACGTGCAAATCACCGCCAGCTTTTTGGGTCCAGGCTCGCAACCTCGCCTGCACATTTGTGTTACTGATTCGATTACCACGTTCGCTGATAAAAAGCGGTAATGGGTCTGCTTGGCGCTGTTTTGTGGGGAGTGCGTCGCGCACTGCCAACCAGTCTTTTAAGGCTATTTGTGCTTGTTTGCCAATGGGGAGTAAACGTTGTTTGTTGCCTTTGCCGGTAACTAAAATTGTATGGTCATCCCATGAAATATTCGCTAGATCCGCGCCCGTTAGCTCAGACAGCCGAAGGCCAGACGAATAAAACAACTCAAGCATTGCCTTATCCCTAGCTTCGTGCCAGCCAGTTGGAGTTTTAGCAAGGAGGTTAGCGATTTGATCAGGATCAAGGGTTTTGGGTAATTTCTTCGGAGTTTTCGGCGCGCTGACGAGCTTCGCGGGATTGTGTTGCAAGACACCCTCTCGGGCGAGGTATTCGAAAAAGGTTCTCAGGCTTGATAGTTTGCGTTGCTGCGTTCGGCCCGATAATCCTTGTCGATGACCTAGACTAATAAGGTTTCGGATATGACCACTGGTGATCAGCTTGGCGTCTGCTAATTCCTGTTCCTCCGCCAGTTTTACAAGGGTTGCGAGATCTCGCTCGTAGCCGGAAAGCGTGTGGTGCGAAAGATTTCGTTCATAAGCTAGGTGCTTAAGGAAAGCCTCGATTTGGCCGGCTAGGGGCTTCAAACCGTTGTTCCATCCGAAATATCCGCTTCGAAATAATGGTAGCTCAACAGGCCTGCCAACAGATCACCAATAAAGGCGACAAAGAGCGTATCCTGATCCCGAGTGAAGCCGTTGATATCGATACTCCCCAAGCTCAAGACGCCAACCGGCGTCTCTGTATTGAGCGGCACAATAGCGCAAGAGGCCATCACCGAATCGCTATTAGGAAATAAGATCGCCGATTCTTCGCTGCGTATGGCGCCCAAGACAGGCTGCTCAAAATTAACCAAGTTGCCAAGCTGGTCTGCAAGTGATTTACGTGACACAAAGCTGGTTTCGATGGCATCCGTATCGGACGGTTGAGGCGATCTAAAGACAAACAGGTGATAGGGCGTTGTTGGTAAGGTGTCTTCAAAAATTTTCTTAATACCTAGGGCAGCATCAGCGAAAGGCTGAGGTTTTAGAAGCGTCTGAATTAAAGCATGGCACAATTGGAATAGCCGCTGATTCTGTCGTGAGACATCAACGAATTCTGTTATCTTCGATTCTGCGTCGGCCAATTTCGTCTCCAACAGCCGCTGCTTGCGCTCGATCATCGAAATGGCTTGGGTTGGCTGATCTTCAAAATTAAGGATCAGGGTTTCAAGCGCTTCAGGGTGTGCCGCGATAAAAGCCTCAATTGATGCCAAGGTTATTTCTTCGGTCATTTTATTGCTCCATCGTGCGGGGGACTTTAATTCGCCCTTCAAAAATACGCTCAGCAGGACCCGCCATGAGTACCTCGCTGCCCGGCCCTGACCAGGTAATGGTGAGCTCTCCCCCAGGAAGTCGGACGGTGACGGTTTGATCAAGACCAGCGAATTGTCGACCAATGATAACTGCTGCACAAGCGCCCGAACCGCAAGCTAGCGTCTCTCCAGCGCCTCGTTCAACGACTCTAAGATCGATGATAGTGGGTGATACCACCGACATGAAACCGACATTAACGCCAGATGCGAAGATGTGGTTATCGCAAAACTGCTGTGCAAGGGCGCTAACGTCCAGCGTGTCAAGATGGTCGCAAATCAGCACAGCATGTGGATTACCTAGGTCGACAACACCAAATGACCACTCAAACGCCGGGTCAAAACCTGCTGCAAAAGGCGGTTCTGAACCGATCACGGAATGGTAACCGGCCGCTTTCGGATCGAGCGCTGGAGGTTCGAGTTGAACTTCAAACTGAGCACTAGACAGCCTGCGGGTGATCATGCGCCCGACTCGCGTCTGCAAGGTTAGCGTTGTTTTTACTGATAACCGTTTATCAAAGATATATTTCCCGACGCAACGAGCACCATTGCCACATTGAGATGATTCAGTCCCATCAGCATTAAATATTCTGTAAAAGAAGTCTGCGTCCGGTGACTGGGGCGGCTCTATCAATAGCAATTGATCAAAGCCGATGCCGGTATGTCGGTCAGCCAGATGTCGAATCGTTTCAGGGCGCAGCACCCCGCTTTGAGTTACAAAATCGATCACCACAAAATCGTTACCGATCCCGTGCATTTTTGTAAAAGGCAGCAAGCTCACCGGTTAGCTCGGCGGCGCAGAGTGCGTGAACGCAGCATTTAAGCCAGCTAATTCGGGTGCTAGTTGCGCATCGATGGATTCTCGCTCGCGCACGACCCGCGCTTGGTCCCCTTGAACAAAGACCTCCGCTGCCCTACCTCTAGAATTGTAATTTGAGCTCATGGACATTCCATAAGCACCGGCCGAAGCGATCGCAACGAGATCAGTCGCCGCGAGATCAACGGCACAATCTTTTGCAAGAAAATCACCCGTCTCACATATTGGGCCAACAATGTCGATGGGGGTGGTCGCGGCTTTTTGTGGTTTTTTCACTGGCTGAATGCCTTGTGCAGCGCCATAAAGAGCTGGCCTTAGAAGATCGTTCATTGCCGCATCAACAATCGCAAACTGCTTTTCCCCGTTGACCTTGGTGTACAACACTTTTGTCAATAAGACGCCAGCATTGGCTACCAAATACCTTCCTGGCTCTAGAATAAGTGTTAACTGTCTAGCCTTTAAACGAGGCTCGAGCGCGGCGCTTAATTCCCGCAGCGGAAAGTCTGGTTCGTCCTGATAGCGAACCCCCATGCCACCACCGATGTCTAAGTGGGTAATAGCGATACCTTCAGCAGCAAGCGAATCGATCAAAGCAAACATTTTATCTATGGCATCTAGATAGGGTTCGATCGACGTAATTTGAGATCCGATATGGCAATCTAGGCCCTTAATCGCTAGCCCTTTTAAGGTTTTTGCGCGTTGATACAACCCCAAAGCGTCTGCCATAGGAATCCCGAATTTAGAAGTGCTCAGACCAGTAGAAATATAAGGGTGAGTTTTAGGGTCAACATCTGGATTAACGCGCAGCGAAATTGGCGCAAGCTGTCCCTCGGCTTCGGCAATGGTTGCAATGTGATAAAGCTCAGCTTCAGACTCAACATTGAAGCAGTGAATCCCTGCAGCTAAAGCGGCTTTAATTTCATCATCCTGCTTACCGACCCCAGAAAATACGATCTTGTTTGGATCCGCGCCAACGCTTAGAGCGCGAGCTAACTCGCCTCCTGACACGATATCAAAGCCTGCCCCGAGTTCCTTCAGACATTTCAAAACAGACAGGTTGGCATTGGCTTTAACGGCGTAACAAACCAGGGTATCAATGCCAGTAAAGGCATCCGTTATGGCTTGGTACGCTGCACCAATGCTGCCTGCAGCATAGACAAATGTTGGCGTACCAAAAGCCTTCGCAAGGGCATCTAATGGAAATTGCTCACAGTATAAAAGACCGTTTTGGTATTCAAAGCTCGACATAAGAGAAGCTCGCAGCCGACTGGGGCGTGGTTTCTTGTGGGTATAAAGGACCCTTTTGGCCGCAGGCGCTCAGCATGGCGCATAACAAAATGACAATAATTGGCATAGAGTACGATAATTCAGTAAAGCTTGAGTATACTTGGTTCCTCTTTGGATAGGGAGCGGCCCAGTGAATTCGACAGAGTCTGAGCAAAGTTTTCACACTCGAATCGATCGCCTGATGATGGCGATCGAGGACCAGGTAGATGCAGTCGCCATCGATATCGACGTGGATGGAGGCGACGGGCAATTAATATTGACCTTCTTATCCGGGACTCAGATTGTGATCAGTCGCCAACCTGCTCAAAGAGAAATCTGGGTAGCTGCAAAATCCGGCGGCTTCCATTTAAAGGACCGGGGCTACGACTGGTTTTGCGAGACGACCACGGAGAACTTGACCGATCTTCTTAATCGAGTGGTCACAGAACAAGCCGGGGTAACGGTGACGGCGTTCAGCGAAATCGCTTCTGAGCACGCTCAATAGCAGCTTGGACGGCCTTTGGGGCGGTTCCCCCAGGATGGGCACGGGCAGCTACAGACCCTTCAAGGGTTAGAATTTGGTAAACGTCCTCTTTGATCTGATCACTTTCTTGATGAAAGTCACTGAGCTTGAGTTCGGAAAGGTCAAGGTTGCGTGATTCTGCAAGGCCGACCAACCTTCCTACGATATGATGCGCGTCTCGAAACGGCATCCCCTGCCTCACTAGATAATCCGCAAGATCGGTCGCGGTAGCGAAGCCTTTAGCAGCCGCTAGCCGCATTGCTTGGGGTTTAGCTTCAATATTGGGGATCATATCGCCAAAAGCTGTAAGCGTGTTTTCAACCGTGCGTATGGTGTCAATCAGGGGCTCTTTATCTTCTTGGTTATCCTTGTTGTAAGCCAGAGGCTGGCCTTTCATCAGTGTCAACAAAGTCATTAGGCCACCAAAAACTCTCGCAGCTTTGCCCCGCACTAGCTCAGGCACATCTGGATTTTTCTTTTGGGGCATAATTGATGAGCCGGTGCAGAATCGATCCGGCAAGGCGATGAAGTCGAATTGTGGTGATGCCCAAAGAATCAGCTCTTCTGACCACCGGGATAGATGCATCATGAGTAGGCTGGCCGCGGCGCTAAATTCGATGGCGAAATCCCGATCACTGACGGCATCCAGCGAATTGTCAGCAATGTCATCAAAGCCTAAGAGGTCGGCAACGAGATTGCGATCGATTGGGAAGCTGGTTCCTGCCAAGGCGGCGGCGCCTAGCGGCAAGATATTCACCCGTCGTCGACAATCTTGTAAGCGGGCTTCGTCTCGACACAACATCTCGTACCAGGCCATCAGATGGTGTCCGAAAACTACAGGTTGTGCGACTTGTAAATGCGTGAAACCAGGCATAATGGTATGCGTATGTTGACTCGCAAGGTTGATGAGGCCCTGCTGCAAGTGCCTTATTTGATCTAAGATCTGATCAATGTGAAAGCGCAGATACATGCGGACGTCGGTGGCAACCTGATCATTTCTGGATCGTCCAGTATGTAGTGCTTTACCTTGCTCGCCGATTCGATGAGTGAGCTCAGCTTCGATGTTCATATGAACATCCTCTAGTTGCTCAGACCAAGTAAAGTTTCCTGCTTTGATATCCTCTCGGATACCTTCTAAGCCTTCTATGATGGCCTTGGCCGTGTCTGCCGGAATAATGCTACATCGACCTAGCATGGTCGCATGCGCGATGGAGCCTTCAATGTCGAAGATCGCCAAAACTTGATCGAAGCTAACGGAGGCTGTAAATGCCTCAACAAAGGCATCAGTTGCTTCGGTGAATCGCCCGTCCCACAGTCTATCGGTGCTGTCACTCACGGCCTATTCCTAATTCGAAAAAGCGACAGTATACCAGTTGCGAACCTTTGGGTGCGGTAAGCCCAAGTTTCGGAGATTTACCCAGCCTCTAAGTGATGCCATGGTTTACACCGATACTCGACCAAGTTAGTGTTGCCGTTTGATCAGCAAGGGGTACAGCGCTTGAAAGCAATCCGTTTAGCTACGCGTAAAAGCCCCTTAGCGCTTTGGCAGGCAAACCATGTAGCAGATCGCATTCGAGCGGTTTTGCCAGAGTTACGGGTCGAGATTTTGGGGCTTTCCACGGAGGGCGATCGAAACCGTTCAGTGTCGTTATCAAAACTCGGCGGTAAAGGTGTGTTTGTTAAAGAACTGGAAATCGCCTTGCAGTCCGGTGAAGCAGACTTTGCCGTTCACTCAATGAAGGATGTACCTGCTAAGTTGCCTGACGGCCTTTCATTGGTGGCCATGTGTGAGCGCGCAGACCCTCGAGATGCGCTCATTGCTGGCGACGCCGAGACTTTAAGCGCTTTACCTGAGGGTGCTGTTATAGGCTCTTCAAGCCTAAGGCGATGTCTTCAGCTCGCTGAGGTTTATCCCCATCTAAGGTTTGAAGCAATACGGGGTAATGTAGAGACTCGGTTAAAACGTCTGGATCAAGGGGACTTTGATGCGATCATCTTGGCGACCGCTGGCCTAGAGCGGCTAGGGTTGGCCTCAAGAATTACGCAGCGAATAAGCTTAAGTGAGTGTATTCCAAGTGCTGGGCAAGGTGCGGTGGGTCTTGAGGCCAGCGTGGATCGACCGGACCTCAAGAAAGTAGCGCAAGCGATTAATGACCCTCAGACTTTTTTGGCGGTGAGCTGTGAACGCAGAATATCAGAGCGCCTCGGGGCAACTTGTGATCTTCCGGTCGGCGCCTATGCGGCATTTATGGGTGGGGGCCCAGCGGCTGAGGTCCGGTTATCGACTTTTGTAAGCGATATAAATGGGGATACACGTCTTCGGATCACCGATTCGGCACCGAGCGTCGAGGCCATTGACCTTGGCGATCGTGTGGCCAGCGCATTGATTGAACAAGGTGCCTTAGCGTTGGTTAATAAGGCTATCTGAGTGATCAAAAGGCTGCTCTTGACGCGTCCGGCTGGTTTTAACGGGGATTTGCTTACCGCCTGTCAGCAGTTGGGTTGTCAATGCTATGAAGCGCCTCTGATTCGTATAGCGCCCCTACCAGCCCCTATAGTGACGCCCGAAGTTGAGGTGTTAGCTGTAGCTCGAGCACAAATCTACACCAGTCAGAACGCGATCACCCATGCTGAAGACGCCTTGCTTGCGATTGGTCGTGACCCTTTGTCGCGGGTATATGCCGTTGGCCCTGCCACCCAAAAGCATCTTGAGGGGCTTGGAATTGCCGCAATAGCGCCTGAGTCACCCGGATCTGAACCCCTGCTTGCGCTTCCTGATTTTCAAGATGTTGACGGACTCTCAATCACCATCGTCACCGGGCTTGGCGGACGTGATCATCTCGATGTGACCCTGAGGGCACGAGGCGCAAATGTCGCACGCTATGCCTGTTATGCTCGAGAAAAGATTCATCGGCCGGATCTCGAGAATGTCGTGTCGAAGGAGGGTTATGATCATGTTCTGGTGACGAGTGTTGATTTGCTCGATGCCCTCACAGAGAATTTGTCGACGCATTTGCGAGCCGGAGTGACTGTTTGCGCCACCTCGCCCCGCATTGCAGAGGCGGCGATAGATCGAGGGTATCGACAGATAATCTCTGCGCAAGATGCAAGCGTTTCTGGCATTTTGCGCGCCCTTGGTCTGGCAAGCTCAGATTTTTCTTAGGAGTTTTTTCATGAGTGACCCCAATGTCTCTGGCGATACCGCATCGGACCCTGGATCGACCGCTAGCAGACCTTTCCGATTCTTCCCATTTCTGTTGGTAATGATTTTGTTGTTGGGCCTTAGCTTAATGGGCTGGCAAGGTTATGAAATGCAGCAAAATCAGTCGCGGCAAGCAGCGCAGCTAGCAATCATTGAGGCTGGTTTAGCGGATATTCGGCAACTCAAAGAGCGCCAAGCGCTGCTCTCTGAAAACATTGCGCTTCAGCAAGCCAACCTTGATAGGGTTAGCCAAATATTTGCTCAGCAAGGTGAACTGCTGGCGACGCTCCAGCAGCAAAAGCTGGGTCAAAAAGATACAGCGCGATTGGCCGAAACGGCGGTGCTGGTTCGCTTAGCCGCAGTATCCCTTAGGGTCTATAAAGATCCGGCTGAGGCGCTCGATCTTTTAAAAAAAGCTGATCAGATTCTAAGGAGTGCTCGGTCAGTGGCTATGCTTAATCTTAGAGAGGTTATCGCCGGTGATATTGCGAATCTGGAGGCGGCTTCGGTGATCGATCGGGCGGGACTGTATCTGCAGCTTGTTGCCTTGATAGATAAGACAGCGGCGCAACCTTTTAAGGTGTTGGAAGGTGAAGTCTTGATGCCAGCTGCGTCTGCGGTGGCCCCTGCCCCCGTTGATGAAGATGTCTGGGCTCAGATCGACCGATTCTGGCAGGCGCTGTGGCAACGCCTCTCACATCTGGTTGATTTTCGGGTGGGTCAACCAGCGCCCACGCCCATGCTCACAGCCTTAGACCAGCAGTTGATCAGGCAGCGCATTGTGCTCGATCTTACGTCAGCTCAGTACGCCTTACTTGCTCGTGATGAAATCATTTATCAATCGGCGCTAGGACAAGTCAGCGAAAATCTTGAGCTACATTTTGATCTGACGGGTTCAGACGGGCGATGGCTTTTACAGACTTTGTCAATGCTAACCGCTCAATCGCTGGAGGTTGCCTTACCTGATCTCGATGCTTCGATGAGCGCGATCGACGTCGCCTATGACAAAATAGAAGAGACGCAGTAATGGCTAAAACCTTATTCTATGTCACGATTGTGCTGGCGCTTCTAGTGGGAACGCTGGTTAATCGGTCCCCAGGATATGTGTTGCTGGCCTATGAAGGCATAACCTTGCAGACCAGCGTGTGGGTCGCACTTTTTTGTCTCGTTGTAATTGTTTTTGTCGCCATTGCGCTTGGCCGATGGATTACCTCCGTGAAAACCTCAGGAGCTGCGTTGCGTCGATATTTCGAAGCAAGAAAAGCCGCAAAACACCACCGTTTTTTGGCGAAGGGGCTTACCTTGTGGTCATTGGGAGAAACATCACGAGCGTTGAGATATTTTGAAAGAACATTGGAGTCTTCAGAGTTGAGGACAACGGCAGCGGCCTTTTTAGCGTCGTCAAGTTCGGATGCAGCGAGCCGAGATCAGGCGTTAGCAATTTTGGCAGAGGGTGATCAAGGGCAGCAGCAGCTGGCTGCATTCGTTCGAGGTCAAATTGCATTTGAGGCTGGCCAGATAGAAGCCGCAGCAGCAGCAATTGAACCGTTGCCGGATAACGCATTAACCTCAGCGCTGCGCAGGCGATTGGCGATCGCTGCGAAGGACTGGAACTACTTGAACCGGCAGCGGAAACAAATCTCAAAATTTGAAGAAACGTTAACCCTTGCGGATTACCAGCTAATTCTTGCTGCACGACATAGTCTGAGCGACGACGAGCAACGTGACCTTTGGTTACGGGTATTACCTAAACAGGCGCTCGAAGATGATCAATTGTTACTTAATACGTTAGCGGCTTTCGATAGCGCCAAACTAGCCGAAGCCTGTTGCCGCGCATTGGTCGAGAGCCATCCTGTTGCGGCCCTGTTCATTGTTTACGGTGAACTTCATTTAGCAACCCGTGACCGCCGGCATCAACAGCTGTTACGTTGGCAATCGCAATACCCGGCAGCTTATGTACTGGCTGGTCTCGGTGTGCTGGCTCAGAAGGATGGCGACTATGAAAAGGCCCGTGACTATTTTGAGCAGAGTCTATCGCACAAATCTATAACGCTTGTACAAAGAAGACTTGCGGCTACACAACTCAAACTCGGCGCCAACGAAGCCGCTGCTGAGATGCTTCAGCTTACGACGCCGTCTCACGAGTAAGGTGCTTGCATGTTAGGAGTTGTTGCTACAGGTGTTCAATCACTGAGTTTCGCGAGCGTAGGTTGATCAGTCAGACAAAGTGATGACTAGGAAAGCATTCGACCTTTTTAGCCGGTGCAAGGCATTCTCTCTTTAGCTTGTTCGCGCTCGGGTCGTCTGTTAACTGCCCCACTTGAAATTAGGTTATCGCGGTGCGTAATCAAATACGTCAGAGCGCATTTGTGCAGGGTCAAAACCTTGCGAGATAAAATGATCAAGGGTGCCGTACACCATCGCGGGGCTGCCAGAGACAAAGATTTGGTAGTCGTTTAATTGCTTAAGATCCTGGCTAACTGCTTCGCCGACAAGGCCTTCCCGACCACACCATTGCGCGTCCGGCTCACTAACGACAGGCACATAATGGAGGGCACCAAGGTTCGCTTGTTCTTTAAAAACAGCGTCGATATAAAGATCGTCTGGGGTCCGCACGCCCCAATATAAATAAATTTGTTCCGTGAACGATGCCGAGGTCAGCCAGTCGAGCAGACTTTTCATTTGGGTGATGCCAGTGGCGGCGGCAATCAAGATCACGGGTTTGTTGGGCAGGGCTGCCAGATAACAGCTACCCAAAGGGTACTCGATATCCAGCGTTGCTGGATCGGCATTGAGGTACTGTTCAATGCGATCTGATTCAGCAGAATTCGGAGTTGCTGCAATGTGAAGTTCAAGCAGATTGGTCTCTGGTGCATTAGCGATCGAGAAAGGGTAGCTGACCTCGTCGATCACAAGGGCCAAATACTGCCCAGCATAGAACGGCTCAGCGTGGCCTGGTCTGATTAACGTCAAGCGACGAACCGAGGGTGTGATGGGCTCGTTACAACAAACCTCAGCGGTGAAGCGCATATCTAACTGCGTTTCATCGACGCAAAGAATTCCTCGTTGGTTTTTGATTTTTTCATTTTGCCCAACAAAAATTCGATCGCCGCTAGGTCATCCATCTCATGCAGAATCTTACGTAAAATCCAAACTTTCTGAAGTTCTTCTTCAGACATCAGTAAATCTTCTCGGCGCGTCCCAGACCGCCGGATATTGATCGCTGGGTAGACGCGCTTTTCTGCGATTTTTCGCTCGAGATGAAGCTCCATGTTGCCGGTACCTTTGAACTCTTCGTAGATGACTTCATCCATTTTTGAGCCAGTATCGATTAGGCAGGTTGCGATAATGGTGAGGCTTCCCCCCTCCTCGATATTACGGGCTGCGCCAAAGAACCGTTTTGGTCGCTCGAGTGCATGCGCGTCGACACCACCGGTCAATACTTTGCCAGAAGCCGGAATCACCGTATTGTAGGCTCTGGCTAATCGGGTAATAGAATCGAGCAAAATAACCACGTCAGTTTTGTGTTCGACTAAGCGTTTGGCTTTTTCGATGACCATTTCGCTGACCTGAACGTGTCGCGAGGGCGGCTCATCAAAAGTGCTCGCAACAACCTCGCCGCGCACAGAGCGCTGCATCTCAGTAACTTCTTCCGGGCGCTCATCGATTAACAGCACAATCAAATGGCATTCCGGATTGTTTCGCATAATAGCTTGTGCGACGTTCTGCAAAATCAGCGTTTTACCTGCTTTCGGCGGCGATACGATAAGGCCTCTTTGACCTTTACCAATCGGTGAGGTCAGGTCAATGATTCGAGAGGTTAGATCCTCTGTGCTGCCATTGCCGCCTTGGAGGGTAAGTCCTTGATCAGGAAACAAGGGCGTTAGGTTTTCAAAAAGGATCTTATTCTTAGATTCACCAGGATCAGTGAAATTAATTTGGTCTACTTTTAATAGTGCAAAGTAGCGCTCGCTGTCTTTAGGTGGGCGGATCTTTCCAGACACCGTGTCGCCTGTTCGCAAATTAAATCGTCGAATTTGGCTCGGTGATACATAAATGTCATCTGGGCCTGCTAGATAGGAGCTGTCGGGGGACCGCAAAAATCCAAAGCCATCTTGAAGAATCTCAAGGGTGCCGTCTCCGTAGATGTCTTCTCCGCTTTTTGCGTGCTTGCGGAGCACATTGGCGATAATTTCTTGCTTGCGAGAGCGTCCAAGGTTATCCATGCCCATCTCATGGGCAATTTCAAGCAGCTCAGGAATAGGCTTCGCTTTGAGATCAGTAAGATTCATTCAAATTCACTTTTATTGAAAAATTAGGGTTCAGATGCAAGACCAACGGGTCTTTAGTGCCAAAAAATTGAGAGGAAAGGGTTTAAATCTAGAAAAGGGTGTAAGGCTTTAACGCCTTCGAGACAGGAAAATGCAGGGTTCTGGACGCTTTGTCAACTACTTTTTTCAGAAGTGTTGTGGAAGATCGCAGGGAAAGCCGCAATCTTCCACATTCAAGCTAGATATTGCTGTCTAAAAAGGCGCTTAGCTGTGACTTCGATAAGGCACCTACCTTTGTGGCCTCAACGTTACCATTTTTAAATAACATCAAGGTTGGGATGCCTCGAATGCCATATTTGGGTGGCGTTTCACCGTTAGCATCAATGTCAAGTTTGCACACTTTCATTTTGCCGTCGTATTCGGCTGCGATCTCCTCGAGCACAGGCGCGATGACTTTACAGGGCCCACACCACTCGGCCCAGTAATCAACCAGTACTGGTAGATCAGAATTTAGGACATCGGACTCGAAAGAGGCGTCAGTGGTGTGAGATATGTCTGCCATTTTTGGTGCTCCCTGGGGTGAAAATTTTAAATTTACAGCAGGGCCCTATCCTAAGGTCTTGCCAAGTGATTCTCAATCGCTGGGTTAATTTTTTTCGCTATTATCCAGCTTTTAACCATTTTGCTGCGGTTTTTGCGAAGTACGTGAGAATACCATCTGCTCCTGCTCGCTTCATACAAGTAAGGGATTCGACAATAACGTCTTCGCTCAGCCAGCCTTTTTCTATGGCTGCCTTATGCATCGCGTACTCGCCGCTGACCTGATAGACCATGGTGGGCACCCCAAAGCGGGCTTTGACGGCACTAACCACGTCCAGGTAAGGCATGCCAGGCTTAACCATGACCATATCGGCGCCCTCCTGCAGGTCTAAGGCGACCTCCTGTAGTGCTTCTAATCGGTTGGCTGGATCCATTTGATAAGTTTTTTTATCTCGTCCTCCAAACTGAGTCGCCGAACCGACGGCATCTCTAAAGGGCCCATAATACCCAGAAGCATATTTAGCTGAATAGGCCATGATCTGGGTATTGATGTGTCCCGCCGCCTCGAGCGCTTGTCGAATCGCCAGTATCCGACCATCCATCATGTCTGAAGGCGCGATAATATCAACGCCAGCCTCGGCCTGGGAAAGCGCTTGTTTAACGAGGACTTCAACGGTGGGATCGTTGACCACGTACCCGTCGTCGTCGATGAGGCCATCCTGGCCATGGCTGGTATAGGGATCAAGCGCCACATCCGCCATAATACCAATATTAATATTTGCCGCTTTTAAGGCTCGAATCGCCGTTTGAACCAGACCATCAGCACGGTGACTTTCTTCTCCGCCGGCAGTCTTTTTCTCCGCCGGTACAACTGGAAATAGTGCCATCAGAGGAATACCGAGCTCAGCGGCCGCAAAGGCATCCTCCAGCAATAAATCAATCGTTTTGCGGGTTACACCAGGCATGCTGGGTACGGCTTGCTGCTCATTGTCGCCCTCAATAATAAATGTGGGATAGATGAGATCAGCCGCTGTGAGGACATGCTCTTGAACCAAGCGGCGACTGAAAGGTTGGCTACGAGGGCGTCGCAAACGTGCATGCGGAAATTGTCGTGACATATTGGATACTCCTTACCGTCAGTATAGATCACTTCCCTGTTGTCCTAGAAGCACTGGCGGGTATTCGCATGCGACTAGGTTAGATTGTCACGCTCGGTCTCTAGTTCTAACCACTCTTCCTCAAGGGCTGTGATTTGATCCCTCAAAGATGCTTGATCCCGCAGCAGACTTTGTAACGATTCGCTTCTTGGATCCTCATAGTGAATGGGCTGGGCAAGGTTCGCTTCGATATCGCTAAGTTTCTCGTTGAGCCGCGTGATTCTGTTTTCGATGGTCGCAACTCGGGTGGTTATTTGTCTTTGGCGTTTGTAGTTTTCGACTTTGGGCTTAGCCTGCCCTTGAAGATGAGCGACCTCCGAGGTGGACGATTGGCCATCAGGTTTAGCGTCGTCTGTGCCGGGTAGTACTAGGTTAGCTCGGTAGTCGCCTAGACTACCTTCATAGGGTTCAACGCCTCCATTGTGAACTAATAAAAATTGTTCAACGGTACTCGAAAGCAGATAACGGTCATGAGAAATGATAATGATTGCACCTCCAAAGGTGTTCATCGCGGTGGCTAGCGCCTGACGCATTTGCATATCGAGGTGATTGGTGGGTTCATCGAGTAACAGCAGGTTGGGTTGCTGGAAGGATACGATGGCGAGTGCGAGCCTCGCCTTTTCGCCGCCTGATAAATGTGCGGCAGGCTTTTCAACTTGATCACCTTGAAAATTAAAGCCACCGAGGAAGGTTCTAATGTTGAGTTCGCTCACGGTGGGTGCTAAGCGTTGCAAGTGCGTGAGGGGCGCGAGGCGCAGGTCCAAATCATCGACTTGATGTTGCGAAAAATATCCCATCGTCAGATGTAAGCCTGGAACCCGCTCGCCTTCGAGGAGCGGCAGGATTCCTTGTAAGGACTTTATTAAGGTCGACTTCCCCGCGCCATTGACACCGAGCAACCCAATTCGATCCCCTGGCGACAGGCTTAGGCTCACACCTTTCAGAATTGGATCATCGTAACCAAGATCAGCATCCTGCAGCGTTATTAGTGGATCAGACTGACGCTGGGCTTCGCGGATCCTAAATTGAAAAGGCGAAGCTTCGTGTACGGCTTCAACCCGCGATAAGCGTTCAAGCGCTTTGATTCGACTCTGAGCTTGTCGTGCCTTGCTTTCTTTATAGCGAAACCGCCGTATGAAGGATTCCATATGAGCTATGGATTTCTGCTGTTTTTCGTATTGCCTTGCTTGGTCCCGAAGCTGATCTGCTCTAAGCAATTCAAAAGCAGAGTAATTACCCGCATACAATTGAATACGGTTATTTGCCATGTAGGCTACATGGTGCACGCAGTCATCGAGAAATTCACGGTCATGCGAGATCAAGATCATCGTACCCGGGTAAGTCTGTATCCAGCTAGCAAGCCAAAATATCGCATCAAGATCTAAGTGATTGGTCGGCTCATCTAGCAGCAACAAATCAGAAGGCTGCATCAAGGTTCTCGCTAGGTTAAGCCGGACTCGCCAGCCTCCTGAGAAGTTGGCTAAAGGTTGCGAAAAATCCTCCCGACTAAAACCAAGGCCCGTCAACAGCTGCTCTGCCCGAGCATCGGCGGTGTAGCCGTCTAAGTCTGCCAAGACCTCGAATAATTGACCGATGCTTTCGAAATCTTGGCGCTGCTCGGCCTCAGCGATTTCATCTTTGACTTGGGTCAGCGCAGCATCCCCGGATAAGACGTACGCCATTGCCGATTGAGAGCTGCTCGGTATCTCCTGAGCCATGTGAGCGATACGGATCTGAGGGCTGAGATCCATATCGCCGGTATCAACATCGAGTTCGCCTAAAATCATTTTAAATAAGCTAGTTTTGCCGATGCCGTTGGCGCCAACGAGGCCGACTTTCTGCCCTTGATACAGCGTTAAAGACAAGCCTTCAATGAGGATCTCGCCGTTTCTCCTGAGCGTTACGTTTTGAAAAGCAAGCATGGCATCACATGTTCATGAGAGAAATCGACAGCGTCACAAATTTGCTCGGCAAAAGCCTGATGAGAGGCCAGTCGAAATAGCCCCGAAGTGCTGACGCACACTAGGATCTCGAGGCTTTCGGAACGGAGATTAAAATGACTAGAAGAGGGATACAACCGATAAGCACCCATGCAGGAATCGATAGCCCCAAAAATGACCAAGCAACCTCGGCGCAGCTCCCATCGCCGCTGAGCACTAACGCTAAAACATCAAAAATTGGCAGCACATCCAGTAAATAATCCAGGCTAGGTCCGCAGGCAGGGACTTGATCGGCCGGGAGACTCTGTAGCCAAAGTTGTCTCGCGGCGAGACCACAGGTTGACAAGTAGGATAGGCCAATTGCGCCAATATATAACGTCATACCTCTTTCTGGATGATGCAGTGCAGCAAGTAGTGCGATCACACCGCCCGCAACAATGCCGACCCGTTGCAAGATGCATAAGGGGCAGGGTTCAAGCCCAAAGCCATACTCCATAATGAGAGCGACCCCGATCATGGTGAAACTGATAAAGCTTAAACCGATGAGTAATTGTCTTTGGGTTAACCTGAGCATCGCACCCTCTTAGCCATCTATATGGCAAGCAGAACCGTCGGCAAACGCCGCCGAAGAAGATAATTTGCGTTCGCGCCAATTGTCCACAAAACCCTGTAGGCTGGCAAAAAATTCGCGAAAATACGGTTGAATGCTAGGCAAAGCCTCGTGAATACTTTGCCTAGCTTCAAAGTTGAAATACTGGTCACCGCCTCGCAAGCGCTTGCCGATGGCCAGGAGGCTACGATCGATAAAGCCTGAGTCCCGAGTTCGAAGTAGGGATTTACGGGTTTGCATCGCCTGGCAGGCTATCAGTGCTCGATTTGGGAAATGACGCTGCATTGTAGGTACCAACAAGCGCTCGAACGTTTCTGTGTCAAAGGTTTGTAAATCAATGCTTGAAAATTGCGCCCACTCGCAGGCGAGATAGTGATCAAAGGCGATATCAATGATGATCCCGGAGACTCGTCGGCTATTCGTCGGCAACAGACTGCGGCAACGTATGACCAGGGGGTGGAAGTCCGTAAACTGATCGATAGCCCGATGGAGTTGAATACCGGCTTCGATGGCTTCTGGGCGCTCGCCTTTCAGCCTGCCTTTAACAAAGTCACCTAAAAAGCCGCCAACCAGGAGGTTGAGATCGTCATTCGCTAACAGCAGGTGCGCTAAATGATTCATCCAGTCGGAAGGTAGGCTTGATGGTATTGCGCCAAGAATGCTTCGAACTCGGCATCAGTGTTTGTGGGTATTTCTTTAAAGGACTGACGGGATGTCGCTGTAATCTCATCAAGTGTTGTTTGGATTTCGGCGCTTAGGCTGAGGTTATAGCAGTGATCAAAGTGGTCAGCTGATAGCTGCCTATGATGATCTAACAAGCTGCTGCCGGCGCTGCTGAGGTCGCTGAGAATCCGGCCGCTAGGGGTTTTGCTGGGATCGGTAACACGGGGTGCGAGCGACGATAAGCACGCTCGATAGCGAGATCCACCATGCACTTCATCCAACGCCTGGGCAAGATCCTCCAACGCTTCAAATAGCGATCCTGCCCAACTCGTGAGGGCAATCGACTGATGGTCTTTGGTCAGTGCAAGCCCGGGCTTGCGGCCGAATTCAGTGGCCAGATGAAAATTATCAGTGACGGTCCGGCATAAAGTCGGGTCGTGCTCTGGGCTTGGTGTTAATAGGCAATGCAAGATCAAAAGATCCATGAAATCAAGCTGCGCGAGATCTACCCCTAGGGGTAGATATGGATTGATATCCAAGAGCCTAACTTCAATGTATTGAACCCCCGACCGATCAAGATGCGCCAGGAAATTAGCACCTATTGGCGGTGTTGCCTTTGCTCTGATAGAGCTATAAAACTCGGCCTCAGACTGGAGCAGGTTGGCATTAACTTGAGGAAAGCGAGCCAAACTCTGCTGGCCGAGCTGCCGGTATGGCTCATGCTCGGTGGTGATACCGTCCCTCAAGGTTTGGGTGTAATTTGCAAGGTTGTTATAACAAATGTTGAGCGCGTTGGATTGTGTGCTACTTTGATAGCCAAGACCACCAGATCTGAGGCTGGTGGCAAAGGGCTTGTAAAACGTGCGTTCACCTAAAAGCGTTAGGTCATGTTGATCATCTCGTAGAAAACTTTCATCAACTGCCGGCGACGCGCCAAAGAGATAGGCAGGCAACCAGGCTAGAGTCCGAAAATTACGCATTAGGGCAAAATAGCGGCTAGAACGAGCTGCGATGATCTCGGGTTCTGTCAGATTGGTGCGCCCTTCAAAGTGCTCGAGTCGCTCGAGCAGAGGCGTCGCGAAGGAGAAATTGTAGTGCACTGCGCAGATCGTTTGCATAGTGCGGTTATAGCGTAGCCCAAGGCCATGTCGATAAGTGGTTTTCAGGCGACCGCTATTAGATTGACCATAATAGGCTAAAGGGATCTCGGCCTCCCCTGGAAGCACACAAGGCATGCTGCCCGGCCACAGGCGTTCCTCTCCAAGACGCTGAGCGGTCCACTGATGAATATTTTCCAGATGTGCTAGCACGGACTCATTGGATGCGTGCACCGGGGTAATGAGCTCGAGCTGAGCCTCACTAAAATCAGTGGTGATCAGCGGGTGGGTGAGCTTCTCGCCGAGGCTTTCTGGATGAGGTGTTTGTGCTAGCTGGCCGTTTGAGTCGGTCCGTAATGCTTCTCTTTCGATGCCCCGGCCAAAAGTCAGTAATGTTTTAGCGTCGGACTGATCAAAAACTTGAGTTATGAGATCGGTCGGCATGCCTATTTCCTTGCGCGGTGATTTGCTCAACTGGCGGCGCATTGCCCACCGTTTTGTGCTGTCGACGGCATCGCCCAGCAGTTGCTCGCCTGCAGCATATCACCCTCTTCTGGCAGAAATAAACGATCTGTCGATCTGAAAAAACTAAGCGCCTGTGGTTGACTTAAGGCGATGGATTTGGCGTCGATCACGTTTACTTGGTCGGTGAGAGGTTGGTGTCACCCCGAGTCTTGCTCGATCTTGTTTTGCTTTGACCCGATTGGCGAGGCTCTCCGATGTTTCCTCGAATAATAGCGCCGCATCAGGCGCGCCTCGCCGCACATCTGATAGAGCAATGACACGGACAGTGCGGTCATCCCACCCGGCCTTAAATTCGACAAGATCACCGATCTTGATTTCTTTCGCGGGCTTGGTCCTTGCGCCGTTTACTTTGACTTTGCCGCCATCGATCGCGTCTTTTGCTTGGGCGCGCGTTTTATAAAAGCGGGCGGCCCAAAGCCATTTATCGGTCCTAATGGTCATGAATTGACTCTGTGATAAGTTCGTCGAGAAAACAGACGTTATCAAAATTTGGGACGATTTGTGGTGCAAGATGTGAATTGGGTTGGTTGATTGCGATTTGGCCGCCGATCCCATAGCGCCTTGCTGCGGCTAATACGTGAGGGTTGTCGTCCACAAGAATGGCTCGTTGCGGCCCGATTTGTAGCTGATGGCATAGCGCATGCCAAAAGTCTGCGGCTTCTTTTGGATGGCCCAAGTCTGAGCTGCTGACGATCTTAGAGAAGTAGTGCTCAAAGGCTGGCAATTGCTGTTCGATGACAGACAATTTAAAGGTGAGCACCTTAGGATGTGCGTTGGTAGCCAAGATTACCTGTTTATCTTGCTTACAGAGCCATTTTAAAAAATTTTCAGTACCGACCCTTGGCCTAATGAGCTTACTTTGGGTTCGCTGCAAGGCATCGAGATTGAGATTAAATTGTTCTGACCAGTGTTCAAAGTCATACCACAATAGCGTACCTTGAGCGCTTTCGAGCGCAGAAAACACAAGGTTCCTAGCCTCGTCGATGGTCATGTCTCTTTGGCTGGCGACGGCATCTGGAACTCGTTTGTTCCAGAACTGATCGTCAAAGTATAGGTCAAGTAGCGTTCCATCCATATCTAACAAAATGGTATCAAAGTCTAAAACCGAGCAAGTCATCCGATGATCATCAGTGAAAACGTAAAATTCAGTGTAACCTAAGCGAATCCCCGATAAGAGCACAGATAAACCTATGATAGAAACTTTGATCCAGATAGCTCGCGCGGCGGGTGAGGCAATTTTAGACGTTTACTCAGAAGAAGATTTTGGCGTCCAAACGAAAGATGATGACTCTCCTTTGACTCGAGCCGATCTTGCTGCCCACAAAGTCATCGTGTCTCAGTTAGCGCAGGCATTTCCAGAGATTCCAGTGCTTTCCGAAGAAAGTGACTCGATATCGTTTGAGCAAAGAGCGTCTTGGGCGCGTTATTTTTTAGTAGACCCTTTGGATGGCACCAAGGAATTTATTGCGCGGAATGGCGAGTTTACGGTCAACATAGCACTGATTGATGATCACCGGCCGGTCATGGGTGTTGTACACGTACCGGTAAAGGATACGACCTACTGGGGTGATGTTGTGCGGGGCGAGGCTGCCAAGGTAAGCCAAGGCCAAGTCCAAGAGATATCCGTCAGAGAGCTGCCCTTAATGTCTGAGGGCGCATTGATTGTCGTTGCCAGCCGTCGGCACGGGTCAGATGCACTTGAGCAATTACTTGCTCAAATGCGAACGGAGTTCAGCAGTATTGAGCTAACGAGCATGGGAAGTTCCTTAAAATTATGCTTAGTAGCAGAGGGTGCGGCTGACTTCTATCCGCGGCTCGCGCCAACAAGTGAGTGGGATACCGCTGCGGCGCATGCCGTCGTGTTGGCTGCAGGTGGTCAAGTCGTTGACACAGACTTTGAGCCCCTGCGGTACAACGCGAAGAAGAGCCTGCTCAACCCTGACTTTTTAGTGGTTGGCGATCCAAACCTTGACTTGAAGGCGCTGCTATTGCCGTTGCTAAGCGATCGCAACAAAGCCCGTTAGGGGCAAACTGGGCGCATAACGTCAAAACATCGCTTGGACAGTCTTGTTAGACAGCCGCTCAAAATCTAGCTCATCGACAGCGAAACTCATCGGAGAGGTTCGTAATCAAGACTCGCGGGCTATCAAGAGCGCTTAGATCCTTTGCCTAGATCCGGGTGTCTCATGCAAGTTGAAGGTATTGGCAGCGAGAGAACGCGATTGGTCTCAGCTAGCGCAGCTGGAGGCGTATCCATCCTGCCGAGGAGAACACATGCATGTCATCCAGCTGACGCTAGCGAGGTTGACGATGTTAAGGAGCAATTCTGTGGATAGATAGGGATAAAAAGTGGAGGTTTCTCCGCTTCGAATGAGTTGACTTTAAGATATTACTCACAACTTAATGATTTTTAATGCTTCAATATTTTGAGTTTATCGTCAGACAATCGATTCGACCGCGCTGAAGCTTTCTTTGGTCTCGTCGATTCACCGGCACTTTGGCTTAGCGCGAGAATCGCCTACGGCATTGCAGTAAGACTGAGGAACGAATCTTAGCCTGATATACTGCGTATATGATTCGTTGGGCTAAGTGTTTTGCGGATGTCTTAGCGGTAAATCAGTGTTATGCTCTGGCATATATCAGAGTGATGTTAGGAATTGCACTACCAGACGTAGCTGCGTCATAAGAGTGTGGCGGAAAATTGGTGTCAGGGTCGCCAATTTCCTGTCGGAGGCGCGCGCGCCAAGCCGTTGAATGGAACGTCGAATAGCGACGTTCGAGCCCAAAAAGAAGCAATTTTTCGTGCTCGCTTGAACCTAAAGCAGCATCAACTCAAACAGGAGATCTCGGTAAATGGCAAATCACACGACAGAGGGTGACTTTGATTCGATTATCGAAAGCGATGCAATTGAAAATTCAGCTGATGATATGGATGCCCTCGAGGTACTCACCAGCAGGATCGTGCTGGCGACCGAGGCTGACGATGAAGTTGAGAACATCGAGTCGGTGCTGAACTCACTGATCGAAAAAGGCCGGGCCGACGGGTATCTCACATACGACACATTGACTGAGTCACTACCCCAACGAATTTTAGGTTCGGAGGAATTTGATAATATTTGTCAAGCCTTCGCCGACTTGAACGTCATCATATGCGAAGTAGCCCCTAAGGATCTGGCGGATCTAAAAACCGATTCAGAAGAAACCATGTCCGAGGAATCGTTGCTCAACATCAGCGATGCCGCCGGCAAAACCATGGATCCTGTCAGGATGTACATGCGCGAGATGGGCACAGTGCCCTTGTTGACCCGCGAGGGCGAGATTGTTATTGCCAAGCGCATTGAAGATGGCATTCGCGATGCAATGCGAGTTTTAGCGGGCTACCCGGGGGCAGTAGATTATGTCCTTGAAGCCTATGACCGGCTGATTGAGCAGCAAGAAGACGATACCGCCATTTTGGATGTGTCATCGATCATCGCAGGGTTTTTAGACCCTGAGACTGAAATTCCAGATACCTCTGACATCGCCGAAGCCAAATCCAGTGGTCAATTTCAAGAAAGTGAAACAGAAACTCACAACGGGCCTGACCCAGAATTAGTGGCTTCAAGATTTGCTCAATTACGTAAAACGCAGAAAGCTTTGCTGCGTTTGGCGGCAAAAAACGCGCCCGATTCACCGAAATATCAGCAAGGCCTCGCGAAAGTCCAAGACGTGTTTTCTTTACTGAAATTAGTCCCTGCCGTGATGGACCCCCTCGTAAGTATGATCGAATCTGACATGGGAATGATCCGCGCCCAGGAAAAAACCATCAGAGAAATCTGTACGACAAAGTGTGGCATGCCTAAAGCGGAATTTTTAGAGCGCTATGGTCTTTGCCAAGTCGACGTTGCGTTCGTAGATAAGCTAGAAAAAGCTGGCGAGCCCTGGTCCAGTAAAATAAATGCTAACCGTGTTTCGCTGCGACACGCCGTTAAGACGATGCGACGTGTCGCCGAAGTCAGAGGCATCGGTGTTGAAGAGATCAAGCAAAATCACAAAGCACTGCACTCTGCGCTGACGGCCATGCGGCGGGCCAAAAAAGATATGATCGAGGCTAATCTCAGGCTGGTGATATCCATTGCAAAAAAATACACCAATCGCGGTTTACACTTTTTGGATTTGATTCAAGAGGGCAACATCGGCTTGATGAAGGCGGTTGATAAGTTCGAATATCGTAGAGGGTTTAAGTTCTCGACTTACGCAACTTGGTGGATTCGCCAAGCGATTACCCGAAGTATTTCGGATCTTGCGCGAACCATCCGGGTACCGGTCCACATGATGGAGACAGTCAACAAAATTAACAGGCTGAGCCGTCAGCTACTCCAAGAGTTGGGCCGCCCCGCCACCATTGAGGAGCTCAGCCTGAAGATGGAATTGCCTCAAGATAAAGTAATTAAAGCCCTCGATGTCGCTAAACAGCCGATATCGCTGGAAACCCCAGTTGGCGATGACGATGATTCAACCATTTGGAATCTGGTTAGCGATACGTCTGTAGAGTCACCCCTGGATCATGCTGCCGACGAAGGGCTTCGTGAGACCACCAATGAAGTTTTGACCGCCTTAACTGAGCGAGAAGCCAAAGTGTTAAGAATGCGATTCGGCATTGACATGAATACGGATCACACCTTGGAAGAGGTTGGCCGTCAGTTTTCTGTGACCCGGGAGCGTATTCGGCAGATAGAAGCCAAAGCTTTGAGAAAACTCCGTCATCCCGCGCGTTCTGAACAATTAAAGAGTTTTATCGAGCGCTAGGTGACTGCCGCAGTGAGGTCAGTCCCAAGCACTGTGCAAGCATTGGTGCGACATATCCAATAGATGGGAGCGGTGCCATGACGGTCTTCGCGGACACCAAAAAAGCGTTAGCTGTCAGAAGCTGGTGGGCGAACGCCCTACTGGCCTTCTGTTTATACATGACGATTATCTATTTACCTTTTGATCTGTTTTATAAGCCGTTAGAGGCAGATCAGGAGGTCTGGTTTGGCATGATGTTTACGGGTTGGGCAGCAAAATTAGGTGGTCTGCTGCACTGGTTTGTATATGGCTGGGGTGCTTATGGACTGATGCATGGCAAGTCATGGCTGTGGCCTTGGATGGGCTTGTACGTCGCTCAGGTAGCACTAAGTATGTTGTTATGGTCCCTGCTTGCCGATCGCGGTCCAGGCCTTGTGGCAGGAATGATTGCTGCGGCTCCCTTCATTGGCTTGGCGATCTTGATTCATATCAGGCCGAGTGGTTACATCAGAGTCGACGTAGACAAGGATTAAGGGTGACCATGGACAGTTTTTCGGGAAAGATTGCAGTTGTGACAGGCGGGGGCACGGGTATGGGCCGAAGCTTGTGTCAAGCGCTGGCCAAGGCTGGATGTCATGTTGCGTTGTGTGATGTGGTCGAGGAAAACATGGCAGAGACCCGAGCCTTGTGCGAAGCCAATGATGGTGTGCGCATTTCAACGCATTTGTGCGATGTGTCTATTGAATCAGACATGATCAAATTTCAAACCGAGGTGGCCGAGACCCACGGTGATTCCATCGATCTTTTGTTTAACAATGCAGGGATTGGTGGCGGCGGTGGTTTTGTCGCCGGTGAGCGAGAAGAATGGGAAAAAACCTTTGCCGTTTGTTGGTATGGCGTGTACTACGGGTGCCGCGTCTTTTTACCGATGTTGATGCGCAGCGCTGAGGCCCACATCGTCAACACCAGTAGTGTTAACGGCTTCTGGGCTTCCCTGGGCCCGAACGTGCCCCACACCGCTTACGCCGCGGCTAAATTTGCGGTCAAAGGTTTCTCCGAGGCATTGATTACCGATTTGCGGTTGAATGCACCGCATATCTCGGTCTCAGTCGTGATGCCAGGGCACATTGGAACCTCGATTGCGATTAATTCGGGCAGGATTCTTGGCCATACTGCGCCGCTGGATATGAGCGAAGCCGAAGTTAAGGCCGTTCGTGAACGCTTGATGAATCAGCCTGGGCCAATCTCAGAAGCCATTATGAATGTCAGCGATGACCAATTGCGAACGTTGATGCATCAGCGTGGCATTGAGTTTCGGGACAACGCGCCTATGTCAGCTGATCAGGCGGCGGATGTAATTCTCAATGGGGTGAAAGCCAAACAATGGCGTATATTGGTCGGTGACGATGCCGAGCGTTTAGACGAGCGAGTTCGACAAAACCCTTGGAATGTCTATGATCTTGATTTTTCTGCTCTAACCTCGATTAACGCAAGCTAAATAATCCCAGCCTTATAACGCTTCGATGGCACGCTCAATGCGCTTCGATAGGCCAGGGCTTTGGGTTACCGCGGCGGCCTGCTGAAAAAATTGTTCAGCAGCGCTTCGATCCCCCAAGGCATCAGTGGCCAAACCTTGCATTAACAAAATTTGCCCGAGGGTGGGATGATGCCAAGCTCGGGGTAAGTCACGCAGTCGCGATAAAACAGCCAGGGCCTGGTCGAAGGCCTCTTGTTGAAAATAAAATTGTGCTAGTTGCATCATCGCGACTGGTTGATCAGTTTCGGTGAGAGCACCAGCAGTGAGTTGTGCTTCGGCCGCCTCGGCCTCTCCCGCTTTAGCTGAGATCAAACCGAGGCCGATTTGATAAAAATATGGACTCGCTGCCTGAAGTTTCGGTAACCATTGCTTCGCTTTATCGATATCACCACCGGCAATCCCCGGTGCCTGGGTAAAAAATCCAACGATCGCAAAATGTGACAGGGCGTGGGCAGGGTCCGCTTCCACGGCTTGTTGCCATGCATTGAGTGCTTTTTTGGCTGTTCCGGTTTTCTTAAAGATGTTGACCGTACCGACTTCGCTTAGGTGAATCAATCCTTTTAAATAGTAACTGTCTGCAAGGGCGTACTTTGCCTCAATGAGCAATGACAGCTCTGATTTAGCCGTTACAAAATCACCTAACCGCCAAGCAGCGACCGCACTTTGAAACTGCTCTAATTGTGTTAAGGGTCGTTTGTCCTGGCTGGTTAGGCGCTCGCGAAGGCCTCGATAGTCATCACTGGCAACAGAAAATGTGCTTGGGCTCGCTAACGCTTCGGTTGTCCATCCGATGAGCCAAATAAGGCTTACCAAAATCCAGACTGGTGGTGCAATCTTCATTGTGAAGGTTCGTTCCTGAAAAGAATCAAAGCGTCCTCATCGGCGCCGGTGATGTTAGACTGCTATCATAGAGTCTAAAAGCTGACAGTCAATTGATTGCACCGACGATATCCGAAATAGAGGCCGCGAGCCGCCTGGTCTATGAGGCCTTGGAACCAACGCCCACAATTCATTGGCCGCTCCTAGACGAGATCATGGGTAGAAAGGTTTGGCTCAAGCATGAAAATCACTTACCCACTGGCGCCTTTAAGGTTCGCGGGGGTCTTGTATATCTCAATCGATTGATGGCGGTTTCGCCACCTTCAGGCGTTTGTGCCGCAACCCGAGGCAATCACGGTCTAAGCATTGCCTATGCTTCAGAGCGCTTTGATTTACCCTGCGTGATTTTCGTGCCGGAAGGTAATAGCCTTGATAAGAATAGGGCCATGCGCGCTTTAGGGGCAGAGGTGCGTGAGATTGGTAAAGATTTTGATGAAAGCGTGTCCTATGCTGAAGCCTATGCTAAAGCATCAGGATTACACCAGATTCCCTCCTTTCATCCGGACCTAGTTTTAGGGGTTGCGTCTTATGCCCTTGAGTTTTTTACAGCGGCGACCGAGCTTGACCGAGTTTATGTCCCGGTTGGATTGGGTTCAGGGATTTGCGGGATTTTGGCCGCTAAACACGCCCTTGGGCTAAAGGTTGACGTCATTGGTGTTGTGTCCGAGGCCTTTCCGACTTATCTGAATTCAATGCAAGATGGGCAGATTGTCATGACGGCGCCAGGGTTCACCATTGCCGATGGTCTTGCAGTGAGGCGGGCAAATGCCGATGCCCTGGGTTATATACAAGCTGGCGTGAGTCGCATTGTTAGCGTGAGTGATGACGAGATTCTCAAAGCAATGGGTTGCTTGTTCGATTGCACCCATAATGTTGCCGAGGGCGCTGGAGTGGCGGCGCTGGCCGCAGCGTTTAAAGACCGATCATCCTGCGAACCCGATGATCAGATAGGCGTTGTGATATCAGGAGGTAATGTTTCGGCCGAGACTCTCGTGCAGGCGATTGGCTCGTGAGCTATCCCCTCCGGCTCGAAGGTTTGGGTCCGATCGCTTAGCCCGAGAGCGAGGCAAGTATTGGTATAAATGTTTAAGGACCCTCGCTGATCAAGGGCTTTGACTGGTTGCCTGATTGGCTGGTTTTGGATAGATGCTCGCGGTATTTTGGAGATCAAAGAGGCGTTGATTTAGGCCTCGCTTGTGCAGGCGTTTTAGGGTTTAGCTAATGTCAAAAGGGGAGCGTTGTTAATTTAAAAGCATCAGAACAGGTAGTACCCGGACAACAACCTAATCAAGGTCGCTCTTTGGTAGATGGATCTGTATCCGAGCATCTGGCCCAGCTCACCGGGTTTATGTTACTCGGATTTGTCGCAGTCATGGGGGCTAACCTCATGGAATCCTTATACATCGGTAACGTTGGCACTTTAGAACTGGCTGCCCTGGGTTTTACATTTCCGTTGGTCATGACATTACAGGGTATGACCATGGGGCTGGGTATTGGCGCATCATCGGTTGTTGCTCGGAGTATTGGAGCCCGAGATTGGCCAAATGCGAGACGTCTGATTACCCATAGTTTTGTACTCGTGATGATTTTTGTTGTGCTAGTGGCGGTAACGGTATTTGCGCTTCTAGATCCAATATTTAAGTTATTGGGCGCTACCGAACTGGCTCAAAAGTTAGCTCGTGGCTATATGACGATCTGGCTTTTGGGATTGCCGTTTTTTGCTGTAGCCATGGTAGGTTCGTCACTGATGCGTGCGGCGGGGGACGCGATCAAGCCAAGCTATCTCATGACCGTCGGTGCGCTTATCCAAGTGATCCTAGGCCCGCCTCTCATCTTTGGATTTTCGAGCTATGAGGGTCTTGGGTTGACAGGCGCTGCCCTCGCCTTTGTGATAGCACGGTCGATCAGCTTTTTGATGTATGCGTATTACGTCTATCGTGATCGCTTGTTGGTCATGTCGCTTGCGGGTTTCTTGTCATCTAGTCGAGCCATATTGCATGTCGGCCTGCCGGCCATAGCGGCGAATTTAATTTCACCAATTTCCCTTACGGTGATAACCCGACTGCTCGCTGGGCATGGTCCTGCCGTGGTTGCAGGGTTTAGTGTTGCGTCGCGAATAGAGACCATGTTGGCGATGGTGATGTGGGCATTGTCGATGAGCGTTGCGCCCTTTGTCGGACAGAATTGGGGCGCTAAGCAGTTTTCTCGTGTGCAGAGGGCGTTGCGAGTGGCTAACACTTTTGCATTGGCCTGGGGCGCCTTGGCATTTATTGTGCTTTATCTTTTAGGCCCCAAGGTCATCGCGCTAGTCAATCAAGATCCAGCGGTGATTGCCGCCGCCACCGCTTATCTCATGATTATTCCGCTTGGTATGGGGCTGATGGGTGTGGTTGCCAATAGCACCTCTACGTTTAACGCTTTAGGTCAACCAGGGCCCCCGCTGATCATTTCGTTACTCCAGATGCTGTTTTTGTCTGTGCCCCTTGCTCTGCTTGGCAATCATTGGCTCGGCTATCAGGGTATTTTTCTGGGTAGCGTCTTAAGTGTGTTGATTACCGCAATCATTGCTTTTGTCTGGCTGAAAACAACGATACGGCGTCGTAAATTGCTTGCGAAAGCAGAATTGACTGTCTCAGAGACGAGTACGGGTTGACTTAGTATCGACTCGAATACCAAAAACCGCACAAGCGGTAATGAGGTAAAGACCGATAAAAGTTATAAAAGCGATGGTGTACTCTCCTGTCGTATCGAAAACCCAGCCGGCAAACGGCGTTCCAGTCAGGTGTAAAATTGCCATAGGCGGTCGCATAGCGCCCAACACCCTGCCGAAAGAGGCGCGGCCGAAGGCAGCGCCAACCACCGCGCCTTGCATGGGTACGATGCCGCCCATTCCAAAACCAAAGAAACAAGCGCCGACTAAAAAAGCGGTATATCCGGGGATCCAAAGCATAATGATCTGGCCGATCAGCTGGCTACCTATCCCGAGCCAAAGCGCATGACGCACGTCCCATCGATCAACGAGCCCACCAAAGGCAAGTTTGCCCATGATTCCGAAGCCTGCTGTGCAGGACGCAATAAAAGAAGCGCCGTAGAGGCTGTAACCGCGATCCGTTAACTGTGGCACCATATGGATAAGCGTGGCCGATTGAATGCAAAACAATAGACCAATGACTGCGACCAAGAACCAGAAGTTGCGATTGCTCAAAAATTCAGCGGTGCGCAGAGGCGGTTTGGGCAGGGGTAACTTAGCACTCTCGGTTTCGCCATCAGGTAGTTGCCCGATATCCTCCGGGCGAGAGACGACGAATTTCAGCACCAGCGGCACAACAAAAATGAGCGTCACGATCCCATAGAATAAAAAGCCCTCTCGCCACCCATAGTGTGTGATCAGCGCTGCGCTTAAGGTCGGCATAACAACGCCTGAAAGCGAAATGCCCGTTGCAGCCACACCCAAGGCTATACCCCGTTTCAATACGAACCAATTGCTAACGAGCTTGGACGTTGCCAGTTGACCCATAGCGCCGGAACCGAACCCAATAAAGATGCTTAAAATGATGTAAAACTGGAGTGCGGTTGACGACAGGCCGAGGAGAATAAAGCCGGTTCCCATCGATAGCGCGCCTAGTGCCATAATGCTTTTTAGCGGGTATCGATCTAAAGCCCGACCAAGTATCGGCGCTAGAATGGCACCGACCGCTTGAGTCAAGGTAATGCCAACAGCAACACCCAATCGTGAATCGCCGAACTCTGTTGCGATCGCTTTGAAGAAAACGCCGTAGGAATAGAAAAAGAAACCAACCGCGATAAAGTCGACAAAAAATGCCACAGCGACCATGCGCCAGCCTAAAAAAGGGTTCTTTTGGTTGTGGCGTGCTTTCAAGACCATTGACCCCATTTAGGCAAGTGTAGCGGTGTTGTTATCTTGTGTATGCTGAGGACCATCAACGACAAGGTCGGGCGCAATGAAAAGACATATTATGTTACGAGAGGGCGTTGTCTCCGGCTGGTGTGACCAACGCTTCCTGCCGGTACTTGATCAATTTGTAAAAAACTTTGACGAACTCGGCGAGATCGGCGCGAGTGTGGCTATTGTATCTGGGGATCAGGTGTTAGTCGATCTTCAGGGTGGTTTTGTGGACCGGGCTAAGACCGTGCCCTGGCAGGCAGATACGCTTTGCGTGGTGCATTCTTGCACCAAAGCAGCCACAGCGCTGTGCTTACATGTTCTGATGGCTGAAGGCGCCGTATCGCGGCACGATCGGGTTACACGCTTTTGGCCAGAGTATGCACAAGCTGGCAAAGCGGAAACCACCCTTGCGATGCTGCTTGACCATACCAGCGGCTTGCCTGCTCTAATGGCTGACGTCAAAGCAGGTGGCTTTTTAGATTGGCAATACATGACCGATCTACTGGCGGCTGCGGCACCGCTTTGGGCGCCGGGCACAGCACACGGCTATCAAATGACCACCTTTGGTTGGCTGATTGGCGAAGTCGTGCGACGAGTGTCAGGGCAATCTTTGGGCGAGTTTTTTAAAGAGCAGATCGCAACTAAACTCAAAGCCGATTTTTGGATTGGCTTACCCGCATCCGAGCACGCTCGGGTGGCTCCGTTGATACGTTATAAACCTAATAAAAAGATAGCACCGGCGGCGTTTACCAAACGTATCATCTCAGAACCCGATTCAATTTCGGCGAAAGCCTATTTTAATACCGGTGGGTTTAAAGCCGATGCGACGGTCAGCTACGAGGCTGAATTTGGCGCAGGTGGTGGAATAACCAATGCTTTAGGGCTGGCCCGAATGTATGCGCCTCTCGCGGCAGAGGGCCAGGTACTAGGCCGTCAATTTATTCGCAGAGAACAGGTCGCCTTAATAGCAGAGACGTCGGTAAAAGGTGGAGAGGATAAAACTTTGGCAATGCCAACCCATTTCTCGATGGGGTTTATGAAGACCATGGATAATAGGCACCGGCCGGGTGGTGCTCTCGAATCGCTCCGCTTGGGATCGACGGCCTTTGGCCACGCAGGTGCTGGTGGCAGTTTAGGCTTTGCGGACCCAGAGACGGGGCTTGCTTTTGGATACGTGATGAACCAAATGGGGCCGGGAATATTGTTAAACGAGAGAGGTCAGAGTCTAGTGAATGCAGCTTATATCAGTCAGGGGTTTGAAGAATCGATCCTTGGCGATTACCGCCGGGGCGCGAATTAGGCCGAAGGCTAACTTGAAGATTTGCGTAGGCGTTAACCCATGCAAGGCCCCCATGACTTGGACGCGGCATTGCATCGTGATACGGTCGGAGTCGCGTCGAGCGTAAACACAAGTGCGTCTCCATGAGTAGCGCTGGCAATAAGCGCTTTACACTGACCATAAAGAGTAAGCTAATCGAGCGCCCGACCCTCGGTTAGAAAGATAAGGAAAACCAGATGAATTTCGAATTTTCGGACGAGCAAAATATGCTGAGAGAGCAGGCTCAAACCTTTTTAAACGCGGAATGTCCTCCCCAGGCTGTAAGAGCCGTGTTAGACGGTGACGCACCCTATGATGAGGGCTTGTGGCAAAAGGTAGTTGAAATGGGCTGGACAGCAACGGTGATACCAGAAGCATACGATGGTTTAGGGCTGAGTTATCTAGAACTGTCAGTAATTGCAGAAGAGTTGGGGCGATCGATGGCGCCGATCCCTTTTTCCTCATCGGTATATTTTGCCACTGAAGCATTGCTACTTGCGGGTTCGGAGACCCAAAAGCATGAATGGCTTCCGAAGCTTGCTCGTGGTGAAGTCATTGGGTGCTTAGCTGATGCTGAATCGGGCGGACAACTAACGGCTGCAGGGCTAACAAGCCGGTATGCCGATGGTCGGTTAACGGGCCGAAAAATCCCCGTGGCTGATGGCGATGTCGCGGGTCTTGCGGTGGTGGTCGCCGGCAGCGATCAAGGTCCGGTGATGGTCTTGGTCGATTTAAATCAAAGCGGGTGCCAGCGTCAGGCGATTAAAACGTTAGATCCCAGTCGATCCCATGCAGAAGTCATTTTCGAAGGCGCTGAAGCCACGCTCCTTGGCGAGGCGGGTGATGGTTGGAATTTATTGCAACAGCTTTATAACCGTGCCGCAGTGCTGTTTGCTTGGGAACAGGTTGGCGGCGCGGAAACGGCCTTGTCGATGGCGAAGGATTACGCCTTAAATCGATTTGCCTTTGGCCGACCTATTGCAACCTATCAAGCGATTAAACATAAATTAGCGCAAGCCTATGTCAAAAACACGTTGGCCCGCGGCAACTGCTACTACGGTGCGTGGGCGCTAGACACCAGTGCCGATGAACTGCCTCTGGCAGCTGCGTCGGCGCGAGTATCTGCGATCCAGGCATATTATTACGCATCGAAAGAAAATATTCAGACCCATGGTGGTATGGGATTTACCTGGGAATTCGATTGTCAATTTCCATATCGGCGATCAAAGTTGTTGGCCGTGAATATTGGTTCCGAAGCCATCTGGCAAGAAAAACTCATCGCCGCGATCGAAGCTGAGCGCGCCGCTTAAGTCGTACAGGAGACAGAACATGGATTTTAATGATACCCCCCAAGAAGCCGCTTTCAGACAAGAGGTGCAGAGTTGGCTAGCTGCTAATGTGCCAAGTGAGGCTGAACTGTCCGATCTTGACTATATCGGACGAGCAAAACTCTGGCAGAAGCGAAAGTACGATGCAGGCTGGGCTTGTATTCGTTGGCCTAAGGAACACGGCGGTCGTAATGCCAGCGCGATTGAGCAGGTAATTTTTAATCAGGAAGAATCGAAATTTGACACTCCCGATGGTATTTTCGCGATCGGCCAAGGCATGTGTGCTCCGACAATGATGACTTGGGCAACAGAAGAACAGAACAAACGGTTCATGCCACCGCTTGCCAGCGGGGAAGAGGTTTGGTGCCAGTTGTTCAGTGAGCCGGCCGGCGGCTCAGATTTGGCAGCCCTTAGAACAAAAGCGGTGAAAGACGGCGATGACTGGATTGTGAATGGCCAGAAAATCTGGACCTCAGGCGCCCATTATTCCGATTACGGAGTGCTTGTGCTGCGTACCGATCCAGATGTGCCAAAACATCAAGGATTAAGCTACTTTTTCTTGGACATGAAATCGCCTGGCATTGAAATTAAACCCATCCGACAGATTTCAGGTGGCGCTAACTTTAACGAAGTGTATTTCACTGATGTTCGCATACCGGACGCGCAGCGTCTGGGTGGCGTTGGCCAAGGTTGGCAGGTTGCTCTGACGACACTGATGAACGAGCGCGCATCAATAGGTGGCGGCGGCGGTGGTGTTAATTTCAATTCAGTCTATGAATTAGCGCAATCCGTAAATTTAGGGGACCGACCCGCGATAGAAGACCCCTCGGTACGGCGGAAGTTAGCCGATTGGTATGTTCAAGAAACTGGCCTCAAATTCACTGGGTATCGCTCTATGACGGCGCTTTCTAAAGGCGAGATTCCTGGCCCCGAAAATTCCATCGGCAAGCTGGTTGGCGCACCCAAGCAGCAAGATATGGCTAGTTTTGCACTCGACTTGTTAGAACAAGCTGGCGTTATTTGGGATGATGCCTTATCGGAGCGCGCGGGTCTGTTTCAAGCGACCTATATGGCGTCACCCGGTCTAAGAATCGCGGGTGGCACCGATGAAATTATGGCGAATATTATTGCCGAACGAGTTCTGGGTATGCCCCAAGACATTCGTGTCGACAAAGGGATTCCCTTCAGTGAGGTGCCCACAGCATCTTCTTAGAGGGCGTTGCTTTGGATTGATCTTGCGAGAAAAGGCCTGGCTACCCTGACTTGGCCAAAGGGACTTGAGCTTAGGGGATTTGGGAAGGCTTGCAGCTGACCACCAGGGCCTTGAAGGGCCCTGCTCAAAGGTGAGGGTGGCTCGGTGTCGCGTCGGTGCTCAAGTAGGTGCTTAAGCCGGCTTTGCCCGACAAGCGCGCCCTGAGAACGGTGAATTAACCGGATTTACCAAAACCAGATTTGATGCGGTCTGCCATATCAGCGGCAACCCCTGGACCATTGTCTCGCTCCTCAATCAAACCGCTAAACAAGGTTTTGTTCTGTCCCATATTGATCAACGATTTGTCAGCTCGCAAGGTGTGCCAGGAGTTTTGACAAAAAGATTCTGCCATAGCGATTGCTGCATTCAGTAAACGCTCGTCTGGGACGCATTGATTGGCGAGACCGATTTGGACTGCCTCGTGGCCGTCGATGGTTCGGCCAGAGAACATCAACTCTTTGGCTCGAATCAATCCAATACGCCGAGGCAATCTTTGGCTCATCCCCCAAGTGGGCGACATCCCCCATTTGCCATGAGTGTCAGCGATTTTTGCAGACTCACCGGTAATCATCAGATCACAGGCCAGGGCAAGTTCCAAAGAGCCGGTGTAGCAGTGTCCTTGGACAGCAGCAATAACGGGCTGGGGCAAGCGCTCAATGGCGTCTAGGGTTTCTGCTTGAAAATGCGGCGTCGGTGGGCGTTCCCCGGCTTGTATCGCTTTTAAATCATTACCTGCAGAGAACGATCTACCCTCGCCTCGTAGGATAACGCACCCTATCGTGTCGAGGGCTGTGCTGATTTGATCAATTTCTCGCCGCAATTCGACAAACAAATTAGGACTTAAGGCATTGAGTGCCTCAGGGCGATTGAGACTGATCACTGCGATGCCAGAGGCTAAGTCTTGCCGAGTTATAAGTGCCATGAAGTGACTCCTGATGAGGTTGGGTGGTCCAAAACGAGGCATGTCAGTAGCGCCTAGAAGATTTTGAGCTCACGCTCGTCGGTGATGATCAAACGCGAGGGTCTGCATGTTCTAGGTTGTGCCCATCTACGAGCCTTGGTATATACGGTAGCAGAAAATGTATTTTAGGTGGGCATCTTAGTCGTTGGTAAAGCAGGTAGTGATGACGAGCTTAGATAACAGTTTGACAATAAGGAGCCGCATATGGGGGCAGAGGTATCAACGGCAGAGGCCAATCAAAACAAAAGTCGAAGACATCCGGCTGTTATCGAGCAGGAACAATGCCTTGATCGGATACGTGACGAACTGCTGCGTCTTGACCTCGCCTCACATGTCTTAGATCTAGAATTATACGGTTACACGATCTTGCCAGCGGTTAAGCCTATGACGTTTTTTGATGCGTTGCGTGAGACGATTTTAGCCCTAGGGGAAGAGGATCGTCTCGCCGGGCGAAGGATACCGCTTGCAGGTCCGGAAGGTAGTAGCTATTTAGTGCCCTGGTTACTCGCTCGGAACCCGATTTTTGAAGAGGCGGTGATGGCTGAGAAGCCGCTGGCCTTGATCACCTATTTAATGGGCGAAAGCTGTCAGATAAGCTCAAATCACGGTCACGTTAGAGTCTGTGGCGATCCTCCACAGGGCATGCATACCGACGCGCCGATGGTGCCAGACCCGATTCCAGAGGCGCCAGTAGCCAGCAACATGATGTGGGTGCTCGACGATTTTACCGCCGCTTCGGGAGCAACCTTGGTGGTCCCGGGCTCGCATCACCGGCGAACCCATGCGGCCGCCGGCGCCGCTAAAATGGCAGTGCCCATCGAGGCAGCGAAAGGGTCAGTTATTGTGTTTAATGGTAACCTTTGGCATGGCGCTGGCGCTCGCCAAGATGCAGGCAAGCGGGTCGGTATGACGGTCTACTTCAACCGCATGTACGTTCGTCCTCAAGAAGATCTCAATGCGGTGATCAGTGACGAGGCCATCGCCCGTAACCCACCTCGGTTTGCGCATTTAGTCGGACGCAACAACCCCTATCCGGCGCGAGACTTTGGGTTCTTTAACCCCAAGGGATACCCTTATTTTGCACCCACTCAAAGTAGATTCGGTTAGGTCCTTAGTGGCAACCCGTGTTCAGGGGTTGGTGTGGGCGGTTTTTCGATAGCGGAGCATTTGTCCTGAGCCGGCGTTTTGATGCTGACCTTTCGTAAAGGCGACCTTGCCATTGACAATGACCGATTCAATCCCGGTAGCCAAGGTTTGAGGTTCGTCGTAGGTTGCTTGATCAGCAATCGTTTTAGGGTCGAACAAAACCAAATCAGCGTGATAGCCGGCCTTGATCATGCCTCGATGGGTAAGACCAAAAGTTGCCGCAGGCAATGAAGTCATACGTCGTATTGCTTCGGGTAATGGCATGATCGCCTCGTCTCGTACGTAATGCCCCAGAATTTTCGCAAAGGTGCCGAACAATCTTGGATGTGGTTTGCCTCGCAGGTCAGGAATACCGTCCGAACCCACCATCATATCTGGCCATTTAAGATTATGGATGACGTCTTGCTCATCGATAACAAACTGGATGCAGATGGTGGCGTCGCCTCTGGGCGCGGTTAAGATGTCACGAACGAGATCGGTAATATCAACTTGTTGCGCCTCGGCAAGGTCCTTCAACATACAGCCCTCATACTGGCGGAAGGCCGGGCAGCTGGCGATACGAATGACTTCGGCAAGTTCCCGATTGATTCGGTCCAAATTGAAATATTCGATCATACGGCCGCTGCCGGCAGTGTAAGGATAGACGTCCAATGAGACAGCCTGCCCGGTTTTGATGGCGTCATCGATTCGGTTGAGGGAAGCCACCACCTTACCCCAATTTTTAGGCCCGGCAGCTTTATGATGGGATATGTGGGTATGAACTTGTGCCTCTCGGCCTATTTCAAGGGCCTCCTCGACAGCGTCCAATAAATGATCGCCTTCGTTGCGCATGTGGGTGGTATAAAGAGCGCCTGCATCGCCGGCAATTTTGGCTAAGGCGATGATTTCTTCGGTTTCGCTATATCGTCCAGGATGATAAATCAGGCCGGTCGAAAATCCGCACGCGCCCTGCTCAAGGGCTTGGGTTACATAATCTTTCATCGCTGCAAGCTCCGCCAGGGTCGGCTCAGCTTTTGGGTTTGATAAGGTCATGCTTCGGATGGTGTTATGGCCCACTAACATCATGTTATTGATCGCAGGGTGGCCCCTTAAAACGGCATCAAAATAGCCCGCAAGATCGGTAAAATCCCCGCCTAAACCAGATAAGATTCCGCCACTGGCCTGGCGTCTGTCGGCAGCGGGATCAGCGGGAATCGCGCTAAAACCGCAATTACCACTGACGACTGTGGTAACGCCTTGAGACAGTTTGAAGGTCATATCGGGATGACGTAAAAAGGCGCCATCATCATGGGCGTGAGTATCAATAAGCCCTGGAGCGAGCACGAGACCTGTGCCGTCTATTTCGATGTGGCCGGCGCTCACTTGCCCAACGGCATCAATGAGCCCTTCCCGAATGCCAATATCAGCCTGAGTCTCAACGCCGCCGGTACCATCGATGATGGTTGCACCTTTGATCACGATATCCTGCATCAGATGGCTCCTATTGATTGAGTCGATTAATTTTATGATGAGCTAGCTTGATAATAACCGCAAACCCAAGGCGGCACCGTCACCTGGCAGAGAGCCAGTCAAGCGCCGCTAGAGCCCAAAAGTGGCGCTTTTACGCTGAATATCTTGGCTGATTTTTTCGCCAATCATGATGGTCGAAAGATTGGTATTGGCTCGAGGTACCGTTGGCATGATCGAGGCATCTGCGACGACCAAGCCCTCACAACGATGCAGTTGGCCTGAGGCATTTACAATTGCAGTTCGATCACTGGCGGGACCCATTTTCACCGTCCCGCAGGGATGATAACCACTGCCCGCGAAGCGTTGAATAAGGCTACGCAGGTCATCATCGCCGGTGATTCGGGCTGGGTCTGGAAATCGGATAGATTCAATCATGCCAGCAAGAGCAGACTGCTCGGTAAACCTCATTGCGTCTTTAAACCCGATTAGCAGTGGCTCAAGATCCCGCGGATCCTCACAAAAATGGTTGTGAACGTTCGGCAAGTCTGAGGCGGTCGCCCCGGACAGTGTCAAATAGCCGCTGCCATATTGGTATTCAAGGCACGCAGCGATTGCAAACATCGCAGCTCCGCCTGGTTTTCCGGCATAGCTTAACTGCTCGATTTGCATATTGTTGCGGTCCGCCGAGTTATCGGTGGTATAGCGTAAAATACTTTGGATCAGCGGCGCATCGTGATCGATCGGAATGCCAGGTTTGACATTGCAGACGACCGATAGCGCAGGATGATCTCGCAAGTTCGCTCCAAGGTAGGGTTCATCCTCGATGACTGAGATGCCAAACTGTTCAAGCATGGACCTAGGTCCTAGGCCAGATCGCATTAAAAGTGTTGGGCTGAGCAAAGCACCCGCCGCCACGATGGTAAGTCTGCCCTCTATTTCAACTGGCTGCGATGTTGCACTGGCGGCCAATACGCCCCGGCATCGCCGTTGATTAATAAGCAGACGCTCAACTTGGGTGTCGGCGAGAACGGTAAGATTAGGGCGAAACCGGGCTGCGGCAAGATAGGCAATGGCACAGCTGACTCGGAGCCGTCCTATTTTGTTCATAGGCTGTGGTCCAGCACCTACAGAATCTGGTGCGTTAGCGTCGGCGCATTCTGGAAAGCCCAGGGCTGCGGCGTCATTTAAAAAGGCCTGATGTTGTGGCAGGAGTTGTTGCGGAGAGTAGCGGGCAATTGTGATTGGGCCAGCATCACCATGATACGTCTCATCGCCAAAGTCTAAGTCTCGTTCCAAACGCATGAAATGTGGCAGCACACTCAACCAGTCCCAACCGGGATTGCCCATTGCGGCCCAAGCATCATAATCCTCTGGTAAGCCCCGGAGTGCGATGGTTGTGTTGACCGCGCTCGAACCACCGGTGACCCTGCCCCGCGGAAACCGCTGGGCAACAGATTCTGTAGGATGGTAGGTGTGGCCCCAATCGTGATCTCTGAGGGCATTTTGATGGCTGTTGACTAATTCAAAAGGTAGGGTTTCTGGCGTTGGGTAATCGGGTCCGGCCTCAATCAGAAGCACTGTCCTATTTGGATCTTCGCTAAGTCGGTTGGCAAGGACACAACCGGCACTACCCGCGCCAATAATGATCACGTCATACATAAAAGGCCTCTGGGGTCATTGTGCCCGCTGAGAGCAGCGCGTGAAAGCCCAGGATTGGCAAAAAAAACGCCCCAGCAAGGGGCGTTTAGAGTAGGGTTCAGCGGATTGTGGTCCGCGCGCTCGCTGTTGAATCCCTAAAACTGGTTCATGGTGTTGTCTTTACCACCTGCTAGAAGCGCATTTTCACCAGAGAAGTATTCTTTGTGGTCGTCTCCGATGTTAGAGCCCGCAAGATCCTGGTGTTTTACAGAAGCCATGTCTCGGCGAATCTCTTGCCGCTGGACGTCACGCACATAGGCGAGCATACCTAGATCTCCAAAATAGCCTTCAGACAAGACGTCAGTGCCGAGTGCCGTCTCGTGATAGGTAGGCAGTGTGATTAAGTGATGGAAGATGCCGGCCTCTCGGGCGGCATCCTTTTGAAACTGCTGAACCAGCTTGTCGGCTTCTAAGGCAAGCTCCGAGTCGTCAAGCTCAACAGACATAAGGCCCTTAGGCGTACTTGCAGGATCCGGGTAGGCACTGACATCTTTGCCTGCGGCCTGCCATTCGCCGTAGACCTGCTCCCTAAAGGACAATGTCCAGTTAAAGCTAGGAGAGTTGTTGTAAACCAACTTGGCGTCAGGCACGTGTTTCTTAATTTCATTAACCATGCCTGCAATTTGCGCGACATTAGGCTTTTCCGTTTCAATCCAGAGCAAATCAGCGCCGTGAGTAAGCGATGTCACGCAATCTAAAACGACTCGGTCGAAGCCGGTCCCTTCTTTGAAAGCATACAAACCATTATCAAGTCGAACAGGTTTAACCAATTGGCCATTTTGATGAATAGCGATGTCGTTATCATTGAGCTGATTAAGATCGCTCACCGGCGTAGTTTCAAGGAAGTCGTTGTATTGACTGGCAAGATCACCGGGCTCTTTTGAAACGGGGATCTTCTGGGTCAGGCTAGCGCCTAATGAGTCTGTCCGCGCAACAATAATGCCGTTATCGATCCCAAGCTCTAAAAATGCGTAGCGAATCGCATTGATCTTCGACAAAAAATCCTCGTGGGGCACGGTGACCTTGCCGTCTTGATGACCACATTGCTTGGCGTCCGAAACCTGATTCTCGACCTGAATCGCGCAGGCCCCAGCCTCGATCATTTTCTTGGCAAGCAAATAAGTTGCCTCTTCGTTGCCGAACCCGGCATCGATGTCTGCGATGATGGGCACGACATGGGTCTCAAAATTATCAATACGTTGAAGAATCGGGTCGATATCGCCGCCGCTGGCACGAGCCTCATCAAGTTCGATAAAGATGTGTCGTAGCTCCCGGGCATCGGCTTGCTTTAAAAAGGTGTAAATCTCGTGGATGAGCTCGGGTACGGAAGTCTTTTCATGCATACTTTGATCGGGTAACGGGCCAAACTTCGACCGCAGGGCAGCTACCATCCAGCCACTGAGATAGATGTATGACTTATCCATCGTACCTCGATGTTTTTTTACTGACATGGCGAGCTGCTGCGCCGTGAAGCCGTGCCAACAACCAAGCGACTGCGTGTATTTTGCGGTGTCGCCATCATAATCGGCCATGTCTTTGCGCATAATGTCCGCAGTATATTGGGCAATGTCTAAGCCGGTTTTAAATCGGTTTTGTAATTGCATACGAGCTGCGTATTCAGCACTGATCCCCTTCCAGGTATCGGCATGGGCGGCTTTGAGTACATCTAAAGTGGCGATTTGGTCTAGGTAGGCTGACATGACAGATCCTTTAACGGTTGGGGAAAGTGAGGCCGGCGGCGCGACAAAGCGGTGCCGGGCTCCTCTGAAGGGGGCAAAGGTAGCAGGGGCGAACGACGGATTAAAAAGAATAAATGGACACTAATATATTCTTATTCTTCAATGATTATGCCGTGGCCTTTGGCGGTAAACCGATGCGACTTGAATTACTATGATGTAGCAACGTGAAGGAGTAAGCATCGGTGCAGGTGATTAGCATACATGTTGGGGCTAAACAGAGCCTCGACCTGGGTCGTCGTACTGTGACAACCGGTATTTTTAAACAAACGGCACCGGGCCGAGTCACCGTGACAACGATGGGCCTTGAAGGCGATGTTATTTGCGATCGTCGACATCATGGCGGCAAGGATCAAGCAGTCTACGTGTATACCGATGAAGATTACGCGTTCTGGAAACGACAGTATCGCCAGGCATTTGCGCCGGGATCCTTTGGAGAGAATCTGAGAGTTTCAGGCTTGGACGCGGCTTCCTTGAGTATTGGCGATGCGCTGATCTTTCCGGATCTTACCCTTGAGGTCACTGGGCCCCGAATCCCCTGCGCTGTGCTGGGTGCAGCGATTGATCAAAAACAATTTGCCTTGGCATTTCAGAAGGCAGCGCGACCAGGTTTTTATTGTCGCGTGCTAACACCTGGTACGGTCGGTGCGGGCGATGGCTATCGACTTGAGGCCAGCGGGCCAGAGAGAGCGTCGCTGCTTGCGGTCTATCGAGCAAATTATGATCCACCGGATCAAAACACCTTGACTCGTTTGCTTGCTTTGCCGATTGATCGAAGAACCCGTAATCGGTTTAAGGCTAAGCTGGCCTCCTTGGCATAGGGTCTTTTGCCAGATTCAGGGTTTGCTCGGAGCCGGTCGCTTAGGAGCTTGGCGCTTTTAGCATTGCAATGTCCAGGCGCCGACCAATATCGAAAACCGGCCGGCTGGCTAGGTGCCTAAGTACCTAAGCACTTAAAAGCCGATTAGTTAGGGTTGCTGGGTTGCATCCTCCAGAATAAATCGCGCGCCTTGCTCGGCGATCATGACCGTTGGAGCGTTGGTGTTGCCGGACGTTATCAAAGGCATGATGGAAGCATCTATTACCCTAAGGCCCTGACAGCCATGCACGCGTAATCGATCACAGACAACTGCCCCGGAGTCGTTGCCCATTTTGCAGGTACCTACGGGGTGAAAAATAGTGGTGCCTAGGTCCCGAGCAGCATCGAGGAGCGCCTCATCGCTGAGAATCGTCGGGCCGGGCTTCCATTCCTCTGGCGAGAAGGGTGCGAGGGCTTTGGCGCGCATAATATTCCGAGTCTGTTTCAGACCGGCAACGGCAACAGCCTCATCATGGGCGGTTGAGAGATAATTTGGTGCTATTTTAGGCGGCGCCATGGGGTCTGTGCTGGTCGCCTGGATAGATCCCCGGCTGCTGGGCCGTAAATTGCAGACCGACGGTGTAATTGCGTTGAACTCATGGAGAGGGGAACCGAACTGATCTAATGACAGCGGCTGGACATGCCATTCCATATCGGGAGTGCTTTGGTCTGCATCGCTCATGCCAAAGGCCCCCAGTTGCGACGGCGGCATCGTTAATGGCCCGGTCTTAAAAAATAGATACTCAAGCCCCATCTTAGCTTTTCCCAAGAGTGAATTGACTCGCGGATTGAGCGTTGTAGTGTTAGACACCTTATAAATGGTGCGGATTTGCAAATGGTCTTGTAAATTTTGACCAACACCCGGCAGGTCAATTTGCAGTTTCCCGCCCAAGCTTTCAATTAACCGTGGATCGCCAATACCAGATAGCTGTAATAACTGGGGCGAGGCTACCGCACCTGCGGCTAAAATGGTTTCCCGTTGAGCACAGAATAAGGTAGGTGCGTCCCGGCCCTGGCTGATCCACGCGCCGGTCGCGCGTAATCCATTATCGGTTTGCTCAGTTTCAATGCGATGCGCATGGGCATTTGTCATAACGGTCAGGTTGGAACGATGCTGCACCGGCCGCAAAAAGGCTTTGCTTGCACTCCAGCGAACGCCCCTGCGTTGATTCATCTGAAAGTAGGCGCATCCAAAATTATCGCCCCGGTTGAATTCCTCGATGGTGGGTATGCCCGTCTCTGCTGCAGCTGCTTGCCAAGCATCCAGAATTTCCCAATTAACCCGCCTTTCTTCAACTCTTAGTTCACCTTGATCGCCATGGAATTGATCAGCACCATGCTGGTAATTTTCGGAAGCTTTAAAAATCGGTAGCACACTGTTCCAATCCCAACCCCGGTTTCCAAGCGCCGCCCATTGATCAAAGTCGGCGCGTTGACCCCGCATATAAATCATTGCGTTGATCGAAGATGATCCACCGAGACCACGACCGCGGGCATAGCCAATTTGCCGATGGTTGAGCCCTGCCTCTGAGACTGTTTTAAAACACCAGTCCGTTCTCGGATTATTGATGGTGTAGAGGTAACCGACTGGAATATCAATCCAGAAATAGTTGTCTTTGCCGCCCGACTCTATCAGCAATACCTTGTGGGCTGGATTGGCACTCAAGCGATTGGCCAGCACACAGCCGGCGGTGCCAGCGCCGATGATGATGTAGTCATAGGTCTTCATGGGTGCAAGCATAGAGAACTTGTCTGTCCAAGGGAATTGCATTAGCGTGCGGGTGAACAAGAGCGAGGTATAGAACATGACACTAAGCTTTGATGAAATCGCATTTAACCAAGCGCCAGATTCCCAGAATCAAATCCACAGTGACGATATGGCGCAGCGATACGGCTTTAGGGGTGGTTTGGTACCAGGCGTCACGCTCTCGGCTTATCTCACTCAACCCGGGGTGGTGCAATGGGGATTATCCTTCCTGCAGCGGGGGCAGGCGTCGATTAAAGTCTTGCGGCCGATCTATCATGCCGAGAGGGTTTCAGTGTCAGTCAATCTGACATCTGAAACCAGCTATGAGGCAGAACTTATCAACAGCGAGGGAGAGGTCCGAGCGATTGCAAAGGTCAGCTTGCCCGAGCAGGCGGATCTGCCGGCGCTACCACATCGCAAGTCGTTGCCGGTGATGGCAGACAATTACCAACCAGCCATCGCGACCCCTGAAGTTTTTGAGAACTTGCAGCATAACGGTACCCTAGAGACCCGTTATCTATGGTCGAAGCGTCATGCGATGGCCAGCTACTTTGACACGCCTAAATCGATGCCGGCTTTATTGACCTTTGGTGACGCGCCGGCACCGAATCGAGGTTTGGCGAATACATCTTTTATTTTGGGTTGCGCCAATTGGGTGTTTGCCTCGAATGCGGGCATGAACCCTTGGGTGCATTTGCAGACCGACCATCAACTTTTTGCCGAAATTAAAAATGAAACCGAAGTGGCTGCGCAAATGTCAGTGGATGCTCTCTTTGAAAAGAAAGGGCATCAGTTCGCAGATATATGGGTTAACTTATTCAATGCCGAAACGAGTGAACCCCTAGCACGGATTTGGCAGCGCGCAATTTATCGCTTGCGCGCCTAACCCAGCGACGAGAAGGGTGATAGTGGTATCGCTTAACCCACAGCCTGTAAGAGATCATTAACCCAATCCAGCCGCTCATTGATTCTGCTTAGCTTCTGGCTGCCAAGGTGCAGTACCAAGCGGTCGACGCCCAGATCTTCGTAGGCCTTAAGGTCATCGAGCGTGATGTTATAAGGCGGTGTAATGATGAGTTCAAAATTAGACCAAGTCCTGTCCGCGCGCTTCAGCGCCTCGGTGAGCGCGGATTGCATGGCCTCAGTTTGGGTAAGGTTTAGTTGAAAGCCATACCAACCATCTCCGTAGGTCGCGGCTCGCCGAAATCCTGCTTGGGAGTGTCCGCCAACGATCAAGGGAATACCTCCTGGTTGAACCGGTTTTGGATCCATGCGGCAAGCCTTGAGCTGAATATGCACACCGTCATAACTCGCAACTGGGTCTTGCCAAAGTCGTTGAATCACCTCGATGAACTCATCGCATCGAGCGCCTCGGTCCTCAAAGCGATAGCCACAAGCCTCTACTTCTTCCTGACACCAACCGACGCCGATGCCAAAGTCAATTCGCCCACCACTTAACCAGTCCAAGGTGGTAAATTCCTTAGCGGTATAGATGGGATTGCGCTGAGGCAGTAGCGTGATACCCGTACCGAGACGTAGAGTTTTCGTGCAACTGGCCAAGAACCCGAAGGTCGCTACGGTGTCGAGCATACCGCCGCCCTCAGGTACCGGGAGCTTGCCGTCACGGCTGCCTGGATAGGGGTTTGACGTTTGGTCAAAGAGGACAACGTGTTCGCCCATCCACAACGACTCGATGCCCATACCTTCTATGGTTTGAGCAAAGTTTCTAATCATTTCAGAATCAGCAATAGGTGACATAAAAGTTGAAAACAAGCCGAGTTTCATGGGGTAGATGGTCCGTTAAGAGTGTTATGAATGATTTAACCCACCAACAATGGCTAAGGTCAATTGCAGAGTTGTCAGATCTGGTATCAAAATTCTCAGCTATGGTAAGGTTTGGCAAGAGCGGCATTGAGCAAAGCCGCTAACATTAAGGACCCCGCAACATGGCGATTCAAGATATTTTTGCACACACGCAAAGCATGAAAGCAGGCCTCGAAAACCTCAGTGTCGAGGATCTCAAGGCGGAAATGGCCAGTAACCCCGATCTTTTATTGCTAGATATTCGCGAAATACAGGAGCTCATAGATTTAGGCACCATCCCGTCCGCCGTGCATTGCGCTAGAGGCATGATGGAATTCTGGGCAAGTCCCGCAAGTCCGTATTATCGAGACTATTTTCAGGAAAATCGACGTACCGTGGTGTTTTGTGCAGGCGGTGGTCGTAGCGTCTTAGCGGTCGCATCGCTGCAAGCGATGGGCTTTAACAACGTGGCGCATTTAGAGCCAGGATTTGGTGGTTGGCGGGAGCAGGGCGAGCCCATAGAAGATGTGAGCCAGACCAGCCGCTGGATGCGCCGTCCTAAGGCCAATGGCTAGCGAATCAGTCAGCCGCGAGAGATTGCAGGCAATTTTTGCCCGCACTCGCACGATTGCCATTGTTGGCCTGTCACCGAATCCGCAAAAAGCCAGTCACGGTGTGGCGAAATATCTGCAAGCATTTTATCGAATCATCCCGGTGAACCCCAACTACGACAGCATTCTGGGCGAGCCTTGTTATCGTGATCTTGCCAGTATCCCAATTAGAGTGGATTTGGTTGACGTCTTCCAACGGCCTGAACGGATTGCCGCCTTGGTGCCAGATACCCAAAAGATTAGGCCTTATGCCTTTTGGATGCAGCTAGGAATAAGCCATGAAGGTGCTGCCGCAGAACTTCTCGCTTCAGGCATTGAGGTGATCCAAGATCGATGTACAAAGATTGATCATCAACGTGTGCTGTCTGGCGGCTGATTGTGTCTAAGCGCGCAAGGTGTGTTTAGCATTGCTGGTTTTCCTGTTGCGAGGGCTCAGCTGACCCCACGCTGCTTGGTTCTGGGTATAAAGGCCGCTCCTCAAGGGTGCCTGCCTTGATGAAAAAATTTAGGGCCTAGCCAAATCCAGTGTTAGGCTGGTGCTTGGAAAGAATGAATATGAGGCGACTATGAATTGGATCGGTAATCGCTCGCTTCGTCGCATTCCACCAACGAGTTGTTCGCAGCAGGCGCGGTATCCTTTGATTTCGCTGATTACCGACAGTTGCATTGAGGTCCTGCAGAATATGAGAACCTCAAAGTCGAGTCTCAGAATTTATCGGTTAAAGTGTTTTTTAAACGCGCATTTTTTTGAGCTGAATCTAGGCGTTGCCAGGGGATCAGCAGCACTGGGCGCGCGATTATCCGAGAGTAATACGTTCATCGATCGTTATCTGCAGCGCGCATACATAGCAGAACGAATGAAGTGGGTCGATGATGTGCTATTGCCGGGCCAAGCGTTGATTGCTGATCATAGAGATTGGTTTGACCGTGCCAATGTCCCCATAAACAATACCCGTCAAACCTTTGGTTTTGAATTGTCATTTCCTGTAATCAGTTTTGCGGGTGCGATGGCCGATTCTTTACTGATGAACTCGTCCAAGTTAACGCTCACCCAATTGTGTATTTTGCTGGCGCTATGGGAGGCACGCCTTTGCACAGGAAGTTTGACATTTACGACGAGCGGCCTTTCGCATCGGCTCTCCGTTACCAAAAGCACCTTGTCGACGTCGATAGAAGGCTTGTTAGAGCTGGGTGTCCTGCGACAGCAGGACCATCCCGAAGACGGTCGGATTAGTTTATTCTCAATCAATCCAGAGAATCCAGCAATTCAATTGCAGCGTCGACTCATTGATCAAGTGCACCGATCAGATTGTACGCCCCAAGCATTGTGGCCACGATTGGCAGGTTGATCCAGGGCTGCAAGGTCATGATCAATCAGTGGCATTCAAACCTACATCGAAAGGCTGATGCCTCGAGTCGAAAACTCAGGAGCGCAATCATGATTCGCCTCCTAGCCACCCCGGACTGATTCAGAAGCGTCTGCCCAAGTCGATACAATGTTTATTCTTCAAGATGTGGATGCCAGGAAGAGAGGCACATGAGTGATCCCCGGAGTTATCGATCGTTTATTGCAGTTGAAACTGATGGCGCCCTCGGCATCATGGCTTTGTCGATAAAAATTAAAGCTTGGGCCGGGTTGTTGAAAATATTCGATCGCAGGCTTTGGCACGGTTTAGATATCAATCGAACTCAGCGTCTGTGGTTCGTCGGGGCTAGGAGCAAAGTGATTGCACAGTGATAACGACTAGGGTCTAAGTGTTTCTGCGATAGGTTTCGTTACGGCAAAAAGTGGTTCATCGTCGAGCCAGTGTAGAAAATCTATTGGCCACCCAAAGTGAGATGGACGCTGACGAGAGAGGACATAACTAAGCGCTTGCTTCGTGTTGTCTGCCAAGGCTATCTAGGGCTAGTGTTAAGCGATATTATTGATCTGAAAGTTAAAAGCCGGTCAGGGGCTCGCTGTGACAATACGGTCATAGATGACGCGACTATCTGGTTTCCTTACATGGGATCGAAGATGAAAGTGTTCTTTGCCGAACTTAAGCCTCGAGAGCGATGGTTCCTCTACGGTCTTTTCTTGTCTGGGGCTGCAGCGGTGTCTAGCCTCTTGATGCTTGATCAATCTGATATGGAGACGGTTTATCATCGATCGGGCTTTTATATATTGCTCGGCAGTTTCTTTTATGGCGTTTTCCTGTTTTTACCTCGAATGAGCTCGAGCGCGGTTTTGGATGCGCTCAAAGCCGAGCGGGTACTGATATTAGTTTTTGCTGTGATGGTCGGCTCAATGTTTTGGGTCAGTCCGCCCGAGTTTCGTATTCTGGCTGATGAGACAAACCTGCTGGGTATTGCGCTCAGTATGTTTGAACAAAAAGACCTTTCGAATACCACTCAAACACTCAATTATTTCCATCAGCTCCATGATGTTGAGCACAAATGGGGGATCCGCCCAAATCTATTCCCTTTCCTAATTTACTTGATGCACAGCACGGTTGGGTACAGCGCTTACAATGGATTCTTGGTCAATGGTATAGCGGGTTTTGTCAGCCTGTATGCAATGTATTGGCTTCTTAGGCGCTGGTTCGAGACATCAGTTGCTTTTGCTGGTGCAGTACTCTTGGCAAGTTATCCGGTTTTTGTGCTTTGGGTCACGGCGAGCGGGTTTGAAATTGTCAATCTTGCTCTAGCGCTGATCGCATTTTGCTGGTTTTACCAATTCACTAAGTTAGAAGACGGGCTCTACCTTGAGCGCCTTGCAATCACTTTGTTACTGCTCGCTCAAGCCCGCTATGAGTCGGCGGTATTTGCAATCAGTTTCCTCGTCGTGATTCTGTTCTCATTGAAACCAGAGCATATTCGGTCGCTGTCTTATCGTGCATTGATCATCCCATGGTTATTTCTGCCGATTGCGTGGCAGCGACTCATCAAATCTGATAAGTCAGATTATCAAGTGTATGACGAAGCCGCGGCGTTTAGTGTCGAGTTTGTGAACAAGCATATAACGGCCGCAATCGAATACTTTTTAGCAGCGGAGAGTAAATACGGCACGATTGGCTGGGTGACCTGGCTGGCTTTGCTGGGGTGCGGAATCCTATTAGTGCAGGTTCTTATTCGAGGCAAGGCCGTTGCTCGAGAGACAAAATTAATCGCAGTAGCGGCAGCACTGAGTTTTATATTTTTGTGTGTTGTTGTTTTTAGTTATTACTGGGGGAATCTGACGGCAGTTTGGACCATCCGTCTGGGCATTATTTTTCTGCCGTTTTTTATTGTTTTGGCATGTGTTCCGCTTCAGGTGATGATAAATGGAATGTCTCTTTGGCAAATAGAGCTTCGGAAGATTATCATCTTGGCATCTTTTGCTTGTTTGGTGTTTTATTGGCCGGTAGCGGCAAAGAACCAAGCTGTTAGTGAACTGCTCATTTTTAGAGAGTACAAGAGTAGCTTGGAATTTCTTCATGAGACTTATTCCAACCGCGATAATCTAATTATCTCAAGCCGGCCAGGACTTTATGCTGTCCACCGATGGGGTTCGGTGAATTTTCAGTATGCTGAGCGACATCGGGTTCGAATTCATCGAGAGCTCAAGCGCAAGTTGTATCAGGATGTATTGGTTATTCAGGTCCTAGAATATGGCTCAGACAAGGCCATTCGCGGTACGGCGTTGTCGAAGGAATTTCAGCTGACCCCGGTTTATGAAACCCAGTTCAATAGCACGGCTCGATTGCGAATTTCTAAACTGGATTGACCTTATCCAAATGATGATGAGGAATCATCAGCCCCTTGTTAGGATGCACCCATTTATTGAAGTCGGTGTCTAGGTTTGACAAACCTACCGGCGAAGGATTTATCCCACGGTAGATAGACAAGGTCTATGAGATAATGGACGAAGTTACGTTAGATCGAGATCCAACATGTTGATGAAATTTTTTGGCGCACTCTTTGTTTTTTTGCCTTATGCAATCGCCGCTGCCGCAGATACTCGCTACGAGGGTGGCGCGATATATACCCTAGACCCGAGTGATCCAAAGCCGAGTGCCTTTTGCGTTAACGACAAGGGGCGTTTCGTGAGACTCAGTGAGTGTCAGGCTTCTCAGACGGTAGATCTTCAAGGCGGTGTGGTAATACCAGGCTTCATCGAAGGCCATGGACATTTGATGGGCTACGGTCAATCGCTCACAAAACTTGACCTCGCTGGAACCAAGACGTTGGCTGAACTGGTTGATGACGTTGCAGAAGCTGTCGATCAAGCCCAACCCGGAGAATGGATTTTGGGGCGCGGTTGGCATCAAAGTAAGTGGCAAGCCACACCGAAGATGATCAAAGGATTCCAGACAAACGAAACCCTTAACGCAGTTTCGCCGGATAATCCCGTCTACCTAGTCCATGCCAGTGGGCATGCGGCATTCGCGAACGATCGGGCCCTTGAAATCGCAGGTGTAACTGGCAGTACGCGGGTTGCCGGCGATGGTGAAATCATTCTTGATGAGACCGGCAAGCCAACCGGAATATTAAATGAAGTTGCCCAAGACCTGGTCGAACGCGTAATCCCAAAAGACAGTCCTGAGCTGCGGCGACGGCAGTTGCAACTGGCGTTAAGGGATTTGGCTGCGTTGGGTATTACAAGCTTTCATGATGCCGGTGCCTCTGAAGACGACATTGCGCTATTTGAATCGTTTATGAATGCTGGGGCCCTCACAACCCGAGTCTACGTCATGATTACAGGCTCCGATCCAGACATGCTCGCGGGGTGGATGCAACGAGGTCCGCTTATTGGTGCTGGGGAGCATCGATTGACGGTCCGCAGCGTTAAGCTCGTCGCAGATGGTGCATTGGGATCTAGGGGCGCCTGGCTGCTGGCGCCCTATACCGACCGGCCGGGACACACGGGCTTGCCGACGCTGCCTATCGCTGACATCAGCGATATCAGTCACCTAGCCTATCGAAACGGTTTTCAAGTGGCCGTTCATGCTATTGGTGATCGTGCCAATCGTGAAGTCTTAAACGTGTTTGATGCGCTGTTCGATGGTCGTGACCGAAGCGTAAGGTATCGAATTGAGCACGCCCAACATATTGATCCTGAGGATGTGCCGCGGTTCAGTCAATTAGGGGTGATTCCTTCGGTACAAGGGATTCATATGAGCTCTGATCGACCTTGGGCGATCGACCGTTTAGGCCGACAACGGATAGAGTCGGGCGCGTATGTTTGGCGAGATTTGATTGATTCTGGTGCCATATTAGTCAATGGGTCTGATGTTCCGGTCGAGCCGGCAAGTCCCATTGCTTCCTTCTATGCGCTGGTGACTCGACAAACGTTAGCGGGGGAACCCGAGGGCGGTTTTGAGCCGAGGCAAAAAGTAAGCCGCCAAGAAGCACTGCGAGCCTACACGCTCAATGCCGCCTACGCCGCGTTTGAAGAACGGATAAAAGGCAGCATTACCCCCGGCAAGTTGGCAGATTTTGTGGTGTTGGATCGAGATATTATGACCATCCCTGAGAATGAAATTCTGTCCACTCGGGTGCTGACTACCTATGTCGCCGGTGAGGCGGTCTACCAACATCCGCAATCCGAGGCCGTGGACAAGGTGGAGATGTAACGATGGAGAGAGTCAACGTAAAGTTGAGCCCAAAAGGCCAGCTTGATGTGCTGTCGCAACGCGAAGTCGCACAATTGCTCGACAGCTCTCAGACTGGCTTGTATCACCTTTACCGCAACTGCTCCTTGGCTGTACTTAATAGTGGCAGCGAGTCGCTGGATGCAAGAGCCATGCTCGAAACCTATGCCGACTTCGACATCACGCTGTTACAAGAAGATCGGGGGATACAACTGGTGCTTGCCCAGGCGCCGAGCTCAGCCTTTGTTAATGGCGACATGATCGCAGGTATTCGAGAGCATTTGTTTTCGGTTTTGAGAGACATCCTTTACGTTAATGTGCACATGCGGGTGGAGCTGTTGCCCGGTAACGGGTTTACCCATGGCGTGTTCGACATTTTACGCAACGCCAATGCGCTGCGATCGGATACACCGCCAAAGATGGTTGTTTGTTGGGGGGGGCATACCATTCCTCGAAACGAGTATGAATATACCAAAGAGGTAGGCTATCAGCTGGGCCTGCGCGGATTAGATATTTGCACCGGCTGCGGCGATGGTGCGATGAAGGGGCCGATGAAAGGGGCTGCCATTGGCCATGCCAAACAAAGAAACAAAATGGGCCGATATCTGGGTATTTCTGAACCAGGCATCATTGGCGCTGAGGCACCGAATCCCATCGTCAACGAGTTAGTGATCCTGCCAGATATAGAGATGCGTCTCGAGGCGTTCGTCAGAATTGGTCATGCCTTTATTGTATTTCCGGGCGGCGCCGGCACCGCCGAAGAGATTTTTTATTTGATCGGTTTGCTGTTGTCACCAAAAAATAAAGCATTACCTTTCCCATTGATTTTTACCGGACCTGAAAGCGCCCGGAGTTATTTCGAGGAAATCGATGAGTTCTTGGTATTAACCCTCGGTCCCTCCGTAAGGTCGTTATACAGCATCGTGATTGGAGATGCCGAAGCAGTCGCTGAGACTGTACTCGATGGGATTCGGCGGGTGCGAAAATTCCGTAAATCTCGGGGTGATGCGTATTATTTTAATTGGCTGCTTGAAGTGCCGGAGGCCTTGCAGCGTCGATTCTTGCCAACCCATGAGTCTATGGCTGGGCTTAATTTGGATCGTGACCAGGCGCCTGAGGCGCTCAGCTTTGAGCTGCGAAAAGCATTTTCAGGCATTGTCGCGGGCTCTATTAAAGCGCAGGGACTCGCCGAAATCGATGCCAAAGGTCCCTTTCAAATCAGTGGCGATCCCGAAATCATGTCAGCGATGTCGGCACTGCTCGAAAAATTTGTCGCTCAGAAGCGTTTAAAACTTCCGATAGAAAACAGGCGGCCTTGCTTTGAGGTCGTGACGTAAGCCAACCCGCCTAGAGCAATGTAGCGTTGTACAGAGCTTACGCGTTTGAATTTTCGATCAGCATAGCCATACCTTGACCTGCCCCCATACACATGGACAAGATCGCATAGCGACCTTTTGTTTCCTGCAGGTGTTGGGTGGCATTGAGCATCATCCTAAGACCTGTAACGCCCGGTGGATGACCGACTGAAATTCCGCCGCCATAACAGTTGTGACGGTCTCTGGGAACGCCCAATTCCGCCTCAACATGGAGATTAACAACAGCAAAGGCTTCATTTACCTCAAAGTAGTCGATGTCATCAATGGTGAGTCCCACGCGATCAAGAAGTTGTTGAATGGCGGGTACAGGACCGTGACCCATCAAACTAGGCTCCACGCCAACCACCGCCCAATCGATTAATTTGGCAATAGGCTGAATGTGTTTGCTGGCCATGGCGTCTCGGCTACCCACAATGATCGCGGCGGCACCATCTGTGACTCCCGAAGCGTTGCCTGCGGTGATACAGCCATTTTCTTGAAAGGCTGGCCGAAGCGATGCAAGTTTAGAGACTGTCAATCCGGCTCGAGGAGATTCATCGATGGCAAAGGTTGCAGTGCCCTTGCCCGCTGGAATGGAAACCGGGTGAATTTGTTTTGCGAAAAACCCTGATGCAATGGCTTGAAGTGCGAGTTCCTGACTTCGCAGGGCGTATTCGTCCATCGCATCACGCTGATAATGATATTTTGCTGCGAGATTTTCAGCCGTATCGCCCATATACTCGAGAGAAAACGGGCAGCGGTAACACCACTCGAGCATATCTTCGAGTTGCTGGTGCCCTCTTGCCTGACCCCAGCGAGAAGTCGTAACGGCAAAAGGCGCCCGACTGAACATCTCAGCGCCGGCCGCAATCGCGAGGCGGCTGTGCCCGGTAGCGACTTGCTGTCCTGCCGCTAAAATAGCTTGTAGTCCGCTAGCACAAGCTCGAGAGATGTCTAGCGCGCCTGCGTCTGCTGGTAAACCACTTTTCATACCGACGACTCGTGCGGCAAACAAGGAATCACGATCAGTCGGACAAGTCGTCGTAAACACCATATGGTCAAAATCTTCCGTGCTAGCGCCAGCGCGCTCGATCGTGGCACGGGTGACTTCAGCGGCGAGGTCCGTCATGGGCCGATCCTTGAGGGACCCTCCAAAATTACCGAGTGCTGAGCGCATGCCCGCCGCAATATAGATATCTTCCATAATCAGTCTCCCAAATAGTGCAGAAGCATTATGGTAACCGGATGTGAGGTTCAAAGCCCAGCAACCTGTGAGCACGCTAAGCGTTGGGAGAACGTCTGATCGGGCCGTTGGGATGCTGTGCGCTCAGCCCGTCGCGTCTTAGTGATTGTTGGTTCGCGTATCTGGCGCCAGAGCGATACGACTGTTTGAGATCATTGTTAGCGCGCGGTCCCTCCGAGAACGGCTTTAGTGAGTCAAGGCTCGGTAAGTGGATCATTGAATCCTTCAAACGAACTGCGTATTGTCACGGATCTTGATCAACGTTGCTGATCGCAATAACAAAGGAGAAAACAGGATGGCCGAAACCGGATTGCAGTTTCAGACATGTATAACCAGCGAGGGTGAACTGAGACTAACCCTTGAGGAAGTCACCTTTCCAGATCCTAAAGAAGACGAGGTTTTGGTTCGAGTTGAGGCGGCTCCGATCAATCCGTCAGATCTAGGTCTGCTTTTCGGACCAGCTGATATGTCTACCGCTGTTTATAGCTCTGATGGGGGAAGGCCAACTGTCACCGCCATGGTGCCTGAAGCTATGCGCCGCCATATTGGTGCAAGAGCGGGACACGCTATGCCTGCGGGTAATGAAGGTGCAGGGGTAGTGATTGAGGCCGGCAGCGGAGACGCTGCGCAGCAGCTCCTGGGTAAAACCGTCGCTATCTTAGGTGGAGCCATGTATGGCCAGTATCGGGTTATGAAGGCAAATCAATGTTTGGTGATGAATGAGGGTGTTTCCGCAAAACAAGGCGCCTCATGTTTTGTGAATCCGTTAACCGCCCTTGGCATGGTCGAGACGATGCGCCAGGAAGGTCACAGCGCCTTGGTGCATACGGCGGCAGCGTCTAATTTAGGACAAATGTTGGTGAAAATTTGTTTGGCGGACAATGTGCCCTTGGTCAATGTCGTCAGAAAGGCTGCACATGTCGACCTGTTAAAAGGCATTGGCGCGACGCATGCGCTCAATTCTTCTGATCCGGAGTTTATGGGTGATTTAGTCACAGCGCTCACCGATACTGACGCAACCCTGGGTTTTGACGCGACCGGAGGTGGGACTTTAGCCGGACAGATTTTGACGGCAATGGAAGTCGCTCAGAATGCTAAAATGGGAGAATTCTCGCGTTACGGCTCAACGACGTATAAGCAGGTCTATATCTATGGGGGTTTAGATCGTGCGCCAACCACGTTAAACCGATCCTTCGGGATGGCCTGGGGCCTGGGGGGCTGGCTTTTGACACCATTTTTACAAAAGATTGGCGTTGATGCTGCAAACGCTTTGCGCCAACGGGTTGCCGATGAGGTTACCACCACCTTTGCGAGCCACTACACCCAAGAAGTTAGTCTTGCGGACATGCTTTCAGAGGCGCATCTCCCGGTTTATGCCAAACAAGCGACGGGGGAGAAGTATCTAGTAACCCCGAACGCGTAGGAGGGTGGAACCCTAGGGAACGACAATACCAGCGGCCTCTAGCGCATCGATCTGCATGCGCTCGAGTCCCAGCCAATGGGTCAGGATGTCGTGATTGTGCTCTCCTTTATGGGGAGCAGGTCCTCGCACGCCACTTTTTGCCGCAGAAAAACGATAGGGTGATTGTGTCACTGGTCGGCTTCCGCCAGCTCGATCGGATACCGACACAATGCTACCGCGATGAGCGACGGTCGGTTGGCTTGCCAGTGAAGCAGGGTCGCGAACCAAACCCCAAGCGACATTAATGGAGGTCATGAGCGCTGTGAACTTATCTATGGTGTCTTGACCTTGAAGTAATTGGTCGACTGCGCGTCGTCGTAAGACAATTTTCTCGGGTAACGCCGTTCCCGAGGGCGCCGGATCGGTAAGATGTCCCTGCTCGATAAGCAACTTAAACAGCAATCGAAAGTCAGTAGAAATTAATACTGCACCAAACGGTAAAGCCCAAATCTCGTTGCGCATCGGGCCGGTATCGCCTGAGCGCTCTAGGTCGTAGTGAATTTTATCGTCGGTGGCGAGCGTTGCATCGATCATGGCAATATCGATGTGCTGCCCTAGCCCTGTTGACTGCCTCAAAATGACCGCGGACAGCACAGCAATCAGACCATGGAGTGATGCGTTGGTGTCGGCCACAGACAGGGGTAAATCCTGAAAGTGTGGTGCATCGCTTAGACTGGCGGCCTCGGTGTGGCTCCTGAAGATTAATCCCGCTTCAGCATGAATCACTGGCGCATAGGCCGGCCGGCGACTTTCTGGGCTGTCATGCCCAAAACCACTGATCGACAGCATGATAAGCGCTGGGTTGACTGCTTTTAGGTCTTCATAACCGATGCCCAATCTACCCATGACGTCTGGCCGATAGTTTTCAATGAGAATATCCGCTTCGGCGACCAGTGCTTTAACGAGATCTGCCGCACCTTCCTCGCGAAGATTCAAGCAAATATTTCTTTTGCCGGCATTTTGTTGATGGTAATAACCGGGTAAGTCGGCAATGACCTTGCCCCAATATCGGGTAACATCGCCTTCGGGAGGTTCAATCTTGACCACATCAGCGCCTAAGTCCGAGAGCATTCGACCGGCGAAGGGGCCGGCAAGCACTCGGGAGAAGTCTAAAACCTTGAGTCCTTGGAGGGGATATTGCATGGTCTTTGTCGTCGCTTGATCGAAGTTTGATAGTAAATTAAGCAATGTTGAAAAGCATTAGGTGAATAAAGTTTGGGATGAGCTGAGCGAGTAGTGTGCAAATTGTGAAAAGGTTTTTTTGGTTGTTTATTGGGTTGCTGCTCTATCAACCCCTCGGGGTCGCACACGCGGAGCCTTCGCTCGAACCTTTTATGCCCTACCTAGGCAACTGGGAGGTTGACTTTTCGGCCACCGAAAGTGCCAACGAAAAGCTCAGATTTTTGTATGACGTAACCTTAAGTGATCACAGAAGACGGTTATCCAGTGGTCAGAATCGGTTGGGAGATTCAGCCTTCCAAGCGGTTACGGATTTGCGCGGCTTGGTGAACCTGGGTCGATTGGCTGAACAGATTACTCGAACCGCAGTGTTGGATATCCACATGGTCGAGAACACACTCGTAGTCGAGCGAGATGATAACTTTAGTCTTCGCTGTGAGGTGGGCGCGTCGCCGGACTATGTCGAAAACATCGGTTACAGTCAGTGTAAAATTCAAGCCCAGGCATTGGTTTTTGAATTGGCAATGCCAGGAGGTTTGACGATCGAGCATCGACTCATCCTTTCTCCTGGGGGGGATCGCTTGAGCATCGCGACAACGCTTGCGGCGAATGGCGTGTCGCAACAATTTTCGGTGAGCCGGGTCTATCAGCCCTTCGAGCCGGGCAGCGAAGGTTTTGCTTGTCAGTACACGCTAGATAAGGGTCGGGTGTGCCAACTCTCGGGTATGCCCGATGAATAGACTTTGGCTGATTTTATTGCTCGTAGGTTGTGCCGTAACCGAGCAAAGTGAGCCCGTTCCAAGTCCAGCAGTAAAGGCAAATCTGCTTCGAGCGGAGGGGTCGCCCAATGACGACCGAGGGCTGAATCTCAGCGTCCTATTGTTTAAGTCTGATATGTCCATCCAAGGGCCTGATCGAGCCAAACTGTTGCCGGCGGAAATTCGTTATCTCACTTACTTGTTGCGACAGCAGGTCGTGGCGTCAGGGTTCTGGGGCGCTGTTCGTGTCACGCCCACGGAAGATGTTACCGCAGAAGTGACTTGTGCTGGCCGTCTGATAGATGTACGGCCAGCGCATCTGACAGTCGGCATAAAGTGCCAAGATGCATTGGGCCAAGTATGGTTCGAAGAAACCTTTTCTGAGGAGATTGCGGCAGAAGCCTATCTTCAAAGTGAAAGCGCAGATGATCCATACCTAAATGTCATGACGCAGATTGCCAATCGACTTGCAGAAGCTCGTGCAGCATTGTCAGATCAAGACGAGCGTCGCCTGGTCGAAGCAGCAGTCTTGCGTTATGGCTACGGGCTTTCGCAAAAGAGTTTTCAGCAATATCTAGCGCTTAACCAGGAAGGTATTTGGCGAGTGACGCGCTTACCGTCTGTAACCGACCCTATGTTCCAGCGCGTTATGCGGATTCGAGAGAGCGAGTATCAGCTCATAGATGCGCTAGATGAGCAGTTTTCGGTTGTTTTTGAGGCAATGGTCGTGCCTTACCGATTGTGGCGACAATATCAGTACGAATTCGAAGTCTATAATCAGGCGCTGGGTGAAAAGTCATCGGAACGCAGCAGGCAGGTGGCTGCCGACTACCAAGCCTTGCTATCAACCTACCGTCGGTACCAAGACTATCGTCGTAATGAAGACGAATTGGCCGAGATGTCAGAGTCTTTCATGCGATCGCTGACGCCAACCTTGGCGCGAGTCGAAGGACAAGTCCTTGAACTTACCGGCAATCTGGATCAGCAGTACGAATTGTGGCGCAGCTATCTTAGGCAGATTTATCAGACGAGTCAGGTTAGCGCGAGCGAACCTTAATTAAAGGTTTGGTTAGGCCTTGCTCTGCGAGCTCCTGTAACCAGCCAGAAGCATAATCATTATTTTGGTCGACAACGTTTTGATAACGCGCTGTTGCGAGGTCTCGCTTGCCTTGATAATCAAGCACAATGCCCGCGGCAAGGGTGTGCCAATCTTCAGCCCAAGTCGGCAGTTCTGCTGGCGTCAATGCAAGAATATCGCGCTGAAGTGTGTTAGATAGCTCGGCTTCAAGGTATCTGGCAATATAGACTTCCCAGATATCGCCGATTACCATAAACCGTGGGTCTTCAGGGGCCTCTTTTTTCATGGCATTTAAGGCGCTGCTGGCCTGCGGCCAGGCTTCTTGGTAGGCATAGCCTGCGATGCGAGCTAAATGCAGCCTAGGGTTCATGGGATATCGGTCTGCTAAAAAATCCAAAGCCTGCATGGCCTCCTGCATGTGCTCGGGCGACTGCTGCATGATCAGATCACTTAAAATGAATCTGGCGGCATCGGCATAAACCCCGTTGCCGTTAATGACATCTCGAATATAAGGCAGGCTCTTGGAGGAGTTACCGGTCGGTATGAACCACATTAATGGAGCAATCAATTTTACAAATGGCGGTAGGTGATCAGCGTAAAAATAGGCCATACCCAGAGGCAGCTTCACTGCGATCTTATCCGGATCAGCGGCAAGGCTTGCCTCAAAAGCATCAATAGCCTCACTGCCATGGCTACCCGCTTTGAATAGATTACCTTGCATTGCGGACAAGTAGGATCGAGCAAAATGCCCACGCCCGCAAACAAACAATGCTTCGGCGCTACGACTTTTTTTTGCGGGTTTACAGGTTGTGATTAGGGTCTCGGCCATATTGATCAGATCGGTAACATCTGAAGTTGCTCGCATATCCCAAGAAAGTTCAGTCAAACGCGTGTCGAGGGCAAGCGCGAGTGCTAGAGACTCCTGACCGGGTTCTGCAGCAAGGCGCTGGGTAAGCTCGATTGCGGCCGGATAATCTCCCTGAAGTCGAGCAGATAAAATACGGGCTTCAAGCTCGAGTAGAAGCGCATCGGGAGACGCGGATTCCGCGATAGCGGATGTACCCAACAACCAGAGGAGAATATAGAACGTGTATTTCAATCGACCATGACCAACTAAGAATTCGTCGCCAGTGTAATAGAGATGCCCGAGGGGAGAAACCTTAGGTGAACAGCGGATGATAGTTTACCGGCTAGGCGTTATTTTTTGCGACTCGGCGGCGGTACGAGTCAAAGTAAATACGCTGTATTTTGAGAGGAACTTGGGCGAAGATGGTCCGCTGACAAAGAGCAAAAAGACGCTCGCCCTAGGCGAAGAGTGAGGAGCGCCCTTATGGAAGGTTCGAACGCTGGAATCAGCCAAGCCCAGTTAGATGCCTATTGGATGCCCTTTACGGGTAATCGTCAGTTTAAATCTGACCCAAGAATCATCACCGGCGCCAATGGTTGCTATTACACCGATGCCGATGGACGGCAGATTTTTGATGGCCTCTCGGGTCTTTGGACCTGCGGTTTTGGCCACAATATCAAGCCAATCAACCAAGCGATTGCCGAGCAGGCCGAGCGATTGGACTTTTCCCCCACCTTCCAATTTGGCCACAAAGGGGCCTTTGAATTAGCTGAACGAATCACACAATTCATGCCATCAGGTTTGGATCGGGTTTTTTTCTGCGGTTCTGGATCCGAGGCTGCGGATACCGCGCTAAAAATTGCTCGCGGCTATTGGCGCGCCAAAGGCCAGGCCAGCAAGACCCGATTGATCGGTCGGGCGAAGGGCTATCATGGGGTTAATTTTGGTGGTATCTCAGTCGGCGGCATTGGTGGCAATAAGGCGAGCTTCGGAGAAGGGATCGCCAGTGACCACCTGCGTCACACTTGGCTGCCTGAAAACGCCTTTACGCCGGGGCTGCCTGATAAGGGGGCGGAGCGGGCAGACGATCTATTGGATTTGATTGCATTACATGATGCTTCAAATATTGCCGCCGTCATTGTCGAACCGCTTGCTGGATCGAGTGGCGTCTTTCCGCCCCCGTTGGGTTATCTCAAGCGATTGCGCAAGATTTGTGATGATCACGATATTTTGTTGATTTTTGATGAAGTCATTACAGCTTTCGGTCGCATGGGCGCTAATACGGGCTCAGAGGCATTTGGCGTGACACCTGACATGATTAATGTGGCCAAACAATTGACCAATGGTGCCATGCCGATGGGGGCTGTTGTGGTAAATCGCGGCATCTATGATTGTTTCATGGACACGAAAGCGCCGCATTATGCACTCGAGGTGCCACACGGCTACACGTATTCGGCGCACCCCTTAGCCTGTGCGGCGGGGCTGGCAGCGCTTCAAGTGCTGGAAGAAGAACATATGATAGAGCGCGTCAAAGCCATCGCGCCAATATTTGAGTCCTCGATTCATCAGCTGGGTAATGCACCGGTTGTTTCGGATATCCGAAATTATGGTCTCGCAGGCGGCCTGACTTTGTCGCCCTATGAGGGTGAGCCATTGCGCAGGCCCTTCGAGGTGGCGATGTCGATGTGGAAGAAGGGCTTCTACGTCCGTTATGGCGGCGACACTATTCAGCTTGGCTTACCCTTTATTGTTAACGAGACTGAAATTTCAAGTTTGATTAACGCCCTCGGTGATAGTTTGGCTGAATGTGCCTGATGGCGAGACTGTGCATAAGTAAAACGAGGAGCACTAGATTATGGGCCAGCGATTAGCAGGTAAAGTCGCGTTGATTACAGGCGGTACTAGCGGAATTGGCGAGGCGAGTGCTGAAGTTTTCGTTGCCGAAGGCGCTAAAGTCATCATATGTGGCCGGTCAGAAGATAAGGGTCAATCTTTAGCGACCCGTTTAGGCGACCATTGCCAATTCATTGCGGCTGACGTGCTTCAAGAGTCAGATATTGCAGGAGCTGTGGCGTTCACGGTAGATACCTTTGGGGGTTTAGATATCTTGTTCAATAATGCTGGAGGTCCGACTCAAGGACAGGTAGATAGCGTTGAGGCCACTGCCATTGAGTATGCGATGCAACTGTTGTTTTCAAGCGCTGCGCTTGGCATGAAGCACGCAATCCCGCATTTGCGAGCTAGGGGTGGCGGTGCCATCATCAATAATTCCAGTGTCGCTGCCATTCGTGATAATCAGGGCGATTTAATTTACTCAGCGGTGAAAGCAGCGCTAACCCATTACACCAAACTGTCCTCGGTGCGTCTCGGGCCTGATGGTATTCGAGTTAATTGTATTTCGCCGGGTGCAATTGCAACTCCGATTTTTTGGGGTGGTTCAGCTCGAGCCAATACCTTAAGTGATGAACAAAATGCCCAAAAGATGGCGAAGCTGCAGGCTAATTTGGCAGCCGCAACGCCATTGAAGCAATCCGGGTTAGCTCAGGATATTGCGTACGGTGCTCTGTATTTGGCGTCTGATGAAGGTCGTTTTGTTAACGGTCATGATCTGGTCATCGATGGCGGTAGAGTGAATTTTTTCCATGAGCCGCCTAGGGGATAAATCCTTTTTAAGATTGGCACCGCCTCGGTGGGCTAGGTCAAGCTTGCTCGGTAATGTCGCTTAAAGGAGGCGTTTTGGATCGGACCGGTGGTCTGCGCCTACCCCTTTTGTTTGTCGGGGCTTTAAAGGCGTATGCTATCCAAAGGTTTTGGGGACTCTAGCAGAGTCCCTACCCTCTGCCCGTATCTTGAGGTAGCCGCAAAGCCGCAAGAAAACCCACCAGGCCCAGGATGCCCGCCAATAAAAAAACCACAAAAAAGGACCCTGTTAAATCGGCAATTAGACCGCCCGTCGCCGGTGATAGCGTCTGAGCTAAGCCAAAGATCAGGGTCGCAGCCGCGAAGCTTGGGCCATAATTCGCCGTAGATGTGTGGGTGACCACGTACAAGGTGATTAAAGTGGGCAGCGCGCTAAATAACAGGCCAAGACCGATACAAGCACCATAGACGATAAGTACATCCCCACTTAAAACTGCGAAGACCAAGACCGGCCATAAACTAAACGCTGTGGCCAGCGTAAGCCGTAGACCAAGTCTGCTGGCAAGGGTGGTAAATATAGGTCCACCGAAAATCATAGCGGTGCCTGTTAGGGTAAACGCGGTTGCCGCACTTTGGGTCAACCAACCGCTATCATCTTCAAGTCGACTGGTGAGAAAACCCAGCACCAAGAGATACATAAATCCAAAAGTCGCATAAGCCAATATAAGCGGCTGCCAACCGGGCATCCGGCGAAGCGCATTAAAGCCGCCAATGCCCGCGCCACCCATGGGGGTAGATTGTTGGTGCCGTACAAACGCTAACACCGATATCAGAAGGACCAAGCCAACGGCAAATTGAATGCCATAGATCTCAGACCATGCGGCGTCACCTTTTGATGCCCTTAGGGCGCCACTAATTACGCTTACTAAGACAACGCCGAGCCCAATTCCTGAGCCCATTAGGCCCACCGCAAGCCCGCGGTAACGCTCAGGCAGAGCAGAGGCTGCGATTGCCGGTGCTGGAATCCAAAGACAAGCTCCGCCGAGACCTGTAATAAGCAGCGCAAAACTCAATGTCAGGGGGCTGGTGGCAAGGCTCGCAAACCCTAAGCCAGCGGTGGTCAGTACAAGTCCAAAGCGCAAGACTGTTGCTAAACGAAAGTGGCCGGTTGCCCAAGCCACCAAGAGCGTGCCAAAAAGATAAGCGCCCATGTTCGTTGCGCCTATCAAGCCGGCAATGGTATTGGTAATATCCAGATCATCGCGGACAGCCGGTAGTAAAATCCCATAGCTAAAGCGGCCAAAAGCCTGGCCAACGGCAGCCGCAAGGGCAACCAAAGCGACCATTAGCCATCCAAAGCTTATAGGTAAGTGATCCTGTTGGTCGGGCCTATTCAAAACAGCATGGCCGGGGTGCAGCTGCGCTTATACATGATGTTATCCCGGTCTTTGGGTTGTTCGAAGAAGGTTCTCGGGGCTTGTCGCTTTGCTAAGGCAAAGCGCATCGGCGCCTCAACCCGTCGTGACTTTGGGCAATGCGGTGGTACTTATTGACTGCATGGCTTCTGCGCCAAGGGCATAGCTTCGTAGTCTCGCCTCTGGGCTGTAGATCGATGATACCAACATCAATTCATCAGCATCAGTTTGCGCGAGAAAGGCCTCTAGCTGTTCGGTTACGCGAGGTAGGTTGCCCACCGCTGAGCATTGACCGATGGCTTGAACCATCTGCTGTTCAGCAGAATTCAGAACGGATTCAAAATCTTTTACCGGTGGTGGTAGCGGACCCGGCTGGCCACGTCTTAGATTGACAAAAGATTGCAGCGAAGACGACCTCAGGTACTGCGCTTCTTCGTCAGTATCAGCAGCGCATAGGTTGCACCCGAGCATCACGTAGGGCGCATCGAGGGTTGCCGACGGTTTAAAGTTCGTTCGATAGGTTTCTAAGGCTGCCATCAGGTAGGTCGGCGCGAAGTGCGAGGCAAAGGCGAAGGGCAGCCCGAGCATGGCGGCCAATTGGGCTCCGAACAGACTCGAGCCCAGAATCCAAATCGGGACGTTGGTGCCGGCACCGGGGGTGGCACTTACTCGCTGTCCCGGCTGAACCGCTTTTAAGTAATGCTGGAGCTCGACCACATCCTTAGGGAAATCTTCAATATTGGCCGTTAGATTTCTCCTTAGCGCTTGCATGGTTAAACCGTCGGTACCAGGTGCTCGACCAAGTCCAAGATCTATCCGGTTTGGAAATAACGTCGCCAGCGTCCCAAATTGCTCGGCGACCATCAGTGGCGCATGATTGGGTAACATAATGCCGCCAGAGCCAATTCGAATGTGATTGGTAGCGGCTGCTAGATGCCCTATCACCACAGCGGTGGCAGAACTGGCAATACCGGGCATATTGTGGTGTTCAGCAACCCAATAGCGCGTATAGCCCCAAGATTCTGCTTTAACAGCAAGGTCCTTGCTGCGCTCAAGCGCCGTCGCCGCATCGCTGCCGGCAGTAATTGGTACGAGATCTAAAATTGAATAATTCGCCATAGGCCACCCGATCTGATGAAGAGGTAAGTATGCCAGATGACAGACGCTTGAAAGAAGTCTAGGGTTGGTCTTATCCGCTCACGTTTTTAAACAATCTTTATCCTCCTGTTGATCGTAGTAGCATGGGCTTGGTGGATTTGAGTTGGCCTTAGAAGGCGTGTTTCGAAGCAGTGAGCATGCATCAACAATAGACCGTCTGGCTTAAACGCACTGAGCAATACCCTCAGATAAGCCATCGGACAGGAGGTTGTCATCATGCAGGAAGTAGCCCTGTTCCCCATTCCTGAATTAGTCGCATTTCCTGGTCATGAAATACCTTTGCACGTATTTGAACCAAGGTATCGGCGGATGGTTGCGGACTGTGTCAGAGTGGATCGTCCCATTGGTGTCTGCCACACCAAAAAACAAATCCGGCCCGCGCCTCAGTTAACAACGACGCAAGAGGCCCTGCAGGTCAATCAAGCAACGTATCAACCCTATGAGGTTTTCTCAGCGGGGCCTTGCCGAATTCTTGAAACCCTAGAGGATGGTCGTCTTCACGCAGCAATAGAAATGTCAGCGCGTTATCGTGTGGTCTCCGAGGTGCAAACGTTGCCTTACAAGATTGTTCAAGCAGAAGCGTTACCAGATGAAGATACAGACTCTGAGTACCCTGAGCTGCAGGCCGAAATCAACGAACGGTTACTAGGGCTCATAGGGAGCGAATATCAGCCGCTTCGAGATAAGTTGATGGCGACGGAATGGATCAATCAATCCTCTGAGCGATTTTCGTTCAAAATTTTTCAATTCCTGCGTTTCGATGCCGATATCATGCAGCAGCTCCTAGAGTGCTGCTCTATTGAATCTCGTTTGCAGATGATCGAAGGCTTGCTAGAGGGTGGTCCGGTGCATTAATTAGGTTTGATACCGGGATTGTTTGCGCTCTACGAGTCGTTGCAGACGCTGATGCAGTCGTGCAGTTAACGGCCAAGTAACGCAAAGATAAAGCGCCCAGATGAATAAAACGGTGGGTACGATGGCATAGAGAATACCCAACCACATCAATTCTTCAGGGCCGTTAACCGAACCTTTAGCGACGGAGTAACCAACAAACCCAAGTATGGGTAACGACAACCCCCCGAAAGACGCTGCGCACTTGGTCATAAACCCTAAAATTGCAAAATAACTTGCAGGCCTGCTATTGCCCGTTCGCACGGTATCAAAATCCACTACATCAGCGAGCATTGCTCGAGGAAGATAAGCGAAAGCGCCAAAACAAAATCCCTTAAGGGCAAACAGGACATAGAATTCAGTAATTTGGCCATAATCTAGCGCAAAACAGGCAATCGATATCGCGCTGACCAAAACCATCGCCGCCGCGAGAGATTGATGTTTACCAAACTTGCGTGCAATCCAATCCCAAATTGGAATGGCCAAAAGCCCAATACCAAAGTACAAAACATAGAGCCTGCCGACCCGATCAGCACCAATGTAGTCTTGCACAAAAAATAGCGACAAGGTGTTTCGAAAATTTTCGCCCCCGGCGATCAAAAGCTCTATGGCGAGTAGCCTAAAAAAGAGTTTGTTGCGAGCCATATGTTTAAGAGAGCCCAGCAGTGAGACTCGGGGTGCACGAGCAACCGGTATTTCCGGAACTTTCCATAAAACCAGTAAGGCAGTGATGGGAAGCAGCGTAACGATTACCCAAGAAAAATTACTGAGCACAAAGCTAGCGGTACGGTTATCGAAGACCTCCTCTGAGATAAGCACGATCGCGGAGGCGACGATCAACCCGGCTAGAACGTATTTTTCGCGAGCCGATTGAATCATGGTGCGCGTATGGTACTCCCCTGATAACTCCATACCCCAAGCAGCATAGGGTAGACCAAGAATAGTCGTTGCCAAGCGAAGCAAGATAAAAAACAACGCAAGATACAGCACTGTACTACCCTCGGTCGGGTTGAGCAGCATCCATACTGCCATGGCATAGATCGGTACGCCGATAGCAATCCAAGGTTTGCGGCGTCCCCATCGGGTCTGAAAACGGTCCGACATAAAGCCCATCGCTGGGTCTGATATGGCGTCAAAAATGGCCGCACAAAAAATAACCAGACCAATAAGACCCAGCTCTATGCCAATCTCGGTTGAATATAATCTCGGGATCCATACCGCTAGGGGATAACTAATGATTGCTAGAGGCAGGCTTACCGAGCCGTAGATCCAAGCGGTTGATTGGGTAATGGGTTTCATAATGCTTTTTCTGATGCCTAGTGACCCAGGCGATTTGCGCCCCCGATGGGTGTGAGTTATGAGCCCTTGAATCTAGTGCAGGAATGTTATCGTTAGTGTAGGGCGCTAATTTCCTAGAGTCCAATGCCTGAACATGCTGCCACTACGGTGCTGGTTAGGCTTTTCTACTGAATTCAGGTATTATCAAGGTCTCGCGAATCGTTGACTGCCTGTTTTATTCACTGTTTGTTTTTGTTCCGTGTAGAAAGCTCAGTTAATGCTTGATGAATTGAATCACACCGTTATGACGCGAGATAACGGCGTTGATTCCGGACAAAAACACAAGTGAACGCCTAATGAATATTGTTAAACATGCTGTGGTTGCCTTCCACTATACCCTGACCAATGATGCTGGCGAGGTCTTAGATTCCTCCGAGAATCAAGATCCGTTGGTGTATTTGCATGGCACTGGCGGGGTGATTCCAGGGCTGGAGGCAGCCCTTGAAGGCAAAGTTGCTGGTGATAGCTTGCAAGCGGTCATTGCCCCAGAAGAGGCGTACGGTGCTCACGATCCGCAACTAATCCAAGTCGTCCCGCGTTCCGCCTTTGCAGGAATTGAGGTAATTGAAGTCGGTATGCGATTTACGGCGTCTGATGGCGAAGGCCAGCAACAATCTGTTGGCATCGCAGCAGTCGAAGAAGATGAGATCACAGTGGATGGCAATCACCCTCTGGCAGGAGAGACGCTGCATTTTGATGTTCAAATTGTCAGTGTTCGACCAGCTACGGAAACAGAAGTTAATCATGGGCATGTGCACGATTAAAACCGATCATCTGTAGATCGGTCATGCGGTCAGCGGGGATCCTGAAGTTTGAGGAATGGCTTGAGAATATTCGCCTGAAATTAACTATGTAAAGTTCGCTGCAATGATCTAGCAGGGATTTGCGGAACAAAGACATCGTCACCTGAGCTGAGGATGATTAGCGATCGGGAAGCAGTCGTTCCCAGCGCTTCGGTTTAATGAAGCTCAGTAGAAGTCGGTAATGCGGCCATTGCTGCACTCAATGGCACAGAGGTTGATGGTCACAGACTGACCGTTAATGAAGCTCGTCCAAAAGAGGATCGGTGCGCCGTTGAAGGCGCTCGAAAACAATATGGCTAAAAAGAACAACTCCGATGCAGTGGTGCAAAATTCCCTCCGGGAAAAGATTGTTGCCGAAACCGAAGCGTTTTTAGCATCGGGCAAAAAGATTCAAGAGATTCCAACGGGTTTGAGTGGGCAAAACGCCCAAAACGGCTCCCGTCACATTCGCATCAGCACAAAAAAAGACTAGCCCTAGTCTCAGCTGATCAAAGGTGATGATGGCTGTGCCTGTAGTTACGCCGGGACGCTAGTCAGACGTCTGAATACTGCCTATCATTGGCGGGTACCGTCAAAGGCCGCTTTGGTCGATGCCGTTGCGGGTAGCCACGGCCGGGTATCTTGGTCTACGTGGTCATCTCGCGACCTGTGTCGCCAAAACCACTTGCTTTAGCTGAGTGGCCTAGAAAGCCCTTGCTCATTATCTGCAAAGGTGTTGCGTCACATAAAAAGAGATATTGCGAATGGTTATGCGCTTAAGTGCTGAATCCGTTGTAGAGGGTCGCCTCAGGTCAGAACAGGTCGATCAGTGGCGTAAGTCTGGATATCTCATTGTAAATGGCCTGATCGATGCCGACCGTCTGCAAAAGCTTGCTGCACTTGCCGATACCGTTTTCCCTGAGGCAGGCGACCCAAAAGCCGATGCGATTACAGATTTCGGCAGCGATGGTGCGCTGGTATTTCCCTCTCAATACAATATCTTCAATGATGTGACGTTAGATGCTGCACTGCTTCAGGCAGTTGCAGATTTACTGAGGGTGCCGATGTCAGATATTCGGCTATCGCAATCAGATATGTGGCCCAAGTACGGTCGGGCCTCATCCCAGTCTCGAGGTGATAATCGAGATCAACGGATTCATGTAGATTATCCAAATCACTCGATGCTGCATCCACCCGCTTGGGATAGCCCGGAAGCGGTTGAATTAATGATTTACTACTCGGATGCACGAGACTGCGGCGGTGAAACAAGGGTTGTACCCAAGTTATCTGCCGATGATGATCTCTATCGATACCCAATTGTGGATTCCCCGGGGATCGGCGAGCTTCTGTTTGTCAATGACCGCGTTTCTGCAGAGTCCTACCTTGCCAAGGTAGCGCCTGAATCCGCGAGGTTCCGCCAGAAACTTTACGCGAGAGAAGCGATCGTCGACTATCGGCCCTTTGATATCTTATTCTACCGACACGACACTTGGCACCGAGGTACACCGCTTAAGGTCGGCTCCCGTCGGCTGGCCCAAAATGTCACATTCAGATTGGCCGGAGCCGAATGGGTCAGCACGTTGCACCCCGGCTGGGCTTGGTCAGCCTATCGGCCCACCCAGTTTTTCGAAAAGTGGCTGGCGCGAGCATCGGTGGATCAAAGAGGCGCATTGGGATTTCCCTTGCCTGGGTCTGCCTACTGGACCAAAGAAACAGTCGCCGCAGTGACGGCGCGATATGGTGGTTTTGGTTTCGATCCGGGACCCTACGAAGCTGCGTTGAACAGCTAGGTTGTAGCAGTGGCGTTAAGCTTTGCCACGCTGGCGGCAAAGCTTACACGTAAGGCCGGTTTAACTAGGATTGAATTTCATGAAAGGATTAAGCACGCTTTTGAGCCCTGTTAACTTAATAGGGGCTTCAAGCACAGACAGGCAAATGCAAGCTTGGTTCTGAGTGGCCGCTGGGCGATGAACATCGCCAGGTCGTCGAATTAAAAAATCACCCTCATGATACATGCCATTTTCGTCAGAAAAGCTGCCTTTCAAGACCACGGTGAGCTCCATGCCCTTGTGATCATGAGCGGGCGTTCGACCCCCGGCGTTGAGTCGATGCAAAGCCAGTTCGTAATTTGACTCTCCGACGCTAATCGGCGCAACTGACACCGAAGACGATAAGGACTGCCAATGCAGTGGCTTACGACCGACAAATTTATGAAGGTAAGCAGGTAACTGGTCTTCTAACTTCGGGTCTAAAAACGGCTGCTCAGGTTCTTCTACCTCAAAAACATTGGCGGGCTCTGCATCTAGCCGATCTAAAGTATCGGCAAGTAATTGCTGCGAGATCGGTGCAGCCTCGCATTCGCCGAGTAGTGCTCCACCCAGTGCATTAAGGCTTGCGACCGACTCTCTGCAACGATCACAGAACTGTAGATGCGTCGTGATTGAAATGACGGGAGCAAGCGACAGCGCCCCGGTTGAGTATTCGGTGAGCATATCTGCTGTTGGATGGTTATTAATCATTGTGCAAACACCACATTACTGTCTTCCCCATTTGGACTCAGTTTTAGTTTTAGTTTTTGTAAGGCTAGGCGAACTCGAGACTTCACCGTACCAAGTGGTATGTTCAGCTCATCGGCAACCTCTTGTCCAGATTTACCCTGGAAGTACATGAGGGTTAGGACCTGAAGCTGTTCTTGCGGGAGTTCCCTAAGATGAGTTTTGATATGCCCGGCATTGCGGGTTTGAATCAGTGCCGTGAAGGGCGATGAGGTTTCATTCTCATCGAACAGTTCCTCAGCAACCAATTCATCGGTCTGCTGGTCGCGTTTACTGTGCTTACGCAGCCAGTCGATGCGAGTGTTTCTGGCAATCGTGTACATCCATGTACTCGCGGCCGCTTGGGCAGGCGCGTAGGTGGGCGCTTTTCGCCAGACTTTGATCATGGTCTCCTGCACTAGCTCCTCAGCGTGCTCAGGATCTAATCCACCACCTTTGAGTAGAAAGCCTTTGAGTAGCGGCGCGAAGTGAGAGAAGAGCGCGCCAAAGGCTGCTTTATCTTGATGGGAGCCAACGCGCACGAGAAGGTCGTTCCAATTAGGCCCATTCTGATCGCTCATACTTCCCTTAACTGTTTTGCTTGGCGTCATTATTTGCATAGACCTAGTGCATTTCCAAGGGTTTACGGCGAGTAGATGGGTTTGGATTAGTTTCGAGGGGGGCTATCTTGAACCGAGGTCTGGTTTGGCGACCACTGGCTGCGCATAGGCTCGTGGATGCGAAGCCGATCAAGGTCGTAGCCCAAAGCTTGCACCTCGTTTAACAGTGCTTCGAAGTCTTCTGATGCAATGGTTGGCGTTCGCGCCATAACCCACACGAAGTCTCGCTTGACGCGGCCGATGATGGTTGTTTGGTAAGCATCATCTAAGTAGACAACCCGATAATCGGCTTTAATGGGCCAGATGATCTGCATGCCCCAGATGGCATTAGAGTCGGTGGATACGAAGCCCTTTAAGTGCCGCTCTCTGATTGGGCCTTCAGGACTGCCATCGTGATACTGGTAAATCGTTTCGACGATGTTGTCATCAACAAGTTTGTAACGCTCTAGCGGCAGAACAGCATTGCGATCGAAGGGCGTTGCAATATCGGCAAGTACATGCCAATCACCCATAAATCGCGGCAGATCTAGTTGATCGATGACTTTCATAGGCTTCCCCGTTTGGTAACTGCAACCGAAAAGGCCGATCATAAGCGTGATCAGTAGGGCGCTTCGCAGCTGGCGTCGAGGTTTACGACGTTCCCATCCGCATAGATCAAAACGCAAAATCACTGGCCCTTCTTGAGAAACTCAGTTCGAGTAGTGGCACTAGCTTTGAAAACCCCACCTAGGGCGGTCGTTTCCGTGCGGCTGCTGGTATCCATGACGCCTCGTGATTTGACGCAGTAATGGGTTGCGTTGACCCGGACAGCAACGTTATTAGTCTCAAGTAGAGTTTGCAGAGCCACTAAAATTTGTTGGGTCATGCGTTCTTGGACTTGGGGGCGTTGTGCAAAGAAGCGCACAATTCGATTAATTTTTGACAGGCCGATGATCTTTTGATGCGGGATATAGGCAACGTCGGCTGCGCCATCAATGGTAACGAAGTGGTGTTCGCAAGTACTGGTGAGGCTGATGTCAGAGATCTTAACCATCTCGTCGACGCCCATTTTATTGTCGATGACAGCAATTTTAGGGAATTGGGAATAATCCAGGCCCGCGAAAATTTCGTCGACATACATTTTTGCGATCCTGTGCGGCGTCTCGGTTAGGCTATCGTCGCTTAGATCTAACCCAAGGGTTGTGACCACGTCGCGCATTGCTTGCTTAATTCTGAGGTACTTTTCGTCGCGCGTGAGCCCGGTTTCAATCATGGGCGTTTCTAGACCCCGCTCGATGAGCGCTTGCTTTACCGCTTCTGCGGGTTCGGATAGGTTCGAGGAGTATCGGATAGACGTTGCAGCGAGAGAAGTCATAGCAGAGCCTTATTCTTATTTAGGGGTAGGGAAGGTTACGAGGTAATTTCGTAATCAGATCAAAAGGCCCTGACGGAGGTTCTAGAGCGTTGGCAATGATCCAACCCATTGGTTTTGCCTGACGGTGCTCACGAATGGATTTGAATAGCTTCAAGCGCGCTTGAGATCGTAGGACAAATGAAACTGCTCGCGTCGTTGCCTCGGACAACGCCGTAGACGAAAGCCGAGCGGGGACAGTCTTGGCTCAACGTACTGATCATATGTGAGGGTCCAGTAAACGCTAACAGCATCGCTTTGTGAGCGTTCATTTGGCTACCCTGATATTTATTGGGTCATAACCAAACGATAGCAATATTCTTACCCAGGGAAGGTTGATCTGTCTGTTCCAGTCACGCGTTAAAAAGAGTCAAAGACGGACGCATCAATGGCCAAGCAATTCAGCTTCAAGCCAAGGTTCGGGCCACGATCGAAAATACAAAAATAGCCGGAAAAAAGAGAAATTTTGTGACAGAAAACCGAGGTGTGAACGCGACCAAAATTGATGTGGCAACCCTTATCCGCCGTGGTGCAACCGAACCGGTCGAACTGATTGTGCTCAGCTTCGACAACGAGATTTATCTGGCGGAAGCGCATCTTGGCGGTCAATGCTATGGTGTGTTTCAGACCCCATCGACAAGGTTAACCACTCGCAGCCTTGCTGCCATGAAGCGCGCTTTAGAGGTGGTTCCGCATGACAAGGCCAAACTCAGGCATCAAAGCAGTTATGACGAGATGATCGGGAATCCAGCAGCTACTCAGGGCGTTTTAGAAGTTCCTTTGGTCATCGCGCAATGACGTTGCGTTAGGGCAAGGAAAGATAAAGATTGATCGTCACTGCCTGTAAACAAAGATAGGAGCAAGCGTGCGCACATTACATTGGTTTCGAAATGACCTAAGGCTTCAGGATAATCCTGGCCTCGCGCTCGCCTGTGAGCAAGGTGAAGTGCTCCCTGTGTTTATCGTCGACACCGATGAACCTGCTGAGTCAGTACCAGGCGCGGCCTCTAGGGCTTGGCTTGATCGCTCTTTGCGCGCGCTTAGCTCGTCATTGGGTGGCGGGTTGCTAGTACTGAAGGGCTCTGCTGAAGGTCTTTTGCCAGATCTCTGCCATCGATACAGTATTGATGCGGTGACTTGGAATCGCAGTTACGAACCTTTTGCCATCGCGCGGGATACCCGTATTAAACAATCGCTAAAAGCCGATGGGTTAACCGTAACGAGTAGTAATGGCGCGCTTTTGTATGAACCTTGGGAGTCGGTAAAAAAAGATGGTACGCCTTATCGGGTTTTTACGCCGTTTTATAAACACTGCCGAGCGAACCTTGCTACTCGCGCACCGATTAACCTAAAGACAAAGCGCCTACGCCTTGTCCCCTTGGAGGGCCCAAGCAATGTAGACGCACTAAACTTGACGCCGTCAGTGCCATGGGATGAAACCATGCTTTCAGACTGGGCGCCAGGAGAAGCCGGCGCGCTGGCCCGGTTAGAGGCTTTTTTGGCATCAGGTATTGGGTCTTACCGTTTGGGCCGTGATTACCCAGCGCAACAGTCGGTCTCTAGGCTGTCGCCTCACTTACATTTTGGAGAGATATCACCGCATCTGATTCTTGCCCGGCTGGCAGATGCACCGAAAGACGACAACCTCGAGCACTTCGTCAAGGAGCTCGTTTGGCGAGAGTTCGCTCATCATTTGCTCTATCATTTTCCGGAACTGCCGAGTAAGAACCTGCAGGAGAAATTCGACTGGTTTCCTTGGGTTGAAGATCCGGTTCGACTTAAGGCCTGGCAATCAGGCCAAACTGGATATCCAATCGTCGATGCGGGTATGCGCGAGCTGTGGCAGACAGGTTCAATGCACAACCGGGTGCGAATGATCGTGGCGTCCTTTTTAGTTAAGAATTTAACCCAGCATTGGCACCATGGTCTGCAGTGGTTTTGGGACTGCTTGGTGGATGCTGATTTAGCGAGCAATAGTGCCAGTTGGCAGTGGTGTGCGGGCAGCGGCGCAGATGCGGCGCCTTATTTTCGTATCTTCAATCCAATCACCCAAGGTCAACGATTTGATCCTGATGGCACGTACACCAAACGCTTCTTACCGGAGCTCGAGGCGCTGCCAAAACAATATTTGTTTGATCCTTGGAACGCACCCCATGACGTGCTCAGCGCGTCGGGTATCGTTTTGGGCAAGGATTACCCCGCGCCCATTGTCGACGTCAAATCTTCTCGAGAGCACGCGCTGCAAGCCTTTGCTGAAATGAAACGTCGAGCAATGCTTTGAAGTCTAGAGGAGTGCTCGTCAGCCGGGAACGAGTGGTTCCTGGTCTGGCGTACTTGGGCAGTTTACCCTTTTTGGCGCTCATGACGGGTTATCAAGCCACAAACGCAGGTTGGATGCTCGAAGTATTTCAATGCTATGGCTTAGCCATCTCGTGTTTTTTGTTGGGTAGTTGGTGGGGAATCGCGCTGGCTAAGACACCAAAACCCACATTGCCGATGGCAGAGCTTCTCATCAGCAACGGGTTGTTACTGCTATTGATCGGGGTCCAAGGGTTTTTGTCAGATGCGCTATTGGTTACCTTTCAGGGAGTATTCTTGGTGGTGATTTGGTGGGTCGAGACCAAGTTGTCCCGCTTTCGCCGGGCACCTGCTTATTATCTACTGATGCGCCGGCGGGTTACCGGATGGGTTGCACTGTTACACCTTGGCTTTGCAGGAATGTTGGTCTCAGCAATTTAGGACCACATATTGGTGCCGCCGCAAACCGTGAGCGCCTGCCCGGTAATCCAACTAGAAGCTGATGAACCTAAAAAGACCGCAATGCCCTTAAAATCCTCTGGCTCGCCAAGACGTCGAAGAGGTGTCATTTCGTTGGCCCGTCGTTCTCCCTCTGGGTTGTCCCAAAGGGCTTTTGCAAAATCGGTTTTAACGAGTCCCGGGCAGATTGCGTTGACCCGGATGCCATGCGGCCCCAGTTCAGCGGCGAGGTTTCGAACGAGGGCAATATCGGCCAATTTAGAAATATTGTAGGTACCTAAGACCTCAGATGGACCAAAAGCACCGGTGCTGGCTGTGATAGCGATCGAGCCACTGCCCTTGGCTTTCATGTCCGGTGCAATCATTTTAGCAAGCCAAAGATTAGACCGAACGTTGCTTTCCATGATTTTGTTAAAAGCTTCATCGGGAATATCCAGTATCGATCCATAGAAAGGATTAACACCGGCATTACCAATCAATATATCGACAGGACCCAACTGCCGATGGGTTTCATCGACGAGATGCTCGAGCTGATCTTTGTAGCCAATGTTACAGGCTATAGCGATTGCTGATCCGGCGCCGCACTTGGCGTTGATTGCCGCGGCGGTCGCTTCACACTGATCTTGCTTGCGGCTTGATATAACGACTTTGGCGCCATGCTCGGCAAGACCTTCGGCCATTGCCTGGCCCATGCCTTTAGAGGCGCCGGTAATCAGCGCGACTTTTCCAGTGAGGTCGAAAAGGCTGGTGTTAACCATGTAGATTCCTTGGTAATGCTGGATGAATGTCTGTTACGACTATACCTGAAATGCTGACGGGGGAGCCAGCGCTTGCACCAGTCTGACGAAGGCGATAGTTTGGCGGAAGGGTGCGATAGGCCCGGTTGTAAGCAAAAAAGCCTCATCGGCTTTGATGGACATTTTAGCGGTGTTGAATGGCCGTAGTCAGGGCGAAGGTTGTCAGGAGATACGTTACCTGAGCTCGTTAACATTAAGGAGAGCGTAATGGCATGGGATTTTGAAACCGACAGCGAATATCAGGTCTTGCTGGACTGGGCGGCTGACTTTGTCGAGAAAAAGGTCGCCCCGCTTGATGTCGTCCTTGGATCAGCGATGGAATATCAGGATCCAGACTTTATCCGTTTGGTCAGGCCTTTGCAGCAAGAAGTCAAAGACATGGGGCTTTGGGCCTGTCATTTAGGTCCTGATCTTGGGGGGCTTGGTTTTGGCCAGTTAAAACTGGCACTGCTGAATGAAATCTTAGGACAATCGCGATTTGCTTCGGTCGTTTTCGGTTGCCAAGCCCCAGACACCGGCAATGCAGAAATCCTAGCGCATTATGGTTCGGACGAAATCAAAGCTAAATATCTTCAGCCTTTGTTAAACGGCGAGCTTGCCTCGAGTTATTCGATGAGTGAGCCTCAGGGCGGTGCTGACCCGACTCAGTTTCGCTGTATGGCAGTCGAAGATGGTGATGATTTTGTGATCAACGGTGAAAAATGGTTCTCATCGAACGCGCGGTTCGCCAGTTTTTTAATTGTGATGGCCGTTACCGATCCAGACGCTTCGGCGCATGGCCGCGCCAGCATGATTGTGGTGCCGACCGACACACCAGGGGTTGAGATCGTTAGAAATGTTGGCGTCGGCGACGAACCGCCAGGACATGGTACGCATGCTTATGTTCGGTATACCAACGCTCGGGTACCAAAAACCAATTTGTTAGGACCAAGAGGGCAGGGTTTTGCGGTTGCACAAACGCGCTTAGGTGGCGGTCGAGTGCACCATGCGATGCGCACGGTCGGCCAAATTAAGCGCGCCTTTGACATGATGTGTGAGCGCGCTTTGTCACGAACGACCAAAGGCGAGATTTTGGCGGATAAGCAGTTAGTACAAGAAAAAATCGCTGACTCCTGGATCGAAATGGAATCCTTCCGGTTGATGGTTCTCAGAACTGCTTGGCGCATTGATCAGTACAATGATTATCTGAAAGTGCGCAAAGACATCGCCGCGATTAAAGCGATGATGCCAAAGGTTTATCACGATGTTGTGTCTCGTTGCATCCAGGTCCATGGTGCGCTGGGTATCTCTAATGAGCTACCGCTCTCTGGGATGCTTTTGGGATCCTTCGTGATGGGTATTGCAGATGGGCCAACGGAAGTTCATAAGGTGACGATTGCGCGTCAGGTACTTAGAGATTACGAGAGCACGGAAGCTTTGTTCCCTGCTTACACGCTGCCTAACCGCCGTGCCGCCGCCCTAAATTTATTAGGTGATCAGATCGAACGCGAAGTCGAGGCTTGGTAGCCGGTCCAATGATCTGGTCTGGCGGCGAGAGGAAGGCGCCGAACGCATAATCGAAAATAAGGGATAACGGTGATGATGAATGAGACGCCCGTGAGCGATGTTAAACCTGAGGCCGTTGGCATCAGCAGCGAGCGCCTAGAGCGCGTTAGCGCTTGGCTTAATCAACAAATCGCCTCTGAGCGATTAGCAGGCGCTAGTGTGGCCGTCGGCCGAAAAGGCCATTTGGTTTACCATCAAACGGCGGGTCTTGCCGATCAACAAGGAGGACAGGCGTTCGCCGAAGACACGATCCTTCGAATATTCTCGATGACAAAACCCATCACCACAGTCGCGGCGATGATGCTCTACGAGCGGGGATGTTTTCAGTTAGATCATCCGGTTGCGCGTTACATTCCCGCTTTTGAGCAAACCCAAGTTTGGTGCGGTGGCGCAATAGAGGATGTTGAACCCCAGGCGACGCGAATGACGGTTCGTCAACTGATGACCCATACCTCCGGTTTGACCTATGGTTTTATGCATCAAAATGTTGTGGACGAAGCCTATCGAGGGCGTGGGTTGGATCAGAATAAAGCGATGAATCTGGCCGAGTGGGTGGATGCGT